>ERZ772912.386-NODE-386-length-20267-cov-7.448249_pt1 | contig 20267 bp, 18 predicted proteins | sample MGYA00512119_ERZ772912 | MGnify/ENA primary metagenome ERZ772912 (study PRJEB29015, sample SAMEA2738048) | human oral metagenome | biome: human oral; feature: human-associated habitat; material: saliva | place: China | collected 2230 ...
GCATCCGCAAGGTTATTCTGGATGCGAACGAGCGCGTGCGTGAATTCCGCCGCCGCGCCCGCGCCAACTAGGGCACACAAGCATCACAAACCCCGCGCACCGTAAGGTTCGCGCACCGGGTGGGGGTGCACCCACACTGCCGCAGGTGTGGATGCGCCCCCACCCGACTTTTTAAAAATACCGCCCATATGAACACATGTGGGGATAGAATATAGTGAACGCTAAGTTGAAGGAGGCAGCGAGCACGGTTATGTCTGAGGCTACCCCAAGTTACCCCCAGCAGGGCACCAGAATAGTGTCTGCATCTAAACGTAATCTGCTACCGAACGGGCGCCTCATTAAAGACAGTGTGCTGCTGTTCGTACACGCCCACCCGGATGATGAGACCTCCTCAACGGGCGCAACAATGGCTGCCTACGCCCGTGAAGGCGCCAAAGTACACCTGCTCACTCTTACCCGCGGAGAAATGGGTGAGGTCATCCCCGAAGACCTGAAACACCTGCAGGTCGGCGACCCCGAATGCGCCGATAACGGGGAAGCGCTGGGAGAATACCGCACCGGCGAACTCGTCGCCGCATCCCGCACCCTGGGTGTTGCCAGCCGTTTCTACCTGGGCCAAGCACCCGCCACCGCCACAGGCACACGAAAAATTTACCGCGACTCCGGCATGGTGTGGGGCGAAGACGGCAAACCAGCCCCCAACCCCAAGGCCAGCAGCGACTCGCTCACCGCAGAACCCATAGAGCCACAGGCGCAGGCCATAGCGAACGCAATCCGCTCCATTAAACCCGACGCCCTCATTACCTACGATGCCGACGGCGGGTACGGGCACCCCGACCATGTGCGCACCCACCGGGCAGTCATGCAGGCACTCTCACTTCTCAAAAGCAGTCAGAAACCGGTGCTGGTGTGGGGTATAGAAGGGGAATTTGACGAAACAGATAAACGCACCCAGGCGGCGATCTACGGCTCCACCACCGCTAAACGTAAAGCAATGCGCGAATACGGCACCCAAATTGTGGTGACCGGTGATGACACCTTTGAATACTCAAACGGTGTGGAACAGAAAATATCGGGGGTAGAAACATATCGCCTATTGGCGGGGGACGCGAATATTGAAGTCCCCAGCGGCCACGAACCCGCCGGAATAATAAGCACCTCCTTCACGAGTATCCTGCTGGGTATTATGGCGGCCCTGGGCGGTTCCATCTACCATGCCTGGATACAGTATGCGGGCGACACCCCCATCCCGGTGGGTCTGGGGCTGGGGTACCTGACGGTGTTCTTCGCCTCCCTGTGGGGCGCCACCATGATGCGCCGCCCGGTGGCCGCGCCCATCCTGGCAGCAGCCGTGTTTATTACCATCTTCGCGTTTGCCTACGCCCGGCCGGAAGCGCCGTTTGTGCTCGTGAACCCCACCGCCGGTGCTGCAATCGGCATAGTGGGCACCTGCTGGCTGATGGGTGCACCCATTATTGCCATGCTCGCGGCCCCCGTTGCGGTACGCTCCCTGCGCAATGAAAAGCAGCAGCTGCGCGAGCATAAAAGCGCACCCAGTTTTTCGCAGCCTCACAAACGCTAACACCGAGTGAGCTATATATGGACCGCGTGAGTGACGCTGCGACATAAAAACACGCCCAAAAACTATGTGGCGAACTTAACTTTATTTTCTTATTCTGCTAAATTTAAGGCTCTGACTAGGGGGAACGCTAGAATTTTGCAGGACAGCCTAGCCTAAAAAATAGGGTATTTTACCTCTCAAACACCTGATCACTGCGCCACGAAAATATTGTAAAAACGCCGTAGCGAGATAGACTTATACACAGGCTTTCGGGCGGATACCCCATGCCCCAGCGCCAACACACCCCACGCCCCACCAACAGTGGGGCAGTGGGCGCTGAAACCGGTTCAAGAAAGGCACCCATGACTTACGTAATTGCACTGCCCTGCGTAGACGTGAAGGACCGCGCCTGCGTAGAGGAATGCCCCGTAGATTGCATCTACGAAGGCGACCGCACCCTGTACATCCACCCCGACGAATGCGTGGACTGCGGCGCCTGCGAACCCGTATGCCCCGTCGAAGCCATCTACTACGAAGACGACGTACCCGAAGAATGGTCCGAATACATTACCGCCAACGCCGAATTCTTCGACGACCTCGGCTCACCCGGCGGTGCCGCCAAAATGGGCCCCACCGGCAAAGACGTTCCCTTCATTGCGGCACTACCACCGCAAGGAGAATAGCCTCCACACAGCGGACACACCCGCACTCCGGGAAACAACCGGCCCGCACTTTCTGAACTACAACTTTCTCAATGGTGGCCTACAAAACACCGAAGCCCCCGCACCCGCATCTTATACGGTGGGAACGGGGGCTTCACCCGTACCCCAAAGCCCGCCCACGCGATACAATAGCTACGCCCCACCACAGAGTTACAGGCCACCCCGCCGGTGAAGGAGAACCATGCGCACATACGGCATAGACCTACCCGAATACCCCTGGGAGGCGCTCGCCCCCTACCGCGCCATCGCGGCTGAACACCCCGACGGAACCGTAGACCTCTCCATCGGCACCCCGGTTGATAGCACCCCCCAGCTCATTCAAGATGCGCTCGCCGCAGGCGCAAACGCCCACGGTTACCCGACCACGCACGGCACCCTCGAACTGCGGCAGGCGATCGTGGACTGGTTCGCCCGCCGCCGCAACGTGCACGGGCTCAGCACCGACCAAGTGATGCCCAGCATCGGCTCAAAAGAACTCGTGGCGTGGCTGCCGTTCCTGCTGGGACTGGGCACACACCCCGAAACGGGGGAGCGTGACGTGGTAGTGTACCCCCGTGCAGCCTACCCCACCTACGAGATTGGGGCGCGCCTGGCCGGGGCCGACCATTATGCCGCCGACAGCCTTACTGAACTGCCCGAAGACGTGAAACGGCGGGTACGGCTGGTGTGGGTGAACTCGCCCGCTAACCCTAACGGTGTGGTGCGCGGTGTTGAACAGCTGCGTGAAATCGTTCGTCAAGCCCGTGATATTGGTGCCGTAGTAGCCAGCGACGAATGCTATGCGGAACTTGGCTGGGGAGAATGGGACACGGCGCGCGGCGGTAAACCCGTGCCTTCCATCCTTGATGAACGCGTCTGCGCTGGGGACTTCACCGGGCTATTCGCCGCTTACTCGCTCTCGAAACAGTCGAACCTGGCGGGATACCGTGCCGCGTTTATCGCCGGGGATGCGCAGATCATGCCGAACATTATTAACACCCGTAAACACGCGGGAATGATCGTACCCGCACCGGTGCAGTCCGCCATGATCGCGGCCCTCACCGATGATGCGCATGTGGCCGCGCAGAAAGACATATACCGTGCCCGCCGTGAAATCCTCGTGGAGGCGATTACCGCCGCAGGCGGGAGAATCGAAGGTTCCGAAGCGGGCCTGTACCTGTGGACCACGTTCGGTGAGAGCACCTGGGAATCGATCGAGCGGCTGGCGAAACTGGGTATTGTGGCCGGCCCCGGAGTGTTCTACGGAGAGGGCTGCGACGGCTATGTGCGCATCGCCCTCACCGCCTCGGATGCGGCAGTCGCTGCTGCCGCAGAACGCCTCAAAGGCAGCGTCGCATAGCCCGTGCCCTTCCCTGCGGGGTAATGCCAGTCCCATAGCAGCGTGAGGAGAGCAGCCTCCGCCGCTGGCACCAAGGACGCACAAATAAGCAAACGCCCGGAACCTCCAATGCGGGAGGAACCGGGCGTTTCTAGTCGCGTACCCTAAACCGTGCTGTACGCTACTTGCGTTTTCCAGGCAGCACGAACATCTGCAGCGTGGGCGGGTTCGGGGTATCCACCTCGCCGGGCAGGTGGTGCATTTTCTTCGGTGTCACAGAGGTACGTGACGAGAGGAACCCGCCCAGCCACGTGGCGAACGTAGTCAGCGAGAAATTCACCGCAATAAACAGTACTGCCGCCAGCAGCAGGGTCTGCAGAATATTGCCGTCACCCGAGCCGATGCGCCGAGCAGATGCCAGCAGTTCGGGGTACGAAATAATGTACCCGAGCGCAGTGTCCTTGAGAATCACCACGAACTGGCTGAGCATCGAAGGCATCATGGCGTTAAATGCCTGCGGCATGAGGATGGTGCGCAAAGTCTGGCCCGGGGTCAAACCGATTGCCAGGCCCGCCTCACCCTGACCGCGCGGCAGCTGCTTAACGCCCGAACGCAGCAGTTCGGCAATCACCGAACCGTTATAGAGGGTCAAGCCGATAACCACGGCAAAGAACGGCAGCTGCGCGGGGTTAATCCAGCTGAACCGGCTCAGGAACAGCCAGAAGAAAATCATCATCATCAGCACCGGAACGGCGCGGAAAAACTCCACCACCACGGTACCGAACCAGCGCATTGGCCGGTTCTGCGCCAGGCGCGCCATGCCGAACAGCACACCAAATACGACGGAAGTCACTACCGAAATACCCGCCGCCTGCAAAGTCGCCAGAAGCCCCGGCAGATAGTACGAGCCCCACGCTTTTGCGGTGAACAGATCAGTCCACTTCTCAGCCTCCAGCTGGCCTTTAGCGCCCATCACCGAAAGCACATACGCCATAAACGCAGCCAGAAGCACGATCGCGCCAATATTGAACCAGCGGGTCATCGCCTTCGCACGGGGGCCGGGGGTGTCAAACAGCACGCTGGTGCTGGTATCGAGTTTAGAATTCAGAAGTTTCATCGCTTCACCGCCAGTTTACGTGAGGACCAGGTGGTTAGTACGCCCAGGGGCACAACAATCACCACGAACCCCAAAGCGAACATGAGGAAGATGGCCAGCACCATATTCGGGTCGAACTCAATCATGGTTTTCATTAACCCGGAGGACTCGGCAACCGAGGCGACCGAAGCAACCGTCGTATTTTTTGCCAGAGCGATCAGCGTATTACCCAGCGGAGTAATAGAACCGCGCAGCGCTTGCGGGAAAATCACGTGCCGGGCGGTGGGGAAGAACCCCAAGCCAATAGCACGCGCCGCCTCCGCCTGCCCCGTGGGAACCGTATTCACACCCGAACGGATAGCCTCACACACAAAAGAAGCGTGGTAGATCGAGAGCACAATCACCGCGTAAACAAAGAAGTTCGTCTCAAAACTCGTTGAAAACGAGAGCTGAAACTGCGTCCACACACCAAGCAGAGCGAGGGTCATCAGAATAGTCAGCGGCGTATTACGCACCGCATTTACGTAGGCGGTGCCCACAAAACGTAGGGACGGTACGGGACTAATGCGCATGAGCGCCAGCACGGAGCCGAGCACGAAAGACCCGATAGCGGCCCAGAAGGTCAGTTGCACATTGACCCAGAACGCGCCCACCACATCGTATTTGGCGAGGAGGGCGCCGAGTTGGTCAAAGAATGACATCGTTTACCTCTCGGTCAGGCATTAGGCGCAGCTGGCGCCAGGATGCGGTGGGTTATTGTTGGAGTTATAGGTGTAGCCGGTGCCTTCAGTATTTTTCTCCACCAGCCGCTGCCAGGTGCCGTCCGCGACCATCTCATTAATGGCCTTATTGACGGCCTCGCACTTATCGGTACCCTTGGGAAGGCCCACACCGTACTTTTCGGTGGTGAACGTTTGACCCACCAGCTTGAGCTTGCCCTTATTCGCCTTAGTGGCGGCAAGCCCGGCAAGAATAATGTCGTCGGTGGTCACCGCATCCACCACGCCGCCGTTGAGTGCGACCACACAGTCCGAGTAGCTGTTCTGATTGACCAGGTTCACGTTTTTAGCGAACTTGTCCTGGATTTTTTTGGCGCTGGTTGAACCGGTCACCGAGCACAGATTCTTGCCGTTAAGACTGTCGGGGCCGGTAATATTCGTCTCATCGGAGCGTACCAGCAGATCCTGCCCCGCCACGTAGTAGGGGCCCGCGAAGTCAATGCTTTTCTTACGGCTATCACTAATGGAATAGGTGGCCACAATCATATCTACCTGGCCGTTGGAGAGCATATTCTCGCGGTTGGCGCTGGGGGACTCCACGAATTCGATCTGCTCTTCCGAGTAGCCGAGCTTACCCGCAATATGCTTCGCAATATCCACGTCGAAGCCGGTGAATTCCCTGCCGTCCTGGTAGCCTAAGCCCGGCTGATCGTATTTAATGCCAATCCGGATCTTCGGTTTAGCATCTGCGGCGCTGGAACAGCCGGTGAGGGCGAACCCGAGGGCGAGCGCGGCGGCGGTCCCGGCGGCAAAGAACTTAGCTGCGGCGCGGTTAATGAACGATTTTTTCATGGCGCGCTCCTAATGGTCGATGATCTTGGAGAGGAAGTCGCGGGCGCGTTCGCTCTTGGGCTTGGTGAAGAAGTCATCCGGGGTGGCTTCTTCCACGATCTCGCCGTCCGCGAGGAAGACGATGCGGTCGGCCGCCTTGCGGGCGAATCCCATCTCGTGGGTTACGACGATCATGGTCATACCGTCGCGGGCGAGGGAGACCATGGTGTCGAGTACTTCATTCACCATTTCGGGGTCGAGCGCACTGGTGGGCTCGTCAAACAGCATGACTTTGGGTTTCATGGCGAGCGCGCGGGCAATGGCCACACGCTGCTGCTGGCCGCCTGAGAGCTGGGCCGGCATTTTTTCGGCCTGGGATTCCACGCCGACTTTCGCCAGCAGTTTCATGGCTTCCGCCTCGGCTTCAGCCTTGGGGAGTTTGCGGATTTTGCGGGGGCCAAGGGTGACGTTGTCGAGGATGGTTTTGTGGGCAAAAAGGTTGAAGGATTGGAAGACCATGCCCACTTCGGCGCGGAGTTTAGCGAGGTCGCGGCCTTCTTGGGGGAGGTCTTTACCGTCGATAGTGATGGTTCCGCTGGAGGTTGTTTCGAGGCGGTTAATGGTTCGGCACAGGGTTGATTTGCCGGAGCCGGAAGGGCCGAGCAGGATAATGACTTCGCCCTTATTGACGGAGAGGTTAATGTTTTTGAGCACATGGTTTTGCCCGTAGTACTTATTGACGTCGTGAATACGCACGAGTGGGGCTTCGCTCATAGGGTTCTCCTTTACACACGGTGGGGCTATGCCCAGCAGATACGACGCGGCGCGCGGGCTGTGAGCCGGAAGAATCACGCGCATCACGGTAGTAACCTAGCTTACGCCGGGGATGTAACAGGAATGTTAAAGATTCGGTAATCGGTGTAAATATTCCGGTGTTTAAGGTATTGGGTGGGGCGTATTCCCGCGAAAACTCAAGGAAACCAAAATTGAGTTGAATATATCACAGAAGTGGGTTGTGCGGGGTGTTCGGGGGTCAGGTACTCGGTGAATCCTGTATTTTTGGGGGATTTGGTGAATGCGGTGGGGCGGGTCAGTGGGGGAGTGTGGGTGCGGCGGCTCTGTTTGTGCAAAAATCCTGCCGGTAAATCGCACATAAACCCACCCAAAGCAACACATGGTCAAGAGAGGCGTGCGCAGGGCTTTTCACCTCGTAAACGCAGAAGCGCGCCCCAGCAGGCGGGTGCCTGCTGGGGCGCGCATAGCGGGGCACTGTAAGCCCCTATTGGCTATTGTTCTTCATACCCGTTCGGGTTGTTCTTCTGCCAGTTCCAGTGATCGCGTACCATCGTGTCAATATCCCGGGATGCGCTCCACCCCAAATCAGCCAGTGCCGAGGACGGGTCGGCGTAAGAGACCGCAACATCGCCGGGGCGGCGCGCCACAATCTTATAGGGCAGCTCCTTACCGCAGGCTTTCTCGAAGGCGTGCAGTACCTCAAGCACCGAATAGCCGTTGCCGGTGCCCAGGTTCCAAGTGTGCAGCCCGCCGTGCTCGGTAATGTAATCCACCGCCTTGAGATGGCCATCGGCAAGGTCAACCACGTGAATGTAATCGCGTACACCGGTGCCGTCCACAGTGGGGTAGTCGTTGCCGAACACGTTCAGGTGCTCGCGGCGACCCACCGCCACCTGGGCGATAAACGGCACCAAGTTATTCGGGATTCCTGACGGGTCCTCACCGATACGCCCAGACTCGTGCGCGCCCACGGGGTTGAAATAACGCAGCAGCGCAATATTCCAGCGGTCATCGGAGGCCGCCAGGTCCACGAGCATATCCTCAATATGTTCCTTGGTGCGCCCGTAACAGGACTGTGCGTCCATGTTCAGTTTCTCCACCAACGGCATGGACTCAGGCTCACCGTACACGGTCGCTGACGAGGAGAACACGATGGAGCGGCAGTTCGCCTCCTCCATGGCGTAGAGCAGGTTCAGGGTGCCGGCGACGTTCGTCTGGTAGTACCACAGCGGCTTCTCTGCGGATTCGCCCACAGCCTTCAGCCCCGCAAAGTGGATGACCGCGTCCGGTTGGGTGCTGGTGAACAGCTCCTTCATGCCCGCCAGATCCAGCAGATCGACGTTGTGGAACTCGGGGGCGTGCCCGGCAAGCTCGGCGACGCGTTGCAGCGAAGTTTCGGAGGAATTCGAGAGGTTATCCATGACCACCACCTCGTGGCCCGCGTTCAGCAGCTCAAGCACAGTGTGGGAGCCGATATAGCCGGCGCCGCCGGTGACCAGAATCTTCATATTTATCCTTTCGGGCACGCCGGTGCGCACCGGATACGGTAAGTTCAGAGGTAGCACTTTAAATAGTAGCCCGCCGGATGCTCCCCAGCCGTGCGTTGACGTGCGGGGGCACCCGGCGGGTTGCCAAACTCACTGGCCTCTCACGCCCCTTGGGGCATCAGACAGGCACAAAGGAGCTAGTTCGTGTGCAGCGCCTCGTTCAGCTCCACACTATTCTTAGCGCGCGGAAGCACCTCAACCGCGCCGGTGACCGAGTTGCGGCGGAACAGCAGGTTCGACACACCCGATAGTTCGGCGGCCTTCACCACACGCACATCCTCACCCGGGATAAGCACAATCACGCGGGAACCGGCGGTCACGTACAGGCCCGCCTCAACCACACAGTCATCGCCCAGGGCGATACCAATACCAGACTCAGCACCCAGCAGGGAACGCTCACCGATTGACACACGCTGAGTACCGCCGCCGGAGAGGGTGCCCATGGTGGAGGCGCCGCCGCCCACATCGGAGCCATCGCCAACCACCACACCCTGGGAGATGCGGCCTTCAACCATAGAAGTGCCCAGGGTGCCAGCGTTAAAGTTCACAAAGCCCTCGTGCATGACGGTGGTGCCATCAGCCAGGTGCGCGCCCAGGCGCAGGCGGTCACCATCACCCACACGCACCCCGGCGGGAACCACATAGTCAATAAGGCGCGGGAACTTATCGACATGGCTTACGCTCAAATGCCCCAGCTTCCGCAGGCCCAGCGCGAGCTTGTTCAGCTCGGTGGCAAGTACCGGGCCGTGGTTCGTCCACGCCACGTTCGCCAGGTGCCCGAAAAGCCCCTCAAGATTCAGGTCATTTGGGCGCACCAGGGTGTGCGAGAGCAGGTGCAGACGCAGGTACCCATCGACTGCGTCCTCAGGGGCCTCATCCAGATCGATGGAGGCGGTGCGCACCTCAGTGCGGGCATTGCGTTCGGGGTGCTCGCCGGTGAGCTCTTCAAGCTCATCCGCGAGGGAAAGATCGGGGGTTTGGGTGAGCGCAGGCGCGGGGAACCACGCATCCAGTACCGTGCCCGCATCGGGGCCGGAGGCGACGACATTAACGAGGGCCACGCCGGAAGCGTAACGAGTTTCGGTTGAAGCGTTTTCAGACATGCCTTTAATTATAGGGATGCGCCGGGATTGGGTGTAGGCGCCCGCAGGGCGGGGTTCTTGAGAGTTAATTGCGGGTAAACCTCAGGGTGCAAAGGCCGCCAATGGCTTCAATGACGGCCCCGATAACCAGGTGCCGCCCCGCAAACGGTTCCTGATAAGGGGCAATGGTTAAGACCCCGCCCCGCACCCAGCGTCCGGGGGCGGCTGAAGGTGGCTTCCGGGGCGCAGATAAGGTTGAATATTAGGGTAAAGAACCGCGCCGCTAATGCGACTGACACTACAGCTAAGGGACCCATGAGCCACCCCACCGCAGTCATCGACACGAACGTCTCCATGCCCGAACTGACCCGGGTTCTGCTTGATATTTACTCTGTCTCGGGGGAAGAGAAAACCCTCGCCGACGCCATCTACAGGGCCCTGGAAACCCACCCGCACCTGCACCTAGTGCGTGACGGGGACGCCATTATTGCCCGCACCGACTTCGGGCCGCAGAACGGGCAGCAACGCACCCGCATCCTGCTTGCCGGGCATCTGGACACCGTGCCGCTGCCTACCGTGGCGGGGTCGCTTGGTACGGTGCCTTCCCGCGTGGTTGAAGAGGACGGCGACTGGGTGCTGTACGGGCGCGGGGCCACCGACATGAAAGGCGGTGTGGCGGTACAACTTAAGCTAGCCGCCGAATTAACTGCTCACGAAACGGACTACGACCTCACCTACATCTTCTACGACAATGAGGAAGTGGCCAGCGAAAAATCCGGTTTGGCGCGGCTGATCCGCAACCACGGCGAGCTGATTACCGACGCCGATTTCGGGGTGCTTCTAGAACCCACCGACGGCACCATCGAAGGCGGCTGCAACGGCACAATGCGTTTTTACCTTCGGACCACCGGGCTGGCTGCGCATTCCGGGCGGGCCTGGAAAGGGGAGAACGCGATCCACCACCTGGCTGATGCGCTCACCACACTGGCGCACTACACGCCGCAAACCTACCGGGTGCAGGGACTGGATTACCGGGAAGGGCTTAACGCCGTGCAGGTGAGCGGGGGAGTGGCGGGCAATGTCATCCCCGATGCGGCCGCGCTTCACGTGAACTACCGGTTCGCCCCTAATAAGACCCTGGACGAGGCCGTGGCCCACGTGCAGGAACTCTTCCAGGGGTATGAGCTGGACTTCGTTGACCTCTCCCCGGCGGCCCGCCCCGGCCTTGACACGCCGCTGGCTGCTTCCCTCATTGCCGCTGTGGGGCAGGAGCCCAAACCCAAGTACGGGTGGACGGATGTGGCGCGGCTAAGCGAAATCGGCATCCCTGCGGTGAACTTCGGCCCCGGTGATGCCTTACTGGCGCACACCGACAATGAGCATGTGCGTTTTAGCGAACTCAACCGGTGCTACAGCGAACTGCGAAGCTGGCTCATGAGCGACTAGCGGCCCACGCTGCCTGCCAGCACCGATACCGCAATGACCCACCGGATGGAACGTGCCGCCGAATACGCGCCCAAGTCCGGTTCATTAGGTTAAACTGGAACCCCGCCCTTTTTGCCCGGAGGTACCCGTGAACATATTGATAACGTTACTTGCCCTCGCAACCCTGCTGATTGTTATCTACAGCGCTGTAGTCATCAGTAGCGACCGCGCGTTCCCTGGGCGAGCCTTCTTCGAACATATTGCGGGGGACGGGCTGAACGTTTTCGGTGCCCGCACGCAGCCCGCCCCCGAGCTGGCGGGGCAACAGGTCGTGGTTCTCGAGCCGTTGCCAGACACCCCCGCAGCGGCAGATAACGCAGCAGCCGAGGCCGTCCCGCAGGAGACTGAGACAGGTGAGGCAGATGCGGCGCATGAGGCCCCCGCAGCGGCAGCAGCTGGCACCTCCGCCGCCGAAGAAGAAACCCCCGAAAAAGCTGTGGCAGCCCATACGGACACCGGCCGCACGGCGCAGGCACCAGATAACGATGTGCGGGACCACAAAGAGACTGAGGCTCCCCAGGGGCACCCAGCGGATGAGCCCCTCACCTCCGAAGACTCCGCCAAAGCCACCGCAGACACCGGCACGGCACCTGATGGGGCGCACCCCGCCACCTCCCAGCAGGTACTTCCCTGGTCCGAAGCGGGACGCGCCGCCCACGCCGCCAACACTGCGGCCAACGCCGTGGTAGCGTCCTCCGCGAAAACCACCGTTGAAACCCCCGCAGCGGCTAAGCCGCATGAGGATGACTCCGAGCAGCACAAGAGCAGCACCAGCGGGGCTATTGTCGCCATTAATAAGGAAATCGCGGATAAAGAATCGGCGCACACCACCGATAAGGCGGACTCCTGACCGAATGAGTACTGACAGCACCATTCTCGACAGACTCTACACGCGCCTTCACGGCTGGGCCCACTACCTGTGCACCCTATTCGTTGAACTGCCGGTTATCCTGCGGGTGCTTCTCATCTACGGTCTCAGCAGACTGTGGGGTGTGGCCGTCTTCAGCATGGTCGGCAGGCAGCAGCTGTGGGGCCCGTGGGGGGAACGCCTAGGGTACCTCGAATTTATTAGCACCTGGGACTCCGGGTGGTACTGGCAGATCGCCGACAGAGGCTACCCCGTTGAACTACCTCAGGATATGAGCGGGACGGTCATGCAGAACCAGTGGGCGTTCTACCCGCTTTTCCCGCTCACAAGCGGCTACATTTCCCGCACAACGGGTCTGGAATATTATGCTGTCGCCTCGACTGTGGCCCTGCTGGCCGGGTTCATCGCAGCCTGGATTGTTTACAAATTATGCATCGCCAGCCTGCAGGCTTTAGGCCGCACCGACGCAGCAGAAAACACCTCCCTGGGGTGCTGGGCCGTGGCGGTCTTCGCATTCCTGCCTGTAGCCCCCGTACTGCAGGCACCCTACGCCGAATCCGTAAACCTGATCTTCCTCGCCTGGGCACTGTACCTGATGGTGCGCGCACGATACCTGCTGCTGCTGCCCGTGGCCGCCCTCGCCTGCCTGTCCCGGCCTGTGGGTGTACCCCTGGGTGCTGCCGCCGGGCTGTGGTGGTTTATCTGCCTCATCACCGATATACGCGCCGATGCACGCCGCCGCGCTGACGGGGAAACCCCGCGCGGTTTCTGGCGTATTTTCGCCTCCCGCGCGGTGCAGCTGTGCAGCGCCCTTATAGTGTGCGCGTGCGCTCTCATCTGGCCCGCCATCGCATGGGCTGTGACCGGGCGCGTCGATGCCTACACGGCTACCGAAACCGCCTGGCGCAGCTCCCACCTGGCTCTGTTCGAGCCGTGGCTGAAGCAGGGTTCCATTTACTTCGGGGTGTTTTCCATCCCCCTGCTGGTGCTTCTGGTAGTGGTTTTCGCTCTCGTCCTGCTTTCCCCCGCGGTGCGAGGGGTACTGTCAGGGCCGCTGATTCTCTGGTGCGCATGCTACGCGGCGTACCTGCTGATCTTCTTGAACCCGCAGTCTTCCACGTTCCGGCTGCTGCTGCCGCTCTTCCCTCTGGTTCTGCCAATGGCAGCGGTCTCGGTCTCCCGCGCGTACCGGTGGCTGCTGGTGCTCTCAGGTGCCACCCTGCAGCTGGTGTGGGTGGGGTGGCTGTGGCATTGGAAGCAGAACCCCGGTGGCGGCGACTACCCGCCCTAAACCGGTGAGGGTCGCGGGCGGGGGGGCTGACGGTGCGGCATCTGCCTGCGCTGTGGCCCCGCTCGGCAGGTAAAAATATTTGCAGTGAATAAGTAACCTGTGGGCGTAGGATGTTACGCCCCACCGTAAATCCTGATAGTCTAACTGTTGTGTTTGGTATTAGTGGTCTCGAATTTATCGTTCTGGTCGTTCTCACGTTCTTCGTGATCGGCCCCGAACGTATGCCCGAGTACGCCCGCCAAGCCAAAGAATTCATTAAAACCGTACGGCGCATGGCCTTTGACGCTAAAGACGACTTCAAAGATGCGCTGGGTGACACCGGTCTTGACGACATTAACTGGCGTCAGTACGACCCACGCCAGTACGACCCGCGTGTTATTGTGCGTGAAGCATTCGCTGAGGACGACGCCGAACGCGCCCGTGAAGCGAAGGAACGGGAAGAGAAGAACAAACCCGTCGCATCGAATATTACCCGGCTGCCGCGCGGAGCCTACGCACCGTTCGACACTGAAGCAACCTAGCTGCAGATGCAGGCAGCTGCTGGAATCCCCCGCCCCACGGGCCGGGGGATTTATTGTGCCTGGGGTGGTGCTGGTGCTTGGTATTATAGAAAAACCCCGCGAATGCACCAATATCATGGAGAAGCGTACAAGAATGAGCGAGAGAACCCGCCCTGTTATAGATGATGATGCGGATTCACCGCGACAGCCTCCCTCACGCGGTTTAAAACGCTTTGACCCCACCCACCGTGCCGCAGCTGTGCAGGGTGGGCTTTCACCGTTTGATGCGATAACCGCCTCTGCCGCTGCGGCGTTACACCGTGCGCACAGCCGCTTCGCCGCACTTCCCGCGTGGACGCAGGTAGCAAGCGTGTGGGCGCTAAGCCGCCTCTGGGGCTTTATAGTGTTCTGGGTTGTGAGTATGCAGCAGGTAGCCGCCCAGCAGCGTGTAGGGGACGGGCACAGACCGGGACTGCTGGAATATATGGGGTGGTGGGACGCCGAATGGTATGAGCGGATCTACATGGACGGGTACCCCAGTCAGCTGCCGGTTGACGGCAAAGGCGTGGTCGCACACAACACATGGGCGTTTCTTCCGGCGCAGCCCAAGATTGCAGGCATTATTGCCGACACCACCGGAATACCCTTTGCTATCAGTACGGTGCTGCTCAGCGTGGCAGTCAGTTTCGCTCTCGCCTGGGTGCTGTATCTGCTTTTCGTGGGGTGCCTGAACTGGCGCGAACACGGGGTATTTGAAACCCGTGCGAGCCTGAACTCCCCGCACCGTTCCACGGCCGTGTGGGCTGTTGCCGCCTACGGGTTCTGCGGTCCGGCCGCCGTATTCGTGACCGGCTACGCGGAAGCGCTAACTATCTTCGCGATTGCCCTGTTTGTGCTGCTGTTGGCCCAAGACCGGTACCTGTGGGCCCTGCCGGTGGCGTTCCTCGCCGCACAATCCCGCCCGGTGGGTGTGCCGCTGGGTGCGCTCGCGGGTGTGTGGTGGCTGTACTGCCTAGTCGCAGAATACCGTGTCCGCTCCGCCGGGCAGCCCCGTGCCAGTTCAGGCAGGGTGTTTCTGGCGGCTTTCGCGGCGCGTGCCGTGCACCTGCTCAGCGCCCTTACCGTGTGCTTTTTCGCCTTCACGCACGCTCTGCACGCGGCGTATAAAACCGGGCGGTTAGACGCCTACCTGGCCACCGAGCTCGGCTGGAGCGGCCGCACCGTTGAGGAAGGGCAGCACTATGTGGTGCAGTGGGTGGATGAGCTGAGCCTCTACCTGAACCGCTGGAGCACCGGGGCCATCATTACGCTGATCGTGGCCGGGTTCGCCGCCTATTTCCTGTGGCTCTTCTCCCGCAGCACCCGTACCCTGCTGCACCCCGTCATGCTTATCTGGTGCGTATGTTACGCAGTGTACCTGGGGATTTTCTGGCTGCCGCAGTCCTCAACATTCCGCATTCTGCTGCCGCTCTTCCCATTCGCTCTGGTGCTTATGAGCTACGGGAAAGACTCAAAAGCGTACCGTTGGCTGCTGGTGCTTAGCGGTGTTTTGATGCAGCTGGTGTGGGTCGGCTGGCTGTGGCACAGCCACGGCCCGGGAGATATGCAGCTGCCCTAAAACTATCCCGGGCGGGGCGGGGAAGTACAGCGTATTCCCCGCCCCGCCCGCGCGTGCGGCCCCGGTGCGTCTGCTTAGACGTTCAGTCGCAGAGGCTTGCCCGCTAGCGACTCGTCGCGGTGCAGCAGCTTACCGGCAATGGCCTGAATCTCGGCGGATGTGGGGGAGTTGGGGTCGCTCCACACAATGGGGGTGCCCTCATCTCCGCCGGTGCGCAGAGACACATCCAGCGGCACCGAACCCAGCAGCGGCACCGGGTAGTTGAACACACTGCTTAGGCGATGGGCCAGCTGGGCGCCCCCGCCGGAGCCGAACATTTCAAGCACCGTGCCATCCGGTAAGGTCATTGCCGCCATATTCTCAATGACGCCGCTGACTTTCTGGTGGGTCTGCAGGCTTAGGGTGCCGGCGCGCTCGGCAACATCAACCGCCGCGTGCTGCGGGGTGGAGACCAGCACCAGCTCGGCGTTGGGCAGCAGCTGCGACATTGAGATCGCAATATCTCCCGTACCCGGAGGCAAATCAAGCAGCAGAATATCGAGCGCCCCAAAATGCACGTCAAGGATGAACTGCTCCAACGCCCGGTGCAGCATCGGCCCGCGCCACGCCACCGGCTGGTTACCTTTGAGGAACATGCCAATGGAAATCACCTTGACGAACCCGCCCGGCGAGTCGCCGCGCACCTGCCCGTGCTCCCGGGGTGCATCCACTGCGGGCGGGATAATCAGGTCATCCAGGCGGGTGGGTGCCTCGTGAACGCCCAGTAGCCCGGGGATGGAGAAGCCGTGCACATCCGCGTCAATAATGCCCACGGCCAGCCCACGGGAGGCGAACGCCGCCGCCAGGTTAGCGGTCATTGACGACTTACCCACCCCGCCCTTGCCGGATACCACAGCGAACACGCGGGTGAGCGACCCGGGGGCAGTGAACGGGTTGGTGCGCTCAGGTTTGAGCTGCGATTTGAGCGCGCTGCGCTGATCGGCGTTCATGGCACCCACCTCAACCTGAACCCGGGTGATGCCTTCAACGGTGCTGGCGGCCTTGCGCACATCCTGCTCGATCGTGGTTTTCAGGGGGCACCCCTCAATGGTGAGCAGAATTTTCACATCCGCCACATACCCGCCGTCGTCCTCGCTAACGGCCTGGGCGCGTTCAACCATCCCCAGCTCCGTGATGGGGTGGCGCAGCTCTGGGTCTTCAACGGTGCCCAGGGCCGCCCAGAGCGCATCCGCCAGCGGACTATTGGAGGCTGGAGTGTTCGAGTTGGTCCCCTTGAGGTTGTGCTCGCTCATTCGTTCATCCTTTCCGCGACAAAGCATACGGTGTGATATACGCGTTCATAGAGTCGTGGGTTTACGAGGGGGTCTTGGGGTTATACAGGATTGCAGGATACGGGGATAGTTTACTCGGGGCATGGGGCTGAGGCGGTAACACGGGCGCTGACCAGCACCCACAGCCCACCACCATACGCACCCTAGAAGAAACACAGCCCCGCCGGAACGACCCCTGCCTTTCTCATCATGCGCCCGGCAGCAGGCACCGGGCTAGGAGCTAGCTAACGTCCCGGCGCTCTTTCTCATCCGCCGCACTGGCTGCCGCATCGCCGGCCGCGGCGCTTTCGCTGCTCTCGGAGTCCTGCTGCGCGCCGTCCTCGTGGGTGTCTTCGTCCTCGTATTCCTCGCCAATATCGTGCAGCTGCTCAGCCTGGCGTTCCTGCTCTTCCTGAATAGATTTCAGCTCTTCCAAAATATCCCGCAGCTCACTGCGCACAAAGTCGCGGGTGGCAACCTCACGCAGGGCAATACGCAGCGAGGCGATCTCACGCGTCAAATACTGTGTCTCCTCAAGGTTCTGCTGGTCACGTTTACGGTCCTCGGAGGCGACCACACGGTCACGGTCATCCTGCCGGTTCTGCGCCAACAGCAGCAGGGGAGCGGCGTACGATGCCTGCAGGGAGAGCATCAGGGTGAGCAGGGTAAAGTTGAGGCTTCGCGGGTCAAACTGCAGCTCTTCGGGGGCGAGCGTGTTCCACCCCAGCCACACGCCACAGAAAACAGTCATCCACAGCAGAAACTGGGGTGTGCCCATGTACCGGGCAAACCCCTCGGTCATACGCCCGAACGCATCTGGGTTCGGGCTGTAGGTGAACCGCCGCACCTTACGCTCAGCAGGTGTGCTCAGCTGCGACTCGGCACGCGAACGGGTCTTTTCCCGCCCGCTTTGGCCGCCCTCGGCATACTTTTCGGAGTATTTTTTCTCCAGCCGATCCTTCAGGATACGCGCCTTATCAATGCGCGGGTTTTCTTCGGTACGCAGGTGGTTCTGCTCAGACAAATCGGCGTCCTACCTTTCGTACAGGAGTCCCATCGTCGAAGGTTCGCCAGTCCTCAGGCAGCAGCGCATCGAGTACGTCGTCGATCGTCACCGCCCCCACCAGCCGGTGTGATTCGTTCACAATGGGGATAATGGTCAAATCGTAGGTTGCCAGCACGCGCGCCAATTCCTCAAGGCTGGCCTGGTCAGAGACCGGCTCAGTGTCCGTGTCTAGGATGCGCCCAATCGACTCGCTCGGCGGCACCCGCAGCAGCTGCTGCATGTGCACCATCCCCAGGTACCTGCCCGTGGGGGTTTCCAGCGGGGGACGCGCCACCAGCACCGCCGCGGCCATCGCCGGGGGGATCTCCTCAGCCCGAATATGCGCCAGCGCCTCCGCCACCGTCGACTCGGGGGAGAGAATAATCGGCACCGGGTTCATGAGCGAACCGGCGGTACCCTCATCGTACTCAAGCAGTCGGCGCACATCTTCCGCCTCGTCGGGCTCCATGAGCTCCAGCAGCTTCTCACGCTGGGCATCCGGCAGCTCAATCAGCAGGTCGGCGGCGTCATCCGGTTCCATCTCTTCAAGCACCTGCGCGGCACGCTCATCGTCAAGGTGCGAGAGGATCTGCACCTGATCCTCTTCCGGCAGCTCCTGCAGCACATCCGCCAGCCGCTCATCCTGCAGCTCGTGCGCAATCTCAAGCATGCGCTTATCGCTCATCTCGTGGATGGCATCCGCAAGGTCGGCGGCACGGGCATTCTCGTGGTTGGCGACGAACGTGGTCGCCTCCTGCGGCTCAAGGTCGGTGGAAAGGATCGTCTCGTCCCAGTCCACTACCAGCGTCTCCTTAGACCGGCGCCGCCAGCCGCTGCTGGATTTTACGGTGCGCGAGACAAACAGCTCCGTAATGCCCCAGTCGCCGTTACGGCGCTGCTCAATGGCCACATCCTCAATCACGGCGTCCCCGCTGCCGTCAAGCAGCCGCACCCGGCGGTCAAAGAGCTCCCCAACCACCAGCACCTCAGAATTACGCTGCTCAAAACGGCGCAGGTTCACCAGACCTGTCGAAATAATCTGAGATGCCTCAATGCTGCGCACCCGGGTCATCGGCATGAACACACGTTTTTTGCCCAGCACCTCAATGATGATGCCCACCACCACCGGCTCGTTGCCTTTCGTGGGGCGTGAACCTGCCGCCATGGCGGCACCAAAACCGCGTTTGAGCACCACAACATCACGCAACCTGCCCAGGCGGTCACCGAACGGGTCGAACACGTCAAGGCCGAGCAGGCGCGCAATATAGATTTTGCTGGGGGCGCTGGACTTAGTATTGCTCACCTCTCTAGGGTACGCCCGAAAAAGAGAATGCGCACTTTATATAAAGGTCCGCTGGCTGTGGGCGTAACCCGGTGCGTTAGCACACCGGCCCGCCCATGCGACCTCAAAAACCGGTTCAGCCGATGGCGCACCCACCCTGCGGCGGGCCCACCCGCCCCGGTAAGATAGGGGTATGACTCAGACCCCGCCCTCCTCGTACCTTGCCTCCCGCCTCGCACAAGCCAGCGGCCAGCCGCTTCCCAACGGCGAGGCGCTCGCAGCGTTCACCCGACGTGACGACGCGCTCGCCGCTTTTGACGTGCTCAGCGCCGCCGGGTTCCCGGTGACCGCCCTGTACCTGGTGAATGAGGGCGTGAAACAGGTGGAGTACCCGCTGCAGCGCAGCTACGGGCGGATGCTGCTCTCCTCCCTCATGTGGGGTATTATCGCCGGGCTGGGGTGTGCGGCTTTGACCATTGGTGACGGGTCTGATTTTTCGGGGCGTGCCGCCTCAACGGTGCCGCTGAGCGTCGCCATTTTTATGGTGTGGACCCTGGTGAGTATCCGCCGCGGCGGCAATAGCCGCTACCCGATGCGCGGGGAAGCAATCCCCGAACGCACCACCATGTATGCGCTGAGCGAGTACGCCGGGCAGGCACGCATGATCCTGCGCGACACCCCCGGTTTTGCCCAAGCGATGCGCTCAGTACACGGGGCGGCATACGGCGGCGGGAACGCAACGCAGCAGCCGGGCACAACAGGCACAGCCGCACCGCGTACCGGCAGTACCCCCTCCGCCCCGGCCGGTACGGCAGGCACCGCAGCGGGCACCGAGTCTGAGCATGCTAAAAACACCACCGGCGCCCTCAGCGGCTACGGGCGGGCCGCCTCACAGGATGCGGGGCGGGCAGCCGCAACGGACGCCACCGCCGCCCCCGCCCCTGCGGCAAAGAGCGGCACCGAACCCCAAGGCGGTGAACGGGCCCCCGCCCAGCCAGCGGCACAGCGGTTCGGCCTGCGCATTGACGACCCGGAGGAATACGCCAAAACCATCCGGCAGGCCCCAGCCAGCGAAACCCCCAAGCCTAAAGGCGTCAAGGAAGACTAGCTTCCAACGCAAACGAGGTATCTGACACAACGAAAAAGTCCCCGCAGCCAGGACAGTACTGGCTGCGGGGACTTTCGTCTGCGAAACTA
>ERZ772912.387-NODE-387-length-20251-cov-6.036839_pt1 | contig 20251 bp, 20 predicted proteins | sample MGYA00512119_ERZ772912 | MGnify/ENA primary metagenome ERZ772912 (study PRJEB29015, sample SAMEA2738048) | human oral metagenome | biome: human oral; feature: human-associated habitat; material: saliva | place: China | collected 2230 ...
AAAAAGCTCTATAATCTCTACAGTGGTTTTACCCACTACAGAAATTATAGAGCCTCTATTTTTCAGACTTTGCTGATTCAGACATCACTTCTGACTCTGAAGTTGACTGGCTTTCTTCGACCAAGTCTTCACTAGCAGATTGACTTGAGGCACCTGCTTGCTCCAAAGCAAGGCTAGTTGAAAGGCTCTCACGCTCTGCTTCCTGACTAAGGCTAGCTTCAACAATCATGAGTTCCTTTTGACGTTCTGTTTCACGAAGGTATTCACGTTCTTCTAGCTCTTCCTGACGACGTCTTTCCTGCTCAAGTCTTTGAGCTTTTTGACGCTCACGCTTAGCATGACGTTTTTGCGTCTCATCAATCAAGACCTTAGTGTTGTCTTTAATATGCATCCACTTAATAAGACGAACTAAGAGTCTCCATAGGAAAACAATAATCGATTCTGCGAAAAGAAGAATTTCAACCAGAATAACACCTAGCAAGCTCCAAGCCATGAAGAGTGTAATCAATAATTGCGTGAAAATCTTCTTCAAGTCACCCAAATGATTGTTGTGAATATTAAGAGTCTCAAGGAAAAGATCTAAAATCCCTTGCAAGAGGTGTGATTTAACAGATTTGTCTCCCTCTAAGCTCAAGTCCGTTTGAACTTCTGCCGGAGTAACAACGGTCAAGTCCCCATCTTGGTAGACATCAATACGGTCTCCTAATTTTATATCAAAATCAAAAAGCGTGCGATCTATTTTCTTAAGTCGCCCGTCAGGATGACTGAGATAAACAAAGTCATCATCAAATTTTAAAATACGAAACATAATTTACCTGCTCTTTATTGCTCCTTAAATAATAGCAAAGTTAAAAAGCCCTTGTCAAGAGCTTCTTTTTCAATCCAAGGTTTTAACACCGATACGATTTTTATACTCTTGATACGTTTCAGTGTGCATAAGAGCTTTGGCATTTTTAACCCGATCTACTGTTGGTGGTTTGACCCCTTCCAAAGGATATGGAATACCGAGCTCACGCCATTTGAACTCACCCATTGTATGATAAGGAAGAATTTCAAATTTATCAACATTTTTCAAGGTCTTTACAAACTCGCCGAGCTTAATCAAGTGTTCGTCAAAGTCTGTCAAACCAGGTACCAAGACATGGCGAATCCAGACTGGAACTTGTTTATCAGACAGATATTGAGCAAATTCCAAGATATTCTTATTAGGTTGACGGGTCACAAACTTGTGTTGTTCAGGATCAATCTCTTTGATATCCAGTAGAACCAAGTCAGTTACAGCCAAAAGTTTGTCAACAACTTCATGATACTCAGGAGTATTGCGGTAAGCAAACCCACAAGTATCAAGCGTACAGTGAATTCCTAGCTTCTTAGCCTCTGTAAAGAGGGCAGTGACAAAATCAATCTGAAGCATGGCCTCACCACCTGATACAGTGATACCACCATGCTCACCCCAGAAATGACGGAAACGAAGAGCCTCATCTAAGACATCTTCAACCGTACGTTCAACAGCCTTATTTGACTCCATAGCCCAAGTATCTGGATTATGACAATATTGGCAACGCATCTTACAGCCTTGCATGAAAACAATAAAACGGATACCCGGACCATCTACGGATCCAAAACTTTCGGTTGAATGAACAAGTCCAGTCACCTGACTGTAATCAATTTCTGCCATGGCAGCCTCCTTGTAAACGCTTTTTACATGTTTTTATTATACCTCTTTTATCGGAAACATGCTCCATATCTGCCTGAATTCAAGCAAAGGTTATACTATAATACATCTAAAATTAAATGATATCTATACTATACCAGAAGAAAAACAAAAAAACTGGAAGAATCCAGTCTTTTATCATCTATATTATTAGGCACGTTTCTTGAGCCCCAAAAAGACTGCAGCAGCAAGGAAAAATGTTCCTGCCAATGTCAAGATTACTGTTGATGCTTCACCAGTCTTAGGAAGTGTAACTTCCTTACCTTTAGCATCTTTACCAGTCAATGTACCGTCAGCATTCACTTTGAATCCTACTGCTTCAGGAGCGACAACACTTGTTGTACCATCAGTGTTAGCGATGACAATTTGGCTGTTTTGTGTAGACACAATTGTTTGGCCAGCTGCAGTGACAACTGGAGCTGTTGGTGTTACAGTAACAACAGGTTGTCCATTAACGTTCACTGCTGGAGTTTCAGGGGTTTGAGCTGCTTCACTTGTCCCTTTATCAGTTGGTGAGGCCGGTTCTTCTGGCTTATCGGCTGGTTTCTCAGTTGGTTTATCAGCTGGTGTTGTTGATGAATCAGCTGTTGGAGCCGGTGTCGCAGGTGTTTCTGGAGTTGCTGGTGTTGTTACTTCAGGAGCTGTAGGTGTTGGTGTTGTTGGCGTTGCCACACCTGTGTTTGAATCATTGCTACGAGCCAAGTCACCATCACTTGGGGCTGTTGAAGGACCTGTTGCTGCACGATCTGTCGTTGGTTGTGTAAGAACAGCATCATTTGTCGCAATACCGTCGTCCGCAAAAGAAGTTACTGGTACAAAAGCTCCTAGGGTAAGGGTGAGTAAAAGCAAGCTACTATATATAGATTTTTTAGAAGCCATTAAGATTCTCCTTTTTTTCATTTATCAGTTAATTTATATTCTACCATAAAAAAGTAATAAAAGACCGTTTTAATTAAAATCTTATTTATTTTTATTCTAAATCTATCAACACGCTAAAATATGTTAGAGCATCTCCAAAATTATAGTTCTTTTTATGACAAAGTCTAGCAGTTTGGATAGTTAAAAAAGGCTTTATAACGTACTTTATAGACATTTTCTAATCTTATTATTTTGATAAGCGAACATTCCAAGATAGATAAGAAAAAGCACTTTCACTCATAATGAGAGAAAGTGCCTAATTAGTAGATAGTCGTTTTTGGGTTCCAACATTTTCTAATAAAAACGTGGAAAAACTATTCTTCTGCCTCTTCTGGAGCTACCGTGATGATTACCTTAAGTTTGGTTACGCGACCATCCTTAACCTTATCATTGATAAATTCGAGGTGTTTGTCCTTGTTGATAACTGAATAGTGTTCCTTGACTTCTTGAGTTGGGATGGCCCCCACACCAGTCAAATAATAACCTGCGATAGTATCAACGTCATCACTCTCAAGTTCTGTATCAAAATGTTCATTGAAGTCGTTAAGAGTCATAGCTCCTTCGACAATATAAGTATTCTCACCAATTTCACGAACTTCCACACTAGTTTTATCTGTTTCGTCGTCAATCTCACCAACGATTTCTTCCAAAAGGTCCTCGAAGGTAACAAGACCAGCAACGCCACCGTATTCATCAAGCAAGATAGCCATCTGATTATTGGTGTTACGAAAAGCTGCCAAGAGATCATCTACGAAGATAGTCTCTGGAACAAAGAGAGGTTCGTTCATGATTCGACGAAGTTTAATATTTTCAAAACCAAGTTCAAAACCTGCTTTTAGAAGGTTTTTAGTATGAATGACACCGATAATCTTATCCTTGTCATCTTCGTAAACAGGGATACGTGAGAAACTTTCCTTGAGAATAGCTTGGATATTTTCTTGAGTATTGTCTTCGATATCAATCATGAAGGCATCTGTACGAGGGACCATAACCTCACGCGCCATCAATTCATCAAGAGAGAATACCCCTTGAAGCATTTCAATTTCTTCGGCTTCAAGAGTATCCTCACTCTTAGTCAACATGTACTCAATCTCATCACGTGTCATCTGCTCATCCGCATCATCAAAGGTCATAGGTGTCAAACGAGATAAAAGGTTAGTTGATGCCGAAAGAATCCAAACAAAGGGAGTAACAATCTTACCTGTAACAATAATGACAGGAGCTGAGTAGATGGCTAAGTTCTCTTTAAGATTCATAGCGATACGTTTTGGATAAAGTTCCCCAAAAACGATAGATATATAGGTCAAGACAACCAAAGAAATCATGCTACCTGCTGTCTTAGCCCAAGCCGCATGACCAAACCAAGTCGCTATCACTGCACCTAGTGAGGCAGAAAGGCTAGCCCCTTGTAAGAGACTGATGAAGGTAATACCAACTTGGATAGTTGATAAAAAGTTGTTTGGATTTTCAAGAACCTTGAGTAGGCGAATAAATTTTTTATCGCCTTCTTCTGCCTTTTGCTCTACACGTGAGCGATTAAGTGATACGAGAGCCATCTCAGAAGCTGAGAAAAAGGCTGTAAGCAAGGTTAAAATTAGTAGTAAAATAGATTGAAATAATAAGGACTGACCACTAGAGTCTTCCATTTTTCTTCTCCTCTAAAAAAAAATTCTGACTTTTATTATATCATAATATTCCAATAAAGGCGTCTATTTTATGCTATAATTAGAGTAATTTATCATCAAAGGAGAGACTTATGTCACTTATACGCTTAGAAAATGTCAGCTTGGCTCGCCAAGGAAAAACACTCTTGTCCAATCTTAACTGGTCAGTTGAAAAAGGACAGACCTGGGCTATCCTTGGACTTAATGGTGCAGGAAAATCAACACTTCTACGCTTATTGACAGCTGAGTTCTTTCCTTCTGAAGGTCATGCCGAAATACTTGGCTATACCTTTGGTAACGGAGACATCACGGGTCTTCGCAAACATATCGGTATTGTCAGTTCCTTCATCACTGAGCGTCTGCCTAAGCATATGACTGCTGAAAAAATCGTCCTTACTGGTAAATACAAGAGCTCAATCCTCTACAAGGCATATGGGGATAAGGAGTTGCAAGAAGCCAAGGACATGCTGACCTCACTTGGTGCTGGGGATTTGATAGGTCGTAAATACCACGGCCTCTCTCAAGGAGAAAAACAAATTTGTTTAATTGCTCGCAGTCTCATGGAAGATCCTGATATCATTATCCTTGATGAAGCGACTGTTGGCTTGGACCTATTTGCTCGTGAAAAACTCTTGCGTCAGATTGATCGTATCACCTCGCTTCCTCATGCTCCACTGGTTCTTTACGTCACTCACCACGCTGAGGAAATCACTGAAAACATGGACCATATTCTCCTACTCCGTCAAGGAAAAATCGTAGCACAAGGACCCAAAAATGATGTCATCACACCAGAAGTCTTAGCTGACTTCTATCAAAATCCTGTTCAAATTATTCCAATTGACGACCATCGTTTTTACATTAACCCTCTTTTATAGAGATCAGTCATAAAGTAGCTTGATTTAGGGCCAATTCTAAAACAACATCAAAACAAGAAGTCCCCCAGACTAGGTCTAGGGGACTTGTTCTTTTATGGCTACTCCTCTTTTATTTTCGATACGCCGTACAAAATTAAGGCTGGAACGATGAGCTGTTCTATAGAGCTTCTTGCAACTAAAATAAATAACATAGCAACTATATATAAACGGTTTTTGTCAGCAGTTCTTATGGCATTTGGAAGCATCACAGTAGGAATAATAATCAATGGAATCATCACGATGAAGTACATAAACCAACCGATACCTGCTAAGGGATTGGTTTCATCAGTAGGATAATTGAAAACTGCAATTATATTAAAAACTAAATTCCTCAAGGATAGAATAAAAGCTATCCAAAGCCAAGGAGAATGAAGACTTTGAGGATTTGGTTGTCTTTGGCTCTCCGCATAATCATAAACCTTACGCTTTTCAATGACTGGTTTGGTTCTTTTCTCCACCAGTAGGTCATCCTCACTCAACTCAAACCCATACTTCTTCTGCCATTTTTTAACTAGTGTGGAAGTGTTGCCACTTACGCGATAGACCAGATAGGCTGATACTACTAGTAAAAAAAGAGAGACATCAGTAATGATATGGTCAACCAAGAAAGCATAAATCAACTCAAGTAAACTAATGATTATGATAAGGATTGAAGAAATTCTTAATTTCTTTTGAGTTTTTTCAGTCATCAAGTTAAGTAGTAGGAAGATACTTGCACACTCTAGTATAGGATACAGTATGGAAGTAAGACTACTTAAATCTTCTAAATCAATATTTATATAGTGTGTGCTCCATACTACGGCGACCATTCCTAGACCAAGAAGGGGTACAGAGGACTGCCAAGCTGATGGGCTTTTAAAGGAGACTAAGAGAGTTGGAAGCTCTGACTTCATAATCATAATAACAAGCCAAGCTAAACAAATTACAGTTAAAACTGGTGAAACCAACCAGGGCTTAAAAATGGAAGCCGGTATTATGAAATAGGTAACTAGCTGACAAATATGGAAAGCAAGCACAGCTAAGACGCCCTCAGCTTTCCGCTTGTCCTTCAAAAGCCTAAAAACAAACCATACTAAAACGACTTGCTGTGGAAGTTGAGAACTTAGTACAGATACAGAATTGAGCGTTTCATACTCAAAATGCAAACCATAAGACCTAAGCATAGAAAGAGCTAACAATACTTCAAAAAAGATAAGTATATAATACCAAGTTTTTCTGGACATACAACTACCCCACCTTTCATTTAATCTTAGAGAAAACATCTTTCAATATCATTATACTCCTTTTTATGTAAGCGTTTTACCTTTACAGTAAATTATTTCCACTTTTCTTTACTTGATAACAAAACAGTCCTTTTTGACCGAATAGATTCTAGAATGAACCACATAGACAAAGAATATTGTCCACAAGTTAGCCTTTTGATAACTTAGTAGGTGTTAAAACAAAATATCTTTCAGACAAAGAAAACGAGGTAAAAACATGACTAAAGTAATAGGTTTTGGATTAATCGGTACAGCAATAACAGTTATCACTTACAGTATTCTCGGCTTCCCAAAAATGGAGGTGTCCCTTTGGCCACTCTTTCCAGTCGCTCTTTTTGCTTTCTTTGCAATAGAAAATCTTATCAAAAAAGATTATAAATCTAGCCTCATGAGTACTTTGATTGGTTTAATGATTGCTAATGCAATCTATGACTTGCTCCCTATCTCAAACAGTATCCTGATTGTTGCAGGAATCCTAACATGCCTAGGACTGGGCTTTCTTTTTCCAAACTACGATAATGAAAAAGAGAGACATTAAAAAGAAGCCAAGAAAAATCTTGGCTTCTTCACTTAAGCTCGACCTCGAGCCAAATTAATCATATCATAGGTTAAAGTGTTGCTAGTTTCTTTGAGAGAGTAATCCTCCAAAGTATTGACTTCCTTACGAAGCTGCTTGGCATAACGGCTAGAGATAAGTTCAGCCTGCTCGTACTCGTTAATAACCTTACGTTCCAAATAGTAGCCTCGTAACATTTCATCGACATTGTCTGGATGAAGGTGGGTGATAACCCGCTCAACAAAGGCTCCTGATTGAATAATTTCAGCCTCTTGAAGTCGACTGCGTTTCAAATAAGATAAAAGATCTGAATGATAAACACCTTCCAGATTACTCAAGGCTTCCAAGACCTGCTCAGTATTTGTTAAATAAAGCTCAGCCATATGGTCACGATTTTCCTCCGTCAATCGAGGGCCTCGCCTATTCTCCTCTTGTTCAATTCGAAACTTGAAGGTAAGAGCTAAGTGCAAAATTCTACGAAGACCGCGAACGAAGACAGCAAAGGCATAAGAGAGACTAGATACAAAACCACGGTTGATACGGCGCTCCAAGCCTTTGATATAACGCTGATAGAGATTGTATTCGAGTTCTGAAATCTTCCCCTTCTTGTAGGCATATTCCAAACCCTCACTCTCGATTTCCATAATCATGATGCGGATATTAGCTAACTCTTCCTTGACATCATTTGATTCCTGCTCCAAGATTAAATCTTCCAAGCGTTGATTGTAGTTGTCAATAGTAGCATAGACAGCTCCTTGATTAGTTGACTGTTTTAGATCTTTTTCCAACTCGCCGACCACATCATTAAGAATGGCAATCTGCATATAATGGTTGGTTGTGTGCGCTGGTCCAGTGGCTAGCTTAGGTAGGACTAAGATACCTGTTAAGAAACTTAATAAAGTGACACCCGCTACCGTAAAGAGCAAGAGACTATGTTCCAAAGCCGTCATATTGGCAACCGGAAGCAAAAGGATGGTTGCAATTGAGACCGTTCCTTTGACCCCAGAAAAGGTTAAAAGAGTAGCACCCTTCCAGATTTTTTTCAGTGATCGTTTGGCCCTCCAAGCTCTTTGGGCAAATACCGCACTAATCATAACAAAACGAATGCCAAACATGGTCGCTGTTAAAAGGACGATAGCAAGAAGCATCCAGAGATTATCGTAGGTAGTGCTACGCAGTACTGGGGCTGCTAGGGTTGGCAGTTCTGTCCCCAAAAGGAAAAAGACCATACCATTAAGCATGAAGGTAATGGTTCCCCAAATCGTATGGGAAACACTATCCAGTTTGGCATCAAAAACGGTGATTTTTTTGAAACGGCTAGCAAGCGAAATCCCTGCTACTACTACGGCAATAATACCAGAAGCGTGAATTTCCTCAGCTACAAAGTAAGATGAAATTGGCAGTACCAACTCTAGTAAGAGAGCACCTGTAACATCTGCAGCATCCATATTATCCAAAATGGTCAAAAAGAGACGATTAAATAGGGCTGTAATTAAGCCAACCAAAAAACCACCAAGCACAGAGATAACCAAATGCCAGCTCGCATCCAGGAGGGAGAAGGCTCCCGTTGTCAAAGCAGTCACTGCCACCTGGAAGGCAACCAAGCCAGAGGCATCATTTAGCAGACCCTCTCCCTGCAAAATATAGCTAATCCACTTTGGAAAACTGAAGCGTTTGGAAATAGCGGAATAGGCAACCAAATCCGTTGGACCAAGAGCAGCACCGATGGCCAGACAGGCAGACAAGGGCACCGAAGCAGGCAAGACGGCCTTAGCAAGATAGCCGATTCCCAGCGTAGACACGAAGATGACTGGAAAAATCAAAAACAAAATGAGTTTCCAGTTACGTAGAATACTGGTAATGTCACTCTCTTCGCCCTCACGAAAAAGCAAGGGAGCAATAATAAAGGCTAGAAAAAGTTCCGTTTCAAGCTCAAATGCTTCCCCCTTAAAAAGAAAACCAATACCCACTCCAAAAACAATTTGAATCAAAGGTAGGGGAAGACGTGGAAAGACACGGTTGATAACGTTCGATAATATTAAGCTAAAAAGAAGAACCAGTAAAGCCGATGATAGATGCATAGCTCCTCCTAACCTTCTTTATGGCAACAGTTTGAGAATAGTTCTTTTTGCTTACTAATCTTTTTATCAATGGCAGTCACGTCTTCCTTGGCTAAAAGTTTATGACAACGTTCAACCTCAAGACTAGCTAGTTTCTTCTTGATTTTCGCCGTTTTACGATTGTCAACCTTTTTCAAGGTGTCTTCAGCACTCTGCTTGTCTATATATTTGGCCTGCATATCTGCCAATTTTTCTTTAATATCTGTAATCATTGTAATTTCTCCAACATCACCAAAAACGGTGGGGTATTAATTTGATTAAGGGGTTGGTAAAGCATGACTGTGAAAACACGCTGGTCCAAACCGATAACGTACTCAAGCACAGCATCCTTCTCCATATCACCACCATCATGACCGTAGTAAATCATAATAGCCAAGCGCCCACCAACCTCTAAGCGGTCAAGGATTTTCTCAATGGCCTCAAGAGTCGTATGGGGCTTAGTGATGACAGTCTTGTCTGCAGATGGCAGGTAGCCCAAATTGAAAATAGCTGCTCGAATAGGTTCCGTGACATAATGGTCCAGATTTTGGTGACCATCTAAAATGAGTTCCGCATTTTCAATTCCCAGGTCCGACAAGCGTTGACTGGTCTTTTCAAGCGCCTGCTCCTGCACGTCAAAAGCATAGACCTTCTTGGCAAGGCCAGCCAGAAAGGCTGTATCATTGCCGTTTCCCATGGTCGCATCGATAGCTACACTCTCATCATCCAGCACTTCTGCTAAAAAGTCATGAGATAGATGAATGGGTCGTTTAATCATGCTTTTTCCTCCTTCTCGCTAGCTACTTTGCACCCTTGCCATGAGTCACGACGTTCCATCTCTTTGTCAATGGCATTAAGGACTTCCCACTTGTTGAGACTCCACATAGGACCAATCAACATATCTCGCGGCGCATCACCAGTAATCCGATGAATGACGATATCCTTAGGGATGATTTCCAACTGGTCACAGATGATTGACACATACTCTTCCTGGCTCAGTAATTTGAGACGCCCCTCGTGGTAATCTCTTTGCATACGCGTATTGGTCATCAGGTGGAGGAGGTGGAGTTTGATTCCCTGAATGTCATTGTCCGTCACACAACGGCGAACATTTTCCACCATCATCTCGTGGGTTTCCCCTGGCAATCCATTAATCAGGTGCGATACAATTTCAGCCTTGGGCGCACGCTCACGCACACGCTTAACCGTCTCCACATAGAGATCATAACTATGTGCTCGGTTAATGAGTTCTGACGTTTCTTCATAAGTCGTCTGCAAGCCAAGTTCAACCGTTACATGCATTCGTTCTGTGAGTTCTGCCAGATAATCAATCACATCGTCTGGCAAACAGTCTGGTCGAGTACCGATATTGATGCCAACAACACCAGGCTCATTGATAGCCTGTTCGTAGCGTTCCTTAATAACCTCAAGTGGTGCGTGGGTATTGGTAAAATTTTGAAAATAAACCAGATATTTCTGAACTTCTGGCCACTTGCGGTGCATAAAGTCAATCTCATGGTAAAACTGCTCACGAATCGGCGCCTCAGGAGCTACAATGGCGTCCCCAGACCCCGATACCGTACAAAAGGTACAGCCACCGTGGGCCACTGTGCCATCACGGTTGGGACAATCAAAGCCCGCATCTATAGGAAGTTTGAAAATCTTTTCGCCAAAAATTTCACGATAGTAATCATTGACTGTTCTATAACGTTTTTTCATAAAGACTATTATAACACTTTGACCTTAAAAAGAGAGTAAGACTAGGACAAAAATCATGGATTTCTGCCTGTCCTACTCTCTCTTCTTACTTAGTCTTTTTCAAATAATCAATAGCTTCTTGAGCTGTTTTGACAGGGACGATTTTCATCTTGGTCCCCAGTTTCTTGGCAGCTTCCTTGGCCTCTTGATAGTTAGTCTTGGCATCCGGATCAGCCTTTTTCATTTCCTTCGTTACTGGATTATTTGGCACGAAGAAAATGTCTGCACCACTATCAGCCGCTGCTTTCACCTTGAGGTAGGCACCACCGATATCACCGACAGCCCCATTTTTTTCAATAGTGCCTGTTCCAGCAATCTTGCGGCCAGCCTTGAGGTCTTGACCAGACACCTGATCGTAAATAGCCAAGGTAAACATAAGACCAGCACTTGGCCCACCGACACCATCCAGTTTAAACTTAACATTCTCAGGACTCTTGACCTCGGTATGGTCCGTTAGGCCGATACCAATACCATTTTTGCCATTGGCAATCTTAATAATCTTACCAGTAGCAGTCTTTTCTTTGTCATCTGTCGTATAAGTGACCTTGACTTTTGAACCCAACTTAAGTCCTTGGACGTATTTAATCAAGTCAGTAGAATTATCAAAGGTCTTGCCATTGACAGCTGTCACCGTATCCGCAATATTAAGGACACCCTTGAAACTAGAATCATCAGCCACCTGAAGCACATAAACACCCATATACTCCAAGCTAGCCTCCTTACCAGCCAGAGTCAAGCCCTGATAAATCGCCTGGTTTTGGGAAGTCTCCATGTAGAATTGATTGATACGCATGAAATCTTCGTCAGAGTAATTTCCAGTCGCCTCTTCAGCTGTTTGAAGCTTTGCAAAATCATTAAGCTGAGCATAGAGCATGAGGGCCAAAGTTGCCTTGGTTTGAGCCACCGCCACAAAATTGTAGGATCCTTTTGAATCATCAGCTTTCTTATCTACAGTCAAGACTTCCTTAGTATCAAAAGCACCACCTGGAAGCTCAACATAATAATTATTTAGCGGGAAAAAGAGAGCAAACAGGAGGAACAGTACCGTAAAAATACTTAGCAACCACCACTTAATACGCCAAATTTTCCCTAATAGTGATTTAGATTCGTTCTTGTTTGCCACGCTTGGCCTCCACTTCCTTAACAACTGCTTGAGGAACATAAGAACTAATGTCCCCCTCAAAATAAATCAACTCACGCACACGACTCGAGGACACTGGTGTCACCTCATGACTAGCAATCAAATAAACCGTTTCAAGCTCAGGCGCCAGCCCCTTATTGAAATAATCCATATTAGCCTCATAGTCAAAATCTGTCGCATTGCGAAGGCCTCTAACCAGATAAGTCACCCCAAGATCTCTGGCGACATCTACAGCCAGACTATCGTGGGCCGTTATAACCTTGACATTGGGAAAATCTGCCACAACCTCTTCCAAGATACGCTTGCGAGTCTCAATGTCCCAGAAGCCCTGCTTATTTTTATTATAAAAAAGGCCTATATAGAGCTCATCAAAGAGCTTGCTGGCTCTGGCAATGATATCCATATGCCCATTGGTAATCGGATCAAAAGACCCCGTAAACATAGCAATCTTGGTCATCGCATTTCCTTTCTACACCCTCTACAGCTACCTAACGCACGTAAACGGTCACCTTACTGATGCCATAGGTTTTCTGCTTCCAAATCCCAAAGTTTGAAATTTCTTCAGGCAAGTCCACAGCCTTATCAGTCTCACAAACCAACATCACCTCTTCAGACAAGAGTCCCTGCTCCTCTAACTGAGTAATATTGGCCACAATCTGCTCTTTGGCATAAGGCGGATCTAAGAGCACCAAGTCAAACTGACCTGTCAATTGTGTCAATGCACGCGCTGCATCCATCTTCAAAAGTTGGAACTGCTTCTCACTCTTGGTCATCTTGATATTTTCCTGAATAACAGCCTGTGCTCGACGATCCTTTTCCACGAGGACAGCAGACGACATGCCACGACTAATAGCCTCAATAGCTAAACTACCACTCCCAGAAAAAAGATCTAAAACACGTCCTCCATCAAAGAAAGGACCAATCATATTGAAAATGGCACCCTTGACCTTGTCCGTTGTTGGACGAGTCGTTTTGCCTTCTAACGTTTTAAGCGGACGCCCGCCAAAATCACCTGCTACAACACGCAAGTTGGTCACCTCGTTTTTACTGATTTTTAGTAAGACTTTTCTATTATAACAAAAAATTACACATAGATGTTGCCACAAAGAAATCTAGTCATGCTAAATACCTACAAGACCACACAAAAAACTCGAGAACCTCCCGAGTTTCCATTTATTTTACTTATCACCAAGTGCAGTCACGTAGTTGTAGGCTTCGATACCAGCTGTGGCACCATCCCCTACGGCTGTTGTAATTTGGCGAAGGTCTTTCTGGCGGACATCCCCAATGGCAAAGATACCAGGAATACGTGTCGCCATCTTATCATCTGTAATTACCCAACCATCTTGGTCAGTGATGTCAAGACCTGTCAAGTAATCTGAAACTGGATCAAGTCCCACATAAACAAAGACACCACCAAATTCGTGGTTAGTCACCTCACCAGTTTTGACATTCTTGATATCAACACTGCGAACCTTGATGTCATCACCCTTGATTTCTTCAACGACTGAATCCCAGATAAACTTGACCTTTTCATTGGCGAAGGCACGGTCTTGAAGAACCTTTTGGGCACGCAATTCATCACGACGGTGAACAATGGTCACGCTATTGGCAAAGCGTGTCAAATAAATTCCTTCTTCAACGGCAGAGTCTCCACCACCAACAACCAAGAGGTCTTGATTACGGAAGAAGGCACCATCACACACCGCACAGTAAGAAACACCACGGCTGTTGTACTCTTCTTCACCAGCAACACCAATATGACGGTGTTTAGCACCAGTCGCAATGATAACTGTCTTGGTTTGGTACTCCTCATCACCAGTTTTAACAACTTTATAGTCACCCTTGTCTTCGATACCAGACACAATACCATAAAGATTTTCAACGCCCAATTTTTCCAAGGGTTCAAACATCTTCATTGACAATTCTGGACCAGAAATACTTTCAAAACCAGGGTAATTTTCAATATCAGACGTGTTATTCATCTGTCCACCAGGAGCACCTTGCTCCAAAGTTGCCACTTTAAGGTTGGCACGAGCTGCATAAAGTGCTGCAGTCATCCCCGCAGGACCAGCTCCAATAACAATTGTATCGTACATGAGTAACTCCTTATATGATTTTCTTGTAGAGATATCTTACACCTAATGTGCCAACAAAGCTAGAATTATGCATTCAGCACGATAAGAATCGCCATAAAAGCAAATGCCAAAACTGGAATCGAAACCATCGACATCATAATAGCATCATAGAGGGCACCTTGACGCTCCTTAACAGTTTTGTCTGCACGACGTAAGGCACGCCATCCAAGCCAAATGGCACCAATCACCAAGCACACAAAGAAAGCAATCACAAGGCCTAAGAGATAAAATTTAAAAATATTTAATAACATAAATCATCCTAAAGTGAGAAATAGAAAAGGCTGAGATAACACTCTCCAACCTCTAAATTCGACTAGTAATAACTGCACGATGCAGCCTCTGATTGGACTATAGTCGCCTTTGAAACATTCAAAAGTTCCTAATCATCCTTGTGGGATTTTGACTATGGACTAAACTGTAGTCCTATCCCACTACCTTTTCTATTGTAACAAAAATCCCATCTTAAAGATATTGTTTTGAATAAGAAGCGAAAAATTCTTTTGTTCGTTCTTCTTTTGGATGGTTAAAGATTTCATCAGGTGTTCCTTGTTCAAGGATATGCCCTTTTTCAAGAAAGAGCACCTTGTCAGCCACTTGATAAACAAAGTTCATGTCGTGACTAACCAAAATCATGGTCTGACCTGACTTAGCCGCATCAGCGATTGATTTTTCAACCTCACCGACCAACTCAGGGTCAAGGGCAGATGTCGGTTCGTCAAGCAAGAGCACATCAGGCTTCATAGCAAGGGCGCGGGCCAAGGCCACACGTTGCTTTTGACCACCCGACAAGTGACGTGGGTAGTGATTTTCACGATTAGAAAGCCCAACCTTAGCGAGCTCTCCTTTAGCAATCTTGGTAGCTTCGTCGTCAGAAACTTTCTTAACAATCTTAAGACCTTCCTTAACATTATCCAAGGCTGTACGACGTTCAAAGAGATTGAACTGTTGGAACACCATGGCCAACTTACGACGAAGGGTAAGGATTTGTTCTTTGGTAATTGTTTCGAAATCCACCTTGAAATCATCAATGGTAATGGTACCAGAATCAGGTTGTTCCAAATAGTTTAAGCTACGAAGAATTGTTGATTTCCCTGCACCAGAGGCACCAACAAGAGCTACAACTTCACCCTTTTCAATGTCAATATCAATACCATCGAGAACCTTTTGACCTGAAAATTCCTTGGTCAAATTTTTGATACTAATCATTAGCGGTCACCTCCAATTCCAGAAATGTCAGTCACTTCAGGCGCCTTAATAGCCATGTGATTTTCAACTGAACGACCAATGTACTCAATCAAGATTGAGATTGCCCAGTATACAAGGGCAACTGAGATATAACGTTCAAAGTAACGGTAGTCAGCACCACCTAAGATTTGAGCTTGCGCATACATTTCAACGATACCAGCACTGAAGGCAAGTGATGTTCCCTTAGTCAAACCAATCAAACTGTTAATCAAACTTGGTGTCGCAATAACAGCCGCATTTGGAATAATGACACGACGGTAAACTTGTGCTGATGTCATCCCAAGAGAACGGGCAGCTTCGATTTCCCCAGCGTCAACGGCCTGAATCGCTGCACGGATGGTCTCACTCATGTAAGCTGCTTCATTAAAGGCAAAGGCTGTAATAGCGAAGATGGCTGGTGGAATCTCATTAATGTTCCAATCTAAGCCGAACTCACCATTCAAGTAACGAAGGAAGAGTGGAATACCATAGTAAGTCAACATGAGTTGTACAAGGATTGGTGTCCCACGCAAGAAGCTCACAAAAACGGCTTGAATTGGATAAAGGATACGTACTCGATTGATTTTAACAACCGCAAAGACAAGGGCCAAAATCAAACCGAAGAAGGCACCTGCAATAGTCAATCCCAAAGTTAAAGGCAAGCGTTCCACAATCTTAGGAACAGCATCGAAGACAGCCTTCCATGAGAAGAGCTTACCAGCTGGCATCCAAGATGAAATCCATTTGAAGACAACCGTAACCAGTTGCAAAACATAGCCCCAAAGGATTTCCACTAGCCATGATAAGGGAATGGCTAAAGCAACAGCTACTGCCAAACCAACCAAGCCAAGGATAACTTGGAGATACCAAGGTGACCGATTAAATGCTTCTATACTCTTTTTCACAATGTCGCCCTTTCTTTCTAAAAAAGTCGGTTAGCCTAGTGCTAACCGTTCAAATATCTTATCATAAATTTTATAATATTCATTTTAGCACGACTCAGAAAGTCTGTGAAATAGTCTTTTCTTATCAAAGTGATAAGGAAATCATATCACTGATAATTCAGCTTTATTAACGTCAAAAAGCTGAGACAGCAGTCTCAACTTTTAACAGTCTTATTTCAAATCACTGACGTAATCGCCACCGAAGTATTCCTTGCTGAGTTTGGCAAGGGTTCCATCTTTCTTAAGCTCTTTGATACGTTTATTGACAAAAGTCTTGAGCTCCTTACCTTGCTTATCATTTGAGAAAAGAAGATATTCAAGGCCATCAGTCTTCATACCGATATCGTCTTTAATCTTATTTACAGCTAGCTTATAACCTTGATCTTTGACAATGTACTCAGACGAAATGGCATCATAAAGGATAAAGTCAATTTTTCCTTCTTGAATGTGTTGAACACGTGTTGAAAGACCAGTTGAGCTAGAAGCGTAGTTGATTGTAATTGGTGTCTTGTCCGCATTGGCATGGTTCCAATTTTCAAGCAATTGAGCATAGTTAGAGCCAGGAAGTACTTCTGTCGTCTTACCAGACAAATCGTCTAGGCTGGTATACTTGGTCCCCTCAGCACTGGTGATGGCATAGTTAGAACGTGAAATCGGATCTGAGAAACCATATTTCTGCGCACGCTCTTCATTGTAGTTGAAATCATTAGCCGCAATCTGATAACGTCCAGAATCCACCCCTGTCAAGATAGAATCAAAAGGTGTCGTGACAAACTTGACCTCATACTTGTCTGAATCCTTGAAAATAGCCTTGACCAAATCAATATCATACCCCTTGAAGTCGTCACCTTTTTTGAAAGTGAAAGGCGCCGTATCAGAGTCTGTCGCAACAGTAATCGTCTGCTTCTCACCAGATGCCTTACCGTCACTCTTGTTTCCACAAGCAGCCAAAGTCAAAACTGACAAGCCAAGAATCCCTAAACCTGCAAGCCATTTTTTCATATCTATATTCCTCGATACTTTCATTAATAGTTAGTGATAACAGTTTACCATCTTCATTCAAACTCGTCTAATATTAAAATCCTAAGTGGTGATAGGAAATGGTTATAGGGGTATGGGTAGAAATAACAAGATAGAAAAGAGCTTTCCGTACATGTTTAACATCAAATTCAATAAAACACTACTTATCCTTATCTGATGACTTACTGCTTGATTCGCTGCTGTCTTCAGGTTGATAGTCTGACAAATTCTTATGGATACGTTCGGCGTAAACGGCTCTGCTTCCTGATTCGTCATGGTCGACCAAGGCTTCGGCAAGCTCTTTATAATCTTCTACAGAAATAGTCCAGTTTCCACCATCATCTTTGGTAAGCTTGAAGGTCTTTTCCAGATTATCAGCACCTGTCAAAGGTGTATAGGACATTTCTTTATCAATGTCCTTAAATTGCGTCAAATCACCGTTAAAGTTTTCACCATAAAGGAATTTCGTTGTGAGATCTTTGGCCTTACCCTTTTCCACATCGTTGTTATCAGCTTGATTCCATTGTTTCAACTTGTCAATGTCGTTGTCATAGAGACTCATAAGGAGAGTACGAACAGCAGCTGCAGCTCCATAGGCACTAACAGAACGCGAAGTAAAGGTAACTGTCGCATCATTTCCCTTAACTTTGACATCCTTCAGCTTATAGTCCTGAATCTTACCAATCATATTACGACGGACCTTAAGGAACTTAGAAAGTACTTGAGTTGGAGTCTTGGCATCATAGCCTTCAATGTATTTAAACGTATACTTTTCTTCCGGTGTATACCCCTTCTCTTCAATAGTGTCTGCAACCTGTTTTTCAAAGACATTCGTTTCAGTCCATGTTTCGTAATTTTCTCCGTAGAGTTTTGAAAAACCGTTACTTGATTTTCCAAGCATGGTGTCAATCAAAATCGTCGCATCAGCCTTGGCACGCTCTGTCGGTGTTGGTGTGGCCTTTTTCTTTTCCGCTGGCTTGTTTGACGCACAGGCTACGAGAATCAGGCAAGCTGCTAGGACGAGTCCTAAGTAAGTAAACAGTTTTTTCATTAAGATTATTCCCTCATTTCTATTGGTTACTATTTAAGATAGCATAGGTCTGATGATTCTTCAAGGTCACTTTTCAGGGTATGAAGCAAAACTCTACCTATTATATTGTTTTTAAATCATGACTCCAAATCATCCAAATCTAACTGCCTGCCCTCTTGGTCCTCTAAACCTGTCAGGGTAACACCTAAGAGGCGAACACCACTGCTATTTTCCTCCAATTGATCAAAAATGGTATGAGCAATCCTTTCGATGGTGTCGAAATCCTGGGTCGATTTGTCCAAGGTCATACGCTTTGTTAAGGTTGAGAAATCCGAATAACGGACCTTGATGACAATAATTCGACCGACTTTTTTAGTTTTCTGAGCACTTTCAGCTACTCGCCTAGCATTCTTAGTCAACTCAGCCTTGATGTCATCTTCATTATAGAGAAGCTTGCCGTAGGTTCGCTCACTTCCGATAGATTTACGGACACGATTGGGCCTAACAGGACTATTGGAAATCCCCCTAGCCTTTCGAAAGAGATCAAATCCAAAACGTCCAAAACGATCAATCAGAGTCATCTCAGGAACCTTCAGAAGATCGGCACCGGTGTAGATGTCCATGTCATGAAGACGTTCAACTGACTTTTTACCTACCCCATGAAACTTTTCAATAGGGAGCTTTTCCAAAAATTCCTGAGCCTCCTCTGGAAGTACCACCGTCAAACCAGCAGGCTTTTGAAAATCAGAGGCTAGTTTGGCGATAAATTTATTATAGGAAACGCCTGCTGAACAAGTCAGGTGAAGTTCCTGCCAGATATCATACTGGATAAGCTTGGCTACCTTAACCGCCGATTTGATACCAAGCTTATTTATCGTCACATCAAGATAGGCTTCATCGATAGACATAGGCTCAACCAAGTCAGTATAGCGTTTAAAAATCTCACGAATTTGCATCCCTACCTCTCGGTAATGGCTATAATTTCCTGAGATAAAGACAGCATTAGGACAACGTTCATAGGCTTCCTTAGAAGACATGGCTGAATGGACACCATATTTTCTAGCCTCGTAATTACAAGTAGACACCACACCACGTCCCCCAGTTTTTCTAGGATCATGACCGATAATAACCGGCTTGTCCTTAAGACTGGGGTCATCCCTCATCTCGACCTGAGCAAAAAAGGCGTCCATGTCAATATGGATGATTTTCCGACTGGTATCATTTATTAGAGGAAACTCTAACATGGCTCCCTGCCTCCTTTCTCGGATTTATCTCATTGTAAAGCTTTTCACATAAAACTTTGGGCCTACAAAGCATTCTCCCCTTATGATACCAAAATCTATCAAAAAACAGAAATTTATAATACAGATTTGTCGTTTTCAAAACTGTATTATAAAAGAATGTCTCTAAAAACAGAGTTTTAAAGTTGTGTAAGCGGTTACTGTGTGATAGAATACTTCTAGAGAATGTAACAGATGATTTTGTTACTAGAATTATAGGAGATCCAAACTATGGCAACGGTTAAAACCAACACAGATGTTTTTGAAAAAGCGTGGGAAGGCTTTAAAGGAACTGACTGGAAAGAAAAAGCTAGCGTTTCACGTTTCGTTCAAGCAAACTACACACCTTATGATGGTGACGAAAGCTTCCTTGCAGGACCAACTGAACGCTCTCTAAAAATTAAAAAAATCGTAGATGAAACTAAAGCAGGCTATGAAGCTGAAGGACGCTTCCCAATGGATACTCGTCCAACTTCAATTGCTGACATTGACGCAGGGTACATTTCAAAAGAAGATGAACTTATCTATGGTATCCAAAATGATGAGCTCTTCAAATTGAACTTCATGCCTAAAGGTGGTATCCGTATGG
>ERZ772912.388-NODE-388-length-20219-cov-8.585152_pt1 | contig 20219 bp, 22 predicted proteins | sample MGYA00512119_ERZ772912 | MGnify/ENA primary metagenome ERZ772912 (study PRJEB29015, sample SAMEA2738048) | human oral metagenome | biome: human oral; feature: human-associated habitat; material: saliva | place: China | collected 2230 ...
CAACCCTCGACGGTTTTCAAGACCGTTGCATTAAACCGCTCTGCCACGCTTCCGTTTCTTGAAAGCGCGCATAATAGCGTAAAACAGGGTGTCTGCCAAGCATTCTTTTCTGTTTATGGGCGGTTGTCTCGCAAGAAAACCCATTCTTTCTCGGTTGAAGCGGCTTCGTTGTAGATATAGCCTTCGCAATCAAACTGTTTCAGTTCTTCTGCACGGCTGATGCGGCGTTCGGCCGCGTAGCGGACCATCAGGCCGCGTGCGCGTTTGGCGTAAAAGCTGATGATTTTGTATTGGCCGTTTTTCTCGTCTTTGAAAACGGGGGTAATGATTTCTGCGTCCAGTTTTTCGGGCCGGACGGCTTTGAAATATTCTTGTGAGGCCAGGTTGATCAGTGTGCCGGCATTGTGCTCTTTCAGGGTGCGGTTGAGCAATTCGGTAATGGTTCCGCCCCAGTATTCGTATAGGTTTTTCCCGCGGCGGTTGGCAAACGGGGTACCCATTTCCAGGCGGTAGGGCTGCATGAGGTCGAGCGGGCGCAGCAGGCCGTAGAGGCCGGACAACAGTCGGACGTGCCGTTGCAGGTAGTCGATGCCGTCTGAATCCAGTGTTTCTGCGGATAAGCCTTCGTAAACGTCGCCGTTGAACATGTAAACCGCCTGTTTGGCGTTTTCAGGGGTAAACGGTGTGTGCCAGGCGGCATTCCGTTCGGCATTCAATAGGGCGATTTTGTCGGAAACGTGCATCAGTTCGGCCAGTTGGTGCGGGGCGAGCTGGCGCAGTTCGGCCATGAGTTGTTCCGCTTCGGACAACAGGTCGGGCAGGGTATGCCTGCCGATGGGGACGGGGTCTTTTTCGTTCAGGTTTTTTGCGGGCGATAGGACAAACAGCATGGCTTCGTTTCTTTTACTCGGTTGTTTCAGAGTGGGGTTTCAGACGGCCTGAGGGCCGGGCATCAGGTTTTCGGCAGGGTAACGCCGGTTTGCCCCATGTATTTGCCGTTGCGGTCTTTATAGGAAGTTTCGCACACTTCGTCGCTCTCGAAGAAGAGGACTTGCGCCACGCCTTCGCCGGCGTAGATTTTGGCGGGCAGGGGGGTGGTGTTGGAAAATTCGAGGGTAACGTAGCCTTCCCATTCCGGCTCGAACGGGGTGACGTTGACGATGATGCCGCAGCGGGCGTAGGTGGATTTGCCCAAGCAGACGGTCAGGACGTTGCGCGGGATGCGGAAGTATTCGACCGTACGCGCCAGCGCGAAGGAATTAGGGGGGATGATGCAGCAGTCGTCTTCGACGGTGACGAAGTTTTTCGGGTCGAAGTTTTTGGGATCGACGATGGTGCTGTTGATGTTGGTGAAAATTTTAAATTCGTTGGCGCAGCGGATGTCGTAGCCGTAGCTGGACGTGCCGTAGGAGATGATGCGCTGTCCGTTGGCTTCTTTGATTTGGTTCGGCTCGAAGGGGGCGATCATGCCGAATTCTTCGCTCATGCGGCGTATCCATTTGTCGGATTTGATGCTCATGGGTTTGTCCTGAATTGGGGTGTTGGCGGGGAGGTTTTCAGACGGCCTCTAAGGGTGAGGCCGTCTGAAAACGGTTTATTTTTTTGTTTTGACCAGTTTGACATCTTTCATGATGCCTTTATCGAAGGTAACGGTGAAAATCAGTTGGCCGTTTTCCGATACTTTGTGTTTGCCGTTTGCACGGTTGTTTTTAAAGTTGCCTTCCACGGTCATATTTTTGAAGTAGGCACTGTATACGCCGAAAGGTTCGAGGAAGATGTTGCCCTGCGAACCGACGGAGTATTTGCCTTGGCCGTCGAATTTTCCGTCTTTAAACGCACCGTCGTAGCGGTTGCCGTTGCGGCACGACCAAGTGCCTTTGCCTTCGGGAAGTCCGCTTTTGCCGACTTCGCCCTGATATTGGCAATCTTTGCCGTTATAAGGGGAAAGCGTTTCGGCGGAAACGGCGGCGGAAAATGTGCCTAAAAAGAGGATTAGGGCGGAATATTTCATCTGGGTTCCTTGTTGCATATGTTTTCAGACGGCCTGATTGAGGATTCGAATGCCAGCAGGGTTTCGGCGATACGGCGCGGCAGGATGGCCAAAGCCCGTTCTCGCATGGCGGCCGGAATGCCGTAACAGGCTTCGGCGATGCTGCCGGCGATGGCGGCGAGGGTGTCACTGTCGCCGCCGAGCGAAACCGCCAGTCGGACGGCATGTTCGAAACCGCTGCTTTCAAGAAAGGCGGTTATGGCCTGCGGCACGGTTTCCTGACAGCTTTCGTTAAAGCGGTAGTGCGGACGGATTTGGTCGCAGCTTTGATTGAGGCGGTAACTGAACTGCCGCGTAATGTTTTCCTGAATTTGTGCTTTGCTGATGCCGTTTCTCGCCCAAAATATGGCGGCGGCCACCGCTTGCGCGCCTTTGATGCCTTCGGGGTGGTTGTGGGTCACGGCAGCCGATTGTTCGGCGAAATACAGGGTCTCTTCCAGCGTGCCGAATGCCCAGCCGACGGCGGATACGCGCATCGCCGATCCGTTGCCCCAGCTGTTGTAGGGTTGCGGGTCGCCCGATTGCAGCCATTGAAGGAAGCGGCCGCCGTACGCGCCTTTGGGAGCGGGATATGCTGCATACCAATCGCGCAGGATTAAAGCCAAATCTTCCCTGCATCCTTGCAGTACCCAATCGGCAACGGCAGTGGTACAGACGGTGTCGTCGGTAAAATCGCTGTCCGGGTGGAAGAGTTCGAAATCGGTATCGCGGTGGTTGTCGAATTCGAACCGGGAACCCGCAATGTCGCCGATTGCCGTGCCAAGCATGATAATGTCCTTTAATATCCGGGTCGTATTTTCAGACGGCCTTAAGTGCTGAAATAGTGGAAGGTGAATTTTGGAAAGCCATCCGGTTCGTATATTCCCTTGATCAGGCCGATCCATTCTTGTCCGTCATACAGGCAGGCTTCTATTCCCACCACCGACTCCGTATGGTTTGAGGCGAAAACCTGCAATTTTGCCGCACCACCTTCTTCTTTATCCATTTCTTCCATCGGAAAGAGACGCAGATTGCTTTTGTCTTCTACAAAATCCAACATTTCGTATATTTCTTCCAAAAATTGTCCCGAAATATCGTATTTGTCGTTCAGGGTTTGGACGTCTTCCGTCCGATAGGCATTTAAAAAATCAGCAAGAATAAGATAGATTTCCCTTTTTAAATCATTATCAAGGTGCATATATCGCGGCCGTCTGAAAACTAATCCTGCCAACCGCCTAGATGCACGACCAATTCGTCCACCATAGTAGACAGGGCTTCGGCCATTAGGATTTGCGAGGCGAATGCCAAGCTGGCGGCATCGTCGCCATGGCTTTCCGCTTCCTCTTGCAGAACGTCCAGATACTGGATGCGTTTCAGGGTGAAATCCTGCGTCAGCACGAAGGCCAGCTGTTCGCGCCACACCAATCCGAGCTGAGTGACGGTTTTGCCGTTTTTCACATGTTGCACCACCTCGTCGGCCGTCAAATCCTGTTTCGATATTTTGACCGTCGGTGCGACATCGCCGCTGCCTTTCAGTTCGCAATCGCTGTCCAGCTCAAAGCCACCGTCGCAAGCACCGTTAAGCAGCCATGAAGTCATCAGCGAAGCGGGAGATTGCTTGGTGTTCGGCAGTGAAGCTTCCAAACCGCCCAAAGCCTCGCGCAGCCTGGTCAACATGTTTTCCGCTTTGGCTAATGAAGCATTATTAACCAGCAGGTAGCCGTGTTTGGTGTCGAAAACCGCCAAACTACGGCTGCTGCGTGTAAAGGCACGGGGAAGCAGATCGTCGGTAATTTGTTCTTTTAATTCTTGTTTCTCTTTGCGGCCTACATTGCGTGCCTCATTATTCTGAATTTCCGCCACCTTATCGTCCAAGATGTCGCGGATGACACCGGCAGGCAGCACTTTTTCTTCTTTTTTCAAGGCTACCAGCCAAGTATGCTCGGCGGGAAAAACCGGTTCGGGAGAAAAGGAAACCGGTGCGGCAAAGCCCTCGCTGAACCAATCCAAACCGCTGACCGGCACAAATCCGGCTTCGGCCAGTTTGGCAGACAATGTTTCCAAATCAGGCAGTTTGTCTTTATTTAGCGGATAAAGACTGATTTGCTTAAACCACATTTTGCATCCTTTTGCTTCTCAAAGCGGCGCATTATACAGGATGCACAGGCCGTCTGAATATCGGCAGCCCGCGCAAAGCTTGACTTACCATTCAGTTTTCCGTATAGTGCCGCGCTTCGGTTACGCGCCCATCGTCTAGAGGCCTAGGACACTGCCCTTTCACGGCGGCAACCGGGGTTCGAATCCCCGTGGGCGTGCCAGTTTCTATTAGCCTGCAACCTGAAAAAGGTGCAGGCTAATATTATTTTATCTTTATAATTCAATCGTATATTTTAATTTTGGGCGATTTATAGCCTGCTCTTGTTTTGCCTCTTCTTTATGCTTTTTGTTTCTGTTTTTCTCTGTTTGTGCCTATAATTGCAACGGATTTGCAACGCAATTTGCAACGGCTCGGAGATAAAAATAATGGCATCTATCCGCAAAAAATCTAACGGCATGTGGTTGGCGCAGGTTCGCCGGGTAGCTCGGGATGGGCTGCCGGCACTAAACCGATCGGCTTCGTTCCCGCGCAAGGCGGAAGCGGAGGCTTGGGCGGCTAAAATCGAAAATGAGTGGCGCACACTGCGCTTTGGCGGTGCGCCCAATGTGCCGTTTTCGGAGGTGTTGGAGCGGTATAAAAACGAGGTATCAGTACATAAGCACGGTTGGCGCAATGAAACCAATATCATCAATCGCGTGCTGCGCACGCCGCTGGCGGAGGTGAGGCTGCCGCATTTGTCGGAGTTGCAGTTCCAAGATTGGGCGGATGAGCGCAAAAAAGAGGTGAGCACGTCCACGCTGCGGCGGGAATGGGTGCTGCTGTCTAATGCTGCTGTCTAATGTTTTGACGGTGGCGTCCAAGCAATGGCGCTGGCTGCCTGAAAACTTTATGCAGCGGCTGGACAAACCTGCAGACGGGCTGGCCCGTACGCAACGGGTAACGGATGAGGATGCGGCGGCGGTGGCGTTTGCAGGCGGTTATACGCCTGACTGCGTACCGAACGCGCGCACGTAACGGGCGGCGGCGTTTTATTTCGCGCTGGAAACGGCGATGCGGGCGGGGGAAATTGTGATGCTGACGTGGGATTGTGTGTTTTATGATCGCCGCTATGTGTATATCCCGCTTACCAAAAACGGCCATCCGCGCAATGTGCCGTTAAGCAGCAAGGCGGTGGCGATTTTGCGGCAGATGGAAACGGTGCGCGAAAATTCTTTTGTGTTTAATATCACCAGCGGCTCGCTGGATGCGCTGTTTCGCAAGCTTAAGCGGCGCAGCTTGCTGGAAAACCTGCATTTTCATGATGCGCGGCGTGAGGCATTGACGCGGCTGGCCAAGATATATTCGCCGATGGAGCTCGCTAAGATTTCGGGGCATCGTGATTTGCGGATTTTGCTTAATACCTACTACGCACCCACGGTGGAAGATTTGGCGGATAAGCTGGAATAAGGAAAGCGGCCGATTGGCCGCTTGTTTATTGCTGTCTGCATGATTTGATGTATTTCACCACGTCGCCGGCTATCCAGCGGCGGTTTTTTTGCCGCTGCTGCGCGGGCGTTTTTCGGGGTCGCCCGGCGCGGGAAAATCAGGGCGGCAGACGATTTTATTATAAGTGTAGCTGTAAGAGTAATTCATCATTTCGGCGATGTCGGCGGTATCGATCAGGATAGCCGAATCTTCGGTGAGCCCGGCCAGCCTGCCGCGCTGCTGATTATTATGCAGCTCCTGCACCATTGTTAGGATGGTTTTAATCTCGTTCATTTTTTACCTCTGATTCCGCTGTTCGGGTTTGGCAGAGGGAGAAGTCAGAATAAGGGCAGAGCCGAGGAGTAATGAAAGGGAGAATAAGATAACGGAGATAGAATGGATAAAACCTGTAAAGTCCGCAATATCATTTGGCGAAATACCTGCAGCTTGGGTGTCGGCTGTGCTTTTTCCCTCGCGTTTGGTATTTCGGCAGCAGCCATCATGTAGTTTCGATTTATTGTATTGGTGAAGTTTTTTTCTGCTTATAACCTCATTGATCCCCCTGTTCTTACCGAAATGATAGCAGTATACTTATCAAGGCATGTCACTGTCTTTCAAAAATCTTTTGATAAACAAATCTATGAATACAGTCCTGTTTGCCATTGCCTTTGCTATCATGCCAACTTCAGCTTTGTAAGCCCAGCGGGTGCCGCCATCATGCTGTTTTTTCGCAAGCACTATTTAAACCGAGACTTCCCACTAAACCGTTTTCAAGCAGCCGATTGGCCGGCATGGCTGGCTTCTGCCCGCTGGCAGCCGATTGATGATATCGGCCATCGCGGCATGAGCATAACCATCCCGCAGGATAACGGCGAATTTGCGTTTGATATGCCTGCCGCCTGGGTGAAAAACAACACGCTGCCGCCGCTGTTGTTGGATATCCTCACGCAGCTAAACGATATCGACAACATCATGCAGCAATCCTGCCGCCGCCTCGCCAAGCGGCATAAACGGCACAGCCGGGAATACGAGCTCTATCTTTTCGACCCGCCGGATGCGCTGTACGTTACCCAAGGCGGCGTACCGTATTTGGATTACACCGCCACACGGGTAAACAAAAGTTTTCGCGCATATCTGAAGCAAAGCGGCGGCAAGTGGCTGCCGTATTACGACGAGGCCTGTACCAAACCGTTAGCGGCCAACTAAGGCTACCTGAAACTTTTCAGGTAGCCTGTTTCTATTCTGCCCAAGCCGCCTAACGCTCCTCCAGCCCGGCCAAAATCGCACAATCCGGGCAGTCGTCTCCCGCGCAGGCATCGTGCCAGCGTTGCAGCTCGGCCACCATGCCCTGCAAGCGTTCGATTTTGGCTTCCAGCTCGGCGATGTGCCGCGCGGTGAGCGTTTTCACTTCGCGGCTGGTGCGCTGCGGGCTGTGTTGCAGGCTCAAAAGCTGCCCAATCTGCGGCAGCGAAAAGCCCACTTCCCGCGCATGGCGGATAAAGCGCAGCCGGGCAAGGTCGGCCTGTCCGTAGCGGCGGTAGCCCGCTTCGCTGCGCGCGGCCGGGGCGATTAGGCCGTGCTTTTCGTAGTCGCGGATTTGTTTGGCGGAAAGGCCGCTCTCGGCCGCGGCCTGACTGATGTTCATCATGATGCTTGACCTTTACTTCGGGTGAAGCTTTATAGTGGCGGCACTTAGCGGGAAAGCAAGAGCCGACCCATCATTTCAGGCTACCTGAAAGCTTTGGCTGCAACGGGCTTTAAAACCTCAGCCTCATTCCAACAGAAAGGAAACCCTATGCAAACCATCACATTAAACATCGAAGGCATGACCTGCGGCGGCTGCGTGAAAAGCGTTACCAGCATCCTCGAAGGCGTAAACGGCGTGGACAAGGCCGAAGTGAGCCTGGAAAACAAGAACGCCGTCGTGGAATTCGACCCCGCCCAAACCAACCCCGCCGCGCTGATAGAAGCGGTGGAAGACGGTGGCTTTGATGCGGCTTTGTAAATCGAATCGCAACAAATCGACTGCAACACCCCAAAGGCTACCTGAAAACCCTGCTCCGCTTTTTTCAGGTAGTCCAACCACATTCAGAAGGAAGAAACCATGCAACAAAAAGTCCGTTTCCAAATCGAAGGCATGACCTGTCAGGCCTGTGCTTCGCGCATTGAAAAAGTGTTGAATAAAAAAGATTTTGTCGAATCGGCAGGGGTGAACTTCGCCAGCGAAGAGGCGCAGGTGGTGTTTGACGACAGCCAAACCTCCGCCGCCGACATCGTCAAAATCATCGAGAAAACCGGCTACGGCGCGAAGGAAAAAACGGAAGACGCGCTGCCGCAGCCCGAAGAAGCAGCGCATGTAAGCTGGAGGCTGTGGCTTTTGTTGGCCATCAATATTCCGTTCCTTATCGGCATGGCAGGGATGATGATCGGGCGGCACGATTGGATGATTCCGCCTGTATGGCAATTTGTGCTGGCAAGCGTGGTGCAGCTTTGGCTGGCGGTGCCGTTTTACAAAAGCGCGTGGGCGAGCATCAAGGGCGGGCTGGCGAATATGGACGTACTCGTGACCATCGGCACGGTATCGATTTACCTGTATTCCATTTATATGCTGTTTTTCAGCCCGCACGCGGCGCACGGCATGGCGCATGTGTATTTTGAAGCGGGCGTGATGGTGATTGGTTTTGTGTCGCTGGGCAAATTTTTGGAACACCGCACCAAAAAATCCAGCCTGAACAGCTTGGGCCTGCTGCTGAAACTCACGCCGACTCAAGTCAACGTGCAACGCGAAGGCGAATGGAAACAACTGCCCATCGACCAAGTGCAAATCGGCGACCTTATCCGCGCCAACCACGGCGAACGCATCGCTGCCGACGGCATCATCGAAAGCGGCAGCGGTTGGGCGGACGAGAGCCACCTTACCGGCGAATCCAATCCCGAAGAGAAAAAGGCGGGTGGCAAAGTGTTAGCGGGCGCACTGATGACCGAAGGCAGCGTGGTGTACCGCGCCACGCAGCTCGGCAGCCAAACCCTGCTCGGCGACATGATGAACGCTCTCTCCGAAGCGCAAGGCAGCAAGGCGCCGATTGCGCGCGTGGCGGACAAGGCGGCGGCAGTGTTCGTGCCTGCCGTCGTGGGCATCGCGCTTCTGACTTTTATCGCCACTTGGCTGGTTAAAGGCGATTGGACGGTTGCGCTGATGCACGCCGTTGCCGTTTTGGTGATTGCCTGCCCGTGCGCGCTCGGTCTGGCAACGCCCGCCGCGATTATGGTCGGTATGGGCAAGGCGGTGAAACACGGCATTTGGTTTAAAGACGCGGCGGCGATGGAAGAAGCCGCCCACGTCGATACCGTCGTGTTGGACAAAACCGGCACGCTGACCGAAGGCAAGCCGCAGGTTGCCGCCGTTTATTGTGTTCCCGATAGCGGTTTTGATGAAGACGCTTTGTACCGCATCGCCGCTGCCGTCGAACAAAACGCCGCCCACCCACTCGCCCGTGCTATCGTCTCCGCCGCCCAAGCGCGCGGTTTGGATATTCCCACCGCACAAGACGCGCAAACCGTTGTCGGCGCAGGAATTACCGCCGAAGTCGAAGGCGTGGGTTTGGTGAAAGCGGGCAAAGCCGAATTTGCCGAATTGACCTTGCCGAAGTTTTCAGACGGCGTTTGGGACATCGCAAGTATTGTCGCAGTCTCGGTTGATAACAAACCCATCGGCGCATTCGCACTTGCCGACGCGCTGAAAACCGACACCGACGAAGCCATAGGCCGTCTGAAAAAACACGGCATCGACGTTTACATCATGAGCGGCGACAACCAAGGCACGGTCGAATACGTCGCCAAACAACTGGGCATCGCACACGCCTTCGGCAACATGAGTCCGCGCGACAAAGCCTTCGAAGTGCAGAAACTCAAAGCCGCCGGCAAAACCGTGGCGATGGTCGGCGACGGCATCAACGACGCACCCGCCCTCGCCGCCGCCAACGTCAGCTTCGCCATGAAAGGCGGCGCGGACGTTGCCGAACACACCGCGTCCGCCACGCTGATGCAGCATTCGGTCAACCAACTCGCCGATGCCTTACTGGTGTCGCAGGCGACGTTGAAAAACATCAAGCAAAACCTGTTTTTCGCCTTCTTCTACAACATATTAGGCATCCCGCTTGCCGCACTCGGCTTCTTAAACCCCGTCATCGCAGGCGCGGCAATGGCGGCAAGCTCGGTGTCGGTGTTGGGCAATGCGTTGAGGCTGAAACGGGTGAAGATTGAGTAGTATAGCCGCGTAATATGCCATAATATAAAACAAAGGTCGTCTGAAATCCCCTCCCCTCTTTCAGACGACCTTTCTTTTCTAATATGCGGTTTCCAAACGCTTTTTGCGGTACAATACCGCCCTTAAATTTTCCTTATTTCAAAGCACAAACCGCCATGTCAAAAAAAACCAAACAAGAATTAGAGAACAACAAACTCAACAAACGCCTGCGCCACGCCGTCGGCGACGCGATTAACGATTTCAACATGATAGAGCCGGGCGACAAAATCATGGTCTGCCTCTCCGGCGGCAAAGACAGCTACGCCCTGTTAGACATCCTGCGCCAGCTCCAAGCCAGCGCGCCGATTGATTTCGAACTGGTTGCCGTCAATCTCGACCAAAAACAGCCGGGCTTCCCCGAAGAAGTGCTGCCGACCTATCTCGAAAGCATAGGCGTGCCGTACAAAATCGTTGAAGAAGACACCTACTCCACCGTCAAACGCGTATTGGACGAAGGCAAAACGACTTGTTCGCTGTGCAGCCGCCTGCGCCGCGGCATTCTCTACCGCACTGCAAAAGAATTGGGCTGCACCAAAATCGCCTTGGGACACCACCGCGACGACATCCTCGCCACCATGTTTTTAAATATGTTTTACGGCGGCAAACTCAAAGCCATGCCGCCCAAGTTGGTGAGCGACAACGGCGAACACATCGTCATTCGCCCGCTGGCGTATGTGAAAGAAAAAGATTTGATCAAATATGCCGAACTGAAGCAATTCCCAATCATCCCTTGCAACCTCTGCGGCTCGCAGCCCAACCTGCAACGCCAAGTCATCGGCGATATGCTGCGCGATTGGGACAAACGCTTCCCTGGCCGCATTGAATCCATGTTCTCCGCCCTGCAAAACGTCGTTCCCTCCCATCTTGCCGACCCCGAGCTTTTCGACTTCGTCGGTTTGGAACGCGGTCAAACCTTAAAACACGGCGGCGATTTGGCGTTTGACAGCGAAAAAATGCCCGAACGCTACTCCGACGGCAGCGAAGAAGACGAGAGTGAAATCAAAATCACCCCGTCCAAACCCGAACGCAAAGTCATCAATATTCTGGCAAACAAGCCGAAAACTTGCGGCGCATAAAACAAAAATCCGGATGCCTTGTCCGGATTTTTTATTTCTTTGCACAAACCTGCCTTGAATCATCAGGACGTGCAACCATAATACGGTAAGTCGCATAATACGGTAAGTCGTCTGAAAACTGGGATTTTACGGGAAAGACGATACAAACCGTTCCATTTTAATCCGCCGCAAAACAAGCTCAGCGTGCTTCGCATACCCTTTTCCCTTCCATCAAAAAAGGACTGTTATGACTGCCATTTTCATCCTGCTCGGTTTAATCGCCATCTGTGTCGGACTGCTCGGCACGGTTTATCCCGCCATCCCCGGATTGGGAATGATGTTCGGCGGCGCATGGCTGCTTGCCTATGCCGGCGATTATCAGATTTACGGTACAAATACTCTAATTTTTCTCGCCGTTGTCGCCGCTATCGGCACGGCGATGGATTATGTCGCAGGCGCATTAGGGGCAAAATATACAGGAGCCACTAAAACAGCAGTTTGGGGGGCACTGATTGGCGGTATTGTCGGCGCGTTTTTCTCCATTCCCGGGCTGTTGTTCGGTCCGCTCATCGGCGCGGGTACCGGGGAATTCTTGGCGCGCCGCGATATGTGGCAGGCGGGCAAAGTCGGGCTGGGGACGTTTATCGGCTTCATCATCGGTACGGTCGCCAAAATCGGTTGCGCCTTGACGATTGTAATGACCCTGCTCGTTATATGGGCGGCAAGCTGGTTTTAACCTGATCATTGTAAAGGTCGTCTGAAAACCTTTTTTCAGACGACCTTTTGATTTTTTTACCTGATCGGAAAGTTATCCCTTACCGCAACAAGCTTTGTATTTTTTACTGCTCCCGCAGGGGCAAGAATCGTTTCGCCCGATTTTTTCACCTTCGCGACGTACGGTTTGCGGTTTATTGATGATTGCCTGCCAATACCAGTAAATATCCAGCAGGACATGCGGCAGGTCGGATTCGAGTTGTGAAAGTTCTTTTTCAGTCAGGTGCAAAATGATTTCGCCGTTTTGCTCTTCGTCGTAAATGCCACCCAAAGCCATGATCGGATAAAACAGGTCTTCAAACTCCTCCTGATCGACCGCTTCAAACCAATCGGTCGGCACAACATCCAAGGCATACAGATAGGCGTTACACCAAGTATACACATCGGGATTGCCCGCTGCATCTTCATAAATCCACAAATCGGGCAACATTTTACTGCCGAGCTTGATACGCAAATCAGCAGCCAGCGCTATCACCAAACGCTCGATTTCGGTACGCTCTTTCGCGTCAAACAATGATTCTTCACCCAAAACTTCAGGCAGCCAATCGTTCGGATTCAAGGCATCGGGACCACTCAACAAAGCCATCATAAACGCCTGTACCTCATCGCAGCGCATGGTGTTGTGGTGTTCCGATTTGGCATCGAGCAGCTGCATCAGGCGCACGCGGGATGTCTCGTCAAATGCTTGTAATTGCATGGTTTTCCTTATTTTTAATGATGTATCCGTTATCCGAAAGGTCGTCTGAAACCATTTTCAGACGACCTTTTCACATCAACTCAGCTTATTTCGAACTGCTGCCGAACAAGCCTTTGAACCACAATACGATATCATCCCACATCCGTCTGAACCAGCTGCCTTCTTCAACGGAATGGAGGGCTACGACGTTTTTCTCGGTAATGACTTTACCGTCTTTGACAATTTTGAGTTTGCCCAAGCTTTGGCCTTTGCGTATCGGGGCGACAACGGGCTGGACGGTTTCTAAAATCGGTTTGATGTTTTGTCCGGCATTGTGGGGAATAGTGATGTACACGTCTTCCAGGAAGCCGACGTTCACCGATTTGCTGCTGCCTTTATAAACTTTGACCTTAGAAATGATTTCGCCGCTGTTGTAGAGCTTGGGCGTGTCGAATGCCTGCAATGCCCAGTTGAGCAGTTTGCCGCTTTCGGAAGCGCGGGCTTCGGTGGACTCGGTGCCTACGACGATGGACACGATGCGTCTGCCGTTACGTTTGCTGGAGGCGGCAAGGTTGTAGCCTGCGCTTTCGGAATGTCCTGCCTTCAGGCCGTCCACACTGGTGTCGCGGTAGAGCAGGAGGTTGCGGTTTGGCTGTTCGACATTGTTGTATTTGAAAGATTTAATCGAAAATACGGGATAGTATTTCGGATAATCGTGTATCAGCGCGGCGGACAAAACGGCTAAATCGCCGACGGTGGAAACGTGGCCTTCGGCAGACAGTCCGGTCGGGTTTTTAAAGTGGGTTTTGGTCATGCCCAAACGCTTGGCTTCGTCGTTCATCTGCTGGATGAACACGTCCACCGAGCCTCCTCCCATAGCTTCGGCAAGCGTGGTGGCGGCATCGTTGCCGGATTGGACAATCATGCCTTTAATCAGGTCGCTGACGCTGGCGGGTACTTTGAGATTGAGGAACATCCGCGAGCCTTCGATTTTCCAGCCTGCATCGGACACGGTCAGCATTTGGTCGGCGCGCAATGTGCCGTTTTCCAAAGCCTTGAACGTGAGGTAGGCGGTCATCATTTTGGTCAGCGAAGCCGGTTCGATTTGGGTGTCGATATTGCCGGAGGCAAGCACTTGATGGCTTTGCAAATCGGTAACGATGTAGGCGGCAGCGGCAATGGCAGGCGGCGCATCGGGGCTGTTGATGCTGGGCATCATGGCTTCGGGTTGGGATGCGGCGGCGGGTGCAGGCTCGGAAGCGGCAACAGCAGGGGCTGCGTTGTTTTTAGCCGCTTGCGGCGCGGCTTGCGCGGCGGCAATCATCATTGCCGCGATCAATACGGATAATGTTTTTTTCATCGGGATGTGGTGCGGAAACAGAAATAAAAACAACCGCGTCGTGCGGTTTGGCACAAAAGGCAGTCATTATACCGCCGCAACTTCGCTTTGCTAAGATTTTTCTTGATTTCAGACGACCTCGAGGGTATGGTTTTACCTTTCCGCCGTTTTGTTGGCAAAGTTTGACGCGGGCGGCGGACACTCCTTTTGAAAATAATCCTCCGGCACACAAAACCATGAACAACCGCCCCTCTTATTCCGATTACCTCATCCGCATCCTGACCGCCTCCGTTTACGACGTTGCCGTCGAAACGCCGCTCGAACCTGCAATCGGGCTGTCACGTCGTCTGAACAACAACGTCCTGCTCAAACGCGAAGACCTGCAACCCGTGTTTTCCTTCAAAATCCGCGGAGCGTACAACAAAATGGCGAAGCTGCCCAAAGAAGCGCTCGCCTGCGGCGTCATCGCCGCCAGCGCGGGTAACCACGCACAAGGCGTCGCACTTTCGGCACAACGTTTAGGCTGCCGCGCCGTCATCGTCATGCCCGAAACCACGCCCAAAATCAAAATCGACGCCGTCAAAAGCCGCAGCGGCGAAGTCGTCCTCAAAGGCGTTTCCTACAACGATGCCTATGATTACGCGATGGAGTTGGCAGAAAAAGAAAAACTGACCTACATCGCCCCATTTGACGACCCCGACGTGATTGCCGGTCAAGGCACGGTCGGCATGGAAATCGTGCGCCAGCGTCCCGACGACATCCACGCCATCTTCGTCCCCATCGGCGGCGGCGGACTGGCGGCGGGCGTTGCCGCGTTCGTCAAACAAGTCCGCCCCAGCATCAAAGTCATCGGCGTGCAAACAAACGACTCCTGCTGCATGAAGCAATCCGTCGAAGCCGGGAAAGTCGTCAGTCTCAAAGACGTCGGCCTCTTCTCCGACGGTACCGCCGTCAAAGTCGTCGGCGAAGAAACCTTCCGCCTCTGCCGCGACCTCTTAGACGACATCATCACCGTCGATACCGACGCCATCTGCGGCGCCATCAAAGACATCTTCGACGACACCCGCAGCATCACCGAACCCGCAGGCGCGCTCGCCCTCGCCGGTCTGAAAACCTACGCCGCCCGCAACCGCATCCAAAACCAAACCCTTATCGCCGTAACCAGCGGCGCCAACATGAATTTCCACCGCCTGCGCCACGTTTCCGAACGCAGCGAATTGGGTGAAGGCAACGAAGGCATTTTCGCCGTTACCATCCCCGAAGAGCGCGGCAGCTTCCTCAAATTCGTCAATCTGCTCGGCAGCCGCAACATCACCGAGTTCAACTACCGATACGGCGACGACCAAAAAGCCCACATCTTCGTCGGCCTGCAAACCGCAGGTTCCCAAGACCTCGCCGTCATCAGCCGCCAACTGACCGAAGCCGGGCTGCCCAATGTCGACCTGACCGACGACGAAATCTCCAAAATCCACATCCGCTACATGGTCGGCGGACGCACAACAAAAGTCGCCCACGAACGCTTAATCAGCTTCGAGTTCCCCGAACGCCCCGGCGCACTCGCCCGCTTCCTCAACCACATGCAGGGCGGCTGGAACATTACCCTCTTCCACTACCGCAACCACGGCGCCGACTACGGCCGCATCCTCGTCGGCATCGACGTCCCGCCCGGCGACAATCAAGCCTTCGAAAACTTCCTCGAAAGCCTCGGTTACAGCTATCAGGACGAAACCCAAAACGCCGCATACCGCCTGTTCCTTGCTTGATTGAAAGATAGAATAAAGGTCGTCTGAAACCCTGTTTGATGGTTTCAGACGACCTTTCATCTTTCGGACAACCGATACCAATCCGTATCAACTGTCCTGAATTTGATGTGCTTAACGCCAGTAGCGCCACCAAGGCATGTCGTTTGGCTGCCATTGGTGTTGCAGGAACGGGCTTTGCGGGAAGTTGGTTTCCAAGACGCGGCGGGTGTCGGCGGCGAGTTGGGGTTTGTCCAGTTTTTTGTAAGCCAGCTCCATCATGGCGAGCGATTCTTCGACGTAGCGGGTATTTTGGTAACGCTCGACGATTTTTTGGGCGCGGTTGACTGCGGCGAGGTAGGCGCCGCGTTTCATGTAGTAGCGGGCAACGGAGATTTCGTTACCGCCCAATGCGTCCACCAGTTTTGCCATGCGCTCGGTTGCGTCGGCGGCGTATTTGCTCTCTGGATAGCGTTGTACCAATTCGGCAAATGCTTGATATGCGCTGCGGTTGGCTTTAGGGTCGCGGTCGGACCAGTCTTGCGAGGCGAGTTTGTTGAGGAAAGATTGGTCTTCGTTGAACAAAACCAAGCCTTTGAGGTAAAGCGCGTAATCCATATTCGGATGTTGCGGGTGATGGCGCTGGAAGCGGTCGATGGCGGCGAGGGCTTTTTCAGGCTCGTCGTCTTTGTAATAGGCGTATGCGGTGTCCAGTTGCGCCTGTTGCGCGTAGCGGCCGTTGGGGAAGCGGGATTCTAAAATTTCGTATAACTTGATGGCTCGCGTATAATTGCTGCTGTTCAACTCGTCATGCGCTTCGGCATAGAGTTTTTCCACGTTCCAATCTTGTGTGATTTGCGCGTCTTTATCGACCGTACCTTTATTGCTTGCACAGGCACCCAGTGCCAGACTTAACGAAACTACTAAAAGAATTTTTTTCATGCAGAATACTTCCTTTGATAATGAAGCCGATTATAGCGACGATTTAGACTTTACGTCAGCCCCCGAAGCAGAAAGTTGTGTTAATTTGACTGTTCCGCTGGAGCTTGCGGGCGGGCGGCTGGATGCGGTGTTGGCAAAGCTCATGCCTGATTATTCGCGCAGCCGCCTGACATCGTGGATTAAAGAAGGCGCGGTCATTGTAAACGATAAGCCCGCCCAACCCAAAGACAAAATGATAGGCGGGGAATCCATCAGCGTAACGGTACGTCCGAGCGAAGAGAATCTCGCGTTCAAACCCGAAGCGATGGATTTGGATATTGTGTACGAAGACGATACCGTCATCGTCGTCAACAAACCCGCCGGACTGGTCGTCCACCCCGCCGCAGGCAACTGGACGGGGACGCTGCTCAACGGCCTGCTGGCGCATTGTCCCGAATTGAGCCAGATTCCGCGCGCGGGCATCGTCCACAGGCTAGACAAGGAAACCAGCGGCCTGATGGTGGTCGCCAAAACCCTGCCCGCACAAAATTCCCTCGTGCAACAGCTTCAAGAGCGCACGGTCAAACGCATCTACCGCGCCGTCGCCAACGGTATCGTTCCCTTTGACGGCAAAATCGAAACCCAAATCGGACGCGATCCGCACAACCGTCTGAAAATGGCGGTCGTCAAATTCGGCGGCAAACCTGCCGTTACCCACGTCAAAGTGTTGGAACGCTATCTTGCCCACAGCTACATCGAATGCTCGCTCGAAACCGGCAGGACGCACCAAATCCGCGTCCATATGCGCGAAGCCAACCACCCGCTTGCCGCCGACCCCGTTTACGGCAACCTGCGCCATCCGTGCAGCGAACCGGTGAAAGAAGCCGTCAAAAGTCTGGGCGCGCGTCAGGCTTTGCATGCCTACCGCTTGAGTTTCGTCCATCCGAAAACCGGCGAAACCGTTTCCTTCAAAGCCCCGATTCCCGACGATATTTACCACCTGCTCTCCGTCCTGCGCCTCGAAGCAGGCTTGGATTCGTCTTTGAGCAACGAAGAAGAGTGGCAGGACAAACTCGGCACAGATGACGACGATGATTGGAACGAAGACGATTACGATGTCGAAGTGGTTTATGTGAGGGATTAAGCAGGTGTTTTCAGACGACCTGTTACTCAAGGGTCGTCTGAAAACGAACTTCATATAAAGTTTAGATAAGGTTTATCCAACGGCATCATTCATGCTGCACCGGCAAGAATCCGAACCTCTGATTTCTCAGCGACAATTAAAAATTTACAGCAATCCCGAATCTCTGGATTCCCGCCTGCGCGGGAATGACGAAAAACCAAACATCCATTTACCCTAAGGGCAGTTAATAAACCCTTACCGCTACGCACCTATTCCGACACCCCATGAAAACCATCACAGAAACCCTAAACCTCGCTCCGCAAGGCAAAAATTTCCTGACTGCCGATTGGCCTGCGCCCGCCAACGTGAAAACCCTGATTACCACCCGCAATGGCGGCGTGAGCCAAGGCGTGTATCAAAGTTTGAACCTCGGTTCGCACGTCGGAGATGATCCCGATGCCGTGCGCCGCAATCGTGAAATTGTGCAGGAACAGGTCAGGCTGCCTGTTGCCTACCTCAATCAAATCCACAGCACCATCGTCGTCAACGCCGCCGACGCATTGGGCAACACGCCCGACGCAGACGCTTCGGTGGACAACACAGGCAAAGCCGCCTGCGCCGCAATGACTGCCGACTGCCTGCCTGTCTTGTTCTGCGATAAAGCCGGTACGGTCGTCGCTGCCGCACATGCAGGCTGGCGCGGTTTGGCGGGCGGCGTATTGCAAAACACCATAGCCGCAATGAATGTCGCGCCCGTCGAAATCATGGCATATCTCGGCCCTGCCATCGGCGCGGACGCGTTTGAAGTCGGACAAGACGTGTTCGACGCATTTTGTGCCCCCATGCCCGAAGCGGCGGACGCATTCGAAGACATCGGCGGCGGTAAATATCTTGCCGACATCTACGCACTGGCGCGTTTGGTTCTGCGCCGCGAAGGGGTGGACATGATCTACGGCGGTACACACTGCACCGTCTTGGAACGCGACACTTTCTTCTCTTACCGCCGCGACGGACAAACCGGCCGCATGGTCAGCCTAATTTGGTTGGAACAGGTATAAAAGGTCGTCTGAAAAGCCCTATCCTCTTTCAGACGACCTTTGTAAGACCCAATCCGCCAACATTCAAATCCACCCCAATCCGCACCGCTCAAAAGGATATTCTCATGACTCAAAAAAACGAACACCGCTCCCACCCTCAAGGCGAGCTTTTGCTGCGCACCGTCGCTATGCCGCAAGACACCAATCCCAACCAAGATATTTTCGGCGGCTGGATTATGTCGCAAATGGATTTGGGCGGCGGCATTTTGGCGGCGGAAATCGCGCAAGGCCGCATCGTTACCGTCGCCGTTCAGGAAATGAACTTCATCCGCCCCGTTAAAGTGGGCAACGTCGTTTGCTGCTACGGACGCTGCGTGCGCGTGGGCAATACTTCGCTGCAACTGAAAATCGAAGTTTGGGTGAAAACGCTGATGAACGACCACCTGACTGAAGACCGCCAACTCGTTACCGAAGCCGTCTTCACCTACGTCGCCATCGACAGCGAAGGCAACACGCGCCCTATTCCCAAAGAAGGCAACCCGAAACTGCAAGGTCTGATTTAAACCCTGATTTAAGCAAAGGTCGTCTGAAAACCCATATTGGAGATTTTCAGACGACCTTTTGACTTAAGGCGATACAGGGCTTGCCATTGAATGGGGAATGAAACGAAAACGCTCACTCCGGATCGTCCGTAAACGCATTCGCCCGAAATATCGGTACGAACGTCAACAGATAAAGCACGAACACGGCGGAGGTCAGAATCGCAGGGACGGTGATGAAGAATATCGGGTTCACGTTCATTAAAACAGCGCGCGAGACGGCGGCGGCGAAGAGGATGGGAACGGCGATGCGGCAGAGTTTGGGGTAGTCGAGTTTGGTAAAACCGCTGTGCCACAGTCCGGCGGTCAGCCACACCATCATCACGCCACCCATCATGCCGCCGAGGGTAATCAGGTGCAGGGGCGCGGAGGCAGGCAGGTTTTGCAGTTTCGCCGCGCCTGTCCACAAATAGCCTGCGGCGGCAAAGAGTTGGAGCAGGTAATAGGTGCGGACGTAGTGTTTGCGCAAGAGTTCGTGATGGTGCAGTTCGCGCAGCTTGGCGAGCAGGATGAAGCCGACGGCGAGCGCGGTAAAACCGGCGGTTTGCGCGGGCAGCCAAAGTTCGGCGGCGGCGTGCAGCAGCAGGAAGGTGATGGCGATGTTTTTATAGACGACGTTGGGGATGAATACGGGGTCTTTCAGACGGCATTCTTTAAGGGCTTCTGCGCCCAGAAGGACACTGACGCGGACGGATACAAACATGACCGCCGCCATGTTCAGATGCACTTGCGCGCGCAGCAGGTTCAAGTCGCTGCTGACTGCATAGGCCGTCTGAAAAACGGTGAACGCGGCAAGCAGCATCAGCAGGGCGAAGTTGTCGGTGTTGCGGTCGAGCCAAATCAGCCAGGCGCAGAACAGCAGCAACACCAGCCAATAGGCGGCAATGAAAAACGAAGCGGTTTGCGGCGCAAACGGCAGCAGGACGGATGCGGCGAGCAACAACACTGCCAAGACAGTGGCAACGGGTTTCAGACGACCTTTATAGCCCGTCCATTCGAGCATGGCGGCAGTCAGGAAACCGCCGTATGCCGCAGGCAGCATGAGTTCTAAGAAGATTT
>ERZ772912.389-NODE-389-length-20197-cov-7.117665_pt1 | contig 20197 bp, 18 predicted proteins | sample MGYA00512119_ERZ772912 | MGnify/ENA primary metagenome ERZ772912 (study PRJEB29015, sample SAMEA2738048) | human oral metagenome | biome: human oral; feature: human-associated habitat; material: saliva | place: China | collected 2230 ...
CCGCGAGAGTCCACAGCACGGCGGAGGCGGCGGCAAGGTTCAGCACATCGGCGAATGGCTTGTACTCTTTTTCGACATCGTTTTTCTTGGTGCGTTTACCTCGGCGTGTTCCAGCGGCATCGGCTGCATAGCGGGGAATAATGCCCATCGCAAAGATCAGCGCACCCATGGTCGTCGCCATCGAGAAATTATGAATAACCTCGGAAATAGGCAGCGCCCAGCGTACAAAACCGCCAGCATCGGCAAGCTCGGTTCCCGAGTTCGCTAGGGTTAGCCTTAACGAGACCAGCAGAGTTAGCAGACCGACCCCTACATAGGCGGTAATCCAGGGCGCGGACAGCCCGGGGCGCACGGCGGCGCGCTGAGGGTCAGCCTCGGTTTTCTGCGGTTGTGAAGACGTAGTAGCCATAGTTCTTTTTCATCTGTGGTGTGTGCGATGGTGCGTGTTAGGTATGCACGTAAATCTTGGGCGGCTAGGTGAAAAGGCTTTCGCCGATATACCCGCCTTCCTCACGTACCCCGGCAGGAATTGCGAACACGGCTGATCCCACCGGAACCGTCCATGTGTTAAGCATATCCAGTTGTTCAAGCCGTTTCTGAATAGGCACAAACTGCGCTACCGGGTCTGCCTGGTAGGCCACGAAAATCAGCCCCGCATCCGAAATGCCGCCGCTGATCTGCCCGTGTTCTGAGAACCCTGAAGCGTTAAAGACCGGCTCGTCATAGTTATAGCCGCGCCGCAGGATGCGCTCCCACGGCTTCTTCTCAAGCTCTGTGCCGTGCGCCCGGCGAATATGCGCATACGGGGCGATGACCTCAAAGCCCAGGTTATCGAGCTTATCAAAGTCGGGGTCATCAAATTCATCATTGCCAGTCAAGGGAGCACCATTAGAGAGCTTACGCCCGATAGCGTCTTCACGAGCGGGGGTATCGACCTCATCCCAAGTATCCAGATTCATGTGGATGCGCCTAATCACCACGGAGGTACCGCCCGGTTCCCAGGCCTGCGGGAAGTTTTGCTCAGCGCTCCCCTCACCCCACACGATCTCGTGTGCCGACCCGCCGCCGCGCCCAGGTGTCTCGTGAGGGTCTTCGACCGGATTCACGGTGCCGTCTACCTGTCCGAAGAGATTACGCGGAGTGCCCTGACCGGTACCGAAGGCGCTCAGAAAGCCCTCTTGCACCCAGCGGATACGCCCGAAGGAGCGGGTGTCTTTGGTGAGCATCCGCTGGGCATGTGAGACCGTCAGCAGATTATCCCCACAAATCTGCAGGAGCAGATCACCGCCGTTCCACTTCTGCTGCAGTTGGTCGATCTTCGGGAACGCTGGGAGAGGTTTAAGCCACGCCGGTTTTTTGGCGGGTGCCACAATATCAAAAATCTTTTCGCCAAACCCGAATGTGATAGTCAAATGTGCGGGAGCCTGCACAAGCTCAGGTTCCTGATCTGTCAGAGGAGTCTGCCCTACAGTCAGGGCGGCCGCATCGGAGGTCAGAATCCTCAACAGACGCTGCACTCCGAAAGCATCCAGTCCATCGTTCAGATCAAGAGCAATAAAACGCGCATGAGCCTGTGCCGGGGTCATAATTCCGGCTTGCTTATCGCCATAAAAATTCACGGTTTGAGTGGTCAGCGCCTGTTGCGCGGGTACGGTCTCGGGCGCACCCGTTTCATGCCCCGGCGCTATCAGACCGCGCGCGCCAGCCCCGACGGCAACACCGGCACCCACCCCCAGGAAAGCACCGGCGAGCGCTGTACGGCGACGCACCCCGGGAGATTCCACAGACCGGGCGCCTTGATGCCGTGAAGAGTCCGCAGCTGCCGTTCCTTCAGAGATCCCGGCGGTACCCTCCTGCGGCTCGTTGGCCTCCGTCGAAGAAGGCTCATGCGGAGGCTGCGGGGTACCCATCTTGTCATTCTCCGCCGTCATAATCTTTCATTCCTCTATGCCTGCGGCTATCTCTCATGCGCGCTATCGGCGCTTCAGTTGAGTGAGGCAGGATGCACGGTGCCCAGTCCCCCAAATGTTGCGGTTTCGTGCACCGCGCATCCTGCATAGGCTCGGTGGATGTGTTAAAACACCCGTTGCCGAGCGCTGCGGCTACTTACACTGCGGTTTTGCGGATGCACTCCCCGAGGCTTCGCCGCTCATATGGTCGTGGTCGCTGTGCTCACCGTGTTCGTGCGTACCATGTTCATGATCGGAGTGCTCGCCATCCCCATGATTATGCTCATGATCGGAGTGTTCACCATCCCCGTGACCATGCTCGTGACCTTCATGGGAGTCACCCGAAGCTGATGCGGATGCGCCCGCCGAAGCCGAGCCGGTGGACTGCGCATCGCCCTGGTATTCTTCCTTAGCGCCAGAGTAGTCGCGTGCCTCAGGCTTGAACTCCAGGGTTGCGCCGTCCTCAGTCTTAAGGGTTACCGTGGTGCTGGCACCCGCCGAGAGCGAGCAGTTCAGGCCCATCAGCATAATGTGGTTGCCTCCGGGCTTCAGTTCCAGTGTCTCCCCCGCTTTCACCGTAAATTCCTGCACCTGCTGCATCTTGGTGCTTCCGTTGGAGTCCTTAACCGTGGTGTGCAGCTGCACTTCATCGGTCGCAGTCGAGGTTGCCGAGACGACCTTCACATCGTGATCGCTGGTATTGGTAATCTTGCCGAAAACGCCGGTCATACCACCGTCGGTTGCCTTAGCCCAGGTGTTCTCAATCTTGATCGGGCCTGAAGACGACTGTGCCGAACCGCTTGCCGCTGCGCTGGAAGAGCTCGTTGCGGATGCGCTCGAATCAGAGTTCGTGTTGGTAGAGCCACAAGCGTTCAGGGTAAGAATCCCAGCGAGAGCTACGGAGCTCAAAGCCATCAGCTTGTGGTGAGCCTGAAATTTCTTCATGATCTTTTACTCTTTTCTGGCGGTAAAACCCGCCTATGTGTGCGAATAATTCTTCGGCAGGCACATGCGGCAGTTCACGACGTTCGATTATTCTGCGACTTTTAATCGCGCGTGCCGCACTCTGCGGGAAGATCCCGATGCGGCGCCTGCCAATGGGCGTGACGTCCGGAAGCTGCCCGTAACGTCACGGGTGTACAAAGTGTTATTCGGAACGTTTTTTGAGCAGGGCGAGAATCCCCACAGCCAGCACGACGAAGAAACCTACACCGCCGCCAATCAGCCACCAATTCACCCCGGAATCGGAATCTGACTTAGTGGAGTTCTGGGTATCAGCTGCGGCCTGCGAAGATTCGCCGGTGCCCGCATCCTGCGGGGATGCTGCGGCTTTACCTGCGCCAACGCTGAACGTATAGGTCCCCTGAATAGGGTGCCCGTCCGAGGAGACTACGCGCCAGGTGACGGTATAGGTTTCGTCGGCGCTCGCATCCTTGATTTTGAGCGGCTGGGTGACGGTCGTTCCCTTCACCTGTGGTTCGCCTTCAGCTACGGATGCGCCGGTCGAATCGACCACGCGCACACGGTTTCCGCCCTCAATATTCATGAGGTTCGCGCTGTAGGTCAGGTTCAACTCGGCAGGTGCCTGCGTCAAAGTTGCGTTCGCGGCGGGGTCGGAAGAGACCAGTTCGTCATGCGCCTGCGCTGCGGCACCGCCGAAAAGCATCAGGCTGGCGAGCAAGACCGCCGCCAGGGTACGCATCATGGTGCGCATATGTGTAAATCCTTTATCTGCATCGAATGCCCATGCCGCATGCACCTTCACACTCGGTTTTAGTCGAGGAAGGTGTATAACACTCACACAAGCCAGCCGGTGGGCAGACTCGTAGCACGGGCGATGGTTGGGGTTACGCGGGGTTTCCCAAGACTGCAGGCGGTCCTCGCTCCACGCGGGAGAACGCCAGCATCAGCCGACGAAGATAAACGGATATGACAAAACGTCCGTATATACGGGGAAAGACAGGAAGCGGTGCCAACACCGGAACGCGCAGAGCGGACTGCAAACGTGTATTCAGATAACAGTGCAGAGCCCACAATGCCTGCGCGAGGGCGCGTTCACCACGGTGCAAAAGTATAAGGCTTAGCAGGGCTGCAAGAGCGTGCACCCCGATCATAGTGCCGGTAGCGTGCTGGGCGACGGCGTGGCTGAGCCCATTCCCGTGTTCAAGGGCAAGGGGTGTTCCGGGCGCATGTGCATGACCGTGCGCGTGGTTTCCTTGCAGTGCCGCCACACGATGCGCCGCCTGAGCGGATCCGTGGGATAGGTTGAAAACACCGTGGAGCAGGGTTTGTACCGTGAGGGCGCCTGCTGCGGTACCCAGGTAGATGGCTCGCTGCCGTGAGCGCGTTATACGTTCGAGAAGCGCTAGAAGTCCCAGAGCGGCGAGCGCCCCTAACGCGATACAAAGCGCAAGAATCATCGGATGCGCGGCGCCGCCTCCGGCGAGAGTATGCCCCGCCGAGCCCAGCAGAACCGCAGATGCCGAGATAAGCCAGGCACGCATCACACGGGCGCCTCGCCTAGTAGCGGTTGCTGGCTGTACCTCATGCGGCGATGATTCCCGCTCGGCACAGTCTTTAACGGCGAGAAGGCGGGCATGGTGGCGCGTCTTTGCGCGTGTGTGCATGTTCCGCCTCCTCGCTCGTAGTCGTCATATACGGGCGTACCCGCAACCTGTCAATATCCCACATTCTACCGGTTTGTCAGCTGACCAGGTATTTCACGGCGAAGATGTGACATGTTCGGCTGGTTAACGTTTTGAACGCCGCAATGGCGCGCATCCTCACGTTCAAGGATGCGCGCCATATGCACAGATACGCCGAAACTCGCCTGTTTCGGCGGCAGCATACCGCCGCAGAGGGGCGAATGCCTCAGGTTACTGCTTTTGCTGTTGCTGAGGCTGCTGTTGTCCCTGCTGAGGCTGCTGCTGCTGTTGCTGCCCTTGCTGGGGCTGTTGTTGCTGTTGTTCCTCCGGCGGGTTATCCATACGGGCTCCACCTTCACTGCCGGGCTTCGTCTGCATGTGGCCACCGGTACCGCTCTCACCGGTCTGCATGTTGCCGCCAGCTGAAGGCTCTGAACCAGTGCCGCCGCCGGATCCGCCGCCATTCTCCATCTGTGAGCCGCCGCCAGAATTATTTTCTGCGCCCGAGCCGCCGCCAGCGCCACCGCCTGAACCGGAGTCGCCTGATGTGCCGCCGTTGTCCGTGGTCACGGATCCCTGCGAGGCTGATGAACTTGACGATGTAGATGCTGAGGATGAGCTTGAGGAGGAGTCACCACCGGAGCTGCCAGAGCCACATGCGCTCAGCGCCACCACGCCAGCAACAGCCAGGGACACAAAAACAGAAGTCTTCTTGGCGATCATACGCCTATCCTTTCTGCCGGTAATTGTTGGTTCAAAACCCACCCTCTCACACACCTAAAGTATTTTTCAGGGATTTATCCCAGGTGCGGAACGTTTTTATGCTATGAGCCGTAAATACATTGCATTTCCATAAATATTTTCGAAATGGCGTGCATAAAATTATGTAGTTTAATTGCATATCCAACGGTTAAATTCCCCCCTCATATTTATATCTTCCGTATCTTTAGCAAAAATAAAGCGCGCATCCTCAAAAACTAAGGATGCGCGCCAGATTACACAGCCGCTTCACGGCCATCCACAGGTGCTAGCCCGCAGTGGTCGGGTTGAGAGGCGTTTTAGGAGTTACCGCTCCCGGAGTATTGGGAACCACGGGAAGATCCGGCAGGTCGGTGGGTTTTTCGGACGTAGCCTGACCGTTAACCATCACGTTGTAAGCACCGTTGTACTGCACAGCCGTCACTGTATTGCCTTCGTTCTTGACCCAGGAGCCGTCGATGCCCACCAGATCGGTGTGACCATCGGAAGCGTCGGTCCTAGTCCAAGAGCCATCGTAGTAGACCGTAACCGTATCGCCGTCGGGTTCAGTAGCAGTCCAAGAGCCGTCTTCCGAGACCAGAACGTATCCCTCAGAACCGGGAGCGCCATTGGCGCCACCACCCTGTGCGCCGCTACCGTCAGCGCCGGCAGCACCGCCGCCAGAGTTAGGAGCGTTGCCGCCCTGGGCACCGCCGCCACCCTCAGCGCCAGAACCGTTCGCTCCGCCACCTGATCCGTCACCTGATCCGTCACCGCTGCCCGATTGCGCGCCGCCCTGAGCGCCGCCACCACCTTCAGCACCTGAGCCTCCACCGGAGCCGCCCCCGCTGCCTGATTGTGAGCCAGAATCGGAACCAGACTTATTATCCGATCCCGCGCCGTCGCTAGATCCGCTACCAGACCCCTTCTCTGAGTCTGCACCGCCGCTAGTATCAGAACCGGCACTGGAGTTTGCCGAAGCATCGCCGCTGGCGCCACCGCTAGCGTTCGAGGAGTCTGAGCCGCCGGAAGCGGAAGAGTTTGCCGATGCGGAACCGGACGCCCCGCTTCCTGCGGAAGAACTTGAAGAGGAGCCGCTAGAGTTATCCGAACCGCAGGCACTCAGTGCCACCATGCCAGCAACAGCCAGGGAGACAAAAGCGGAAGTTTTCTTGTTGGCGATCATACGCCCATCCTTTCTGCCGGTGATTATTGATTGGCTTTCAACTCTCTCACACACTAACGGTATTTTTCAGGAATTTTCCCCTCTCTGTGGCTCTTTTTATGCTAAGAGCAATAAATAGACCCTTTAACGCATACTCATTTCTAACCCAAACAATTAACTGTATTTCCTTGTGTTATTAAAATTAATTAATATTTTAAAATATTTACCCTTCTCTTAGACCTCAGAAAACTTAGAGCATACCTTGCACTTATACAAGAGTCTCTTATGGTTTCGGGGTTTTTATTTTGCCGCCCTTTATCCACACACCAAAGCGGTGCGCATCCTTATCGTAAGGATGCGCACCGCTTGAATTATCGCGCCGTATACCGTGATGCTACGTCCGGGTGGAGCCTTCTAGACCAGTAGTTACCGTAGCGCGTCAGAGGCAACGCACGGCATATCGGCTCTTTACATAGGATAATCTAGCCGGCAGTGGTTGGCTGAACCGGGGACTTAGGAGTTACAGCTTTAGAGTCGCTTGGCTTATTGGGCAGATCCGGAAGGCTTGGCTTCTTAGTGGACGGCTTGCCATCCTCCTGAACGGTGTAGCTGCCATCAGCGTTTACAGCTGTTACATCACGACCATCTATAACAGTCCATGAGCCATCGGAACTCACAGTGGTAATATCGCCATCAGTCTCGGTGCGAACCCATGAGCCGTCGGAAGCCACAACGACACTATCACCATCAGCTTCAGTGTAAGTCCACGACCCATCAGATACAACAGTATGCGAACCGGCTCCGCCACCGTTATTGCCAGCTGATGCACTCGACCCCGAGCCGTTATCCGCTTGCATTCCGCCGTTAGTACCGGCAGATACCGTGGAATCGCCGTTCTTCATCTGCATATTACCGTCAGCCCCAGCGGTAACAGAGGTATCACCATTATTCACAGTGACCGAACCGTCAGAGGCGGAGACCTTGGGAGTCGCAGATGCAGAAGCGGATGCCGATGAAGAATTCGAAGCGTTATTGGAGTTATTGGCACCGCATGCGCTGAGGGCTACAACGCCTGCTACAGCCAGAGAAAGAAGGGCGGAAGTTTTCTTGGTGATCATGTGCGTAGTCTTTCTGATGATGAATTACTGTTCAGTACCCGAAAGTTTTGCGTCACAAGACTTAAATTACAGGGCTACACCCTGCCCGGGAATACCTTTATTCTACTGGTTCTAGCTATGTTGAGCCTATGTAAACCTGTGTTTAACCTAAGAAACTTAAAAATTTTCTTAAGGTTTTTTATACCTATTTCAGGCCCCCGAATTCCCGCGGAAGTAAAGGGGTGGGGGTATACCCCCGTACCACAGACTCTTATCGCAGGCAGATGAAAAGCCGAAGCCCTGCATCCTAGCCTTGTGGATGCGGCGCTTCGGTTCCTGAAAGTCCTCACGACAGAGGTCGCAGTCACAAACTATTGCAGAGCATACGAGGGCTCAACCGGGGTCTTAGGCGTTACCGCCTGAGGGTTTGCAGGTTTTTCAGGTATCTGAGGAACCGTGGGTTTCGCAGTTCCGGGCTGTCCACCCTTCTTCACAGTCGTGTAGCCACCATCCGCCTGCACCTTAGCCTGGGAGCCTTGCACTGTTCCCTGCTCTGCAATCTCGATTCGAGCCTTATGGGTCCATGACCCATCTGCCGACACCGCAGTTTCCTCGCCCATAATCCCGGTTTTAGTCCAAGAACCGTCAGCATTGACTTTCACCTGCAAACCATCATTGGACACATAAGACCATGAACCATCCGAGGAAACCTGTGTGGTTTGTTCCTCCATACTGCGTACCGTTACGGACGGAAAAGGCTTATGGGTTTTCGACACCGTTGGAGAGGCGGCCGAACCGCTGGAGCTATGAGCAACGCAAGCGCTTAGCGTCAGAGCAGAAGCAAATGCCAGAGCAAGACTCGCTATAATTTTTACAGTTTTCACGTGTTTTCCCATCTCAGGGCAGACAGTCAGCCGATTTTTATTACCCGCGCCCCTGCCAAACAGCGCGCTTAGGCTGTGCTGGACGAGCCGTCCCCCGTCCAGGATACGTGGGCGCTGGGGGCGTGTAGGACGAGATTCGCCATCCATTAGAGGAGTACCATTCGCCGTTATCGGTGACGCCGAATTCGCTTCCATTCGGATACTTTTGCACCCACGATCCGTCGTCGTACACACGAATTCGGGTTCCATCGGCATTCTTGCGTTTCCACGAGCCATCGGAATCAACTTTGATAGTGCTTCCATCCGCAGCCGTCTGAGACCACGAACCATCGCGGTTCACCTTGATACTAGAAGCACCGCCATTTCCCTTGTTGCCGGTAGATCCTTGCGAACCGCCATTTTTATTTGCGGATCCTGCTCCTCCCTGACCTCCAGAATTTCCCTGCTGCCCGGAGTTACTTCCAGCAGAGCCGTCAGCCGGCTTCGCCGCTTCATCGACATCCTTATTCGCATCTACACCACCAGCTGCTGCGCTTTCCTCAGGAGAATTAGCAGCCGGAGATTCGGGGGCTGTTGCCGCATCCGTGAGCGTGGGAGCATTCACGGCTTCACCTGTAGTATTACTCTCGGCGGTTGAAGAGGGAGTAGCATCCGCAGGTTCGGGGGTTGCGGTTTCAGTCGCCGTCGCGGAAGGAGATGAACTCGCCGAGGAACTGGGACTTGGAGACTTAGATTTCGTGGGGGAAGATTTTGAGCTTGAGGAGCTGCTGTTGGGCGATAACGTTACGGAGGAAGATGCCTCATTTGAGGAGCCACAGGCGCTCAGGGCAAGAATACTCGCCACAGCCACCGATACAACGGCGTAGGTTCTCTTCATGCTCATTGCATTTCTTTCTATAAACCGGTGATGACGTCCCGTTGCGACCACCCAGACGTTCAGCATGAGCGCACCACAGCACCGAAGAATATGGTGTTATAGTGATCCCCACTGAAGAGCGTCGTTGCGGGATAAATAGTCCTTCCGGAAGGAGGGATATATCTATTCTAAAGGTGTTCCGCTTCTTGAAGCTATCCATTAACACGTTTCTTGAAAAATATCACGTTAATTTCTACGGGTACCCTCAAGAATATCTTGGGAAACACTTCAAAATCTCAGACGTGAAACTACAGATTAAAGTTAATCAGTATTTTTATATATATTTTCTTTATACTTACGAGATTTCTATGTGAAGGTCTTTATCCTCCCGACGCACAAACCCCTACCCCACAAGGCAAAACTTAATTCGCGTATCAAGAGGCATACATTCAACGACAAGAAATGCCGGAACACAAGAAAGCTCAGCTTAGTAGAGTATCACCCGAGCAGCCGACCGCAGAGATCTTTGTGCAAGGACCGTTTGATTTATAGATATTTTGAGAACAGGGTGAAATACTTATAAAGTTTATATATAAAGTATTTAATAATACTTATACATTTATATCGTTCATAGTTATATGTTGTGTATACCAGTTTTCCGCACAGAACCGCGTTTTAACGCGGAGTTGCAGGGGTTACCGGAGTTGCCGCCTCCGAACTATTGGGTTTTCCAGGAATTGTAGGGGTTTCAGGCCGATCTTCTCCATCCTCAACAATGCCGTTCTCGGAGACTGACCACGAACCATCAGTGTTAACTGTGATAACCTCGCCATCATGGTCGGTCAGGGTCCATGCGCCGCTTGCGCTCACTCTAATGACCTCGCCGTCGCTCTTGATAACTTCCCACGCGCCGCTCGTCTCAACGGTGATTTTATCGCCTTCGGAGTTCGTGTGGGTCCAGGAACCATTCACATTCACCTTGGGTTCGGTTGGAGATCCACCATTGTTACGTTGCGCGGGCGTATTGTTCCCTCCGGGTCCGGGCTGATTCTGATTAGTATCACCATTCACCGAGCCGCCAAAGGTATTTCCTCCTCCCCCATTACCCTGGGGCGCGTCGGGGGCATGAGAGGGATCTGCCGAGGGGTTAGAGGTTGCCGAAGGTGAAGGTTCCGCAGCCGTACCATGTGTTGAGGGGGATGCAGTCACTGTCACCACGGCGGGAGTCACCGGATCCTGAGGTTCGGAGGATGCACACGCGCTCAACAGACCAAGCCCTGCAAGGGCTAACGGAAGAGCGCTATACTTTCTCGGTACGATGGTCACGGTATGTCTTTCTGAGTGTTTCTGTGTCATAACAGGATATATTTTCAGGCTGCAACATTACTTACTACTATTTTAGCTAACCTGATTGAGACTTTTAGGTGACAAGGTGTTGCCCGCTTTTCTTGGGGCGAAAGGTATTACAGCGTAATGTTGCGATGCGTATGTTCAACGTGAAGTTCTTAGAAGAATAAGATTCCGTCCCCGGTAGTTTATCCCGTCCTGACAACCTTTTCAAACGGAGTTTGGTATCGGGCGTTATCACGAGGCAGAAGCTCTCAGATAGAGAAAACAAACCATAAACATAGGGGCTCCCACCGTGTGGTGGGAGCCCCTATCAGGTCCTAGAAGTCTCAAGAAGTTACTTCTTCTTCTTGGAGGTGGCCTTGGTGGCCTTCTTCTTGGTAGCGACTGCTGCCTTCAGCTTGGAGCCTGCGGTCAGCTTCACACCGTGACCAGCGGGAATCTGGATGGTTTCACCGGTCTGCGGGTTGCGACCGGTACGAGCTGCACGGTCGGTACGCTCGATAGCCAACCAGCCGGGGATGGTGATCTTCTCGCCCTTAGAGACGGAGGTCTCGAAAGCCTGGAACACTGCGTCGAGCACTGCGTTCACGGTTGCCTGGCTCTTGCCAGACTTCTCTGCTACCTCTGCAACAAGTTCGGTACGGTTCTTAGCCATTTGGGGTGCCCCTTCCTGAGACTTATCTTTTTCAGACTAAGTCGAGCTGCTTTTCACGAGGAAAAATAACTCGCCTAGGTACAAAATACCAGAAATTACCAGCTTGACTTAGTAATACCGGGCAATTCGCCACGGTGTGCCATCTCGCGGAAGCGTACGCGGGAGATACCAAACTTCTGGAAGGTACCGCGCGGACGACCGTCGATCTGGTCACGGTTGCGAACGCGGACGGGAGATGCGTTGCGGGGTAGCTTCTGCAAAGCTACACGTGCTGCTTCGCGCTCCTCGGGGGTAGCGTTCTCGTTCACCAGCGTCTTCTTCAGTTCTCGACGCTTCTCGTCGTAGCGAGCTACGATGACCTTGCGCTGCTCGTTACGAGCGATCTTTGACTTCTTAGCCATTCTTAGCGCTCCTCTCGGAAGTCAACGTGCTTGCGAACCACGGGATCGTACTTCTTTAGCACCATACGGTCAGGATTATTGCGGCGATTCTTACGGGTTACATAGGTGTACCCGGTGCCTGCAGTGGACTTGAGTTTGATAATAGGACGCAGGTCCTTAGCCTTGGATGCCATGTACTAGATCTTCTCCCCGCGTGCGATGATTTCTGCGACCACGGCATCAATGCCACGAGCATCGATAACCTTAATGCCCTTAGCGGACACGTTCAGGGTCACCTTACGGCGAAGCGAAGGAACCCAATAGGTCTTCTTCTGAACGTTCGGATCGAATCGACGCTTATTGCGGCGATGCGAGTGCGAAATGCTGTGTCCAAAGCCGGGAACAGCTCCGGTCACCTGGCAGACTGCTGCCATGTTTCACTCCTTATTGATTGACTTTTCTGACGGATGCGCAGTCGATGTTACTCGTACGTCCCGTCACCAATGTAGAAGCACCGGGTTATTCTCCGGGCTAGAGTGTTTGAGACCGGCATCTGGGTGAGATCCAGACGTCAATCCCCGCCGCGGGAAAAACGGTGAAGCATAATTTAGTGTCGAGAGGCGTTTCCACCACTACGAACAGCGTTAAATTCTAGGTAAATCCAGCAACTCACGCAAGCCTGCACGCCAGAAACTCCCCTTAAAAACCAAGGATTTTTTGGATTTTGAGGGGTAACCATTTGATACAGACTTCTTCCGGGCACGCCGAAAGGTCGCGATAGAGTTACCCGCTTATTTTACCAGTTCTCGCTGTTTCCTCAAGTCACAAGGGAGTTTAAGGTAGTTCATGACGGAATTTTCATCCCTTGTCGATATCCATGTGACAAACGTCTAATTACATCGGTGAAATTTTAAATGTGAGATTAACATCTTAACTTGTAGAAACCCGTATTTTTACGGCATACGGCAGGTTATTCTTCGAGTTCTACCGGCTCGCCAAGACCAGCGGCAGGAACCAAATTCGGGTACCTCGCGCTTAGTCCATCCCCCAAGCTGCGCCCAGTCAGCTGCCGACCCATCCAAGGCAGAGCATGCGTTCTTACCCAATACGCACTCTCGGCAACTCTCTCACGCAGCGGCGGAGGCTCTTCTTCACCAGCGATAAGGTTCACATCCTGCGCAAGATGCCCCAGCCCAAGCTGCGTCAGCACATGGTATGCAAAGCGCTGATGCCCCAACTCATTCATATGCAGGCGGTCGTCAGCCCACAGCCGCCAGTCCAGAAAATCGTCCATACGCCAGTAATCGATAATGTGCACACCGTATTTATCCGCCACCGTGCGCAGAAGCTCGTTATACAGCGCGGTACGCGGGCGGGTTCGAGCAAAGGGCCCCTCTCCCTTCACGTCCAGGCCCGTAATCGTCAGAACCTCGATTCCTTCCGCGCGCAGAGCCTCAAAGGCTCGCTCTGCGTGCGAGATAATCTCATCTATATTCACGTTTAGGCTAATAATGTCGTTGCCGCCGCCGTAGAAGCTAACGAGGTTCGGTCTCAGCTCTAGGGCGGCTTCCAGTTGCTGATCGACAATCTGGTGCATCAAAAGCCCGCGGATCGCCAAGTTAGCGTACTGCGCCTGAGCATCGACTGAGCCGATAGCTTCCGCAACGCGATCTGCCCAGCCACGCACCTGGTTGGGACGGTCGGTATCGACATCACCCACGCCTTCGGTAAACGAGTCGCCCATCGCCACATAAAGCACAGGTTCGCCGTGCAGTCTGGCATTTTTATCGAGTTTGAGCATGGTAGGTACTTCCTAACTTTTGGTTTTATCTACCCGCCAGTATCCCATGAATAATATGTCTGTCTTAGGTATCGACCGCAGACATCCAGCTGCGTGCGGTTTCAGGCAGGGCAAACCAATCGTGCAGCAAACTCGAACATACCGTAACCGCGTTTTGTTCGGGTTTCTCGCTCCTGTTTTATTAAGTCTTATTTCACGGGTTCACGTCGTCCAGTATCTTCTGCGAAGCGGGCACAGACCGATGATGCGGTACCACCACCACGCTCCCGTCACTAAACGGATCAGCAACCTTGGCTTTGAGCCCAAAAATATCGTTAAGATTTCTGGAGGTCAGCACCTCGTGAGCAGATCCGCGACTGACGATTTGCCCGTCCTTCATGGCGACCAGATAGTCTGCAACGCGAGCGGCAAGATTCAGCTCGTGCAGCACCATAATCATGGTGGTGCCGCGTTCTTCGTTCAGGTCCGCCAGTAAATCCAGCAGCTCCACCTGATGCGCCAGGTCAAGGTACGTGGTCGGCTCATCCAACAGCAGAATATCGGTCTCCTGCGCAAGCGCCATCGCAATCCACACACGCTGGCGCTGACCGCCGGAAAGCTCGGTTACTTGGCGTTCGGCGAGCGACATCGTATCGGTGGCCTCTAGGGCCCAGGCTACCGCCTCATCATCTTCGGCGCTATTACGTTTGAAAAGCCCTTGATAGGGGTAGCGCCCCCGCGAAACCAAATCGGCAACAGTAATGCCTTCAGGCGCAATAGGATGCTGCGGCATAAGCCCGACCATGCGTGCGAACCCCTTCATGGAGTACTGATGCGTAGGCTTACCATCGAGCAAAAACTCGCCGTCAAGGGGATGCAAGAGTCGCGAAACACCCCGCAGAATCGTGGATTTACCGCATCCGTTGGGACCGATAATGGCGGTGACCTTGCCCTGCGGGAATTCTAAGCTCAGGTCTTTGACGATAGGCTGTGCGCCGTATCCTAGGCTCACGTTGTCTACGCGCAGAGTACGCTCAGTTACGGTTTTCATGATTTACCTTCCTTTCGGTTCTGCACGAGCAACCAGATAAGTATGAGGGTACTGAAGACGCCATAAAAATGCCTACAGAACTTTTATATGCCGGAATAGGTTTGCGGCTGCAGAATCAGCGCATACCACGATCACGGCACCTACTAACACCGGGCCTAAGAGTGTGTATCTTCCTGCGTATGAATGAAAGCTTTTTCATGTCCCGTGTGAAGACCTTAGCCAGAGAGTCCCTTCACCTTCAACGAGCACACATCGTTCCTTCTCCCCTGCATGATCATGATACTTATATGATGTCTGCAAAATATGCACATGAAACTTCATCGCTGCATAGTAAACGTGCGGCGGCCGCCGTTCACCGAGGCTTCAGACGTACCGATGCCGCGCCTTCCGCTAAGAAGACACGGCATCGTATATTCTTGGCACGTGTTTAGAGCGAGAGCATGCCAGTGGGTATCCAGCCGCCCTTGGCGGCGCGTTCAAGCATAGTTTTCGCCATAGTACGCCCGTATGCCTTGCTCACATGGTTCTCGTCTATGTACACGTAGACGTTCCCGACAACCGGTTGGCACATTCCTTCCGGGCAGTACAGGTCAGTCATATCTACCAGCACCGCGCCCTTATCCTTATATTTATCGAAAACTTCCTGGGCGGGGTTCTTCTCAGCCAGTTTCTCAGAGACCGGGCGCGCGCAGGATTCCAGGTCGTCTCCCGCCTTCTGTGCGCATTCGTATACGTTGTAGTCGTACCGCGGGTTATCGCGCACACCGACCACCTGTATTCCAGCGTCCGTGAACTTCTTGACCGTTTCCTCCAGGGCCGGGTCGATGCGCTCCTCATTAGACCGCGCCTCCGCGATGGTTGCGATAATCACCACGGTCTGCGGCTTACGCTGCAGAATTTCTTCGGTAACGTCCCGGTTAAACTCGGCGCACTCGTTCGAGGATGATGCATCCTGCTGCGGATACTGGCATCCGCCCAAGAGGATCGACTGCATATTAACTTTGGACTGCTCGGCAACGGGTTTGAACATGGCCATTGCCTGTTCCGCGTGGGAGTTACCGACGACCATCATAAGCGGCGAATCATCTGTTCCGTTCTTCTGCGAAGAGCAGTACTTCTTAAGCGAGTCATGAGAGAGGGCAAAATTGCCTTCGCATTTGCCGTCGCTCAACATCTCGTATTGATTCTTCAAATCACCATTAGGGATAGGGTCGTCGTGCATGAGCGCCTGATCGGTGCCGATGGCGCGAGCACCTAGGTGATTATCGGTTGCAGTCTGGGTCTGCGTTTCTGCCTGAATACTCGCCTGAGTATTGGAGTAGTTCACCCACGCCTGCGCACCGGCAAGAGGTATTCCTGCCAGTAAAAAGGTTGCGGCCAGGAAGGCAAGCTGATCGGCCCATGTTTTGACCGCGAAAACCCTCTTAAACCGCAGTATTTTCATCAGCCAGGGAATGAAAGGGTCTTTACGGTAACGCAGCGGTTTCTCCACGAACTGGATCAGAACCCAAGCTAAGCCAATAGATACCGCAATAATGGCGGTTCCTTCAAGAAAATTCACGTGGGGTTTCTCTACAGCGGTGCTGTACAAGATCAGGATGGGCCAGTGCACCAGGTACAGGGCGTAGGAGATATTGCCGAGACTCTGCAGAGGTTTAGAGACCAACCAGCGGTCTACGCCCCACCGACTGTTGGTACGGCCCGCCATAATGACGAGAGCACCTGAAACTACTGGATACAGCGCTAAGAATCCGGGAAAGGAACGCTGCACGGGCAGGAAGGCGCCACAGGTCACAAGCCCAAAAACGCCGATCCACCCCATGATGACGCGCGCCTTCTCAGGGGCCTTCCATTTGAGGGTTACCATGGCGAGCAGCGTCCCGACAGCAAACTCCCAGAGACGGGTACGAGTATCGAAGTATGCGAACCCCTGGTTTGTCTCGGTTTCAATAATCGAAAACGTCAAAGATGCCACAAAGACCGTATCGAAAACCAAAATGGTTGTCGTGAACAGATTCCAGTGGAAACGATGCACAAGGTATGCGACCAGCGCGAAGAGCAACGGCCACAGAATAAAAATCTGTCCCTGAATAGACAGCGACCAGAAGTGCTGGAACGGGGTTTTCGATGCTGCGTTTTGCGCATAGTAATCTACCGAGTTAAAAGCAAGATGCCAGTTCTGGTAATAGAAGAGGGATCCCTTCGCATCCGCGAGCATATCGGCCCAGCGGCTTGGCGATAGGATAAAAAATGATGCGATGGTCGTTCCCGCGATGGTTACGGTCGCTACCGGAAGCAAGCGTTGGAACACGTGTAGCCAGTATGTGAAGAGGTTAAGCGGCCTGCCCTCGTTGATTTTGCGCATACTCGAGAGTGAGAGCAGGAACGCCGAGATGAATAGAAAGACGTCCACGCCGCCGGATACCCTACCAAACCAGACATGGTATAGCACTACCAGGAGTACTGCGAATGCACGCAGACCCTGAATTTCGGGGCGGAATCCCCGAGTTTCAATAAAGTTTTCGAGGGGGTAAGAGTTTGAGGGTGATGATACAGTCGGGGTTTGCGCCGCTTGCTGATGCATTGCGGGTTGACCTGCTGCCATAATATCGCGTGTCCTGTGCTGCTCTGTAAATCGGTGTGTGTGTGGTCTCATATAATACTAACGACCTGTAAGGGGAAAGTCCCGATTCAACGCATCAGCTGCGTAACGCATGAATCAGGACTTTCGTGGAGCCCCCTACCGGATTCGAACCGGTGACCCTCGGTTTACAAGACCGATGCTCTGGCCAGCTGAGCTAAGGAGGCAACGTCTTCTAGTGTACAGCAAACGCACAGGTATGCTAATTCAAAAGTGGATGTTATGAAAGTTTATCGTGTTCACTGTTTTTATATGTGTCTACTTAAACGCTATTTTCCCGTATCACTATACTTTTTGAGTCTTTTAGATTTCGAACTATGTTCATACGGCTCAGAAAATGTTAGACGACCGATGAACCTTAACAGAGATGCCCTCTCATGCAGAATCATGCATTGGAATCTTAGACTATTGTGTCAGTATCCTTTGAGGCTAAAGCACGATAGAAAAAGGATTTGCCCGCAGGCTTAGCGCTTGCGGGCAAATCCTTTTATATTACTGCTGCGGGTTATTGTTATTCTTCTTGGCGTCGATCTTCCCCTGCAGGAAGCCAGTGAAGTCATTGCTGGTGTATTGTTCACCGTCCACAAAAACGGTCGGGGTGCCCCCAATATCGTTCTTCGAGGATTCTGCGGTCACGACATCCACAAGAGAACGCCACTTGTTATCGTTCATATCCGAACCGATATTTGCACCGTATTTAGATGCTATATCGGCGATCTGCTGGTTGTTCAGGTCGCCGGTTCCCTGGTGACTAAACAGTTCTTTCTGGAAGTCCAAGAATTTATCTGCACTCACCTGGTTAGCAACGGCGTATGCGGCATTAGCGGTACGTGCCGAGTACTGGGTGGGTGAATTCTGATCAAGGAAGGTCAGGTTACGGATTTCGAGTTCGATATTACCCTCTTGAACCTGTTTCTTCAGTTCCTCGCCGTACTGATCCTCAAACTCATGGCAGTGCACGCAATTGTAGTCCTGGAAGATCGTTACGCGCACCGGTTTACCGTTCTTAGAGGCTTCATCTGCCGACTGAACGCCGAGTGGCAGCTTCTTGCCCGCCTGCGGGGTACCATTCACCGAGGGGGTGTAGGAGGCGTTAGAGTCCCCTAGTTCCTTATAGTTACGGGTGTCTCGTGTTGAGGAGTTTTGGACGATTCCGTCCTTAGTCAGCACAATTCCGCCGTACTCATTCGAACTCGCAGGCACAGGACCCGATTCGGGTACTTTATTGTTCTGACCGTTGATATAAACAAAGCCAATAACGAAAACAATAACAACGACTACGCCGAGTACGGTAAGTTGTATCCATCGACGGTTCATCGCGACATTGCCGCGTTTTGATTGTTTAGCCGCAATTTGGCGGGCCTTCTCGCGGGCGTCCTGGGACATTGCCTGCTCCTTTATCTTGTGATCGACGCGGTGGATGCGCCTACCGCTAACCCGTTCTAGCCTACCGAAGGTTGTTGGTAGCTGCCAGTCATAGCCAGGTTTTCTACACTTTGTGTCGCGTTCTCACGCTCACAGCTTATTTTACGGGGCAACCACAGTCATCTGCGCTGACTATAAGTCGCACACGTACCGTTATAAGACTCGTTATTCTGCGGGATAGCATCTCAGGATAAACCTGGCGGTATGAGCAAAAGCAGACTCGGTGCCTTATAAGTTGCCTCGTTCCCCTATTCTCTGGGTGACATGTATGTATGTAAACCATACCTTTCCAGAGACCCCCCCCGTTTATAGCTCATAAGTTCCACGGATAAGACCCTCATACTGCAAGACTGCGCTACCAAGGAAAAGGTCTAAGATAGCCTCGACCGCAGACCAAGTCAGAAGTCGAGATTAGCAATAAACCCCATATTTACTAGAACAGCTTCAACCAACGAGTTTCGCCCTAAGATTCCAGGGGATACTAGCATGCGATGGCTCTACTACAATCAGCTTAGTTTCATCGGCGATGTCAATGTCTAATGCTGACAGTATCTTACTTGCTTAGCCACAATTTGACGAGCCTTATCACGGGCGCCTTGGGACATCGCCTATCCCTTTATCCTGTAGTCACCCCCTGTGCACTTAGCAGTTATCTACGTTGTGATCCAGCTGTTCTTCTTCATGAGCACCCTGCTAGTGGACAGTACTAGTGGACAAGCCTCGCAGTACTTTATGGCTACACACGCCGCAAGCAGTGTTCCTCAGCGAGCTTCTAGCAGAGTATCGGCACCGTCAAAACCTCCAGAACCGCTATAGCTGTTCGAGTAATCATGCTCTACACTTCCGTCTTGCTCAGGGTTTTAGTGGGTAAGGGATACGGTGTAAGAGCTTCAGAATACGGCTTAACCCCACCCACAATTCAGGTTAGGAACATTAGAACAGACACACATTCTATTCCATAACCCAATTTTCTGTCTGCATAGACGATATAAGAACGACGCGGCTATGGTGATATATGCCATAATCTGCACCAAAGTAGATCCCGTCGAGCTGCACCTCGCAACAGGGTGAACGGGAGTATGAATACATGACGTCCCAGTACCGGCTTACATATACAGCTGGAATTAGCGGGTACTTTTCCGGGGCTTTACGTGTTGAAAGCTAATGCTGGTATTCCAGGCGATAAAAGCATAGCTAGTTCCGTTGGGTGAGTTTGAGGTGTTGAATGGTTGTTAAGACCCGGCAGTTGGTGCATCGTTACCGGGTTTTCCTGTGCTGGTGGCACCCGTTTTTCGTCAAAGGTCCGTCACAGGTAGCGGGGGTTTGAGGCCCATTCTTGGGTGCTGTACCGGAGTTAACACTAGTTGAGTGGTTAAAATAGCCTACCAGGCCCAAACCGCACTTATATCAAGGGGATACTGCACCGGGTTGGGGTTGTTTGGTAAAACCACCGTTAAACACAAAAAGCATGAGCGAAAGCTCCCCACAGGAAACCCCCACCCATACTTACCTCTACACAAAAATTTTTATTGCGGCAGCCATCTACTCTCCCACACCCACCAAGATGCAGTACCATCAACA
>ERZ772912.392-NODE-392-length-20108-cov-3.088815_pt1 | contig 20108 bp, 16 predicted proteins | sample MGYA00512119_ERZ772912 | MGnify/ENA primary metagenome ERZ772912 (study PRJEB29015, sample SAMEA2738048) | human oral metagenome | biome: human oral; feature: human-associated habitat; material: saliva | place: China | collected 2230 ...
CAGAGAATGATCAGAAAGCCGTTATCGCGCAAGGTAAGCTCGAAAAGACCCTCGATGCCGGCAGCTACAGCCTCAAAGTGGGCGACAAGTTCGTGAAACTCGACCGCGACAACGGACTCAGCCTCTCTATCAACGAATCGGACAGCCACCTCTTCCTCGAAGAAGCCACGAAGTTCACGCTCAACACCGACGACCTCGGCTACATCTCCTTCTTCGCCCCCACCGCAGTGAAAGTACCCGCAGGCGTTGAAGTATATAGCGGAAATATCAATGCACAAAACAGCGTGATCACCTTCAACAAGGTAAACACGCAGGAGATTCCCGCCAAAACCGCCGTACTGCTCCGCAAGGTTACAGGTAAGGGCTCCTTCGAGGTTGAGAAAATCGCCTCTACGACTTCTACTATCGGCAACAACTCCCTCAAAGGCTACACCGTTTCGTCGAGCGATCACCTCAGCAATGCATACGGTCTCACCGTCGAAGGTGGCAAACTCGTCTTCAAGCCTTTGATACAAGGCGTCCGTGCCTTCCGCGCTGTCATCTACAACAACAATGCCGCCGGTGCTCCCGCCTACTACCCCACTGCTTTTGCACCCGAAGGCATCCACGGCGTAACCGTTGACGAAAATCAGGCAGAAGTCTTCGACCTCGCCGGACGTCGTGTGGAAGCTCCTGTCAAAGGACAGGTCTACGTTAAGAACGGTAAGAAGTTCATCCAAAAATAAGCACAGACACATCTCAAAATATGAAACAGTATTCTGCACCTCAGGTAAAGGATGTCGTTCTTCACACGGAGCATGTCATGCTCGACGCCTCTAAAGGAAACGGAAGCATGACACCCGCACAGCAGCACTCCGCAGAAAAGCAGCTCGGCAACGACATTTGGAACGACAGCGAAGAAGGACAATAAAAACATCGCGCGTTACCAACGCACACTTACGCGAAACACTGAAAAAGCGCCCGCTCACCACAAGGTGACGGGCGTTTTTTTGTGACCCTACCGCACCCGCGCCGCGCATCTTTCCCTCGATCGCCTCACGCGCTTGGGCAAAACACAAAAAGTCCCCAACTTTTGGTTGCATTTCCGCTTTTCACGCGGAAATGATAGGCGAGAACAAGCAAAACACGTCATTTTTCAAAACAAATCCTACTTCACCGGCAAATTACTTGGCATTTTGCTAAGGAAAAACTACATTCGCAATGTGTTGACGCCCTGAACGGCACAACAGCCCCACTTCGTGTTGCGAAAAATGCCATCAGCGGTAGACACCGGTCCACTTCCGCTGCGATCCATCCCAGCCATCGAAGAGCGCGTGCCATCGAGTCGCATCAACACCCCAACCGCAGGGCGAAAGCCCCCGACCGTGACCACATCGACCTAATCCATCCACATGAAACAACTCTACAAACTCTTCGCCTGCACCCTCTTCGCGGCAGGAGCTTGCGTTGGCGCGGCGGCACAACAGCTGCCCTTCAACGAAAGCGACACTTACTTCGTCAAAGTCGGCAACCCCGCCGATGGGAAAAACGGCTACATCCACTACAACCCCGAAGGCAATTACTTCGATCTCGTCACTTCCAAATGGGAAGCCGACCCCGTCTACTTCAAGATCGCGGGCAACGAATTCCAACTCGTCTACATCGGTGACGGCAGTGTGACCCTCGGCGCCGACAACTCCGACAATGGCACACGCCCCGGCGCAGCCGAAGGAAACGGCATGAAGTTCACGCTCGAAAAGAAAGGAGAAGCACTCAACTTCCGCTCCACGATCGGTGCGAAAGGGTATCTCAACAACTATGCAGAGCAGGGAAAGCTGGCATTCTGGCAGGCCAACGGACCGGGATCCACCGTCGTCGTCGAAAAAGCCGATTACCAAACCCTCTACAACGAGGCCAAAGCCCAGTTCAAGCGCTACGCCGAAAACAATCTTCTCTTCGGCACCACCGTAGGCACCTATTCTCGCCCCGGCAATCTGCAAGCCGCCATGAATGCCTATAACAACCCGCCCGCCCAACCGCAGAAATACCAAGAAGAATTCAACAAACTGCGAGTCGCCCTCCGACAGATTCACCTCAACATGCCCCAAGCAGGCGAATTCTTCCGCATCCGCTCCACAGCCGCCGGGCAAAGATTCCTCAGCATCGCCCCCGGCACGAACGGCATCCTCAAGGTGGTGCCCACAGCCGACGAACAAACGCTCTTCTACTACGACGGAGAGCACCTCACAGCCTACGCCACCGGCCAAGGATTGGCCAACGAAGCCAACAATGTCAAGCCCGCCACCCTCGGCGACGCCGTGAATCGGGCCAGCTTCGCCGAAGGACGCGGCGACGGCACCTACTTAGTCACCACCGGCGACCGCACCCTCCTCTTCCGCGGCAACGAAGAAGTGACCCGCAGCGGGATAAACATGCCCAAAAGTTGGCCGGCACAATACCTCGACCTCGTGCCCGTCGACGAAATTTCCCTCCACATCGGCGAAACCGGCTATGCCACCTTCTTTGCGCACCAAGCCATGAAGCTCGACGACTCGAGTGTCAAGATCTACGTGGCCGAACGCAACGGTACAAACAGCTTGCAACTCACCGAACTCACCAAGGGAATCATTCCGGCCGCCACGGCTGTGATCCTCAAGGCCGACGGAGCGAAGACCCTCACCCTCTCGCACACCGATGAAAAGGGCGATACGGAGAAAACCGCCCACAACGTACTCAAAGGCTACGGCTATTCGCAACGAGCCACTGCAGGCAAAGCCGTGTATGCCCTCGCCCTCAATCCCGAAAACAACAAGGTCGAATTCGGAAAACTCGACGATGGCGTAGTGCTCCCCGCATTCAAAGCGTGCATCGAGCAGGATCCGGCCGCAGGCAACGCCGCCCCGCTCTTCATCGCCCTGCCCACAGCCGTACAACAGGCGAAGCGCTCAACTGCAGCTCCCACCACCTACGACCTCAGCGGACGCCGTGTGCAACAAACCGCCAAAGGCCAACTCTACGTCCGCAACGGCCAAAAATTCGTTCAGCAATAAAACATCATCACCGCATGAAATCCTATACTACTCCCCGCCTCGAGGAATTCCAACTCCACGGCGAACCCATCATGGGCCTGACTTCCTTGAACATGAACTCCAGTTTCCGCGTCCAGCAAAACAACCCTGTGCTCACCAACGAGGAGTTTGTCAATCCCATCTGGGGTGATGACGAAGCGGCCGACGACGACAACAACTCTCTCGGCGAATTTTCAGGCTTCTAACGCCCTACCCCCTCTTCTCCGCATGCAGCATTCCGCGCTCCGTCGCCGGACAACCCCTGCAGTCATGCGGCATCGTGTCGAAGCGGCGAAAAGTTCCGCCGCACCCCGGCCCCCGTTTCCTTCAACGGCTCAGACAGTCACCGGACTGTCCGAGCCGTTTTTTTGTTTCTTCGCCGCAAACCTACCGCCCCCTTCGTCGCTTTTGCCGACGCGTCGCAGCAATTATCGTCGGCACCACCACTGCCACTGCTCAGCAGGCACAGCGCAACAATCCATTCGGCAGCAGCCCCTCTCGGTGCCTGCGGTGCAAACGGCCACGACCGAAAACGACGCCACGTCGCCCATCCATCGCGAAGCAGACGCGAAGTGCCGCCGGAAAAAGGGGGGCATCGGACGAAAACACACCTTTTGCGTGATTTCCCGCAACTTTTTCGAGCAAGTCCCCGTGCACGGCCCAATGCACCCCGACAATGCCCACGATCAGTCCGCCCCACAGCGTCTTTGCGGGCGAAAACACCGTCCACTCTCACGTTTTTTGCCTTCAGATTTGCATCTTTGCCCATTCCTCCCTATCTTTGCGCCCATACATGTCCGCAAAACTTCGCACCCTCCGTCGTCAAGTGGCCTTGGCTTGGATTCTTCTCCTCGCCCTGCTGCCGCAATTGGTGGTGAAAACCTTTCACTACCATGACAGCGCGGTGCCAACGGAGCACATCGGCCTCAACGCCGACGGACAAGGCGCCGAGTGCATCGCCTGCCTGCGCGCCACCGCAGCCGCTACCGCCCGCGATGGGCAGCACACGGGCGAAAACGGCACGCCCGCGCCCGCCCTCGCGCACCGAACGCACCGCCCATGCCATCGGCACCACCATTTGCCGGGGCAAGTGCCCGGCGACAAGCACGACAATTGCAGCATCTGCCATTTCGTGCCCGCCCCCTGCACCGTTCCCACGCTGCCTCAATTTTGCTTCTTCGTTTCCACCGCGGAAACACCCTTTCTTTCCGATCAACCCTCGATCGCTCACACGGTGATTGCTCGCGCAGTGCTGCGCGGCCCACCGACTGTCTGATTTTTTCTCCCCGATTTTTCTTTTTTTTCTCGTCGGCGAGCGCCCATTCCATCGAGTAGATACACCCGATGGCATCCGATCGTTCCTGCACCCCCAACCGTCTCATGCCGGTTGGGGTTCGCCTCCCTACATCAAGGGAGTTCACACGCAGGCCGTGCAGCTCTCGGTGCCTCCACGGCAGTGTTCCCCTCCTCGCTATGGGTTTTCGCTCGGAGCGTCGGTGGGGCACAGTGTCCGCTCGGTTGCACCGGTTCAGACCGGCACGCCACGATCGACCGACTCCGGACAGGCGTTGCCTTGTGGCGAAAGCGCACCCCGTCACGGCGGTTTCATCGACCGCCACCGGCTGTTTGCTCACGATTCGCCCCTCTGCCGCACGTCCGCCGCAGCGTTTCTCCGCCGCAGCGGTGCCTTTGCGCACGGCACGCCAACGGCACGTCCCGCGCGCCCACCGACAGCACATTCCCTTTCCCGGTCTCCGCAGCCCCCGGCGCAGCGGAGCCCCTTCATCCATCGTTTTCTCTCTCATTCCCATGTCCAAAATCCTTCTCCCGGGGCTGTTGCTGAGCGCAGCCGTGGTGATTCCCGCCACCACCCGCGCCGCCGAACCCCAACCCGTGGGCGCACCGCGCCTGCTCGTCACCGACCGCGACAGCGGTCTCCCCGTTTCGGGTGCCGTGGTGCGCGGCGGCGGCAAAATCTGGCGCTCCGACGAGACCGGTCTGCTCGTGCTCAGCGAAAACGCCCTGCACGGCGACAGCCTCACGGTGAGTGCCGTGGGCTACACCGATCGGCGCGTCGCCACCGCCGAAGTGCGCAGCCACCGCCCCCTGCGCGTCGAACTCATCGCCCTGACCAATCGCCTCAACGAGGCCGTGGTGCAAACCGGGCACATCGTCCATTCGGTCAACACCGCCACCCAAAGCATTTCGGCGGCCGAGCTACAGAAAAATCTGGGCAACTCCTTCGCTTCGGCCCTCGAACAAATCAAAGGCATGAGCATGGTGCAAACCGGTGCCACCATTGCCAAACCCGTTCTCCACGGCATGTACGGCACGCGCCTGCTCATCATGAACAACGGCGTGCGGCAACAGGGCCAACAATGGGGCGTGGATCACGCGCCGGAGCTCGATGCCAACTCTGCCGGGCGCATCAATGTGGTGAAAGGCGCGGAAGCCGTGCGCTACGGCGCGGAGGCTCTCGGCGGCGTGATCCTGCTCGACGGCAAAGCCCTGCCCTACACGCGTTCGCAACCCGAGGGCTATCTCTCCACGCTCTACGGCAGCAACGGCCGACGCGCGGCACTGACCGGATCGGTCGATGCGGGCCTCCCCTTGGCGGGCGGTCGCGCAGCGTGGCGCCTACAAGGCACCTACCTCAACGGCGGCGACCGCTCCACTGCCCACTATCTGCTCAACAACACCGGCGTGCGCGAAGCCAACGGCTCCGTGGCCTTCGGCTGGAAGCGCGACCGCTTCGAAGCCGACGGGTACTACAGCCTGTTTTCCACCCGCATCGGCGTGCTCTTCAGCGCGCAGATGGGCGACGAACAGCTCCTCCGCGAGCGCATTCGCCTCGGTCGCCCGACGGAATTCTACCCTTGGACGCGCCACATCGACTATCCCTATCAGAAAGTGGTGCACCAAGTGGCCAAACTCCACACCCGTTACACCCTCTCCTCGGGCGGGCATCTCGAATGGCAGGCGGCCTTTCAGCACGACGATCGCCGTGAGTTCAACCAGCGCCGCAATTTCCGCTCGCACGTGCCCACCCTCGATCTCCAATTGGAGAGTTTTCAAACCGACGGCCGTTGGCAGCAAGCCTATGCCGACCATTGGACCACCGAAGCGGGACTGTTCTATGCCAATGTCAAGAACACCAACACGCCGGGCACGGGCGTGGTGCCCATCATCCCGAACTACGTGCAGCAAAATGCCGGTGTGTTCGCCATTCAGAAGTATTCGGGCGACAATTGGGGGGCCGAAGCCGGTGCGCGGCTCGACCACCAGCGTCTCAACGCCCGCGGCATCGATCTCTACGGCCGCCCTTACGGGAAATTGGACCACTACAACAACCTCACTTACACCGTCGGCGCGCACGCGCACCTCTTGCCCGGGCTCGATGTCCTGAGCAATGTGGGATCGGCCTGGCGCGCGCCGCACGTACATGAGTTGTACAGCAACGGCGTGGAGCACTCGAGCGGACTTTTTGCCCGCGGCGATGCCAACCTCCGCCCCGAGGTGAGCACCAAATGGATCACTTCGCTGCGCTATGCCGACCACGGTTTCTCGGCCTCAGTCGACGGCTATGTGCAGTGGATCGACAACTATATTTTCGACGCGCCGACCTCCGAAGTCATCACGATGGTGTCGGGTGCCTACCCGGTTTTCCAATATCGTGCCACGGATGCCTTCTTCCGCGGGGTGGATGCCGAGGCCAAATGGCAGATTTTGCCGCAACTCGCAGTGGAAGGCGGTGCCGCGTGGGTGCGGGCCGACGACCGCACGAAGCAGCGCCCGCTGCCCTACATTCCGTCGTTTCGTGTCTCCGATGCCGTCACGCTCCAATTGGGCAGCATCTCGCACGTGCACGACGTCTATGTCAAGGCTTCGCACAAATATGTGGCGAAACAAACGCATTTCGATCCCGCCACCGACTTGATCAACTTCACGCCCTCGGCCTATCATCTTTTCGGCGCCGAGGTCGGTGCCAATTGGGTGCTGCCCGATGGTCGGAAAATCAAGTTCCTGCTCACGGCCGACAATCTTTTCAATCGCGAATACCGCGAATACACCAACCGCTTCCGCTACTACGCCCACGATCTCGGTCGCGACGTTCGCTTCATGCTCACTTGGGAGTTTTGAGTCCCTGCCGGCGCGCCTTCGCCGCCGGTCGGCTCAAAAAAGCTCCGTTTCATCGATCGTTACTCTCCATGCGAAAATCTTTTTCTCTCTTCCTCTTCTTCCTCCTCGGCTGTGCGACCCTGTTGCCCGCCGCTTGCTCGCTCGAACCCGAAGCACCGGTGGACGAACGCCGCAGCAAAGACCACGGCGACCCCACCCGTGTGGTGCTCACCCTGCGCCACGGTGCGTGGGACGGCACGCATTTCACCCCCGAAACGGGCGAAACGGCCGACACCCGCGAACAGACCATCACCTATGCCCTGCAACCCGAATTGGGCTGGGCGCCGCTCTCGGGCACACCGGCCGGTTTCGTCGTGCGACGCGCCGAAGGGACGCAACACGCCTACGAGTTGCGCATCCGCTACTTCGACATTTCGGGCGAAGACATCACCCGGCAGTTTGTAGACAACGGGCAGGACAAGATTCACCAGCATTTTTTCATCCCCGATGCCGTGTACACGCCCGACAGCACCGCGCGTCCGGACGAACAGCGCAGCGATCGCGTCTACACCTACACGTATGCCGACACCACCCCGTGGTACGACGAACTTTCCACTCCCGGCACGCGACTGACGGGCGATGTCAATCCGATTGGTTTCAAGGGCGTGCTGCAATTCAAGGAGGCGCGCGACTTGCACATCTACATTCGCCTGATGCACGCCCGCGTTTCGAAATTCAACAAGCGCGACCACAGCCTTTCGCCCTTCTATGCGCCCACACCGGGGCAGCTGCAGGAGGATGCGTGGGACATCGCCATGCGCTTCCCCGTGCAGTGTAGGTAAGCCCCTCAGGATTTCGCCAAATACACGATTTCATCGGGTAGCCCACCCCATTCCGCAATTATTCACCTCAAACATTCAGCCTTATGTTCAGAAAAATCTTTGGCGTGCTCCTGCTCGCCACCGCAGCTTTCGCCTTCGGCGCCTGCGACAAGGACAACAACGAAAAGCGACAGCCCACCCCGCAGCCTCAACCCGCGCCCACCGAAGAAGTGGAACCGGTGCGTGCCGAACTCACCCTGGCCGGCGGACACTTCCACGGCGTGGCTTTCCACCAAGATGCCGACGCGCAGGGCATTACTTATAAGAAAGCTGTGCAACACCTCACCTTTGTGCGCAAAGGCGACACTTGGGAACTCGAGAAAGGCAGTGCCGATGCCTTCCGCGTGCTGAGTTCCAGGCAATATCTCTATCCTTACGGTCTTTGGATCAAGTATTACGATGCCAAGGGCCAAGACATCACGCCCCTCATCGCCGAAAACGGCGAAAGTCGCGCACACCAGCACTTCTTTGTGCCCTCTGGAGTGACACCCACCTTCGATGGAACCGCCGAAAAAGACGATTATATCGCCGATTCGCTCCTCAACTATGTCTATATGGACACCAATCCGACCAACGGCATCCTGAAATCGACCACCGACAAGGCAACGGGGCAAACGATTCCCGCAGCGAAACTCACCGGCTCGAAGGTGGTGGGACAAAATGCCCTCGGCGACATTTTCGAACCGCTCAACCCCATCGGCATGAAGGGCTTCTTCCAATTTAAGAAGCCGCGCAAATCGTTCGTCCTCACCGTGACGCTCTTCCACTTCGACGGCGATGCGAAATTCCCCGGCGGCAAACCTTCGCCCTTCTTCGCTCCCACGGCCGGACAGTTGGCCACGGGTCACCGCGAAGTGGTGCTCCGCGTGCCGTTTGTGGTCTATGCCTCGCGCGAAGAAACGGGCGAATGGGAAACCCTCGACGCTGTGCCTTACGCCCAACTCCGCCCGGCCGAACAGCGCTTGGTGCTTTCCACCGCTCGCGCCTATGGCATCTCTGAAGAACTGGCCACCAAAGATTGGTTTGCCCACATTCTCGGCGAAGTGGACAAGGAGAGCGGATCGCTCTGGTTCTGATTTTCGCTCAGATCGACACACCGGCTATATTTTATTTCCCGATGCCGTGATGAAACCGCACGTCTTTTCGGGAAAGTCCACCGAATTGGGCCGATTCATCGGCCGTTCGCAAAGACACGGTCCCACATGCCTTCCCCGGTTCGCTCATTTCGGCGGATATTCGGGGAGGCGCTGAGCAGCACCGCACGTTTTTCCCGAAACGTGCGGTGCTTTGGTTTCTCAGCGCGAAGGCAACTGACGAAAAGGGGCTAAATGTTTGTCTTTCCGCCGATAAACGTGTAAATTTGCTCATCAGTAAAACCCTTTCTTATGAAAATAGCACTCATCGGATACGGAAAAATGGGCAAAATGATCGAATCCATCGCCAAATCGCGTGGACACGAAATCGTTTCGATCATTGATGTCGACAACCGCGCCGACTTTGACACCGACGCTTTCCGCTCGGCAGACGTAGCCATCGAATTCACGACTCCCACCGCAGCCTACGACAACTATCGGCAGGCTTGGGCGCAAGGCGTCAAGGTGGTGAGCGGATCGACAGGTTGGCTCGCGCAGCACGAAGCCGACGTGCGAAAGGCCTGCACCGCCGAAGGGCACACGCTCTTCTGGGCTTCGAACTTCTCGCTCGGCGTGGCTATCTTTTCGGCCGTGAACAAATATCTGGCCAAAATCATGAACGCTTATCCCGACTACGACGTTGCGATGGTGGAAACACACCATGTGCACAAACTCGACGCGCCTTCGGGAACGGCCATCACGCTGGCGGAACAGATCGTGGAGCGCTTGGACCGAAAAACAGCGTGGGTGAAGGGCGAAGTGCACGAAGCCGACGGCTCCGTCACGGGCACGACCGAGCATGCGCCCGACACATTGTGCATCGATGCGGTGCGGCGCGACGAGGTGCCGGGCATTCACACCGTGACTTACACCTCGGAGGCCGACAGCATCACCATCACGCACGATGCCCATTCGCGACGTGGGTTTGCTCTCGGGGCAGTGCTTGCTGCAGAATACACGGCGCAGCACACAGGACTCCTCTCCACCGACGACCTCTTCGACTTCTAAAACAGAACCGGGGTTTCATCGTGCCGAAGAGGCGAGATGAGCCCCATTTCATCGAAAAATACTCATGGATAAAAAGCCAAAAATCACCACACGACAGTGGGTCACCCTCGGCATTGTCCTCCCGCTCTATCTCCTTTTCCTCTATTGGGTGGAATCTTGGTGGGGCTTGCTGCTCGTGCCCTTTATCATCGATTTCTACACCACGCGTTTCATCAATTGGTACTGGTGGCGCAAATCCTCCAGCGGGGTCGTGCGGACGCTCATGGGGTGGGTCGATGCCATTGTCTTTGCCTTGGTGGCCATCTACTTCCTGAATCTCTATTTCTTCCAGAATTTCGTCATCCCCTCCTCGTCTTTGGAGAAAACCCTCCTGACGGGCGATTATCTGCTGGTGTCGAAACTGAGCTACGGTCCGCGCATTCCGCAAACGCCGCTGACGATGCCCCTCACCCAGCACAATCTGCCCGTGTGGTTGGGCGGTGGCAAGAGCTACGTCGAATGGCCGAAATGGGACTACCGGCGTGTCAAAGGCTTCGGGCAGGTGAAGCCCGGAGACATCGTGGTGTTCAACTACCCCTCGGGCGATACGGTAGCCAACAACTTTCAGGCGCAGGATTATTACCAATTGGTCTACTCCACCGGCGCACAGGCGCTCGGCGTGAACGAGCCTTCTGACTCTCTGCCCCCGGCTGTTCAACGCATGGCCTACGAAAAAATCTATGCCGTCGGGCACAACATGCTCTGGTCGGAACCTTCGGTGGGCGGCATCATCACTCGCCCCGTCGATCGCCGCGAGAATTACGTGAAACGCTGTGTCGGTGGACCGGGACAGACCCTGCAGATCAAAAACAACGTGATCTATCTCGACGGCAAGGCCCAAAAGCAGCCCAAAGACGTGCAGTTCAACTATCTCGTGCACTTCAAACGGCTCCCGACTCCCGATTTCTGCAAAGAAAACGAGATCACCGAGGAAGATCTCCAGCGCAATGAGGCCGGCACGGTGACGATGCCGCTCACCGAGGCGCTGCGCCAAAAATTAGAGCGCATGCCGGACTTCTGTGACAAGCCGGTGAAAGCGCCGAGCTTCGACCAATGGCTCTTCCCGCTCGACATGGCGAAGAAATGGTCGACTTCGGACTACGGTCCGCTCTGGATTCCGAAACGCGGAGCCACGATCAAACTGACGCTCGCCAACCTGCCGATCTACGAACGCTGCATCGCGGTCTACGAAGGCAACCGCCTGGAGGTGAACGGCGGAAAGATCCTCATCAACGGCCATGCCGTCGACAGTTACACCTTCAAGATGGACTACTACTGGATGATGGGCGACAATCGCGACAACTCGGCCGACTCGCGCTTCTGGGGTTTTGTGCCCGAAGACCACATTGTGGGCAAACCGCTCATGGTTTGGATTTCACTCGACAAGGACTACGGCTTGTTTGACGGAAAGATTCGCTGGAATCGTTTCTTCAAATGGGTGGCCGACATCAAATAAAATCGGAATCATCGGGGAGCAGCTGTATAAAAGGCACCCGCTCTCCTCAATTCCTCCCCATTCTGCCGCCGCAGCTCCGCCCTGTGCTGAGCGGCGGCGGCTGTTTTTCGGCACCGCGCCGCCGGTGTCTGCTTCTGTTTCCCCTTCTGTTCTCATGATCCACCTCCTTTCGTCGGCCTATCTGGGCCCCGTTCATTATTACACCAAGCTCTTCGACGGCCACCCGGTGATCGAAGAGCGCTGCGACCACTATGTGAAACAAACCTACCGCAACCGCTGCCTCATTGCCACGGCCGACGGCGTGCTGCCGCTCACCGTGCCGGTGCAAGGCCGCAGCCGAGCACAAGGGGGCGACTCGAAAACACCGATGCACGAGATGCGTCTCTCCGAACACGGACGCTGGCGGGAGATGCACCTCAATGCGCTGACTGCAGCCTACGAGCGCACGCCGTATTTCGAATACTACGTCGATGAATTCGCCGAAATCTATCGTACGCCCTTCGAACGTCTGGTCGATTTCAACGCGGCTTTTCAGCAATTGATACTGCGACTGCTCGACATGGCACCGCAATGGAGCGCCAACGAGGGGGACTATTTGCGCGCCGACGAGCACCGCGATATGATCGATTGGCGCGAAAAGATCCGTCCCAAGGTGTCGCCGGACTTCGACCCTACGTTTCGCCCTGCGCCTTACTACCAGGTGTTTGCCGACCGCAATGGTTTTCTGCCCAACCTGAGTATTGTCGATTTGCTTTTCAATATGGGGCCGGAAAGTCGACTCGTTTTGCGCGATTCCATCGTGCCGAATCCCGAACATCCGTGATCTCCCTGTCGCCGGTGGCCGGTCTTTGGCTTGAAAACTGAACGCCTCAAAGCTTCACCGCCCGAAATGGGCGACCGGCCGGCCACAAAAATCCGACCGGCGCGCAAAGTCTCGGCACAACTGGCCACAAAAAAACGCCGCACACGAAATTTCCTTCGTGTGCGGCGGTGTTTGTTGCAGTCTATGCCCAATTAGGTGCGCCAAGCGCGAGGCGTGTCGGGCAAAGGGGGCTTATTCCTTGGAACTGACGGCCTTGAGAATTTGCTCGGCATGGATTTTGGTGCGAATCTGTCCGGGCGTGAAGATGCGCTCCACACATCCCTTTTCGTCGATGAGGAACGTGGTGCGCAAGAGGCCGACGGTGATGCGACCGTAGCGGTTTTTCTCGCCCCACACCCCCATGGCTTCGATGAGTTGCTTGTCGGTGTCGGCGATCAGCGGGAAAGGCAACGATTGTGCAGCGGCAAATTTGCGGTGGCTTTCGGCCGAATCGGCACTCACGCCCACGATGTCGTAGCCCAACGATTGCAATTCGGCGAAATGATCGCGCAGCGAACAGGCTTCGGCCGTACAACCGGGGGTGGAATCTTTGGGGTAGAAATAAAGTATGACCTTGCGGCCGGCGAAATCGCTCATGCGCACTTCGCGACCTTCTTGATCGTGTCCGAGCACTTCGGGCACTTTGTCTCCAATTTGCATAGTTGAAATGAGTTGTTAGGTTGTGCGATGGAAAGACAAAGGTGCATTTTCTCCGGCACTCCACCAAATGGTCGAAGGAATAAAGCGCTCTCGACATATCCCCGACCTTTTGTTTTGCCAACCGCAAACAACGAACTGCGCACACCGCAATAGCGGCAAGACACTGCGAGTTTTTGCGGACAAAGGTTGGCTATGTCGGGCGCGTGGCGTAACTTTGCAATGCCCTCATGCGCTGTTTGGGCTGCTCCCTTCGGCACACGAGGTCAACGCAACGCATCACCATACAAACTCACAGCATACACAATGAAAAGAATCGTTTTGCTCCGCCACGGCCAAAGCCAGTGGAACCTCGAAAACCGCTTCACCGGTTGGACTGATGTGGATCTCACCGCACAGGGTGAGGAAGAAGCCCGCAAAGCCGGTGCCCTCCTCAAGAAAGAAGGCTTCAAATTCGGCATGGCCTACACCTCGTACCTGAAACGCGCCATCAAGACGCTCAACAACGTGCTCGACACGATGAACGAGGACTGGATCCCCGTGCAGAAGTCCTGGCGTCTGAACGAAAAGCACTACGGCATGCTTCAAGGCCTCAACAAGAGCGAGACCGCTGCCAAGTATGGCGAAGAACAAGTGCTCATTTGGCGCCGTAGCTTCGACATTGCGCCCGATCCCATCGCTGAAGACGACAAAGAGCGCAACGCCAAGTACGAAGATCGCTACGCTGAGGTGCCCGACGCCGAACTGCCCCGCACCGAATCGCTCAAGGATTGCATCGGTCGCACACTTCCCTACTGGACAGCCGTGATTTTCCCCACGCTCAAGAAGGTGGACGACCTGCTCGTGGTGGCACACGGTAACAGCCTCCGCGGTGTGATCAAACACCTCAAGGGCATCAGCGACAAAGACATCATCAGCCTCAACCTCCCCACGGCACTTCCCTACGTGTTCGAGTTTGACGATGATCTCAACCTCGTGAAAGACTATTTCCTCGGCGACCCCGAAGAAATCAAGAAGCTCCAAGAAGCTGTGGCCAACCAAGGTAAGAAATAATTACCGCCGGGCGGCGACAGCATTCGCCTATAATTATTGCGCATCTTGCCCAAACAGCAAGATGCGCTTTCGCGTTTTGTGAGTGGTGGCGAGCCAAAGGGACGGACAGCCTCGCTTCCGCAGATTCGGAAGTGGCACCTGCATGGAAACAACGACGCAAGACCGGCGCGAATCGTGGCTGTGCGTTGCACCTTTCTCCCAAAGCTGAGCTAAAAAGCACGGTTTCATCGAGAAAAGCTCGCTCATCAGTGTGCACAGCTTCGGAGGATATGCACGGCCGTTCCCTATATATATAATGTACCCCTCGATGGACCTCAAAAAACGGGATTCGGAGCAGAAAAATCTGGAAAATATTTTGCTTGAAATCAACAACTTGACTTCACATTACTGAAGCTTCATTCCAGGGGTGGGGGAAAATTCGTCACAGCGTCCGACCTATCTGCAGATTTATTACTAACTTTGCTCACTACTATATCGTAAACCACACCACATGCCCACGCTCTGTCCCACTTATCACGTTCCGGTGCTGCTCAGCGAGACCGTCGACGGCCTCAATGTGCGCCCTGACGGCACGTATGTCGACGCCACATTCGGCGGAGGCGGTCACAGCCGCGAAATTCTCCGACGCCTCGGGGCAAAAGGTCGGCTTTATGGCTTCGATCAGGATGCCGACGCCCGAAACAACGTGCCCGAAGACGAGCGGTTCACCTTTGTGGCCGCCAACTTCCGTTTCCTCCCCAACTGGATGCGCTATTACGGTGAAATCGAGGGGGTGGATGGTGTGTTGGCCGATTTGGGCGTGTCGAGCCACCACTTCGACGACGAAACACGCGGATTCTCTTTCCGATTTGACGCACCGCTCGACATGCGCATGAACACACGTGGCGGAAACACCGCCGCCGATGTGCTCAACACGTATGAGGAGGAGCAATTGGCTCGCATCTTCCAACTTTTCGGCGAACTGAAAAATGCGCGGCGGCTGGCTTCGGCCATCGTCAAGGCGCGGTGCACCAAACCGTTGGCGCAAATCGCCGATTTGTTGGCGTGTGTCCATCCACTCGTGCCGAAAGAACGAGAGAAAAAGGATTTGGCCAAGGTGTTCCAGGCGCTGCGCATCGAGGTGAACCACGAAATGGATGTGCTCCGCGCACTGCTCGAAGGTGCACTCCGCGTGCTCAAGCCCGGAGGCCGACTTTCGATTCTTACTTACCACAGTCTCGAAGATCGTATGGTGAAGAACTTCATGCGGGCGGGCAACATCGAAGGAAAAGTGGAACAAGATTTCTACGGCAACCGCTTGGCGCCGATGAAACCGGTCAACAACAAAGTGATCGTGCCCTCGGCCGAGGAACAAGCTCAAAACCCCAGAAGCCGAAGCGCGAAACTGCGTGTGGCAGAAAAATGCGTAACTGTGCAAGGACGTCCGCAACATGAAAGATAATATTCCACTCGACGACACGACTCCCGACCCAAACAACACGGAACAGGAAACCACCACGTCCCAACGGCCGACAACTGAGCCCCAAAAGGAGAAAAAGAACTCGACTCCGGGCGCCGAGGGGAAAGAGCCGAATGAGGACGACATCGTCTTGCCATCGGTCATCGAAATGACCGACGACGAGCTGTTCTTCAGCGGGAAAGCGTTCCTCGATCTCGTCAGCGGCACGATGCTGAGCGAGAAATTTCGCCGCAACTGGGGATTTATCTTGCTCATCGTGGCGCTTGTGCTGAGTTCTGTGGCTTTGGGCTATCTCACCCGCGCTGAGATGATCGAAAACGACCGCCTCAGCCGCGAAGCACTGAATTGGCGCTATAAAGCACTGACGCGTTCGAGCGAACTGAGGGAGCGAACCTTGCGATCGAACATCGAAAATCGCCTGCCCGACTCCACCCTTCGCACACCGACCGAGAGTCCCTATGAACTTCCGGTAGAGAAAGAAGAAGAAAAATAAGAACCACCCGGTGTAGATCCGCTGCGTATGGCTGACAATCAACCGAAATACAACACGAAAAGAGTCCTCAAACGTTACAAGATCATTGGCTTTGTCTTTGGTTTTGTGGGACTGCTCATCTTGATCAAAGCGGGCTATCTCATGACTGTGGCGCGCGATTATTGGCTGGCCGTGGGCGAAAAGTTCGAAAGTGAGAATCGACCGCTGCCGGCCACGCGTGGCAATATACTATCTGCCGACGGTCAACTTTTGGCCACCTCATTGCCGGAATATCGCATCTACCTCGACCCTATGTCGTGGGAACCCGATTCCGCACGCCGCGTGAAAGACCAACACCTGCGCGATTCACTGCTCAACTTCTACATGGACAGCATCGTCAACGGTATGCACCGCATTCTTCCCGACGTGGATCCTGCGACACTACGCCAACGCATCAAAGAAGGACGCCGCAAACGGGAGCACAATATTTCACTCTATCCCAAAAGGGTGACGTTTCTTCAACTCAACGAGCTGAAAAAATTGCCGCTCTTCCGCCTTCCGGTGGGCAAAGGGGGATTTCGCGCCGACGAGTTCCGTCGACGCAAAAATCCCTATGGACATTTGGCTGCACGCACCATCGGAAAACTGCGCTCGGACAACGATTCGGCCATGAGCGGGCTCGAATTGGCCTTCAACACCGAACTGAGCGGACGCCCCGGCGTGTATCACCGCGAGAAAGTGTCGAATCGCTATATCAATATTGTGGACACGCTGGCCGAAGACGGCTGTGATGTGGTCACCACACTCGATGTGGGCATGCAAGACCTCACCGAGAAAGTGCTCGGCGACCAGTTGCGCCACCTCAATGCCCGCGCCGGCATGTGCATACTCATGGAGGTAGCTACCGGCGATGTGAAAGCGATCTCATCGCTCTCGCGACTAAATGATGGCACTTACGCAGAAATCGAACCGCGTGCCGTGACCAACATGATGGAACCGGGATCGGTGTTCAAACCGATGTCGTTTATGGTGGCAATGGACGATGGAAAAATCACGATGAACAGCACTTTCGATACCGGGACGGGCGTAAGAGACATCCATGGCCGCAAAATGCGCGACGCCGACTGGCGAAAGGGCGGAAATGGCGTGATGACGGTACCCGATATCATCAAGCGCTCATCGAATGTGGGCGTGAGCGGACTCATTGATCGTGCCTACGGACGCGACCCCGACAAGTTCGTGGAAGGACTACAGCGCATCGGCATCATGGAAGACTTGCATATTCCCATTCCCGGCTATCGTGTGCCGCGCATTCGCTACAAGCGCGACAATCCCAGCCGATGGTACGGCACGACCCTTCCGTGGATGAGCATCGGATACGAAACACAGGTGCCGCCTATCTCCACGCTGACCTTCTACAACGGCGTGGCCAACGGCGGTAAACTCGTGCAACCGCGCTTTGTCACCGAAATCAGACGCAATGATGAGGTGGTAAAAGAATTCCCGGTCGTGGTGCTGCGTGAGAAAATGTGCAAGGACCAAACGCTACGCGACATCCAGACCTGTCTTGAAGGGGTGGTCGGCAAAAATAGCGGGACGGGTAAACTGGCCTATTCCAAATATTTCCGCGTAGCCGGTAAGACCGGCACTGCACAAATCTGGAGTAAACACGGGTTTGCCGCCAACTATCTGGTGAGCTTTGCCGGCTATTTTCCCGCCGACCGACCGAAATACTCCATGATCGTGTGCATTGAGAAAACGGCCCCCGCTTATGGGGGTATGCACTGCTGCCCGGTGTTCAAAAAAATCGCCGAAACCGTCATGGCCCGCGATTTGAATGCAGACTACCGCGCGGCGCGCGACAGTACTGCCCTCCGACATGAATTGCCCTTCATGGCAGCCGGCGACCTCAACGCACTTAATAATGTACTTGGTGCCATCGGTCTCGGAAAACAGGGACTACCGATTACCTCCTCGGGCATTGTGTGGGGAAGCAACACAGGTACAGACCGACAGGTGCGCCTCACCCAAGAAACCACCGTACAGGGTATGCCCTCACTCATCGGCTACGGATTGCGCGATGCCGTCTATCGGTTAGAGCGCATGGGACTTCGCGTCAAAGCCACCGGCGTGGGGCACGTGGTACGGCAAAGCATCGCACCGGGCACCCGAGTGCAACGTGGCATGCGCGTCGGTCTACTACTTTCGTCCAAGGACGACAAGCACATCTCTGAAGAAGAGGACCAAACCTTCAGACGAATGTATGGTCTGCCCGCAGAAAAGAAAGACAGTACGCAAAAAACTGCGGAACCATCGGTCCGAGAAAGCGAAAAGTCCGAGAAATCGGGCACGAACGACAACCCAACAAAGAAAACTCCCCAACTCTCTACGAACGGTAAGGGAGAGAACGAAAAGAAAAAGGAACGGAAAACGGAAGCTGCGCCGACGACCCAATCTTCAGCCGCCAACAACAAGACGCCCCACACCGGTTCCGCAACATCGAGCACCGACAAGAAAAAGAATGCCGCCGCTCCAAGTAAAAAAACGCCGAAAGGCTCCAAGTCATAATCCCACATCATGCTCTTAAAGGATCTTCTTTTATCGACAGAAATTGTCGATTCCATCGGAAATCTCGAAACTAACATCACCGGCATTGCCATCGATTCGCGCCGCGTTCGCCCCGGTTTTCTGTTTGTGGCCGTGAAAGGCACGCAAACCGACGGCCACGCGTTTGTGGACAAGGCCATTGAAAACGGCGCTGCCGCACTTGTGGTCTGCGAACCTGTCAATGCACCCAAAGTCTCCGCAGTGGTGCGCGTTTCCGACACGGAAAAGCTCGTGGGCTCCATTGCCACACGGTTTTATGGCGACCCTTCGCACAAACTGCGCCTCGTCGGAGTGACCGGCACCAACGGAAAAACCACCGTGGCCACCGTGCTCTACCAACTCTACCGAGGATTGGGTTACAAGGTGGGACTTGTGTCGACGGTGTGCAACTATATTGACGACCGCACCGTGGAAGCCACGCACACGACCCCCGATCCGATCGAACTCAACGCACTTTTGGCCGAAATGGTCGAGGCCGGCTGCGATTATGCCTTTATGGAATGCTCTTCGCACGCCATTCACCAACATCGCATCGGCGGTTTGCATTTCGAAGGAGCTCTCTTCACCAACCTCACGCGCGACCACCTCGACTATCACGGCACTTTCGAGAACTACCGCAATGCCAAAAAGATGTTCTTCGACGATTTGAGCAAATCGTCCTTTGCCGTGACCAACGCCGACGATAAAAACGGCATGGTTATGGTGCAAAACTGCGCAGGCAACGTCAAAACCTACAGCACACGCGCAGCGGCCGACTTCAAAGGTCGTATCATCGAGGAGAGCATCGAGGGAATGTTGCTCGAAATCGACGGGCGAGAAGTGAGCGTGCCCTTTGTCGGCCGTTTCAACGTGAGCAATTTGCTCTGTGTCTACGGTGCAGCTGTGATGTTGGGTGCCGATCGTGATGAGATTCTCCGCGTAATGTCGGGCCTTCATCCCGTCAACGGACGTTTTGAGGCCATTCGTTCGCCCAAAGGCTTCAGCGCCGTGATCGACTATGCGCACACTCCCGATGCATTAGCCAATGTGCTGCAAGCCATTCACGATGTAATCGGAAAAAATGGACGTATTATCACCGTTTGCGGGGCCGGCGGAAACCGCGACAAGGGCAAACGTCCACTCATGGCGCAAGAAGCGGCAAGACAATCGGACCAGGTGATCATCACCTCGGACAATCCGCGATTTGAGCGCCCGGAAGACATTATCAACGACATGTTGGCCGGACTCAACGACGAGCAACGCGCCAAGACTCTCCACATCACCGACCGACGAGAGGCGATTCGCGCTGCTGCCGCGATGGCACAACCAGGCGACG
>ERZ772912.400-NODE-400-length-19989-cov-6.495034_pt1 | contig 19989 bp, 19 predicted proteins | sample MGYA00512119_ERZ772912 | MGnify/ENA primary metagenome ERZ772912 (study PRJEB29015, sample SAMEA2738048) | human oral metagenome | biome: human oral; feature: human-associated habitat; material: saliva | place: China | collected 2230 ...
ATATTTTCCTCCATAGCTTTCAAGGATTGTAAGTCCTTTGTTAATTTTTTCACAATCTTATTATAACTCTTTTTTCAAGATTTGTAAACAGTTTCATAGAAATTTCACAAACTTTTTTTATTCGCTTGTGAAAATAATTTTGCACAGCCCTACCCATACACTTTTTTGCTTATACTTTGTGAATAATCCCATAAAACTTTTATTTTTCACAAACTTCATTGTAAAAAGGTATTGAAAGGCGCCTTAATTTCCATGTAAGCGCTTTCTATAGGTGCGGTATATTACCCCCTCTAAGAGGAGGTTATTGTGCTTGTTGGAAGAGCCCTTGTTTAAAGTCGCCTTCATAGACAACTTCTTGCTCTGTAGTCAGTTTTCCTTTTCCTTCAGCTTGGCCATTAACAAAGTCACCTTCATAAACCCAGCCCTCTTTAGCTTGGTAGGTCCCTTTACCGTTAAATGCTCCATTTTTAAATTCACCAGTATAAGTGTCGCCATTTGAGAAGGTCATTGTGCCTTTACCATTCATCTTTCCACGAACAATACTTCCATCATATACAAGTGAATCGCCATCCAGTTTTAAAACTCCTTGCTTAGGCATATTCCCTACAAATACAAATATGGCACAAAGAGCTATGACTACTACTGTTGCGATTTCTAAACGAGGACGCGTTATATAGACACTGTATTTATCATAGAATTTCTTTAAATTATCCATTTTTTGCCTCATTTTCTAAACGTGTTAGCCAAGCTTGGCAACCAGTTAAAACTCGATCGTAAGTTTCATCAAAATCACCTGTATACCATGGATCAGGAACACCCTCAGAAGCAAATGCCTCTAGCTTGTGTTGTTGGTCTTGAGGACACATCCGAGTCAAATCTAGAAGATTGGACTCGTCCATTCCAATGACATAATCAAAATATTCAAAATCATCCTTAGAAATTTGCTGTGATGTTTTTGATGAATCGTAAGGAATCTCGTGAGCTTTAAAAATTTTCTGAGTTCCTTTGTGAATTGGGTTGCCGTGTTCCCAAGAAGAAGTTGCTCTACTTTCAATCTCATATTCATCGGTTAAAGATTTCATCACAAATTCTGCCATAGGACTACGGCAAATATTACCAAGACATACAAAAACAACTTTCTTCATTATTGTTCCCCATATTCATAGAAAAAGGGGTATGAGATCCACCCCGTTTTATTCTTCAATCGCGCTTTCACCATCGACAACTGTACCTTCTGATGTAACAGCCTCTTTAAGTGGCAAGACAGATTTGATAGCTCCAAGTTCGAAAGTCAAGTATACTCCGTCTACATCAAGTACAATCGTTTTGTTTTCGGTATCAACTTCATCTACTGTACCGTATAAACCACCGATAGTAATGACTTCATAGCCTTTTTGAAGTTTATTGAGACTCTCCATACGCTTTTGCGCTTGTTTCTTTTGAGAACGTTGCATAAAGAACATCAAGGCGAACATACCTACAAGCATGATTAAAAATGTTAAATTTGGACTAATATTTTCCATAGTATTTTCTCCTTTGTATTTTACATAGGACTACTATATCAAATTTCAGCTACTTTTACAAGGTTGTGCCTTGTTTTTATGCCAATAAAAAAATCAGAGTTTTCACTCTGATTTTTGTGATTATTTCAAGTTTTGAACGACTTTGACTAGATTTTCAACTGTAAATCCATACTCTGCCAATACTTTTGGTGCTGGGGCAGATGCTCCAAAGGTATCAATACCGAGAACTGCACCATCAAGACCAACGTATTTGTACCAGTTTTGAGTCGCTCCCATTTCAACCGCCACACGGCGACGAACTGCATTTGGTAGGATTTCTTCTTTGTATGCGGCATCTTGTACATCAAAGACATCCGTAGATGGCATGCTGACTACGCGAACTTTTCCACCTTGACTTGCCAATTCCTTCGCAGCTGCAACAGCTAGGTTCACTTCTGAACCTGTTGCAATCAAAATCGTGTCAAAGTCTGCTGCATTTTCATAGACAACATAAGCACCTTTCGCAACCTTATTAAAGTCAGTTCCTTCCTCAACAGTCAAGTTTTGACGAGTCAAGACAAGGGCAGTTGGTGTTTTCTCACTCTTCACTGCAAGGTACCAAGCTGCTTGAGTTTCACGCGCATCTGCTGGACGGAAAACATTGAGGTTTGGAATCGCGCGAAGACCTGCCAAGTGCTCAATCGGTTCATGAGTTGGTCCATCTTCACCAACTGCGATTGAATCGTGAGTAAAGACATAGGTTACAGGAAGACCTTGTAGAGCTGACAAACGAACTGCTGCTTTAAGGTAGTCTGAGAATACGAAGAAAGTTCCACCGTAAACTCGAAGTCCACCGTGAAGAGCCATTCCGTTCAAGACGGTACCCATTGCAAATTCACGGACACCAAACTGGATATTACGGTTCAAGCGATTTGCATCGTCCTGAAGTCCGTCAGTTTTGATGTAAGTCATATTTGAATGAGCAAGGTCAGCTGATCCACCAAGGAAGGTTGGCAATTTAGCAGCCACTACATTTAAAGCATCCTGACTTGAGTTACGAGTTGCTTGAGAGAAGCCATTTTCTAAAGCTGGGAAGTCTTCTGGAGTCAATTCAACTGGATCGCGTCCGTCGATGATTGCTTCCACTTCTGCAGCAAGCTCTGGGTAAGCTTCTTTATAATCTGCAACTAGTTTTGTCCATGCTTCATATGCTGATGCACCTCGGTCTGCAACATTTTCTTTGAAATCAGCATAAACTTCTGCTGGAATTTCAAATGGTTCGTAGTCCCAACCAAGGGCTTGGCGAGTTGCTGCAGTTTCGTCTGCACCAAGAGGAGCACCGTGTACCGCATTAGTTCCTTGTTTGTTTGGGGAACCATATCCAATAACAGTTTTCACTTCAATCAAAGATGGTTTACCAGAAGCCTTAGCTTCTTCAATAGCAGCATGAATCGCTTCTAAGTCTGTTCCATCTTCTACTAAGGCTGTATACCAACCATAAGCCTTATAACGATCACGAACACTTTCTGTGAATGAATCTTTTGTTTCACCATCCAAGTTGATATCATTTGAATCATAGAGAACAACCAACTTGTCAAGTTTTTGCAAGCCTGCATAAGATGCAGCTTCGCTTGATACGCCTTCCATCAAGTCGCCATCTCCACAGATAACATATGTGTAGTGGTCAAAGATGTTATAACCTTCACGGTTATACTTAGCTGCAAGGAAACGTTCTGCTTGTGCAAAACCAGTCGCAGTTGCAATCCCTTGTCCTAGAGGACCTGTTGTTGCATCAACCCCTGCTGTATGACCAAATTCTGGGTGACCTGGAGTTTTAGATCCCCATTGACGGAAGCTCTTCACTTCATCCATGCTCACATCTTCAAATCCAGAAAGGTGAAGAAGGGCATAGAGAAGCATTGATCCGTGACCCGCTGAAAGAATAAAACGGTCGCGGTTGATCCAGTTTGGTTGAGCTGGATTGATACGAAGTTCCTTAGTGAATAGGCTATACGCCATCGGAGCAGCACCCATCACCACCCCTGGGTGACCTGAGTTTGCTTTATTGATAGCGTCAATACCTAGAAAACGAATCGCATTAACAGATAGATTTGACATAGAATTTCCTTTCTATTTGAGGTGATTATTGAATCACACATTCTATTTTACTATTATATGAAAATTATCCGTATCATGCAACATACGGATAACCTCCAAAGAATATTTTTATATTATAGCAAAGCTTTAAATTGAATATTAGAGTCTTGTTCAAAACAATCATCAAAACCACGTGGATGATGGTATTCTACTAAGTGTTGATCTTGAGGATAAGTGTACTTACCGCCGACTTCCCAGATAAATGGATGGAAATCGTATTGCAAGCGATCTTTTCTCATTTTCCAAAGTTCTAGAATCTCATTAGTGGAAGCCATGAAGTTAGACCAGATATCATAGTGAACTGGGATAATGACTTTGGTACGCAGATTTTCTGCCATACGAAGAAGGTCTATAGATGTCATTTTATCTTGGATACCGACTGGATTTTCACCATAGTTATTCAAAGCAATATCAATTTTGAAGTCTTTACCATGTTTCGCAAAGTAGTTTGAGAAGTGAGAATCTGCACCATGATAAATAGTTCCACCTGGTGTTTCAAAGACATAATTAACAACTTTTTGAGCCATCTCTTCATCTGTAACAGCTAAGCCAGCAAGTTCACCGCCTGTCTCATCAGCACCGTTCACTGGGAGAGTTACCAAGCAAGTACGGTCAAATGATTCTACTGCATGAATCTTCATATCTTTTAATTCGATAGTGTCACCTGGTTTAACAACGATGATACGTTCTTTTGGAACACCCCAGCCTTCCCAGATTCGTCCACAATGGTAAGAGCCGATAAACTTAACATGCTCTAACTTAGGGATTGTTAAGAATTGCTGCAGCTGTATAAGGATCGATATGATCACTGTGGAAATGTGAAACCAAATAGTAGTTTAGCTCGTTGATAGCAAATGGATCGATAACCATTGGCTAAACACGCAAGTTTGATTGCAATTTACGAACACCTCCCATATTGGCCATTTGGTGTCCACGAACCATATCTTTCACTTTTTTAGTTGATTTTCCACGGTTTGACCAAAGGTCCATGACAACGTTAGCACCATCTGGTGTTTTAATCCAAGTACCACAGTTTCCTAGTCACCACATGGCAAAGTTGCCTGCTGGCACTACTTCTTCTTCGATTTCCTCATTGATCTAAGTTCCCACTCTGGGAAAGTTGAGAGAATCTAAGATTCTCTAGTAATATCTTTTACGTTAGGCATGAATGGCTCCTCCTCCAAACGAATTTTAATCTACTCTCTCAGTATAGCCCTTGACGGCAAAGAAAAAAAGACCAAATAAAACACAAGCCAGTGTTCAAGATTGGACTTTATTTTTTGATAAAAACACCCGCAAGTTTGGACTTGCGGATGTAGTTTAATTGAGAATATTCAAATAGATGAAACTCCAAATCTCACTCCAATGATTAGCTGTATTCCAAAAAATATAGAAAGCCAAAGGGTAGTAAATCGACTTGGTGTAGCGAAAAATAAAACCTATCACAGCATCAGCCATTGCATAAAAGAAAAAATCAATCCAAGACCAAGGAAAGCCTATAATGTGAAAAATACCAAAGGCTGCTGCCGAAACAAGAACATCCAAGAAATATTGGGAATTCCTGAAATAACTGGTCATAATAGCTCCACGAAAAACCAACTCCTCACGAACAGGGCTCAAAATAGACATCACGAACAAGTGACTGCCCAATACAAATGTGCTAGGTTGCGCATATCTAATATCATCTAAGCCTTGTTGATTTGTCGTAACGTAATTAGGAAACCATTTCCAATACTGCTCGTTAAAATACTGAAGTAAATAATAAAGTCCCACTGTTACTAGAATATAAGACAGTTTTATTTTAGAAAATTTAAAGATATATTTATCACCCCAGTGTCAAATAGCAAAAATTGAACAGACAATCGTAATTAGCAAAGCAGACAAATAAATCGTCATTTCCAAATCGCTGTATACTTTTACTTTCCTACCGTTTAAAAAACTTCAACCCACACGGTTATTAACATCTTTACTAGAAAAAGTAAAATAATTGGATAGATATATTGGTTGATTTTTCTTTTCATATGCAAAATAAAATAACAGATTTTTCAGAAAATTAAAACACAAGCCATCAAAATGTATATTTTTGTTCGTGGACTGGTAAAATCAGGCTAATTTCCAGTCAAAATCTGCTTTTCGACCAGGTTTTCGATTTGGTACTGGAGTTCCTTGGCTTCTTCGCTATTGACAAGATAATGCCCCAAAAGCCGCTCTAGCTCACTTCTGAAATCGCTGTGCTGACTGGCTGTCAGGCGATACTTGATAAAGCTGTTGAGCTTGACCACGTCTTCATAGTCAAAAATAGGATTGACCTGCACCAGCGGAAATCTACTGCTAAGCCCGTCGCTGGTCACAATCAGCAAATCTACTTCCAGCAGGTCTTCCACGCTCTTAAATTGCTCACTGGTAAAGACCGCGCGGATATAGTCATGCGGAAAATAATACTGGCACTGTTTGAGCAAGAAGCGCTGGACTGCTACCCCCTCATCGCAGACAATGTAAATCTGCTTGACCTCCTTGGGCCTCGTCGCCTGCGGCTTCAAAGCACCACCTAGGTGCATAGCCAAGTAGGCAATCTCGCCTCGCGTCAGCGAAATGAGCCAGGCCTCCTCCAAAATCCCCACGCTCTGCTCGGTATAGTGATAAAGCTCAGGATACTTTTGCAGAATGTGCCGTGTCAGTGGATTTTTGGACAAAATGCCGTAAGTTTTGCGGAACAAAAGCGCCTTACAGTGAGTCATGAGATTGCGAATCAGATCGTCACGATTTTCCAGCTCATAGGGAGAATGCGCTTCAAAATCCCAGATAAAATTGTCAATGGCCCGTTGCAAATCCGCGAAATCTTCACTAGTTGCATGTAAATCCTGGTCTTTTCGATGAGAAAGCAACAAAACCGCAATCCAAGACAGCTCAATCTCATCCAAACTCAAGCCCAATTTTTCGTCCAGCAAAGTCTGAAGTTTCTTAGCCGTGCTGTATTCCACGCGCTTACGAATAAGAGAAAACTCGCGGTACAAATCGTCCCTCTCCTGCTCGCTCAAGGTCATATTACGGTAGGACAGCAGCAGATAAGGCAGAACCTTGAGCATAAACTCGATTTCATAGCGATTGATTTTCTTGCCCAAGTCCTGCTCGATAAAATGCACCTGCTGGTTGAGAAAAATTTGTAATTCCTCGGATAGCAGCACATCTTCCTCCACAAACTGCTTGATTTTACTTCCCAAAATCCGCATAAAACCGCTATTGCCCTCAGAAAAAATCGTGGTCAATAGAGCGTGAACGTACTGGACTTTATTGAGCGGGTGGCATTTGAGAACATAGCCCTGCGACTTGGTTGTAATGAGACTAATCTGATACTGCTCGACCGTCAGCTGGCTACGAATGGTGTTAAGGTCTTTGAGCACTGTATTACGCGACACCTTGGTCAAATCCATGAGCTTTTCAATCGTCACGCGCTCTTTCAAGACACAGATAAAGAGAATCATCAGCTGCATGCGCTCTTCCATACTCATGACATAGCTGTGAGCATCCACGCTTTCAAGCAAGGCGTCACAAGCCTCTCGTTGTTCCGCTGTCAAAACCAGTCCGACCCGCGGCCGGCTGACAATCTTGTTAACTCCTTGAGGCAAAGCGTCGTTTATTTTTTCTAAATGATAATAAATTTTGCGGCGCGATTGCCCTGTGGCACGAGAAATCGCCATAATTGTTTCAGGCTCTGTCAACTGCAAAAGATAGTTGAGCAAGACAGAGCTGCTTTTATCTAAATAAATCATTTGCTTTTCTTTCCTTTAAACTTCCTTTCTAGTATATCACGACCGCTTACAAAATTGAAAGATGAAGGATTTTTCAGATACTTGGAAAGTCTTGTTTCCCACTCCCTTGCATGTTATAATAAAAGAAAAAATGTGCTCTCCATGAATATTGAAGAACAACAGCATATTCTTTCGGGTGCCATGTACAATGACTTGACTCCCGAGTTGGTCGAAGCACGCGAAAAAACGGTCTTTATGACCAACCGCTACAATGCCAGTTTTAGACAGCCTGCTAGCGAGCGGCAGGCTATTTTAAAAGAAGTGCTTAAATCTGTCGGGAAAAATGCCCATTTTGAGCCGACTTTTCGTTGTGAGTTCAGCTACAATATCAGCATCGGGGATAATTTTTATGCAAATTTTGACTGTGTTATGCTGGACGGTGGCGGTATTGAGATTGGTGACAATGTCCTTTTTTGACCGCGCGTCGGACTCTACACGTCCAATCATGCTCTAGATGCTTGGGAGCGTAGTCAGGGGGGTTGCTATTCCAAGCCGATTAAGATTGGCGACAATGTCTGGCTAGGTGCTGGCCTTCATGTCAATCAAGGCGTGACGATTGGAGACAATAGTGTCATTGGCTCAGGGAGCGTCGTGACCAAGGACACCTCAGCTAATGTTGTGGTGGTTGGCGTTCTTTGCCGCGTCATTCGACCAATCACTGACCAAGACAAAAGCAATTATCAACCATAAAACTGAGGTAGGTGAACCTATCTCAGTTTTATTTTTCCAGTAGCCGCGCTATGTCTGCTTCTAAGTTTTCCAAGGAAGTCGGATATTCTAGGGCAAGATAGCGCACATGTCTAAAGCGCTTCATGAGGCTAGGAATATCTAACTCACCCTCAAATAAACTAGCAATCTCCACTTGACCATTTACATGACGGTAATTTTTGCAGTGGAGGTAATCGGTAACTTCTGCCAAGCTAGCAAAAGCCTGCTCTATATCTTCTCCCAGCCAAGCCCAGTTGCCAAGGTCAAAGACGAAAGCAATAGGCAGGTCTGCTGCGCTGACCTTGTTCATCATCAAACGGCAATTCTTGATACTGGCATAAAGAGGGTCTTGGTTATTTTCCAGCTTAAGTCCGACAGATGATTGAAAACTAGGCGCCAACTCTGCCAAAGAAGCTACCGAAATCTGACCGGCATCGCCCGTGTTTAATTTGACAAAGGGAGCGCCCATGAGCTCCGCTTCCTGCCGCAAAGCCTTAAGTTTCGGATTGACCCTATCTCCTATGACAAAATCCTCATTGACACTGTAAAAGAGCGACAGCCCTAGCTGGTCGGCTTTTTTTCTGATGTTTTTTAACTCTACATCAATATCCCCTAAAAACTCTCGCCGAATTTCAACCCTTGAAAGTCCTAGATCTTTGACGCTTTCTAGCAAATCTTCTTGCTTGACTCCCCTGTCTAATTCTTCCTTAAAAGCAATCGTGTTGATAATCAATTCTTCTCGCTTTATTTTCATCCTAACCCTCTATTCTAATGTCGTCCGTAGCTGACAAAGCTCTGCCCAAGCAGGCTCCATGGCTGCGAGCAAACTTTGGTAAACGCGATATTTCCTTTGGTAAAGCTTATGTTCCTTAGCCTGAGGCTCAAAGCGATCCTTGACCCGAACCATTTTTTCGACAGCTTCTTCTAGACTCAAATCATCCACCGCTTGCAAGCAAGCAATGGCACCGCCCAGACCACCCAATTCTGGCGCTTCAACCGTCTCTACTGGGATATTTAAAATATCAGCGAACATCTGCATCCAAGCTGGCGAATTTGTCGCACCGCCTGACAAGCGCAAAGCGCGCGGTCTTTGCTCAACCGTCGCTAGCAAATCATCGATATGCTGCTTGTGCGCATAGACAATCCCCTCATAAACCGCCCGAATCATCTCTGACTTGCTGGACTGGGTTGTCAGACCAAAGAAACAAGCCTCAGCAGCTCTGCTGATATTGTTGCCATAAAGAAAAGGGAAAAAGAGAATCTTGCTGTAAGAAGCGTCCGTCTCCTGCAAAAACACTTCCAGTACATCGTAAATAGAGGAATTTGAAGCCTTGAGATTTTGGATTTCCTCCATCATTAGCATTTTTATCATAGCATCCAAATTACCCGCCGAAGTTGGGCTGCCTGCCTCTATCAAAAAATCGCGATTGGGAAAATAAGAGTGCATCAAGCCGCTATCTTGGCTGACTGCCGTCTTGCTGGGATAAGTATTGATATTCCAAGTGCCTGAAATCACGCTAAAAGTGTTGGCGTCTAAGACGCCAGAGCCGATTGCGCAAGCATCAATATCAAAGAGCCCACCAACCACAGGCGTTCCTGCAAGAAGTCCCGTTGCTGCGGCAGCTTCTTGGGTCAAGCCACCAACAAACTCTGCATAGTCCACTTGGGGCGCCAAAAACTCGTACATTTCTTCAATACCAAAGAAAGCCGTAATTCTTTTGTCGTAAGTGCCCGTCTGGAAGTTAATCCAGTGATTGCCCGAAGCATCTCCAATCTCTTGCTGAATACGCCCAGTCAGCTTGAAGCGGACATAGTCCTTGGCCGACAGAATTGCCCCAATATTCTGGTAAATCTCTGGTTCATACTCTTTGAGCCAGCGAAGCAAAACGGGATTTTGCACGGCAACAACATGCTGGTGCGTCAAGTCCCAGATTTCGTCTAGCCGCTCCTCAAATTCTTGAGCCAGCTCGACCGCTCGCTCATCTGTAGACAAGATACCGCGCGTAAATTCCTGACCGTTTTTGTCCAGCAGATAGAGGCCTTTCCCATGACCAATACAGGCAAGAGCGCTGATGTCTTCTGCCTTAAGCTGGGCATTTTTGACAGCTTGCCTCATAGCCTGACGAATCCCCTGCCAGGTCTCTTTCAAATCCACTTCGCGATAGCCTGCTTTTTCCTCAATCTTCTTGGTACTAAAAGCAGACTGCCCTAATTGCCGCCCTTCTTCATCAAATACGATTGCCTTGGTATTAGTGCCCCCATAATCGATACTTAAAAAATATTTCATTTTTCTCCTCCGATTTCAAGTATAAAAGAAGCTGAGATTGCCTCACAGCTTCTTTATGAACAAGCATATGCGGCTTTAGTACAAGCCTAATTCCTTAGTCGCTGCATCAACTGCTTCACGGTTTGCTTGAACAGCCGACGGCTTAAAGTAAACGCGCTCTGCATTATTGTAGAGGACATCTTCTAGCTCTTCTGGCGTGAAAATATCCACGTGCTCCAGCCAAGTTGCCAACTCTTCATAAGTGTTAAAAGTAGCTGACCAAGGCGAATCTGTGCCCCAGATGATGCGCTTCGCTCCCAGCACTTCCTTAGCAATCCGAACATTCTTTTCAGATTTAGGGAATGGGAAAGTATCTGGACGGTCAATATCTTGGATAGCAGAAATATCTGTGTAGATGTTTGGTAAATCTTTCCACATGCTGAGTTCCGCCCGCAGACGATTTGGTGTATCTGCATGCGGGAATGACAAATGGCAGACAACAAAGTCAAGGCTTGGGTGCAAACGAGCAAGATTGGCAATAGCATCCGGCTGGTGGCTGATTTGGTCAAAGTTGCCATAGTCCACAGTGATAACGAAGCCTGGATAATCCAGCAAGTAGCTCAAAATCAAGCTGACATGCGGGTCGCTATCCAAGCGGAAAGGTGTCTTCTGTCCACGATAGCCGTGGATACCACCACCTTGGCTGATTTCAAATTTGAGTGCTCTAAAGCCCAGCTCTTCTACATGACGGCGAACAATCTGCATGGCATTTTCAGCAAATGGATCCACCGAAAATGCGCCTGTAAAGCGGTCTGGGTAGCGCTTAATCGCCAGATGAGTATAGTAGTTTTGATAGCCATTCAAGTGTCCTTGCAAAATCACCGCTTTCTCAATATCATTGGCATCCATGTACTTCAAGAAAGCCTCTGCTGTAAAGTCCTTGTCGCCATAGCCGTCTGGAATGAGCTTAATCAATTCACCGTCGTCCCAAATGGCATAGCCATTGCCCAGAGCATTCAGTCTGCCCTTGCCATTAAAACCAGCAATAGTATTTAAAATATGTGCATGTCCGTCAATTTTTTTCATGATACAGTCCTCCAAATTCAAATCTGTTATTCATTAGTCTTCGCTAATCATAATCTTTTCTTTACTTCCTTCAAAGCCACTATTTTTATCTGCCATTTTCCGCAAATAAGCGTAGATAGACTCGCGTTTTGTCCGTAGGAAGAAAAGAGATACTAGGTAAACAGCAATCGTCACACCAATCCAAAGCGGATTGCCCGAAATCCAAGCAAAGAAGACGAGAGCCGTCAAAGGGTGAGCCAAAAGATTGAAACTCATAATCAAGACCACTCCTGCTGGCAAGACCGATCCATATTGCTGCACAGCTTCCGTATAAATTGGACCGAGGGCGCTAGCCGCATAAAGTCCCAGTGAAAACCAAACGATTCCGTTTAGGATCGCTTTGAGGATATTTCCTTTTGATACGGCGATCATGGCTTCAATCATAAAGGGAATAGCAATCAAGTCAACGACTGGAAGCGCGCGGTTGCCCGGCAAAATCAAGGAAATCAAGACCATGATTGGCACCAGAATGAGCCCCGCAATGATAGTGGCAGGTTCACCAAAACCAACTCCGTCATCCACTGCGATAAACCAACGTTTCTTGTCTGCCAGTCCGTTTTCTTCTTCGCTTTCTTTTTTCTTGTTCTTTTCGACCGCTTCAGCCAGAGGTCCGAAAGCGCTTGCAAATACGCCCGTAATCAAGGGGAAAATGGTCATAACGGCTGCAAGTGACATAGCAAAACCTAGAATGCCACCCCAGGCTTCCAAACTCGCCAGATTTTTCAAGCTACCGAGAATCCCGATAATCATCCCCAGCAAGAAACCGAGAGTCATGGGTTCTCCGAAAATTCCCAGCTTGGTTTTCAGCGATTCTGGATTGAGTTTGACCTTGTTGATACCGATAAGGTTCCACAGCGGATCCAATACTAAAGCTGGAATCAAGGTTTCGATATTGTGAATAGAGTTGATTGTTGCATTTTTGACTCCGTAGTATTCTGACCAACGCTCTGCTAGCACTTCTGACATAATCAGTGAGTAAAGAAGGACAAAGACCATGAAAGCAAATGAGAGGATAAAGTTTCCTGTTGCCGCATAAGCCATGGTTCCCCAAATCATGTAACCGAAGTTATTCCAGAGATTGGACGGTACAAAGACCCGCGTAATCCCAAAAAGGAAAAGAAGCAACTCAATCAGCAGACCAAAAACGAAGAAGGACAGACCGATTGAAGAAGAGAAGGCAGTCAGAGAACCCGTTTGCCAACCGATGTCAACGATAGGCAAATTGAACCCTGCCGTGTCAACCATTTGCTGGATGTACTTGGTTACCAGCGGTGTAAAAGCAGAGATGACCCAGCCAAATCCTGTCAAACCAACCCCCGCGCGCAGGGCACTGAAAAAAGCGCGCTTGGGACTGACTTTCAAGAACAGACTAACAATAAGAATCATTACTGGCACAACGATTGTTGCACCAAAAACATCGAAAAATTTTTGTAAGGCTTCTAGCATAGTTTTACCCTTTTTCCTTTATTTTATTTGTTTACGATATTGACAGGGTTCCCTTCGAAGAAGGAAAGAATATTCGCTGCGGCTTCTGCTGCCAAGGTACGGCGACCTTCAATCGTTCCCGTTCCTGCATGCGGCGCCATGATAACATTGTCCAAAGTGCGAAGCTCTTCAGAAACTTCTGGCTCAAACTCAAAGACATCCAAACCAGCTCCCGCTATCTCTCCAGTTTTAAGCGCTTCAATCAGGTCTTCTTCAGACACAATCGGACCACGCGCAGCATTGATTAGATAGCTTCTGTTCTTCATTTTCTTGAACACTTCTTTGTTAAATTTGTGGTGAGTGGAAGGTAGAGACGGAGCATGAATGGTAATGACATCAGCCTTCTCAACCAAATCATCAAATTCCACATAGCTAACGCCCAATTCTTTTTCCCTCTCCTCTGGCAATCGATAGAGGTCGTGATAGAGCACTTTCATCCCAAAAGCCTTGGCGAAGCCAGCCACAGTTGAACCAATACGCCCCATACCGTAGATACCAAGCGTTGCGCCCTCAAGTGTTAGCCCTTGATAGCGTCTTTCGCTTGGGTCAATCCAGTTTCCTGTACGGACAATCTTGTCATAGAAGGCTAAACGTTTAGTAGCGGCTAAGAGAAGGGCAAAAGTCATTTCAGCTGTCGGTACCCGCACGGCTTGCGGCGAATTGGAGACCACAATCCCTTTTTGTTTGGCGTATTCGATGTCCACATGGTCAAAACCAACCGCATTAAGAGAGATAATTTGCAAGTTTTTCCCCGCATCGATCATTTCCTTGTCCCCTTTTTGCCCCATTAAGAGCCAAGCGTCGTACTCAGGCAAGTGTTCCAGCACATAGTCGCGTGAAAACGGCTCCCCGTCTGAGTAGGTCACATCGTACTTTTCCATTAGCTTGACCAAGCCTTCCTTAGGCACAATTCCCGTCACAAGAACTTTCTTCTTAGGCATTCTTTTCCTCCTTTTGTAGTTCGTAAAGAGCAACTGTATTTTTCCCATTATTCGCCGAAAAGATATAGGATTTCCCAGCTTTTTCAAAAGCCAAACAGTTGCTAGAAGCAACTTCTGGAGCAATCATGTGTTCCAGAAAACGTCCATTTTCATAGGTGAAAGCAAGCAAGTGCTTCTTCCCTGAGCGCCAACCAAACACAAAGGTTGGCTGACCGAGTAAAGTCCCCGACCAGATAGCGTGCCCAAAAGGCGTCGCTTCTGGATAAGCAAATAATTCCTCCTTAAAATCTTCTGACAAAATTCGCAAGCTATCGCCATGGAAAGCCTGGATAATCATATTTTCCAGACGACCGTCACCGTCCATGTCCAACTGCACAATATCGCTCGTTTCTTCATCAAAGAGCTGGATCAAAGTCCAGTCAGACACACCTTGTGGATAGTCCAAACGATAAATCCCTTCCACCGCTGTGATAAGCGAGTAATGCTCCGCGTGAACAGGATAGTAACCGTGATTTTTCTTGAGCCGTAGAGGCAATTCTTCTACATTTGTCAGTTGCCTTACCTGTTTATCAAAATGACCAACAAAAATTTTCCCGTCATCCGACCAGTCCTCGACAAACTGCTTGGAATTGGCAATCGTACAACCGATAAAAAGAATAGCTCCACGCTCATTGTCAACTAAATCAAAGCGATGCAGATAAGGAAAAGCCCCCACTTCCGTGATTGTCCACTTGCCCTCGCCCTCGAACTGTCCGTGTACAATCCGGCAATCCTTGGCATCAAAACCGGGATAAAAGCGCTGGGTTGCCAAGAAATCCAACGTTCCTGGCACTTGGATAATGGACATGGTGCCACCAACCTCGCTCCAAACCACCGTCCTTGCGAAATCGCGATTGACATCATAGGCCAAGCAGGCATTTTCGGTCTCCGAAGCCACCAAAAGATAGTCTTTAGCGCTATCGGTCAACCTTGCAACGGCATAGCAGGCATCCAAGGGGTCGCTTAATATTGTTTTACTATTCACTAGGTCTCCTTTCTAGACGAGCAATCAACCTTTCACTGCGAAATTATTTTCAAACTCCAGGTGAAGCGGTTAACTCATTTTCAAAAAAATAAAAGTGAACTACGTTTCCCTTATAAAATAGTGCTTTAATTTACGGTTAACCGTTTCACTTTTCTACTATTACAGTATACACTATTCTCTTTATAATTGCAAGCGGTTTCAAAAAATTTTTTAAAAAAAGTATCCACTCGCGCGGATACTTCATTTCTAAAAAGAGCTTCTAAGAACTGTAAAGCTAGGAACGACAAGGAGTTGAGCAGGTTCCGCTGCTAGCTCTCCTCTTAATTTTTTGATTAGATGTTCTGCTGCCACTTGACCAATTTTATAAGAATCTTGGCGAATACAGGACACATTCGGATTTAAAACCTCCATCCATTCCAAATCCTCGTAGGAACCCAGACCAAAATCACGGGGATAGCTGTAGTCGGTCTTGTTCAAGATTTTCATAAAATCAAGCAGGGCTGGGCCGTTCATGGTGAAAAAAGCGATTTTTTCTTGCCTTTGTTCAATCAACTGAAGAATTTTTTGAGCTGTCCCGTCTTGTCCCAAAACCAAAAGTTTCTCTGGGTCAGCCGAAACCTCTTCTTTAAAGCCCTGATAACGCATTTCCCTCGTCGAAATCCCCTCAATCGGAAAGGTGACAAAGTAAATGTCTTCATAGCCTGCCTTCTTCATTTCTGCCAAAAAAGCCTTGGTCGAGTCACGATTATTAGATACAACCGTGTCCAGCGTCACTTCTCTCGATTGCCTGTCCACTAGAACCGTCCGCTTCTTACTCAGCTTTTGAATCAAGGGCGAATTGGCATCCACCGTATCGAGAATAATCCCTGAGACATTCTGCTGCTGAAGTCGCTCGATATTTTCCTGCTCAATCAGCTGGTCATTGTCCGAATTGGTAAAGTTAACCGTGTAGCCGTATTTCTTGCAAGTGTCATGAATTCCTTTGATAACTGAGGAAATGAAGGGGTTGGTGATATCCGCAATCACAACGCCAATCGTCTTGGTGTCTCTGGTCACCAAACTCTGCGCCATTTTGTTGGGTTGATAGCGCGTTTCTTCAATGGCCAGCCGGATTTTCTCCCTCGTCTCCAAAGACATTTTCCGCATATTTCCATTTAAGTAATAGGAAATCGTCGCCTTGGACACCCCAACCAAGCTAGCAATATCATTGATTGTTACTTTTTTTGTCATTTTGTTCTTTCTAACTCATCAAATTGCATTTATTATATCACTTTAAAAATCAAGATGCCACTTAAAACCAACACAAAAAAGCAATCCCTGGGACTGCTCTTTGTTTTTTTAATGACTAGCGCCTTTTTGCCCATAGTAAGCGTTCGGTCCGTGTTTGCGGAGGTAGTGTTTGTCCATGAGGTATTTTGGTGCTTCTTTAACATCGGGTTTGATTTGCTCGGTGAAGCGCGCCATTTTGGCAACTTCTTCCAAGACAACGCTGTGGTAAACCGCAGCTTCTGGCGTCTTACCCCAAGTAAAGGGACCGTGGTTGCGCACAGTGACACCTGGCACTGCCATTGGGTCAATCTGACGTTCGCGGAAGGTTTCAATAATCACGGTGCCTGTTTCTTTTTCGTAGGCCGTGTTGATTTCGCTTTCTGTCAATGAACGTGCCGCTGGAATAGGACCATAGAAATAATCCGCATGCGTAGTTCCGTAAAATGGAATATCGCGCCCAGCCTGTGCCCAGCCAACCGCTTCCGTTGAGTGCGTGTGAACAACGCCACCGATTTTTGGGAAAGCCTTGTAGAGCTCCACGTGGGTAGGCAAGTCAGATGACGGATTGAGGTCGCCTTCAACGATATTGCCGTCCAAGTCGGTCACAACCATATTTTCCGGACTAAGCTTATCGTAGTCCACACCGCTCGGTTTGATGACAATTAAGCCCGCTTCGCGGTCCACCGCAGAGACATTTCCCCAAGTAAACTTAACCAAGCCATGTTTTGGCAGGTCACAATTAGCCTTGTAAACGCGCTCTCTTAATTCTGGTAACAGCATTAGTTTAACCCCGCTTTCTCAATGAGTGGATAAAGGAAATCTTGGGCTTCTTTGATAGCCGCCTTGGTTTCCTCTACTGTTGGACAATTTTCAGACCACATTTCAATCAAAAACGGCCCTTGATAATTGGTTTCTTTTAAAATTCTGAAAGTATCTTCCCAGTTGACACAACCTTGACCAAAAGGCACATCGCGGAATTGCCCCTTGGACTGCTCAGTCACAGGATAGGTATCCTTGAGATGCAGAGCCGCCAGGGCCTGGTGCCCGATAACAAACTCACTATAGAGGTCATTGTGCCAAGCTGAGAGATTACCTGTGTCTGGATAGACAAAGAGATAAGGCGAGTTGATAGCCTTTTCAACAGCCAGGTATTTTTCGATACTATTGATAAATGGGTCATCCATAATCTCAATCGCAAGAATAACCTGCGCTTGCTCCGCCCAATTACAAGCCTTACGTAGATTTTTGAGGAAGCGAGCTCGTGTTTCTGGCGATTTTTCCTCATAGTAGACATCATAGCCCGCCAGCTGAATGACCCGCACACCCAAATCCTGCGCCAACTCGATACATTGCTTCATGGTTTCCAGCGACTTGGCTTCTAGGGCTGGATTGTTTGACCCTAGCGGATAGCGGCGGTGCCCAGAAAAGCAGATAGTCGGAATGCGGACACCCGTTTCATAAACAGCCTTGACCACTTCAAAGCGTTCTTCCTTACTCCATTCCAAGCGCGCTAAGCGAGCATCGCTTTCATCGACTGACATTTCAACAAAGTCAAAGCCCAGCTCCTTGGCAAACTCCAAGCGTTCTTTCCAAGTGAAGTGCTTGGGCGTCGCCTTTTCGTAAATTCCAATCGGACGTGTCATAGCCTACCCCCAAATTCGACGAATTTCGTCTTTAATTGTTCTCCTATATTATATAATGTGAAAACGGAAACAAAAAGACCAAGAATTACACAGCGGACTGTTCACTCTTGGACTGTATGATTTATGATATTTTACGGATTATCTAATTTTCTCGTAGCTAGATAATAGGGAAGAATTTTAGCATAAGATTTCAATAGACCTTCTACGATTTCTTCTTCAGATGAATTTGCAGTCACAGGAACATCTGCCTTCACTAAAACTTTTCGGACTTCCTGACTTCTCACCTTCTCGCGTAAAGTACGACGATTTTCTTCGTTAGCCTCCATCTTTTGACTTTCTCCATCTGAGTATACTAAAAAATAAATCCCTTCTACCACTGGAACTTCTAGGACCTTGGCCTGCTTGCCTAAAGTTTGCTCATCTTTTTTTCTCTCTACAAAACTGACTTCTATAGAGATTCCCCAATTATTCTGATTTCCATACAAACGAAGAGCCATCATGGGCTCTGTTACATGTCCCTCTCTCTGTAAATAAACCCAGAAATGTGGTCGTAATCTCTGCGCTTGATTCATCCATTGACTGGTGGGGTGTAAATTCCAATCGGAATGCCTAGCTTGAAAACATTCCGCTAGGTGAGTAAATGCCTTTCGCGCTTCCTGCCCTTTTTGACGCAGGTCTAGCATTTTATCCTTTTCAGCTCCTGCTTTTTCAGGATTCCGGTACTGTTCCCCTTGATAAGCAAGATAGTCCTTGATTTTTTTCATTTTATACCTTCTTTAGTTAGAAAAAAATCAGGTTTCCCCTGATTTTTCATTTTTTATTCTGTGTCAACTACAACGTAACGATTTGGTTCGTCACCTTCAGAGTAGCTAGTAACACCTTCCATTCGTGAAATGATACGATGGATAATTTTACGCTCGCTGCTTGACATTGGATCTGTCATCTGACTACGGCCTTCTTCCAAGACACGTGTAGCTAATTTTTGAGCATAACTCTGTAACACTTCTGCACGATGTTCTACATAATCATTCACGTTGATAGTAATGTAGAAAGTTTTTGAATAACGATTGTAGAGGTAATTTTGTGCCAAAAGTTGAAGGGATTTCAAAACTTTACCATGGTAACCAATGATACGGCCTGGCTCATTTGTATCAATTTGCATGTTGATAGAGCGACGGTTAGAGGTGCTAGAAATAGTCCCCTCAACATCCATATCATCGATGATTGCTTGAACATAATTGGTTACTTCTTCAACAACCTTTTCGGTGTCGTATGTTGGCTCGACTTTCAAACCAAGATTTTCTAAGTCGCTGCCTTTTTCAGGCTCAACTTCATCTTGAGTTTCTTCAGGTTGCAATTCTTTTAAAACTTCAATATGGCCTGTTTCTTCTAAAATCGTGCTGGCTTCTTTATCATTCTTAAGAATTTCAGCCTTGACTTCTTCAGAAATTTCTTGGCCTTCTTCTTCAATTTTCTTGATAGCTGCAACTACATGTCCCAAATCAACGGTTGCTTCGCTGACTGTTTTAACTGGATCATTTTGATCATTAATTTCTTTTGGAACGCCTTTGATCGCTTGCTGATTTGCTTTTACAACGGTTGTCTCACTGATTGCTTCGATATCAACTTGAGCTGGTTTTTTACCAAAAAGTCCAAAAAATCCTTTTTTCTCTCTCGAAACAACTTTGATATGAGCTTTCATTCTCGGAATATTTAATTCATTCAATCCATTTTGGATTGCTTCTTCAACTGTTGAACCTGTAAATAATACCATTATCAGATTTCTCCTTACTTTTTCTTTTTCTGTGCTTTCTTCAGAGCTTTTCTTTTCTTAGCTTCTAAATCCTTCTTAGCCTTCACATCCGCTTCACGCTCTTCAATGATTTTGAAGGGGTTGTTCAAAAGGTAAGTTTGCAATACTTGATAAGCATTTGACACCGCCCAGTAAAGAGCGACACCACTTGGAGCAGATATTGCAAAAAAGAAGATGATGACAGGCATCCCATACATCATACCTGTCATGGCACCATTTTTCTCAGGCAAGGCTTTGTTTGAAAGCC
>ERZ772912.412-NODE-412-length-19742-cov-10.946157_pt1 | contig 19742 bp, 18 predicted proteins | sample MGYA00512119_ERZ772912 | MGnify/ENA primary metagenome ERZ772912 (study PRJEB29015, sample SAMEA2738048) | human oral metagenome | biome: human oral; feature: human-associated habitat; material: saliva | place: China | collected 2230 ...
GTGGGGGCGCGCAGGATGGGGGCGGGTGCGCACGCGCTCAGGCCGGGGCTTCGGGCCGAGCTGTGCGAGGCGACGAGGGTGAGCGCGGGGACCGGTGGCGGGGCGGCGCTCAGGGAGGCGGCCATCGCGGCGGCCCCCTCCAGGTTGGCGTGGGTGAGGAGGACGAGGGCGTCGGCGCGGATGACCTGGGCGAGGCGTGCGGAGCGTTCGTCCCACCGGCCGGCGTCGACGATGAGGGGAACCCCGAGGCTCCGGCACGCCGCGACCACGCGCGGGTCGTCCGCTCTGGCTGTTCCTCGTCCGTCCCCGACGAGGGCGCTCACGCCGTCAATCCGGGGCAGGTGGTCGCGCAGGGCGGGCAGGTAGGAGTCCTCCGAGGCGTCCAGGTCCGCCCACCGTACTCCCGGCAGGCAGTGATCGCGCGCGCGTGCGAAGCCGGGCACCGACCCGGAGGCGTCCACGACCACCGGTTCGCGCGATCGGCCATCCTGCCGCGTCGTTCTCGGGATGGAGCGAGGCCGAGGTATCACTCGCGCGAGGAGAGCGTGCCACCGCCGCTCACGCGCGGAACGCGCGAGGAGGCGCACGACGCGCGTCGTTCCCAGCCCTCCGGCGATCCCGGCCACCACCCACACGGCGCCGTCCCGCCGCTGGCGCCAGGAGGCCTCGGCGATGAGGGAGACGACGAGCGCGCTGTCCTCGGGCAGGCTCACCTGTCCCCCGCCGCCCACGCGGACGCAGGGCACGAGCGCGGGAACGGGAGCTCCAGGCGCGGCGAGGACGAGGGAGGCGCGCGAGGGGTCCTCGCACAGGCGCGCTCCCGCCACGGTGACGGTCTCGCGCGCGAAGTCGGCGTCGGGCGAGGTCAGGCCCACGAGGGCGACGAGGCCCGGGCCGGGTGCGGCGTGAGGGTTCATTCCTCCACGGTGCGCGCTGGCGGCACGCGCGTCTACCCGCAGGCGCGCCCCTGTGGACAACGCAGATGCGAAATGACACCCTGTGCACAGAAGGGTCCGACGGCGGGCCCCTGTGGATAATCCCGACGCTGGAGTGAACGCGATGGCACGTGCGGCCTTTTTTGACTTGGATAAGACGATCCTCGACACCTCGTCGAACGTGGCGCTGTCGGGGCCGTTCATCGAGGCCGGCCTGATGACTCGGCGCACCGCGATCGCCTCCGTGCTGGTCCAGCTGCCCTACCTGCTGGCGGGCGCGGACGAGTCGCGCATGGAGCAGATGGCCGAGGCGATGGGGCGCATGGCGCGCGGCTGGAACGCGGCGTTCCTGGAGGCGACGGTCGAGGACGCGCTGGAGCGCACAATCGCGCCGGTGTGTTACGCCCAAGCTCTCCGGCGCATCGCCTACCACAAGAGCATCGGTGACGTCGTCGTGATCGCGTCGGCGTCGGTGGAAGAGGTGGTGCGTCCGATCGCGACGATGCTGGGCGCGGACGAGGTCCTGGCGTCCCAGGCGGCCGTGGACGACGACGGGTGTTTCACGGGGGAGGTCACCCACTTCAACCAGGCGCAGGGCAAGGCGGATGCGTGCGAGCAGTTGGCTCGCGCGCGCGGCTGGGAACTGTCGCAGTGCTCGGCGTACTCGGACTCGGTGTCGGACGCCCCGCTCCTGCGCCTGGTCGGCCACCCCTACGCGGTCAATCCGGACCGGGCGCTGCGCGAGATGGCCGAGCGCGAGGGCTGGCCGACGCTGACCTTCTCGTCGACCGTTCGCGTGCTGCCCCGCCGGGTGCCCACACCCGCGAAGGTCGCCGTTCCCTTCGTGGCCGGCATCGCGGTGGGCGCAGCGGCGTGCGCGCTGGCGCGCCGCTGACCGGCTAGGAGAGCCTGCCCGCCTGCACGTGGCGGGCCACGTCCCGCCCGACCTGTGCGCCGTAGACGACGCCCCGGCAATAGTGGGTGATCCACCGGGCCAGGCCGGCCTCGTCGGCGCTCACCCACCCCGCGAGGGAACGCCCCGCGCGCGCCGGATCGAGCGCATCGTAGGCGCCCGGCACGCACACGCCGGTCGGGTCGACGCCGCGCGTGACGAGGATCCAGCGGGCCAGGCCCGCGCCCACGACCGACGAGGCCGGGGAAAAGACGCGCCGGAAACGGAAGTGGGCGGTCAGGGCGGCGGCGACAGCCAGGGCGGGCGCGTCACAGCGCGTGTACTCGAGGGCCGGGGCCAGCAGGGTGGGGTCCGTCGGGGTGGCCACCTGGCCGGGCACGGTGAGGCCGGCGGCGAGCAGGCCGGAGCAGGCGTCCCTGTGCAGCCCGGCGATGAGGGCGGGCAGGGGCGTGGGCGCGACGCGAGCACCCCCCTGGGAGCGCGTGTTGAGGGCGGGGAATCCCGAGGCAAGCCTCCACTGGGAGCGCCAGATCCCCAGCGCCAGGGCCGCTCCGGGGTCCGAGGCCGCCCCTCCCTCGTCCGCCATCGACAGGGCGCGCACGTCGTCGACGGTGGTGCGCGCGCCCTCGATGATGGACAGGGCAGCCGCCTCGCGCACGGCGGCCTCCGCGCGGGCCTCCTCCCATCCGCGACGCAGCCCCTCACAGAAACGCAGCTCGGCCAGGGCGGCGTGAGCCTCGTCCATGGTGGAGGCGACGTCGGGGCGCGCACAGGCGGCGCGCAACACGGCGGGGGCGGGGTCGACGAGGGCTTCGATACTCACGCCACTACACTAGGGGCATGACGCTTGTGCAGCATCGAAACTTCTCCGCGCGCCTGCGCTCCGGCCTGTTCGCGTTCATTTTTGCGCCCATCGCGCTGGTGTTCCTGGGGTCGTCGATGGTCGACGTGCAGGCGCTCGCCGCCGTCGGGCAGCCGCTGGCCTCGGTCGAAGGCCTCATCGGCATGGCGCTCGCGTCGCTGCTGCTGGCCCTGATCGCCCTGAACTGCGAGGAATCCAGCGCGGGCATGGTCGTGACCTTCGTGTGGTCGCTCGCGGTGGGAGTTACCCAGTTCATGGGCATTGCGCGCATCCCCTTCCTGATGAAGTCCTCAGTGGAGCCGCGCGATATGGCCGCGGGCGTCGTGTGGGGGCTCTACCCCCTGTGCATGTCGCTGATGCTGGGCGCGTGTGCGCTGACGATCAAGTCGGTGCGGGTGCGCGCCGGTCAAGACACGCGTATGCCGCTCGCCCGGGTGCACCGCCACGCCTTCGGTGCGACGGTCGCGGTCCCGGCAGCCATCGCGGTGGGTGTGTTGATGGTGGGAGCCGCCCCCTCGGACACGACGAACGTGGCGGCGATGGGCCTGGAAGGGGTGTTGGAGGGGCACTTGATGGGTCACGGCCTGGCCTTGGGGGCCGCGCTCGCGCTGGCGCTGCTGGTGGTGGGCGCCCGCTGGTCGATCACCGGCACGCAGCTGGCGACGTGGCTAATCCTGGTCCTGCCCGCCTTCGTCGCGGTGCCGGTGTGGGCGTCGCTGACGGGGAACGTGATCGTGCCGGGTTCGTCCCTGTTGACGAAGGTCTCGCTCGCCTGTCCGGCCCTGGCGGCGCTGGGCATGGCGACGGGATGCGCGTCGATGGGCGTCCTGTGGGCGCGCGTGCGGGCGCTCAAGACGCTGGAGGCCAACGAGGAGGCGACTCACAATGAGGGGCCTGCCGAGGACTAATGAGCGCGTTCGGGCGCATGAAACGTAATATGTGGGCAGATATAAGGAGGAAGCATGTCCGAGAACGAGTTTGACGTCGAGCGCGACCGCGCCGAGGACGAGCGCGACAACGTGGTGTTGACCGGTGAGGAGATCGAGCTGCCGGGCGAAGGCTCCGACGCCTCGGCCATCATCGGCGAGTCCAGCGAGCCCATTCACACGGGCGAGATCGAGTCCGTGGCGATCGGTAGTCTGAAGGCCCGCGTGCCCGCCACGGCGCCCCTGAAGCCCGCCATCGAGGACAAGATTTCCACGGGCGAGCTACCCGTCGTCTCCGCTCCCGCGGGTGACCTCCCGGCCGTCTCCCCCACGGACCAGGCCGGGGCACCCTCCGGGGCCGAGGACGCGCCCGCGGATGCGTCCTCCGACTCCCCCGAGGCGGATGGCTCCGCGCCGCGCGAGGTCGCCACGTCCGAGGCCGACGCCGATAACTCCGAGGCCGATGCCGCGTCCTCGGACGATGTCGCCGCAGCAGGCGATGCGACGGAGGAGGCCCCGGTCGAGCAGGGCACCGAGGCTCCCGCACAGGAGGCCCCCAGCGACGAACCAGCCGATGCCCCCGCAGAGGCCTCGTCGACCGAGCGCGCTGAGGCCGCACCGAGCGAGGATGCCGCCGAGGCGGAGTCCGACGAGCCGAGCGCCCCCGTGGCCGAAGAAGCCCCGGCCGAAGAAGCCGCCGCGCAGGGCGAGGACGCGACGGACGACGAGCCCGAGCAGGTAGGCGAGCCCGCCGAGGAGGCAACCGATGCGCGCGAGCAGGTCGGCGAGCCCGCCGAGGAGCGGGAGCCCGCCCGCTCCCCCGTCATGACGCCCGCGCAGGCCGCGGCCGCCCTGGGACTGAACCTCGATTCCGTGCGCGAGCCCCGCGAAGAGGAAGCCAACGAACCGGCCGATGCCCCGCAGGATGCTCCCACCGACAACGTCGAGGAGCACGCGGACGAGACGACAGCGGAGGGCGCCGAGGCCTCGAAGGACGACGAGGAGCCCGTCTCCGCGGTCGGCGGCGCCGCGGCGGAAGCGACCCACACCCTGGCGTCGCGCCGCTCCATGATCTTCGGCGACGAGGAACCCGTCTCTCCCTCGATCCCCGCGCTGAGCCCCACCAAGCAGCAGGCTGGCGCGTCGAGCGCCCAGGAACCCACCGAGCGCGACACGGCCTCGGACGAGGACACGACCAAGGACTCAGTGACCGCCCTCGTCGACGGCCCCACCAAGCAGCTGCCCACACAGGCGACCTCGTACTCCTTCGCGGATCAGGACCAGGCCGAGGTCGAACGCCCGCGCCGCCGCTCCCTGCTCAACGCCGACGATGACGAGCGCGACGCCGCCACCCTGGCCGCGATCGCCTCCGCCAATCGCGACCGCTCCGAGAACACGAAGGAGCCCGCCGGGCTGGACGACGAGCTCTTCTCCGCCGCGCCGGTCATCACCGAGATGCCCTCGCGTCGAGGAGCCCACTTCCTGTCCCTCGTGCTCTTCCTCGTCCTCACGCCGCTCGGCTGGTACCTGGCTTCCGACGCCGGCGCACGCATGACGCTGGCCGACGGCGCCCCCATGTACTCGGGCGTCGCCTCGATCCTGGCGCTCGGCGAACTCCTCGGAGCGATCGTCGTCGCCGTGATCCTGTTTGCCACCGCGCGCCGCTCCTCCCTGGGAGCGTGGATCATGGGCGTGGCCACCCTGATCGTCGGCCTGCCGTGGGTGCTCGCCCCCGGCATCACGGCCTCGACCCTGCTGGCTTCGCTGAACGCCCTGAGCGCCTCCAGCTCCCTCGGCGCGAATCTCTCGCACCACCTGCAGGCGTCCGGCTACTCCGGTCGTTTCGCGATCCTGGGCATCGTCCTCATGGGCGTGGGCTACCTCTCCCACTCCGCGCGCCGCACCGGCCGCGCCGAGGAGGCCCTGCGCACCTCGATTGAGGCCGTCAACCCGGCCGGCGCCTTCTATTCCAAGCGCGCACGCAAGAAGGCAGCGAAGGACCTGAACAGCAAGTGAAGACCCTGATTCCCGCCAGCGCAATCGAGCTCGAAGGTCCGTGGACCCATCGTCACGTGAGCGCTGGCGGCGCCACATTCCACGTCGCCGACATGGGCCAGGACATGGACCATGCGCTGGTACTCCTGCACGGTTTCCCCGAGCACTGGTGGTCCTGGCGTGAGGTCCTGCCCCTCCTGGCCGAGTCGACCTCGCGCGTATTTGCCCTCGATTTGCGAGGCTTTGGGACCTCCGACCTGACGCGCGGGGACTGCGACGTGACCCAGCTGGCCACCGACGTCATCGGGGTCGTGCGCGCGCTCGGCGTCGCCTCGTTCTCCGTGGCCGGCCTCGGCGTCGGGGGGACCGTCGCGTGGATGATCGGCGCGCTCGCGCCGCTCGAGCTGCGCTCGGTCGCCGTCCTGTCAGCGCCGCATCCGCTGGGCATCCAGCCCGTCATCGGGCGCGCCCCCTGGGCGGGTGGCCGCGTCCTTCAGGGCCGTCTCGCGCTGCCCACGGGACGCGAGCGCGCCCTGCGTTCCGGGTCGCTCGTGACGACCGTGTACCGCGCGTGGGCGTCTCCCGCTAACGTGGACGGCCTCGTGTCACAGTCGGGCACCTACCGGGCGGCCCTGCGCCGCCCCTTCGCCGCGCACACGGCCCTGCGGGGGCTCCACGCGACCCGGTCGCTGTCTCGCGAGGTTCGCCGCACCCTGTCGGAGCCGCTGCAGGTGCCCGTCCTGTCGCTTGTCGGCCGAGACGACGGCGCATGGTCCGCACTCGATCACGCCGCCGACGCGCAGTTTGTCGACGCTCCCCTGACCCAGATTGTCATTCGCAAGGCCGGGCACTTCCTGCCCGAGGAAGCACCCGCGGCGGTCGCGCAGGCCCTGGCGCAGCACGTCGGAGCACACGCCCAGTAGCCCATTTTCATTAGACAGATCACACAAATCGGTGAATGAAACATGTTTCACCTGATAGATAGGGCATAATAGTGTGATACGCGGTACCTCCTAGTGAGCGGTATAACGCATGGGACACGCCGCGCAGTCCAAATCGGAACGCCCGAGCAACTCGGGCACGAGCGGAAGGAGCTCCGCACCATGATCGGTGACGGAAACTTCATCAGCCAGGTGCCGCTGTTCGGTGGCCTTGATGATGCACAGCAGGTGTCCCTCCAGCAGAAGATGGGTCATACGACCCTGCGTCGCGGAGAGACTCTCTTCGACGAAGGCGATCTTGGCGATCGCCTGTACATCGTGACCGAGGGCAAGGTGAAGCTCGGCCACACGTCCAGCGACGGCCGCGAGTCTCTGCTCGCAGTCCTGGGCCCCGGAGAGATCATCGGTGAGCTCACGCTCTTCGATCCGGGTCCGCGCTCGACCACCGCAACCGCCGTTTCCCCGGCGTCCCTCCTCTACCTCGAGCACGAGGATCTCATGCACGTGCTCGACACCAACCCGACCCTGGCCAAGCACATGCTGCGCGCCCTCGCGCAGCGCCTGCGCCGCACCAACGAGTCTCTCTCGGATCTCGTGTTCTCCGACGTTCCCGGCCGCGTCGCCAAGGCCCTCCTGGACCTTGCAGACCGCTTCGGCACCGCGACCGACAAGGGCGTCCACGTCCCCCACGACCTCACGCAGGAAGAGCTCGCCCAGCTGGTCGGCGCCTCCCGTGAGACCGTGAACAAGTCTCTGGCCGACTTCGTGTCGCGCGGCTGGATCCGTCTGGAAGGTCGCGCCGTGACCCTCCTCGACGTCGATCGCCTGGCGCGTCGCGCTCGCTGACCGCAGCCTACACAGGGTTGGGCCCGACACCGTGAGGTGTCGGGCCCAACCTTTTGCTTGACGACATGAACGAGGCCGTGACCCCTCGTGCGATTTCCGCACGTGCCGACCACGGCCTCGTTGGTGCGCAGAGCTGCTGCGCGTCAGTTCTGAACGGCGGATGCTTCCTCAATCGGACGCTTGAGGTAGGCCACCAGGTTCTCGGAACCCGTAGGACCGGGGATCACCTGGACGAGTTCCCACCCGTCGGCGCCCCACTGGTCGAGGATTGCTTTCGTCGCGTGCGTGAGCAGCGGAATCGTGGAGTATTCCCATTTAGTCATGGCTCTATCCTACCCGCCCGCCAGCTGGGGGCGCACGAAGGACAGGACCTTCGGGACGTGAGGGCTGCGGAGCTCGCGGGCGAGCGGCTCGTCGGAGGTGCGCAACCATTCCAGCCAATTGTCCGCATGAGGATAGTGGCGCAGAATCGCTCGACGTTCGCGTTCCGTCAGACCGCCCCACACGCCGTAGTTAGCCTCAGATTCGAGAGCATCGGCGAGACATTCGAGGCGAACCTCGCATTCGTAGCAGCGCATACGAACCTGACGCTGGGAGGCACCCTGCACAAACAGCACGTCCGGTTCGATGGACGCGCAGAGCGCGCGGGCGACCCAGCTCTGGTCGTCGCCTTGCGTTGACATCGTGGAACTCCACTTCACTGAATTTCGAGCCCTGCCTGTGACCATACACACATACGTGTGCGGGTGCAAACGCTGCGACCACTGTTGAAGGCACCTCAAGGTGATTCATCAGGCAATTCTCACGCGCCGCCAAACGCCAGATGAGCGGGCCGACACGTAAGCTAGGAATATGTCGCACTCTCACTCTCGCGCTGTCCGACCGGCCCAGCTGCTCGCGCTGCTGCTGGCGTTCCTGAGCGTGTCCTCGCTCATGGGCGTCGTCACGGCCGGCATGCTCGTCCCCGTCGCGGGACCCACCGCACTGGCAGCAAAGTCAGTCCCCTCCGTCTTCAACGAGCTGCCCGGTGACCTGCAGACCGTAGCCCCGGCCGAGGAGTCCCAGCTCCTCGATTCTTCCGGCGGCGTGATCGCGCACTTCTACGACAAGCAGCGCATCGTGGTGCCCAGCGCCAACATCGCTGACGTGATGAAGAAGGCAATCGTCGCGATCGAAGATAAGCGCTTCTACGAGCACAACGGCGTCGATGCCACGGGTATCGCTCGCGCGCTCGTGACGAACCTGGGCGACAGCGGCCGCCAGGGCGCTTCGACGATCACCCAGCAGTACGTGCGCAACTCGCTGGCAGAGCGCGGCTACCTCGAGGGCGACGCGGACCAGGTGAGCGCGGCAACCGAGCAGACCACCGAGCGTAAGCTGCGCGAAATCAAGTACGCACTGGCACTGGAGAAGACCCAGTCGAAGGACGAAATCCTCACGGGTTACCTCAACATCGCCCCCTTCGGCCCCATCACCTACGGCGTCGAGGCCGCCTCGCAGCGCTACTTCTCCAAGTCCGCGTCGGAGCTGAACTACCTCGAGGCTGCGCTCCTCGCAGGCCTCGTCCAGTCCCCCGTCCAGTACGATCCGCTGACCCACCCGGAAGCCGCTCAGGAACGCCGCGACACGGTCCTGGCAACGATGCTTGACCAGGGCGTCATCACGCAGGAAGAGTACGACGAGGGCATCGCAACGTCGGTCGATTCGATGCTGCACCCGACGGTATCCTCGGAGGGCTGCTCGGGCGCCGACTCCTCGAAGGCATACTTCTGCGACTACGTCCTGTCCCAATTCCTGGAGGACCCGACATTCGGCGCGACGCGCATCGAGCGCGAGCGCCTGCTCAAGACCCAGGGCATCACGATCCGTACGACGCTGGACACCGCGAAGCAGGACGCGGCCTACGCCTCGTTGACGAACGCGATCCCCGTGGGCGACGCCTCCGGCCTGAACGACGCGCTCGTGTCGCTGGACCCGCGCACCGGCAAGGTGCTCGCGATGGCCCAGAACACGACCTACGGCATCGAGGCTGGCCAGACGATGTCAAACTACTCGGCCGACGGTAACTTCCAGGTGGGCTCGACCTTCAAGGTGTTCATCCTCCTGCAGTGGTTCAAGGAAGGACACTCGGCCTACGAAACCGTGGGCTCGGCCAACACCTTCTACCCGAACGGCGCCTTCAAGTGCGACGGCCGCTCCATCACGACCGAGGGCTACCAGGTCAACGACCTCGCGGGTAAGACCGGCACCATGAACGTCGTGCGCGCCACCGGCCAGTCCGTCAACCAGGCCTTCGTGAACATGGCGTCCCGCGTCGACTTCTGCTCGATCTTCGACACGGCCTACAACTTGGGCATCACCGAGGACGGCGAGGTTCCCTCCCCCTACCCGGCCAACATCCTCGGCTCCGTGTCTGCCTCACCGCTCCAGATGGCGTCCGTGTTCGCGGCGATCGCAAACTCCGGCCAGCAGTGCACGCCGCAGTCCATCGAGTCCGTGACTGACCGCGACGAGAACGTCCTCAAGGAGTTTTCCGCGGACTGCAAGGAGGTCATCTCCCCCGACGTCGCCAACAAGACAGCGGCCCTGCTGACCGCGTCCGCCGGCCAGTACTACACATCCACGCGCCTGGGCGACGGGCGCCCCTTCGCCGCGAAGTCGGGCACCACCGACGGCCACGCCAACACGTGGCTGACGGGCTTCACCCCCTCCATCGTGACCTCCGCGTGGGTGGGCCACGGCGAGAATTCCTCTCAGGAAGTCGGCGCCGTGACCATCAACGGGCACTACTACGGCGAGATTTACGGTGAAACCTTCGTCGGCCAGAACATCTGGGCGCCTTACATGACGCAGGTCCTGGCGGGCACCCCCGTCGAGGCCGTCTCGAACGCGAACATCGGGGCGAGCACTCCGCGCACCTCGACTCCTACGCCGTCTCCCACCAGCAGCGGGCACTGACATGGCGTCGACGCTCATGGAGGCCGCGCCCTCGTCCCGCCGACCAGGCCGTGGCCTCCTGCGCACTGCGGGCGCGCTGGTCGGGGGGCTGGGGCTCGCCGGGGTCGCTGCGGGCGGGGCCGCGCTGGCCTGGGGATCGATTGAGCGCACGATGCCGGTGCTGCGGCGCTACCAGGTTCCGGTTCGTGCTCGCGTTCCCGAGGTGACGATCCTCCAGATCGCGGACCTACACCTGTTCGCGGGGCAGGAGTTCCTGCTCCGTTTCCTCTCCGATGTCGCTTCCTCCGAGCGTTTCGACATGGTCGTAGCAACGGGGGATAATTTCGGCTCGACCGAGGCCCTCGACATGGTGATGGACGCCTATCGGCCCTTCCTGTCGTATCCGGGCGCGTTCGTTCTGGGTTCGAACGACTACTACTCTCCGATCCCCAAGCGCTGGAGCCGCTACCTGTCGCGCTCCAAGCCGCACCCCGCTCGCGTCGTTCCCGACCTGCCGTACCTGCCGATGGTGCGCGAGTTGGTTCGCGCCGGGTGGCTGGATCTGTCAAATGCCGCCGGGACCCTCGCCGTTCCCGGCGGGACGGTGTCACTGCTGGGGACCGACGACGCGCACATTCACCGCGACCGCTTGGGCGCCCCGGCCGCGTCGTGGGGGCAGGAGGGCGTCTTGCATCTGGGCGTCACGCACGCGCCTTACACGCGCGTCGTGTCCGCGCTCGCCTCGGCTGGCTCGGACCTGATCCTGGCGGGCCATACGCACGGCGGTCAGATCGGCATCCCGGGCTGCGGCGCGATCATCACGAACTGCGACATCGCGCGCCGCTACGCGAAGGGTTTGAATCGCTGGGAGGCCCCCGACGGCTCCCAGTCTTGGTTGCATGTATCCGCCGGCCTGGGCACGTCTCCCTACGCGAAGATTCGTATAGCAACGCGCCCCGAGGCATCGATCATTCACGTCCACCCGGCGTAGCCAGCACCCACACGCCCTGGTTATTGCGGCGTGGCCCACACTTCGGCGGGTCGGTTCGTCTCGGTTTGGGATTATCGGCGAGGTGAGGCTATACTCGAACGGCACCGGGGTGTGGCGCAGCTTGGTAGCGCGCTTCGTTCGGGACGAAGAGGCCGTGGGTTCAAATCCCGCCACCCCGACGGTGAGTCGCCGGGACCGTTTGGTCCCGGCGACTTTTGTTATACCGGGCCGAGGCGCCTCTCGGCGGGCCGGGGCGCTTCTCGGCGGGCCGAGGCGCCTCTCGGCGGGCCGGGTGCCGGTGGCGAGGGCGTGGCGGTGCTGCGGGCGCACGGCGGGCCAGGTGCCGCGGGGCCGGGTGGCGCGAGGGTGTCGGGCCGGGCCTAGCGACGGCCGAAACAACAGCGCAAGGGCCGCTGCACCCGTTACATGGCGATACACCCGTTACGTGGCGATACACCCGAACAGAAGGGGTGCAATGCCTACGGATCGGGTGCAGCGCACCCAATAACAAGTACAAACGCGGAATCTGCGAGACGACCGCCGGCGCGCAGAAGGTACATTAAAGAACAAAACGTGTTGGTTTTGTGGCGACCTTCCGGCGTGCTCGTGGGGGAAAATCAACAATGAAGGTCCTTGTTTTATCGTGAGGGAATGAATACCCCCACATGCCCGGCGTGCGGGCTGGCGCGGGGTGCACGGCCGGGGGTGGCGCGGGGCCAGTCTTCCGCGTTTTCGTCATTCCTTCAGCACTTGTGCACAGCATGCGGGCTGGCGGCCTAAATTTCGCATGCAATTCCCCCGAGGTGCGAGCGCGCCCCGGATTCACATCCTTGGAATTGCAACGTTTCTGGATATGGTTGAACGTTCAGTCAATCGAATTGCATGCGACATTGCTCCGATCATTCCCTGAGGCGTCCCGCCTATCAACGATCGCTGAGCACATCGCTCCGACGCCCATGGCGCTGGTCAGCCCCCAGAGGTTGCGCACATCACAGACTACCTCACCTATCACAGTCCGTCTCGATTGTTTTTCGTTGAGGTGGGCTGCACTGTGGGCGCTGCACCCTTAGCGCGGGCCGCCGAATCCCCGCCGCAGGCCACCGAGCCGCGAGAATCCGCCACTCGGGCCGCCACGCGGGGGGAATTGCACCATTAGAGCCACGACACGCCGGCGACACGCCGGCAGGATGCTTCTAATGGTGCAAACCCCCCATCCAGCCCTGGATGAACTGCGTCCCGGAGTTGCCCGCATCACAGACCATCTGGCCCATCACGCCCATGCCAGCCATTTTTCGTCGCGGTGGTCTGCACTGTGGGCGCCACACCCACGCCGCCCGCCGCCGTACCGCTGGCCCGGGCCGCCGAATTCCCGTCGCGGCGCGGCGGAAGGAACAGAATCGGCGGAAGGATCAGAATCGGCGGCAGGATCAGTGTCGGCCGCAGGACCGGCATCGTCGGCGTCTCCATCGGGTTCCGAACCCCAAACCACCCGGGTCGCTGGGCACCCGGCCGATGCTCGGCACCCGGTCGGCGCCCGCTCGCACGAAGAACCGCGCATGAACCTCCACGCATAACGCCAACGCGCATGCCGCCCCGACGCTTAGCGCGACAGTGAGCCTTCGGTGTGTTGAATCACCCCATGTCCCTCACGCTCACGTTTTAAAGACGATAGACTTTCGGCGTACCCATCACCTACGTTCTAGGAGTACCCCCATGAAGCGTCGCATTGTCGCAGCCGTTCTCGTCGCCCTCTTCCCCCTCGGCATGGCCGCCTGTGGCTCCCAGTCCAAGGCCGATGCCTGCAAGGAGATTGAGAAGGCTATGAACGAGGCCGCCGAGGCCATGGTCTCCGCTGCCCAGGACATGACCACCAACTCCAATGCCCAGGCTTCCTACAACTCGATCGCGGAAGCCTACGAGGCTGCCTCCAAGAAGATCACCAACAAGGAGATTAAGACCTCCGTGGATCAGGTGGCGCAGGATTGGCGCAAGGTCGGCGAGAATGCCTCCGCCGTTGCCAACATGGACCTTTCCAAGATGAACGAGTACATGCAGGCCGTCGAGGATATGTCGGCGCACCAGGATGCTCTCTTCGAGACCTGCGGCTTCTCCCAGGCAGGCAAGTGAGCCATCTCTGACACCGTCAGCTCGCAGTGGGAGGGACGACCCGATGGGTCGTCCCTCCCTTGTGTCACGCCGCGAGTGGCCCCGACGGCGCGGATGCAGACTCACCCGAGTCGGCCATGGCCTCGTGACGTCAGGCGCGGCCGCCGCTCTTCCAGCGGCGGAAGAACATCGCCAGCAGCGCGCCGGACAGGTTGTGCCACACCGAGAACACGGCTGCCGGGAGCGCGGTTTCCGGGGTGGCGGCGAAGTGGGTCTTCGCGAGGGTCGCCGCGAGCGCCGAGTTCTGCATGCCAACCTCGATCGCGGTCGTGCGCGCAGCCTTGTCGGAACCGCGCCCCACGCGCCCGGCCAGGTAGCCGAACAGATAGCCCAGCAGGTTGTGACAGATGACCACCGCGATGATGAGGGCGCCCGACGTGAGGATCTTGTCGACCGAGCCCGAGACGACGACGACCAGCACGTAGCAGATACCCAGCACGGAGATCCAGGGCAGAAGCGGCAGGATCTTCTCCACGAACTTGCCGGCGAGGAAGCGGACGATGAAGCCGCCCAGCACGGGGGCGAGGACCATCAGCAGGATGTTCTTGGCCATTGCCGCGCCATCAACCGGCATGCGCGAACCCACCAGCCAGGCGGTGAGCAGCGGCGTCATGAGGGGTGCGAGCAGCGTCGAGATCGAGGTCATGGTGACCGACAGGGCGACGTCCGCCTTTGCCAGATAGGAGATCACGTTCGAGGCCGTACCGCCGGGGGCGCAGCCGACGAGGATGACGCCGACGGCGACCGCGTCGGGGAGGCGGAACACGTAGCACAGGGCCCAGCCGACGAGGGGCATGATCAGGTACTGGGCGACAACACCCACGAGCACGGGCAGCGGACGCTTGACGATAAGCCCAAAGTCGGGCAGCGTCAGGGTCAGGCCCATGCCGAACATGATGACGCCGAGGGCCCAGTTGACGCCGGGGGCCAGCGGCTTAAAGGTCACGGGCGTGACCATCGCGATGGCGAAGGCCGCCAGAATCAGCAGCGGAAAAACCGTAACGGCGATGCGAGCGCTGCGGTCCTCTGAGGACAGAGTCGGAGATTGAGTTGTAACTGCGTCTGATGTGGACATGCCCCCATATTTCACCGATCGTTGAATTGTTCCCTTCCGCATCTCACGTTGTGATCAGCTCAGTATTGAGCCTCACAGGACTACTTCACTAAGCTAAGGCTATGCACAGTGCAGCGCCGCAGACTCAGAACGCATCCGGGCGCCCCACGGGTGGCGGACCCGACCGCACGCCGGGGCGACCCCAGGGGCGCCCGAAGCCGCGTCACCATAAGAACCCCCGCATGCGCGATCTGCAACGCAACGGCTGGCTCTCCGACCAGCACGGTGCATGGACGATGATGGCCTTGCCTCCACTGCTCGGCTGGGCGCTATCCTTCACCTTCTCGTGGCTGGTCATCCTCATGTTCCTCGCGTGGGCGATGGCATTCCAGATGTTCTCGGCCGTGTGCCTGTGGGTCAAGACCCCCGCGAAGCGTCGCAGCCGCATCGTGCCCGCGATCATCACCTACGGCGTCCTCGCGGCCGTTCCCGGCATCACGCTGCTCGCGATGCGTCCCCAGCTGCTGTGGTGGGCCATCGCCTTCGCGCCGCTGGCCTCGTCCGCGATCTACCTGGTGTGGCAGGGGCGTGAGCGTTCCCTGGGCGCCCGAGCCGCCTCGATCCTGGCGAGCTCTATCATGGGACCCGTCGCTTTTTCGCTGGCGATCGCGGAGGGTTCGCCGGCATCAGTGACACTCCACGCGTGGGCGACGTGCGTCGCGTTCGGCCTGCACTACATCGCTACGGTTCCGCTGGTGCGCTCGATGATCCGAGGCCGGAAGGACCCGCGCTGGGCGGTGGGTTCTACACTGCTACACGCGGCGTTCACGCTCGGCGCGGCCGTGGCGTGGTGGTTCGGCGCGCTGGCGATCTGGCCTGTCATCATGTGGGCGTTCCTGACGGTTCGCGCGTGGGTGATGCCGACGATCAGTCGAAGGCGGGCGCGTCCGCTCTCGCCCAAGCTCATCGGATTCAGCGAGCTCGGCTGGTCATTTCTCCTCATCGCTTCCCTGTTGGTCCCGTAGGCTCACCCTCCCCGGATGCCGCCCGCGCAAGCCGCCGCCCGCGCGAGGCGCCCGCGCACCCCGTAGGCCGTCGTCCGCGCCGCCGCCCGCGCGGTGATCCTGCTACTGGGCGATGCCCTCGGCGCGCGCGAAGTCGGCGGCCACGGATAGGAACCGGTCGTTTTGTTCGCGCGAGCCCACGGACACGCGCACGCCTTCGCGGAACGGGCGCACGATGAGGCCGACGCGGGCGCAGGCATCGACGAGGCCGTAGACGCTCCCGCGCAGCAGGTAGAAGTTCGACTGGGTGTCCGGGATGTCGTATCCGAGCTCGCGAAGGGCGGGGACGATGCGCTCGCGTTCGGCGACGATCTCTGCGACCGCGCGCTGGACAGCCTCGGCGTCCGCGAGGGAGGCGAGGGCAGCGGCCAGCGCGAGGGAGTTGACGCCAAAGGGCACGAGGAGGGACTGAATGGCGCCGATCACCTCGGGGTCTGCGATGGCGTAGCCGACGCGCACGCCGGCCAGCGCGTGGGCCTTGGAGAAGGTGCGCATGATGACGACGTTGGGGTGCTCCTCGATGAGGGGAACCGCGCTGCGCACGCCGGGCTTGGTCGCGAAGTCGATGTAGGCCTCGTCGACGATGATCATGACGTCGTCGGGGGCGTCCGCCACGAAGGAGGCGATCTCCTCGTAGGTGAGGGCCGGGCCGGTCGGGTTGTTCGGAGAGCAGAGGATGACGGCGACGGTGTCGGGCGTGATCGCTTCGCGCATCGCGACGAGGTCGTGGCTGCCGTCCGGGAGGAGCTCCACGGGCACGGGGTCGGCGCCCACGGTTGGAACGGCGATCGGGTAGGACTCGAAGGAACGCCACGGGTAGACGACCTGGGTGCCGGGTTGGCAGACGGCGGACAGCGCGGCCACGAGGATTGCCGAGGAGCCGGTGCCGACGCACACCTGGTCGGCGCCGACCCCGAAGCGCTGTCCGAGCGCCTCGCGCAGGGGCGCGGCCGTCAGGTCGGGGTACCGGTTGATTGTGTCGAGCTCGCGGGCAATCGCCTCCAGGACGGCGGGGCTGGGCGGGGTCGGCATTTCGTTGGACGAGATTTTGACGGCGTCGGGCGCTGACTTGCTGGGCTTGTAGCGGGGCAGGGAGAGGACGGCGGGCCGGAAGCGCAGGTTGCTCATGTGTGTAGTCCTATCCCATGGGGGTGCGCCGTGCAAGCAACGTCCCACTGCGCAAGAATGAACGAATGGATTTCATTGCTCGACTCGTTGCCACGATGGCCGGACTGTGGGTTACGACGCTCCTGGTCCCGTCGATCTCCGTCACGTCGACGACGGCATCAGGAACCGTGATTGCCCTCGCCGTCATCGCTTTCGTGTTCACGCTGGTCAACTCGATCATTAAGCCCGTCATCAAAACGCTGGCTTTCCCCTTATACCTCCTGACCTTCGGCCTGTTTGCCCTGGTGACGAACTCGCTGCTCTTCGCACTGACGGGGTGGCTGTCCACGTCGCTGGGCATTCCCATGACGACGGGCGGCTTCTGGTCGTGCCTGGCGGGCGCCGTCATCACGTCGGTGGTTGCCTCCCTCGTGTCGGGCGTGCTGCGCGACAAGAAAGACAAGCGCGACTAGGTCGGACCACCCTCCTCTTCGGGGCGCATCACTTGTCGGTGATGCGCCTCGTTTGGTAGTGGTGGACGGTGGTTTGTGTGCGTTCGGTCAGCCCGAGCGCCTGGGTGCGGCGGGCCTCGGCGGCCGCGAGCGCCCCGAGGCCCGGGTCGGTCGAGGCCTTGGCGGCGTTCAGGGAGCTGCGGATCTCTTCGACGTAGACGGGGGCGGAGTGTGAGCAGGGGACGGGGTCGGTCCCATCGCAGGTGGCCTGGTAGTCGTGGAACATGACAGTGGTGACGTTGTCTCCTTGCGTGGCGTAGCCGTCGAGGCCGGGGACGATGTCGCCAGAGTTTTCGTAGGAGAGAACGGGGACGTCGGTCGGGGCGATGGTGGCTGTCGGGGATCCGGCGGTGACGACGGAGACGACGTTGTAGCGGGAGCGCACATCCGGGTCGGCGGCCAGTTGGGCGGCCATGATACCTCCTTGGGAGTGCCCGGCGAACTCGACGGCTTCGCCGGGTGCGATGCCCGCGTCCTTCATCGCCTCCTGGATGGCATAGAACTGGTCGGAGTCCATGCCGCCGACGCCCTGGAGGTTGGTGAGCATGTCCTGCGGCCCATCCGTGCCCACTGTGAAGGACTGCGTGCCGCGGATATCGACGGTCCACGAGCGCGTCTGCGTCCCGTCCTCCCCCGTCGTGACGTGCTCCTCGATGGCGATCTCGCCGTTGTTGGCGTCGCCACCGTGCATGTCGACGATGTGCTCGATGAGGTCGGCGCTGGTCGGCGCCCCCTCGTAGTGAGTGTCGGGCGCCGCATCCGGCATCGACTCCTGCGTCTCAGCCGTTCGCTGCCGAAGCTCACCTGGCCATTTCTTCAGGCCGATTCCGCCGTAGTGGACACGCATGTCTCCGCTGGCTGACTTGACCACGACCCCGTAGCTCGCGCCGTTCTCCCGCCGACAACCGGTCCACCACGCGGCGGCGAGTGCTGCTACGCCTGAAGCCGAGGCCGTTGACGTGGAGTTGAGGTCCTGGCTGACGCCGAAGCCGAAGAATGACAGGCCACGCGCAACGTCCCTGAATACGGGTACCGAGTTGACGTCCAGGGCGAATCGGCCGAGGTCGCGCTGGAAGCGGGCGCCCGACATGTCATCCTTGTGCACGTAGAACAGGAGGCCGTCGATACCAGTGTTGATCAGATCCCTGTTTCCCACAAACGATGCCGCGGAAGGGTTGAGTACCGTTGGCAGCCAGGGAAGCCCCAGGTCATGTGCCGCGTCCTGCTGCCCATGAAAGAGGGCGCTCGACACCGCGCCCGCGAGGCCTCCCGTGGCACAGAACCTGGCCATGCCGATCGGGGTGAGTTGCGGTCCCATCGGGCTGCCGGGGACGGCCTCCCACAGCGACGCTCCCGCCTCCGCGTCCCCGTAGGTCAGGGATGCGTCCTGGAGCTTCCACAGCAGCTCGTCGATGCGGGATTCGAGGGTGTCCAGCGCGGCTAGCGCCCCGCGGATCGCGTCGACGAGGGCGGTGCCGGCCAGCGGGTTGGCGGGAGTGGCTGCCTCCGCCTCCCATAGGGCCGTGGTGAGGGCGCCCCGGGCGGGTTGGATGATCAACAGCTTTTTGTATGTCAGTATCGTGTGTTCGGCGCACAGCTCGTTGACGTCGACGCTGAAGGGGCCGGAGACGACGGACACGTCGCGATGGGGATCGAAGGACACGGTCACCATCTCCCCGACAGGGCCATGTCGATGCCGACCTTGCATGAGGTCGACATGGCACGCTGTGCGGCAGCCAGCGTCTTGGCGCATTCCGATTCGAATGAGGGGACCAGGTCCAGGGCCTGCGAGATCTCCTCGAGGACCGTGTGGGCCTGGGCGACGGCCTCGTCGCGCCTGGCCCGGTATCCATCTCCTGCGGTCCCCATCCACTGGGGGCACGAGGCATCCGCGAGCACTGCGCGCAGGTCGTCGACGAGGCCGTGGGCGGAGTTGAGGGGCCCGGCGGGCCCGAGCGCATCGATGAGCATGGGGACTCCCTTCGTTGGAAGCGTTGTCGTGACAATCACGACGCTACGCGCGAGGCGAGGCGGGTCGCTACCCGCCGACGCGCACCTGTGGATGGTCGCCGGCTCGGCGCTCCCCCCTGTGGATGGGCGCCTCATTCATGCTCCCCCTGTGGATAGCCGATCCGTCCGCGCCTGCCCTGTGGACGGCGGGCGGGCACCCCGGCGGAAGGCCCCGCGAGCGGAGAACCGCATGACCCGGCCCCGGCCTCGTGCGTTACCCACGCCACGAACCGCCGCGCGGACTCAGCGTCCCGAAGGCCCACCGTTCTGGGAAGATAGGGGGTATGAGCGACACGATGACACTGTTCTCCACTGCCCACGGCTATTCGGACTTGGCGGGCGGGGGTGAGCCGCTCAGCCCGCTGGACGGGCGCTACCGCGCGGTGGCCGCACCGCTGGCGAACTACCTGTCCGAGGCGGGCCTGAATCGCGCGCGCGTGCACGTCGAGATCGAGTGGCTGATTTTCCTGCTCGACAACTCGG
>ERZ772912.419-NODE-419-length-19559-cov-7.618489_pt1 | contig 19559 bp, 15 predicted proteins | sample MGYA00512119_ERZ772912 | MGnify/ENA primary metagenome ERZ772912 (study PRJEB29015, sample SAMEA2738048) | human oral metagenome | biome: human oral; feature: human-associated habitat; material: saliva | place: China | collected 2230 ...
CATTCGTCACCTGCGAGAGATTCGAGATTGAGGCAACGACGGCGGTAAACACCAGTGGAATCACCGCGGCTTTAAGGAGAGTCACATAGGATGTGCCGACGGCGTCCAGAGTTGCCATGAGCCAGTTGGGGTTGTTTTTCGCGTCGCCGCCAAGAGCTGTGGCGGCAAACCCTAACCCAATACCAATAAGGAGGGAAGCGATAATCTGGTTGCCAAAAGAGGCCGCCCAGGAGGGAAATCTAAATGTTCGTGTGTTAGCCATGGCGCTTACTGTAGACCTGTTGGGCGGGGCGGTCGAATTTAGATGACGAAGTATTGCGGTGATAAAGCTTCGAGTGGTCCTTCAGGCTCCCATTCTGCCTTGGTATGATGGGGTGTGCCCCCGTAAATCCGCGACTGTAGGGTGTATAACCCTGAAGGAGACACCTCATGAGCAGTGCCCCAGGTAACGAGAGTGCCGCCTCAAAACTAGCGAATACGGCTGGTGAAGCTGCTGCTAATATCCCCAGAACAGGTGTTAGTGGTAAACGGTGGCTGGCTATTGTTGGGGCGGGTGCCCTAATTGTCAGCGGCAGCGTGTTTGCCTATAACTCATTGCATAAAGAAGAAGAGGCGTTTACCGCTGACGGCGGTGAAGAGTTTGCCCAGGTTTGCCAAGACGCAAAAACTGGGCGTCGGGTTGAAGACTCCGAATGTGAGAAGGCAGGTGAAGCCGCTAACTCCAGTGACTCCTCATCCAGCTCGAATAGTAATAACAGCAGCCACAATAACAGCGGGTCAAACTCAAACTCTGGTACGCACAATAACCAGTCCCATGTCACCAACGCGTTCCTGTGGTACTACATTGGCAGTCAGGCTGGCCGGAACGGGAGTATTCCCGCAGTAGGGTCGTCGCTGACGGGCGGCAGCACCTCCCGCCCGTCGTCCGGCACGGTCTATAGCGGTGTATCTTCTAAGGGCGGCGGGTTTGAATCGTCTTACCGCAGCGCCAAGAACACCAGCACGGTCGCTGGCGGTAAGGTCACGTCCACCACTAGCGGCGGTAAGAGCAGCAGCGCAAAGTCTGGGTCGAACCCCGGTTCGCGTGTGGGCAGTAATAAGTCGGGCAGTAACTCCGGCGGCTCCAAGTCAGGAAGCAATTCCGGGTCCAAATCAGGTGGCTCTAAAGGCGGCTTTGGCGGAGGATCCAAATCGGGCGGAGGCACCTCCGGCGGCTAGGACCCGGCCCCTGAGCAAACTCACCATTATCCCTTCACGAGCGAACGGACACCATGCGACGCGAAGAATTCCCTGCCCACCGCCCGGGGTGGGAACAGACAATTGATGAGGAAGGCCTCACCTACAGCATCGATTTCCCAGGCGACACCCATTACTGGAACGAGTACGCCGCCTACGTGTTCACCCCCGACGAGATGGACAGCATCAGGGCCCAGTCGGAACAGATACATAAGATGTGCCTGAACGCCGTAGAATACATGGCCTCCGGGGCGTTCGGCACCCTGGGGCTACCCGAACCTGCGTTTCAGCTGGCTATTGAGTCGTGGAACCAGCAGGACCCCGATTTTTACGGCAGGTTCGATTTCACATACTCCGGTATCCCCGGGGACCCCCTGAAACTGCTCGAATACAATGCAGACACCCCCACCGGCATTATTGAGGCGGCTATCTGCCAGAAAACCTGGTATCAGCAGCAGCGTCTTGACGCGCAAGGCTACGGGCACTGGGGCGAGATAGGGGAGGCGTTTACCGAACGGTGGCGGCAGATCTTCGCGGCTGAGACCGCCCCGCAGCTTCACCTTGCGCACGTGAACGAGAGTATTGACCCCTACCAGGAGGACTACAATAACGTGTGGCTTATCGCCCACGCAGCCCAGCTGGCCGGGGTTAAGACCAAGCTCATTCCCATTGACGAGATCATTTTTAATGAGGACACCAAATCGTGGTCTGACGCGGACGGTAAGCCCATTAATAACCTCTTTAAGCTGTACCCGTGGGAGGACCTGGTGACGGATTCGGAGTCCGGGTACGATAAGCTGCTCTTCGCCTACCACGGCTCGATCCGCCGCTGGGTTGAGCCAGCCTGGAAAATGTTCCTCTCAAATAAGTTGCTGCTGGCCGCCCTGTGGGAGATGTACCCCAACCACCCCAACCTAGTGCCCGCCTACGCCGGACGCTCAGGCGGGCTGACGAACTGGGTGCGTAAACCCATTTTTGGGCGTGAAGGTGACGGCATTGAAGTGCATGCCCCTGACCACGGCATTTTCTCCCGCGATGAGGAGGATGAGCATTTCATTCATGCCCCCGAGAGCGAGTTCGTGTACCAGCAGTACATTCCCGCGCCCCTGTATTCCGGCCTCATGCAGCCCACCAACCACCCGATGCTGGGTGTGTGGATGGTGAACGGGCGGGCCGTGGGCATGGGCATCCGCGAGTCGGACGGGCCGGTCACCGACTACTACTGCCGTTTCGCCCCGCACCTTGTCAAAGAGTAGAGCAACGGTACGGGGCTGATGGCGCAGGGCGCACTTCAAAGCTGCATATGCTGTGCGGTGCGCCCTGTGCTGTTTCGCTGGGTTTAGTCGTCTTCGTCGTCCTCTTCATCATCGGCCATGACCTCGTCGCTGAGCGCGCGGCGGAGCGTATCGAGTCCCACCGAGCCGAGCATGAGCGCCCGTGTGTGGAACTCCCGCAGCGTATCGCCCTGAGCCAGCGCCGCCTGCCTCAGCTGCAGCCAGATACGCTCACCCACCTTATAGCTGGGCGCCTGACCGGGCCAGCCCAGGTAGCGGATGAACTCGAACCGGATAGTGCCTTCGGAGCCTTCCAGGTTCTGCACCAAAAACTCGTACCCCAGTTCGGGGGTCCACGCGGTTCCCGGTTCAACACCCAGACGCGGTGCCCACTCATCGGGTACCGGCAGTTCACAGTGCACACCGATATCGAACACCACGCGGGCTGCGCGCATCCGCTGAGCGTCCAGCATCCCCATCCGGTCCCCGGGGTCCTGTAAGAAACCCAACTCGTCCATGAGCCGCTCGGCGTATAGGGCCCAGCCTTCACCGTGGCCTGAGGTCCACATCATGCTCGCCCGCCACTTGTTCATGGTGTTCGCCATCGCCGTAGCCACCGAAATCTGCAGGTGGTGCCCCGGCACGCCCTCATGGTACACGGTGGATGTTTCACGCCAGGTGGCGAAGGTGTCATCCCCTTCCGGCACGGACCACCACATGCGGCCCGGGCGAGAAAAATCGGGGGAGGGCCCGGTGTAATAGATGCCGCCCTCATGGGTGGGGGCGATTCGGCACTCAATGTTCAGCATCGGGCCGCCAATATCGAAATGGGTGCCCGCCAGCGCCTCAACGGCGGTATCGGCGTGGGTCTGCATCCACTCCCGCAGCGCCTCGGTGCCGTGCAGGGCACGCACCGGATCCATATCCAGCAGCTCTTTGGCACGTTCTATGCTGGCGCCCGGTTCGATCTCTGAGGCCACAGTGTGCTGTTCAGTAATAATCCGCTCCAGCTCCTGCACACCCCAGGCGTATGTTTCATCCAGGTCGATGCTAGCCCCCAGCGATTCACGCGAGTACAGGGTGTAGAGTTCCCGGCCCACCGCATCTTTGCTGGGGGCTTCGGGCAGCAGGGTGTCGCGCAGGTATGTGATGAGGGCACGGTAACCGTCCTTAGCGGCCTGGGCACCTTCGCGGGCTTGCTCCGTGATAGCAGGTGCTGCGGCGGTGATCTCCGCGGCCAAAGCATCAAAGAACCCGCCATCGGCAATGTACGCTTCGGCCTGCTCGATCACGATCTGCACCTGACGGCGTGGGGAAACTTTGCCCTCCGCACGTGCCGCCTCAAGGGTCTGAATAAACCCGTCGATAGCGCCCGGAACGTTCGCTAAACGCCCGGCAATGTGCGTCCAGTCCCGCTCGTTCTCACGGCTCATAAGGTCGAATGAGGTACGGATCTGCTGGGGTGCGCTGAAGATATTATTCAGCTGCCATCGCCCCAACCCTGCACGACGCATTTGACGGGTAAGCGTGAGCCGCTCCTGCATGGCATCTAGAGTCACCAGGTCTGTGTCATCAATGGGGATGACCTTATCCAGCTTTTTCAGGGTTTTTTTGACGAGCTTCGCATATGCTTCTTCACCAGCGGGGGAATAGTCACCAAAGAGTGTTTCAACACCTGTACGGCCGTGCTCGGTGGCAAGAACTGGGTCTAAATCAAGGGATGCTTCATAGAATTCATTAGCGATGCGATCAACGTCGGTCTGCGCCCGCTTAATGCGATAGATAGCCGGAAGTTCGTCGTAGATGGTCATGGTCTAATCCTATCCCAGAATGTGTTTTCTGTCGCATTTAGCAGGCGTTGCATGTGGCAGTACTCAGGGCCGTAATCACCCGCCAGCGCCGAGTCTTACCCTCTAGAATATCCACTGGATACCCCGAAATACTCTGACATATGTCATGTACTGCTGCTGAAAATGGCCCACACACCGGTACGAGGTTCATCTGGGAAGAGTCATTTAAGAAAGAACCGGGGCAAGCTCGAATCTGCATACTATACTGCCGCCAGAGCGCGTGCAACGATACAGGCTGAAGGGACGTTGCTGTTACATAGGCCGTGCCCGACGCCATGACCCCGGCCCCGGTTTAAGGGAGGCACCCAGCCACTGGCGGCGGTTAAGCAGACGGGAAGCCGTAGCCAAAATCGGGTTCTGCTCCTGGGCGGATGCGCCCGCCTGCATGGCATACACCAAGGCGGTCAGCGCGGCCACTTCCTCATCTGTGGGGTTGCCCTTTACGACCCGCAGCAGCGGTGCAGGGCTCTGCTGTGCAGCATCCTCAGCCTGCTGGTGCACAACCGGTGCCGCCGTACTAGTTGCCTCAGGTCCACCCGGTAGCCCCTGCTCGCTGCCCGTCTCCGCAGTTTCGGGTTCGGTGTTGGGGGTGGAAAGGGATGCGCCCTCCTCCTTTTTCTTACCGAACGAGAAGTAGCTCAACGGGTTATAGGCCGCCATGGGCCCTCCTTCATACAAGTCGTCACTTAATACCCGGCTTAGAAGGCACGGATCATCTCAAACCGTACCAGTGCACAACACCTACAGCGGAATATTCCCGTGTTTCTTCGCGGGGGTGGCTGCGCGTTTATCGTGCAGCGCCCGCAGGGATGAAATAATGCGCACGCGCGTCTCGTGCGGGGCGATCACCTCATCCACGTACCCCAGCTCCGCAGCCTGGTACGGGTTCAGCACCTCAGCCTCATACTGCTCAATCAGTTCGGCTCGGTGCGCATCAACATCTTGGCCCGCCTCCGCTGCGGCCGCCAAATCTCGACGGTACAGAATGTTCACCGCGCCTTGGCCGCCCAGCACACCGATCTGGGCGGTGGGCCAGGCCAGGTTAATGTCGGCACCGAGCTTTTTAGAGCCCATCACAATGTACGCCCCACCGTACGCTTTACGGGTAATAACGGTCACCAGCGGCACGGTTGCTTCAGCGTAGGCGTATAACAGTTTGGCGCCGCGGCGAATAATGCCGTTAAACTCCTGATCGGTGCCCGGCAGAAACCCAGGCACATCCACAAACGTCAGAATCGGCACGTTAAAGGCGTCGCAGTGACGCACAAACCGTGCCACCTTTTCGGAAGCGGCAATATCAAGGCACCCGGCAAACTGCATGGGCTGGTTTGCCACGATTCCCACGGTGCGCCCCTCAACGCGGGCGTACCCGATCATGGCGTTCGGGGCGTACAGTGCCTGCATCTCAAGGAAATGCCCGTTATCCACCACCGACTCGATAACAGCCCGCATATCGTAGGGCTGGTTTGCGGAGTCGGGGATGAGGGTATCTAAATCAAGGTCGTCCACGGTGACCGCCGGCTCTTGGTCGTGATCCAGCGGCAGCGCCTCAGATAGGTTATTTGACGGCAAAAACTCCAGTAGTTCCCGCACAAAGTCGAAGGCGTCTTCCTCATCTTCGGCCAGGTAGGTGCTGGTACCGGTCACCGCATTATGCTGGCGGGCACCACCAAGAGTTTCCATATCCACCTGCTCACCGGTGACAGCTTTAATGACGTCCGGGCCGGTAATGAACATATGCGACGACTTATCGACCATCACAATATAGTCGGTCAGGGCGGGGGAGTAGGCGGCACCACCGGCACAAGGACCCATAATCACCGAGATCTGTGGAATCACCCCGGAGGAACGCACATTCATGCGGAAAATATCGGCAAACATTGCCAGCGACGCCACACCCTCCTGGATGCGTGCGCCGCCGCCGTCATTAATACCGATGACGGGGCACCCGTTCTTCAACGCGAACTTCTGCACCTTCACGATCTTCTCGCCGTTCACCTGTGAGAGGGAACCGCCGTACACCGTAAAATCCTGCGAGTACACGGCAACAAGCCGCCCATCAATAGTGCCGTAGCCCGAAACCAGGCCATCCCCCAGCGGCTTCTTCTTATCCATGCCGAAGGCGGTGGTGCGGTGCCGCGCCATTGCGTCGAACTCCACAAAAGATCCCTCGTCCAGAAGCATGTCAATACGCTCACGCGCCGTCTGCTTCCCGCGCGCATGCTGTTTTTCGACGGCTGCCTCGCCGCCGGGGTTAATGGTCTGCTCGCGCCGGGCAAAGAAATCGGCGAGTTTACCGGATGTGGTGCTCAGGTCAAATTCCTGCTGAGTCTGCTCAGACATGTGTTCCTCAATTCGGGCAGCGCGCAGAGAGGTCTTCTGCGGTTCTGGGTGTGCGCACAGGCGCAGCAGGCTCACCCAAGCTACGGCGAACCTTACCTTACAACTATAGTGTGAACGAGTATCCGGTGCCAGATAGGTTCCGGCGCGGCGTCATATTCGGGTGTGGTCTCCACGCCCCGTTAGCTGATTGGCAGTGTACTAATGGTGCGGCACCCGCTGTAGGGAAAACGTATCGCCTTACCTGCGGCAGCTCACCCTACCTACCACCGGACGCCGCACCAAGTGAAGCGGTTAGCGAATGCTGCCAATCACCGGGTTCCACTCCTGCACTGTGTACGAGAGCACCGCCCCGCCAGTGTTCATAGGATCTTCCCGCACCAGAGCCTCGGCAGCATCAGCGGAGTCTGCGTTCACAATCAGAAGCGCCCCGGCGGCGGAACCGTCCTGCATGAGCGGGCCGGAGACAACCAGCGGCCCTGACTCGGCCTGCTCGGCCAGGTACTGCCGGTGTGCCGGGCGGTGCGCATCCTGCTGCTCGGGCGCGGCATAAACATAGGTGATTGCGTAATAAGCCATTTGTCGGCTCCTTCCGGACGGGTATCGGGGTGGGAGTTACCTCCCGTTCCCCTTAAATCTACCGCACCCGCACCGTTCCACACCGGCTGCACATCCATACAGGCGGCTCTTAAGGAATAAAAATTACAGTGAATACACAGCCAATAGCAGGCACATCCGGGAAGAAACCGGGGTGCATCCGTATTACCCTATAGTAGGAGGGCTGCACGTGCTCAAAACCATCACACAATGGGGCGGTCTAAGGGACGCAGCACCGGTAGCACCCGCCTGCCCTTGGGCGTAACCGGCGGCGAAAGAACAAATTCTAGGGTGAGAACAATGGGTAATAACACCATGAACCAAGAACGCGTACACAACGCGGCCGAACAGCACGGGTACCGTACCGTGCGCGTATTGGAGCACACCGGATCAACGAATGATGACGCGCGCCAAGTGCTCACCGACCCAAACCCCAGCGTACGGGAGCAGTTGGGGGAGCTCTCCGTCTTTGCCACGGACGATCAGCGCGCCGGGCACGGTCGGCTAGACCGAGCCTGGGTAACCCCTCCAGGTACCGCGCTTGCGGCCACCGTTGTGGTGCGCCCCCACGCCGGGATAGGGCAGGGGCTGGCACCCGAAAACTACCACTGGCTCACCCTCATAATGGGGCTAAGCGTGCGCGAGGTGCTGCGTGAACTCGGCGTAGACTGCGACCTGAAGTGGCCAAATGACCTCATTGCTGGGGGCAAAAAATGCTGCGGGGTGCTCGCCCAGCTCATCCTTGAGCCCGCGGGGACGAACCCGGCCGGTACCGCAGCAACATCAATGAGCGTGCTGGTGGGCGCCGGAATAAACCTGAATATGCTCGAAGAGCAGCTGCCCACCGAAACCGCAACAAGCACTCGCGTGCTGCTGGGGCACACAGTAGACACCGAACAGGTACTCACCCACCTGCTGGAGGTTTTCGCCCGTCGTTACCGTGCCTTCTGCAGTGCAGGCGGAGACCCCGAAAGCCCCGGTGGTGGCGAGCCGTCACTGCTGCAGCAAGCCCGCGAGCACACCCTCACCCTGGGGGCGCACGTGGCCATGCACCTGCCGGATGGACGGGTCATTACCGGTACGGCGGAAGATATTGACGATCAGGGGCGCATCCTGGTGCGTTCAGACGGGGCTCTGACCGCCTACTCGGTGGGCGATATAGAGCATCTACGCGCCGCCGACGGATCATACCTGGCGACCCGACCACCACAAGCCTAGCCCTTTACCACCGCCCCGTTACGCTTTCGAGAACATCACCGCCCGAGAGGACAACCCATGAAATTCAGGGGAAAACTACTACCGGCAGAACGAACGATCGTCATCACCCGAACCCACCCCATTAAGCTGCTTCCCGTGCTGGGGTACGCTATGCTCGCAGCCTGCGCCTGGAGCTTCGGCTCGGCCGCACGTTCATCGAACCTGCTGGCGTGGTTGGGCGTTATTCTCAGCTTCATAAGCATTATTGTGGCGGTGCGTAAGCTGCTGTACTGGCTGGGTCGGCGGTATATTGTCACCACCCACCGGCTTATGATGACCAACGGGCTGCTGAGCATGCGCTCCACCCAAGGCATGCGGCTCGACCAGATGGGCCGCCGCTGGAAGAGGCAGGGGCAAATGGGCAAATGGCTGGGATACGGGTCGGTGCAGGTTGAACTGCTGGGCACCAGCATCCCGCTGACCTACGTCCCCGAGCCCGACAAGTTTTTGCGCATTATGGAGCATTCAGTGCGCACCTACTATCCGCTGCGAGCGGGGTATATGCGCCACGGCTAAACGGGAGCTATCTCCCGGGTAGTTGAAGGCGCCCGCCGTTCGGGGGTGGGTGCAGGGCTACAAACAACAAGAAAATATCCATCGTTCTGCGGGTCTATTAAGGCGGTTGCCGCATAAACCGAGTATCCTATAGTGTGAAATAAGGCACGTGACACCGGTTTTACTGGGTGTCAACCACCAGTACATCGCCGAAAGGAGGGGATGCAATGGTCGATAGGAGCGCTAGCACCAGTTCTCTGCCCGTAACCCACGGACCAGAAACACAGATGCTTAACCTGAAAATTCTGCAGAACCTATCACAGAGCAATATTTACCGGGACGAAAAATCCAAAGAAGGCGTGCGTTCCCTCGAAAAAACTCTTCTGGGTGAAGGCCCTCGATACACCCACCGGCAGGCCGCCTTAGCCGCTGGCATGGACCCGCAGAAAGCCCGAAAAATCTGGCGTAATATGGGGTTCTCAGACACCCCCGCAGAAGAACACTACTTCTCAGACCGCGATGTGCAGCTGCTGCGTACCATTGTTGAACTAGAACGTGAAGGCGAAGTTACTTTTGAAAGCGCCCAGTCGATCGTGCGCTCAGTAGGGCAGCTGACCGACCGGATTGTGGCCTGGCAGATCGAAAGCCTTGTTGACGATATTGTCGCCCGCGAAGGCGTCAGCGACGCGCAGGCACGCCGCACCCTGCTCTTTAAACTGCCTAAGCTGATGCCCGCCCTCGAAGAGCTCGCCATGTACGGGTATCGTCGTCAGATGTACTCTGGTGTGCTGCGTCTGGCCCTGCGGGAAAACCGTGACCCCGGTGAATCACACAAACTGCCGCTCATGCGCGGGGTGGGGTTCGTCGATATGGTCTCGTACACTTCGTTAGTGCGCTCGCTTGATAAAGGCGAGTTGTCGCGTCTTATTAACCATTTTGAGCAGAGCTGCCTGGATGTGATTGTGCCCCGCCGCGGGCGCATTATTAAAACCCTGGGGGACGAGGCGTTTTTCCTCACAGAATCCCCCGAATCGGCTGCCGAGATCAGTTGCGAACTGGTGCGCTCATTTGACCGTGACCCACAGATCCCCGGGGTGCGTGTGGGGTTTATTTGGGGTGAGGTGCTGGCCAGCCGTGGCGATGTGTACGGTTCGAGTGTGAACCTTGCCTCACGGCTCGTGTCTATCGCGGAACCTGGCACGGCCCTGACAGATTCGGTAACCGCTGACGTATTACGCGAATCAGAGACTTATTTTAGGCTTACGGAACAGGGCACCAAAAATGTACGAAGTTTTGGAAATATTGGTACCGTAAGTGTTAGTCTCGGTAGCAATAATACGATGGAGAGTACACAGTAATGAGCACTAATCTTCACATGCGCACAGGCAGCGCTACTCATCGCGGCGTGTACCGGGAGAATAACGAAGATTCCATGATTGTGGCCGGGACGCTGTGCGTGGTGGCCGATGGTATGGGCGGGCATGAGGCAGGTGAAGTCGCTTCGCGCCTGTGTGTGCGGCAGCTGGCGTACTCTTCTTTTTTTACCTTGCCCGGGGGCATGAGCCCCGAAGAGCAAGAAGACTATGAGCGCCGCGTTCACGATGAGAACAAGGGCAAATCTAACCGCCGTAAAACCAGTGAACTGAACAATGAGATTTTGCGTACCTTAGAGCGGCTACGCAGCCTGATTGGTGAGGCAAATGACCAGATTAAGGGTGCGCTCTCTAAGGCTGGGGGCACCACGGTTACAGGCGCCTGGCTCACACGTATCGGGGCTCAGCAGCTTTGGGTGATCTTTAACGTGGGGGATTCCCGTACCTACCGGCTGGTGCGTGAGCAGGAGGGGTTCCACCACTCCGAGATGGAAATGCTGCCCGGTAATGCTGGGAGCGCCTCGCTGGAGCAGGTGACTGCTGACCATTCGGAGGTTCAGTACTTGGTGGATGAGGGACAGATTACGCAGCTTGAGGCACTAACCCACCCGCGTCGTAATGTGATTACCCGAGCGTTGGGTACAGGCAACTATTGGGAGCCTGACTTCTGGGTTTTCCCGGCCCATGAGGGCGACCGCGTGATGCTGTGCTCGGATGGGTTATCGGGTGAGCTCTCGCACGAGTATATGGCGCGGGTGCTCACGTCGGTGCGGCACCCTCAGGATGCTGCGGATGTGCTGCAGTATGAGGCACTACGTTCGGGCGGGCGGGACAATATTACGGTAATCGTGGCTGACGCGATCGCACCGGATGAAGACTGATAAACTACGCTATCGCACGGCGCCGGTGGGTTTGTGGTTCGGTGAGCACAACCTGCCAGCGCTTACGCACTCAACGTTTATAGTCTGAGAATGTTGTCGCATGACCGCGGGCCTCTCACAGGCTGAATCCAGCGGCTAGACTTGTTGGTGTGACTGAAAAAAACTCTTCCAATAGCCCAGAACCCGCGTCCGCTGAGGTGTCTCTCACCCCCGAAATCCGTGATGAGTATGCGCAGCTTATTGATGATGTGCGCGATGCCCGCCGCGCCTACTACACGGATGATGCCCCCACGATTTCTGATGCCGCGTACGATGCCCTCTACCGTCGTCTTGAAGAAGTTGAGGCGCTCTACCCCGAACTGGTGGCGAATGACTCTCCCACCCAGGAAGTGGGCGGGGAGGCATCCTCAGCGTTTGCACCGGTGACTCACCGCGCCCGCATGTACTCGCTGGAGGATGTGTTCTCAGACGAGGAACTGCGTGCCTGGCTCACGAAGGCGCAGGAAAACTCGCAAGCTATTTCGGGCAAGAACCCCACCTGGCTGACCGAGCTGAAAATTGATGGGCTTGCGGTGAACCTGCTGTACCGCAATGGTGCCCTAGTACGCGCAGCAACTCGCGGGGACGGCACCACGGGCGAGGACGTGACGCACAATGTGCGAACCATCGCCACCATCCCGCAGCGGCTTTCCGGGCAGAACCATCCCGAGGAGATCGAGATACGCGGAGAAGTGTTCATCTCGTCCGCCGATTTTAAAGCGCTGAACGAAAAGATTGTGGCTGAGGGCAAGAATCCGTTTGCGAACCCGCGTAATGCGGCGGCGGGCTCTTTGCGGCAGAAAGACGCGGCGGTTACCGCCCAGCGACCGCTGAGCATGTATGTGCACGGCATCGGGTCCTCCCAAGGGCTGGGGATTGAGACCCAGTCTGAGGTGTATGAGCTGCTTGCTTCGTGGGGGCTTCCAGTGAGCCCGTACACCGAGACCTTTACGGCAGTGGAGGATATTTTTGCCTATATTGAACGGTACGGGCAGCAGCGTCACTCACTGGTGCACGAGATTGACGGTATCGTCATTAAGATTAATGATTTCGCTACCCAGCGGCAGCTGGGGTACACCTCGCGTGTGCCGCGCTGGGCGGTGGCGTATAAATATCCGCCGGAAGAGGTAAATACTAAGCTGCTGGATATCCGGGTGGATGTGGGACGCACCGGCAGGGTTACCCCTTACGGTGTGATGGAACCTGTGCTCGTGTCAGGCTCAACCGTCGAGCACGCCACCTTACACAACCAGGATGTGGTGAAGGCTAAGGGGGTGCTCATTGGTGATACCGTGGTGCTGCGCAAAGCTGGCGATGTTATCCCCGAGATTGTGGGCCCGGTAGTGGCCTTACGCGACGGCAGCGAACGAGAGTTCGTGATGCCCACGCTCTGCCCTTCCTGCGGTTCACCTCTTGCCCCGGGTAAAGAGGGAGATGTGGATTTGCGGTGCACCAACCCGCAGTCTTGCCCGGCGCAGCTGACCGAGCGTATCTACTATGCTGCCTCCCGCGCGGCTTTTGATATTGAGGCGCTGGGGTTTGAGGCAGCTAAAGCACTCACCGCTCCCGCAGAGCCGGCGGAGCCGCCGCTGCGCAGTGAGGCGTTCCTCTTCGACCTGACCGAAGAGGACCTGCGTGAGGTCAAGATTGAGCGGGAGAAAAAAGTGAAGGGGGTAGGAACCGGCAAAACTGAGCTGGTGCCTTACTTCTGGAGTAAAGGGACCGCGAAAAGGCCCTCCGCACCGACGAAGAACACCCGCAACCTGTTTGTTGAGCTTCAGAAAGCTAAGCAGCAGCCGCTGTGGCGTGTGCTCGTTGCCCTGTCGATCCGGCATGTGGGCCCTACTGCGGCACGTGCGCTTGCCACCGAGTTTGGGTCAATGGATGCGATCCGTGCGGCTGACCGCGACCGTCTAGCGGCCGTGGATGGTGTGGGCGGTACGATCGCCGACTCGATTATTAACTGGTTCGCGGTGGACTGGCACGCCGAAGTGGTGAACCGTTGGGCACAGGCCGGGGTGCGCATGCAGGACGAACGTGATGAGTCCATCGAACGCACCCTTGAGGGTGTGACTGTGGTGGTTACCGGAACGCTGAATGATTTCACGCGCGATAGCGCCAAGGAGGCAATTATTGTTCGCGGCGGCCGCGCTTCAGGCTCTGTATCGAAGAAAACTCATTTTGTAGTCGCCGGAGCCTCGGCAGGCTCCAAGCTTGATAAGGCGGAATCGCTGGGGATTACTGTGCTTGATGAGGACGGGTTTAAGAAACTGCTAACGCAGGGCCCGAGTGCTTTTGACCCGGATACTGAACAAGCGTAATGGCGGCGGTTAAGACAGGCGCCTCTTTATCGCGGTTGAGCCGTCGGGTACCTGTGCAGTGGATAGCTTGTGAGCTGTCATTGTGCGGGTCCCGGCGGCTTTATGCTGGTGCTAAAACGTCCCAATTAAATTGGTACGGTCCCCGAACGGTAAAACAGGGCAAAAATCCCCTTAAACTTAGGTAACCCATACCGTATTTTGCACTTAAAAACGTTAAAAACATGCTCAGGGCGAAGGGCCTTAAAAAATTTTTAAAAATTTTTTGGCGGATATATAAGAGGATAGGTGGGGTGTCCAGCAACGATTTAAAAGAAGAATCTTTCTATAGCTCTTCCCTGCCATAGCAGTTCAAAACCCGGGGGCAGGGGAGAGGTAAATGTCTAATTGAAACGAGTAAATAAGAACCTGGGAGTTTGCTGAAAGAATCTGAAATGTTCGCTGAAAGCGCTCAGATCATCGTTCTGAGGTTGGCATCTTAAGGTTTCTCCGTTATCTTTGTTTATCAGAAAGATTCTTTTCGGGATACGTTCCCGAACTGATGCCAGGTTCTACCGCACACCCCCATCGGGGAAATGCGTCCGACCCACAGGCCCATACGGGCATCCGGGCGCATAGAAACGATGGAACGCCATTCACGGGTAGAACCGCACAATGAGTAACCGACGTTAATCAAGGGTGAATGGCAACGCGTTAGAACTCCGGGGACGGAGTGAGCGTGGGTGGCCCTCTTGGAGCATTATGAAGAACACTTCCACCGTACGCCGTACCGCTGCCGCTCTTGCCGTTGGCGGTGCAGTCGCAGCAACCATGTCTGTTCCCGCAGCAAACGCAGCAGATTCCGCTACCTGGGACGCACTGGCACAGTGCGAGTCCGGTGGTAACTGGTCCATCAACACCGGTAACGGCTTCTACGGCGGTCTGCAGTTCACCCAGCAGTCCTGGAACGGTGTCGGCATGGCCGGCTCCCCCAACGGCGCTTCCCGTGAGCAGCAGATTCAGGCAGCAGAGCGTCTGCTCGCTGTCCAGGGTTGGGGCGCATGGCCCGCATGCTCGGCTAAGCTGGGCCTCTACGGCAAGGCTGGCGCATCCGCTACTGCACAGAACTACGAAGCACCCGCAGCTCAGAGCCAGGTAAACACCCAGGCGCAGGCGCAGGAGAGCTACACCGCTCCCGCTGCGCAGGCTCCGGCAACCCAGGCACCTGCTCAGCAGGCTCCCGCAGCACCCGCTGCTGCTGAGGCACCGGCTGCACCGGCTGCACAGGCTCCTGCCGCTCAGGCACCCGCAGCAACCTACGCCGCTCCCGCAGCACCCGCTGCAGCAGCAGGTACCTACACCGTTCAGGCTGGCGACACCCTCTCGGGTATCGCAGCAGCATACGGTGTGCAGGGTGGCTACCCCGCAATTGCTGCCGCTAACCCCGGCACCATTGTGAACGTAGACCTGATCTACCCCGGCCAGGTGCTGAACATCCCCGCATAAGGCAGGGACACTCAATAAGCTTCAGGGGCTAAGCCCCAAGCATTAATTGGCTCTCATCTTCCCCTGTGGAAGGTGGGGGCCAATTTTTCTGCTGTAAACCCTCGCATAATGTGCCCGATTAAACACCTGCACCCCGCCGGGCTACACTACACTAGAGAAGAGAATAAACCCCAACCCCTATTTGGAGAACTATGTCTGCCATCACCTTTGAGCAGGTTAAGCACCTGGCTGAGCTGGCACGCATCGAAATGACCCACGACGAGCTCACGGCTATGGCTACGGAGCTCGATATTATCGTTAGTTCGGTGGAAAACCTCTCAGAGATCGTTACCTCTGACACCCCGGCAACCAGCCACCCCATCCCTCTGACAAACGTTTTCCGTGAAGACGTAGTGGGGGAAACCCTCACCCAAGAAGAGGCGCTCTCGGGCGCACCCGATGCGCAGGACGGCAAGTTCCGCGTGCCCGCAATCCTCGACGAAGACTAAGGGAAAATAAGTGAACGAACTGATTCAACTTACTGCCGCTGAAGCCGCCCAGAAGGTAGCCTCGGGCGAGGTTAGCGCGGTAGAGCTCACGCAGGCACACCTGGACCGTATTGAAGCAACCGACGGTAAGGCATTGAGTGATAACCGCGCGGACGGCAAAAGCGGCCTGAATGCTTTTCTGCACATTAACGCTGAGCAGGCGCTTGCCGAAGCGGCCGCCGTGGACGCGGACCGCTCCGCCGGTGAAACCCTCCCGCCGCTGGCTGGTGTGCCGATCGGCGTGAAAGACCTGATCGTGACCAAAGGACAGCCCACCACCGCAGCATCCCGTATGCTGGAAGGCTGGATGAGCCCCTACGACGGCACCGTAACCCGCAAGGTGCGCCAGGCGCGTATGCCAATTTTGGGTAAAACTAACCTCGATGAGTTCGCGATGGGCTCATCCAACGAGCACTCCGCGTTTGGTGTAGTGCGTAACCCTTGGGACCTCACCCGTGCCCCGGGCGGTTCTGGGGGCGGCTCAGCAGCTGCTGTGGCTTCTTTCCAGGCACCCCTGGCGCTTGGTACTGACACGGGCGGTTCTATCCGTCAGCCAGCCTCCTTCACCGGCTCTGTAGGCATGAAACCGACGTACGGTTCGGTTTCTCGCTATGGTGTAATCGCCATGGCCTCGTCTCTGGACCAGGTGGGCCCCTGCGCCCGCACCGTACTCGACACCGCGATGCTTCACGAGGTTATCGCTGGGTATGACCCCATGGATTCCACGTCCTTGAACGAGCCTGTGGGAGCCTACGCTGATGCGGCACGTGCCGGGGCGAACCCCACCTCCCTCAAAGGGCTGCGTGTGGGCGTTATTAAAGAGCTGGGCGGCGGATCCGGTGAAGGGTTCCAGGACCGTGTGATTGGCAGCTTTACCGATTCGTTGCGGCTTCTGGAGGAGGCTGGCGCCGAAATCGTTGAGGTCTCCCTGCCCTCGGTGCGTGAGGCAATCAGCGCCTACTACCTGATCATGTCATCCGAAGTGTCTTCAAACTTGGCGAAGTACGACGGTGTGCGTTACGGCCTGCGTGTGGTGCCTGAAGACGGCCCCGTCACCATTGAGCGCGTCATGGCGGCAACCCGTGAGGCCGGGTTCGGCGATGAGACCAAACGCCGTATTATTCTGGGAACCTACGCCCTATCAGCCGGTAACTACGATGCCTACTATGGGGCGGCTCTGCGGGTGCGCACCCTCATCCAGCGTGATTACGCTGCCGCATTTGAAAAATGCGATGTGCTGGTGTCCCCGACCTCCCCCTCTACCGCGTTTAGGCTGGGGGAGAAAACGAAATCCGACGACCCCATGGCAATGTACCTGGGTGATATTGCCACCGTCCCTGTGAACCTTGCGGGTGTTCCCGCTATTTCCCTACCCGCCGGACTTGACCACCAGGACGGGCTGCCCGTGGGTATACAGTTCACCGCTGCGGCTCGGCAGGATGCGCGCCTGTACGGAGTGGCTGCGGGCCTTGAGACGCTTCTGACCGAGAAGTGGGGCGCCCCGCTCTACACTCGTGTTCCCGACACCGAAACCCTGATCCGCGACTTTGACTTTGGGGGTACCAAGTAATGAGCGAAGAAATCCTCAGCTTCGAAGAAGCAATCGAAAAGTATGACCCGGTGCTCGGGTTCGAGGTGCACGTTGAGCTGAACACCAAAACCAAAATGTTCGACGCCGCCCCGAATGAGTTTGGCGATGAACCCAACACGAATATTTCCCCCGTCTCGCTGGGGCTGCCGGGTGTGTTGCCGGTGGTGAATAAGGCAGCGGTCGAGTCAGGCATTAAACTGGGCCTGGCTCTGGGATGCGATATTGCGCCGCTGTCATATTTTGCCCGGAAGAACTACTTCTACCCGGACACCCCGAAGAACTTCCAAACCTCCCAGCATCGTGACCCCATTGCTGAGAACGGCAAGCTAGATGTTGAGCTGGAAGACGGCACCGTGTTCACCGTCGAGATTGAGCGCGCCCACATGGAGGAAGACGCCGGTAAGCTCACCCACGTGGGCGGTGCCGACGGGCGTATCCAGGGCGCGGCGTTCTCGCTGGTGGACTACAACCGTGCCGGTGTGCCGCTGATTGAGATTGTGACCCGCCCGATTGTGGGCGCGGGCGAGCGCGCCCCCGAGCTGGCACGCGCCTATGTTGCGGCGATCCGTGACATTGTGAAAAGCCTAGGCATTTCGGACGCTCGCATGGAACGCGGTAACGTGCGATGCGACGCGAACGTGTCTCTCATGCCTAAGGGAGCCGAGAAATTCGGTATCCGCTCGGAGACGAAGAACGTGAACTCCCTGCGCTCGGTAGAGCGTGCGGTACGCTACGAGATTCGCCGCCACGCCGCTATTTTGGAGCGTGGCGAGAAGGTTCTGCAGGAGACCCGCCACTGGCATGAGGATACTCGTGAAACCTCATCGGGCCGCCCCAAGTCGGATGCCGACGACTACCGGTATTTCCCGGAGCCCGACCTGGTTCCGATCGTGACGAATACCGAGTGGATTGAGAAGCTACGCGCAAGCCTGCCCGAGCCTCCCGCGGAGCGCCGCCGCCGCTTGAAGAACGAGTGGGGGTACTCGGATGAAGAGTTCCGTGACGTGGTCAACGCTGGCGCTCTTGACGTTATTGAGCAGACTATTGCCGCCGGGGCGAGCGCATCCGCTGCCCGCAAGTGGTGGATGGGCGAGATTGCCCGCCAAGCCAAGCAGGCCGAGGTTGAGCTGACCGCGCTGGGTATTGAACCTGTAACCGTGGTGGAGCTTGAGACCCTGATCGCCGAGGGCAAGATTAACGACAAGATTGCCCGTAAGGTGCTGGAGCATGTGCTCGCTGGCGAAGGTAAGCCTGCCGAGATCGTTGAGGCTCGCGGTCTTGCCGTGGTTTCTGACGACGGTGCGCTCACCGCTGCCGTCGAGGAGGCTTTGGCGGCCATGCCGGATGTTGCCGATAAGATTCGTGCCGGTAAGGTTCAGGCGGCCGGTGCGATCGTTGGCCAAGTCATGAAGGCTACCCGAGGCCAGGCGGATGCGGCTCGCGTGCGTGAGCTTATTCTGCAGGCCTGCGGCGTGGAAGGCTAAAACCGATCCAACCCAGATAAGGCTCTCTGTTTGAGGGCTAAAAAGGCTCTTTATGTGAATCAAGCGTTTGAAACTCCGCTGTATTCACATAAAGAGCCTTTTTACGTTGCAGCATGGGGCAATAGCAGATATGCGGTGCGTTTAACCCTACGGTAAAGTAGTGATGAACAATATAGTGGCTGAGGGAGAGGAACACCAATGAAGGTTATGCGCAGCCTAAGACCCAGAACCCTTGTCATGCTTACAGCGTTGACCCTTATCTTGTCGGCCAGTTCGGTTCTTGAGAGCGTCATCATCAAATACTTGACTGATGCGGTCACATCTTATGACCGCATCCTCTTTGCGTGGATGCTTGCGGCTGTGCCCACATATCTTGTTGTTGACGCGTTTCTCCATTATGTACGCCAGTACCGTGCCGCTCTTGCCGAGGTGCAGATTCAGAATAATCTGCGTGCAGAGCTGTTCCGCCGCATCGGGCTTTCTCCCGTAGCGCGGCTGACGGGCAGGAGCTCCGAATACTATTTTTCGCAGTTCACGAGTCAGCTTGAAAGCATTAAAACCAACTATATTGACGTTATTTTCTGGGGCGGATACCTCACCGCGCAGCTTATCTTCGCCATTGTGGCTGCTTTTATTCTGAACCCGTTCATGGCGTGCGCCGTTCTTGCGCTGAGCCTGCCGGTGGGGTTGATGCCGGTGCTGACTCGAAAACGTATTGGCGCCGTGACAAAAGCTTATGCCTCTCAGACCGACGCGTTGAACGAGGTCAGCGGTGATACGCTCCGCAGCGCTTTGGGGTGGAAGATTCTGGG
>ERZ772912.420-NODE-420-length-19532-cov-5.595009_pt1 | contig 19532 bp, 19 predicted proteins | sample MGYA00512119_ERZ772912 | MGnify/ENA primary metagenome ERZ772912 (study PRJEB29015, sample SAMEA2738048) | human oral metagenome | biome: human oral; feature: human-associated habitat; material: saliva | place: China | collected 2230 ...
AAGCATCAGAAAGAGCAGACAAAACGGCTCCGCTTCTACAAGGCGGCGCTTGACCTGATACGAAACTCACGCATCACTCCAGAAACTATCGTCAAAGAAGACGACCAACACGTGTTGCTCCATCGTTTCTACGGCATAACGAAAGATGGCACCTACTTTTGTGTCCAAATCAAAGAAGACAAGCGCAGTGATCGCCGAGACTTCATGTCGACATTTGAACGTCATCCACGATAATCGCCATAAAATAAAAATCTCCCGCGGTGCAGCCTAGAAACTACTTGCCGGAGATTTCTTGGTGACACGGCGATCAACTGTGTCTATCTATGATTATATGCTTCTCGATTGAATTGTCAATAGTTTTACGCAATTTTGGCATACTGCGAGGATGAAATGAATGAGCACGTGCTGCGTCGGCCTTCCAACAACGAGTTCTAAAACACTTTCCTGGCGACCGGTACCGTTCTACCGGCCGTGACGGGATGCCCACGACGGCACACCAGCCTTGAGTGAGCCGTGGCGAAGGCCGTCGGCGCTCCAGGCGGCAGTGTGACGCTCTTCGGCGATGGAGACACCGCTCGCCGCTGCCGTCACTCCTCGCGAGCAGCCGCCAAGTGGCGCCCGATGGTCATGCCACTGAAGCCCAGCCGCTTGGCGATCTCAGCGATAGTCAGGCCCTGCTGGCGGAGGAGGATCGCCTGAGCACGGTCGTCGTCGGTGAAGCGGTGGCTGCGCTCCAGCCCTGCCTGCCCACGCAGCCGGTAGACCGTCGAGCGATTGACGCCCGTCTGCTGAACGATCTCCTTGACGGGAACGCCAGCGCGGTACAGGTCGACCACCTGCTGGCGCTGCTCGGGTGTGAGCGGTCGGAACTTCGTCTGCTTGATGCGGCCAACCTTGCGCGGCGACCGTGACACTGTGTCGGGCGCATCACTCTCATCGTTTGGCCGCTCCCCCACGCTGGTGGCCGGTGCGGCGCATCGTCGCTGCAGAGGCTTGCCTTCTGGCTCTGCCGCATCTGCCCCGTGAGACGGCATGGGCTCGTCCGCATCGTCCACCGCTCCATCCGACCCGTCAGTACCCGGCAGATGCGCTACATTGGGGCCGGTACACACCTGGCCGCCCTCACCGGCGGCCAGCTTCCTTCGGAAGTCCAGCAGCACCATCAGGTTGTTAGGGTCAATGGTGCGGAGTTGTACTGACGCCCCAGTTATTCAAACATTGGGCCGCGTCTCGCCTCCGTGGTGGAATCGGTAGACACCGCGACCTTAAAAGTCGCTGCCTACGGGCGTGCGGGTTCGAGTCCCGCCGGAGGCACCACAGCATCGCTATACAAACCCTCACCTCCGGTTCGCGAAACGTCGCCGTTCCCTCTCGGAACCTTTGCCCTCCCGCTACCGGAAGGGGGACAATGGCCCTGTTCTGCCCCCGCGTCAAGGAGTCGTCATGAAGATCGCCGCCCGGGCCACAGCCGCTCAGCCCTTCTATGCGATGAGCATCGGCGAACGCGCCGGAATCCTCCAGGCGGAGGGTCACTCGATCACCAAGCTCAGCCTGGGTGAGCCTAATTTCGGCGCTCCTCCCGCGGTCCGCGAGGAGATGTGCCGCATCATGGACGGCCGGCCACTGCCCTACTCCCCCGCCCTGGGCCTGCTCGCACTGCGTGAAGCCATTGCGGGTTTCTACCGGGACAGGCACGGCGTCGAGGTCGATCCCGCTCGGATCGTCGTCACCACCGGTGCGTCGTCGGCGCTCCTGCTGGTGGCCGCCGCCACCACGCAGGCCGGTGACGACGTCGTCATCGCTGATCCGTCCTACCCCTGCAACCGGCAGCTGGTGGAGACCTACGGCGGCCGGATCGTTCTGGCCCCCACCAGTCCTGCCAGCCGATACCAGATGGACCGGGCCGCAGCCGAGGCGGCATGGACTCCCCAGACGAGCGCGGTGATGCTGGCGACCCCGTCCAACCCCACAGGCACATCCATCCCCTTCGAGGAGCTGGCATCGATCTGCGAGCTGGCGCGCGAACGCAGCGCCTGGCGGATCGTCGACGAGATCTACCTGGGCCTGGCTGATCCAGGCGAGGATGGCAGGCCTGCGCGCACCGTCCTGGAAGCCGATCCTGATGCGATCGTCATCAACTCCTTCTCCAAGTACTTCGGGATGACGGGATGGCGCCTGGGCTGGGCGATTCTTCCCGAGGAGCTGTTAGCCCCCGCCGAGAACCTGGCGGTGAACTACTTCCTGTGCGCCTCGACGCCTATTCAGCAGGCCGCGCTGGCGGCCTTCTCCCCCGAATCCATCTCCGTGTGCGAGCAGCGCCGCCAAGAGCTCCTCGCCCGCAGGAGCATCGTGCTCGACGGGCTGCAACGCATCGGCCTTCCGGTCCCGGTCCTGCCCGACGGCGCCTTCTACGTCTACTTCAACGTCTCCTCCACAGGGCTCGATGCCCAGACCTTCTGTCACCGCGCCCTGGAGGAGGCGCATGTGGCCCTCACTCCGGGACAGGACTTCTCCACGACCACGGCCAGCTCCCATGTGCGACTGTCCTACGCCGCCTCCCGCGACGAGCTGCACGAGGGAATGAAGCGCCTCGAAACTTTCATCAACAACCTGTAAATAAACAGGCATTCAACTCAATAATTTGGTGTCGAGCCATGTGCATCAATGTGGCACTCACCTGTTCATATGTTGCACAATTCTCGTCATGTCCGTGCAGACCCTGCTTCTCTCCGCCGCGCTGGCGGTTTTTGGAGTGATCGCCACCATCGAGATCTCCAAAACAATCCATCAGAAAATACGCTTGCGCCGCGACAAGGCATCCTCCGCCCCGCACCGGGGCGAGGAGTCCACATGGAATGAGCTCACGGAGCACCATCGACCTGTCAGGGACTCCGTGCCCGATGAGTTCACGGCCGGCCCACATGAACGACTCCTGGCGATCTGCGCACCGTACTCCCTGTGCCGCCGCGACCCGTGGGACCGTCTCACCTGCTCTGATCTTGACGGCACGCGCACCATGCTCTCCCTCGATTGGGGAGTGCGCTCCCGCACCGACCTCCTGTCCCGGGTCCACTGGCTCATCACCTCCGGCCACCGCACCGGCTTCGAGGCGGAGCGCGCCCGCTGGGTCGACACCTCCCTGGCGGAGGCCGAGCGCCACGAGCTGCGAGAGTCTGCCGAGTCATCCTCAGACGCTGCCGAGACGCTGTGGCGCCTTGAGCGCATGCTCGACAACGATCGGGACATCCGCAACGTGGACTTCTCCGCCTGGGACCTGGTGCGTGCCGGCATGCTGACGCGCTGCGGATTCGCGCTGGGGTGGCTGACCGAGGACGAGACCTGGGACACGCTCGCGATCCTGGATCGCGGGCTGCGGGAGCGTTATCGGAGCTGGACACAGGTGTCGGAGTCGTTCCGGCTGGCACGCTGGTACTGGAGCTCCACGAGTGGCAAGGACGAGCACTTCAACGATCTGCACGATCTCAACCGCTCACTGGTTCTCCTCGGACCCGACGGGCCGTGGGGGCTTATCGACTGGGACGTTGAGACTCCCTCGCCCTCATTCCTGATCCTCGACGACCTCCTCGATGCCGGCGTGGCTGCACCATTGAGTGCGGGTGATCGGAAGCGCGCCACGCACTGGGAGCGATGGGTTGACGATCAGGTCATTGCCCGCGGGCAGCACCGCCCCCAGCACTTCGGCACCCACGCCGACCAGCACCACCGCTTCGCCAAGCGCGCCTGAGGAATCGCGTCAACGGCGGCACTGCACCGAGACGCCGGGCCGCGCCCGACCGTCACCATGACGACGGCTCGGCGCGGGCAATCAGGTCGGGGCCTGGACTATCCGTGCTTGTCCACCATCATCTCTACCGCTTTGGCGGCCCGACGACGACGGGTCTCAGCACGCTTCGCCTCACTGATCCAACGCAGGTACTCGTTGCGGTGCGATGAAGGCAGCGCTGCGAATATTCTCTCCGCCGCCTCGTTCTCCGACAGCGCCTCGGACAGCTCCACCGGGATGCCCACCTGCTCGTCACTCATTGCCTCTCCTCTGGCCGATTAACAAAACTATCGCACGGATAAGGGAGCAGTGAGGCAGCTTGTAGTGGACCGCTTTACCTCCGTCGTAGACGCAAGCGCAGGCGCCGCGGCTCACGCAACTAGAATCGGCGTATGCAGGCCAATCCGTACGTGCCCTTCCTGCCGCCCCACCACCGGCACGCGGCCTCGCTGGTGCCTAGGTCGACGTGGTGGCGGTGGCACGGCCATCGTGTGCACATTGCGCGCGCACCCGAACCGGGGGCGCCAGCCCGGGTGCTGCTCGTCCACGGGGCGGGCGGGCACAGCGGGGCGCTGTGGCCCATCGCCGCACTGGTGGCCTCACGCGGTATCGACATCAGTGCCGTCGACCTGCCTCTGTACGGGCGCACGAGGTCACCGGATCCCACAGCCGTGCGTTACGACACCTGGGTCGATCTCCTCATCGACCTCGTCGAAGCCGAGCGCGACCACCGCCCCCTGGTGCTTCTAGGCGCTAGCATCGGTGGCCTTCTCGCCTATGAGGTGGCGGCCCATTCGCCCCATGTCGCGGCAGTGGCAGCCACGTGTCTGCTCGACCCGGGCAACTGGCGCGCCCGAGCGCATATGACGCGTGCAGGAGCACTGGGCGTCCTGGGCGGGCCATTGTCGATGCTCGCCAGAGGAGGACTGGCGCACACCATGGTCTCGATGAGCGCGGTGGCGAACCTGCGGAGGATGAGCCGCGATCGCGCACTGTCTCGTCTGTGCTCTATCGATCCGCGTGGGGGCGCCGCCAGGGTCCCCCTAGGGTTTCTCGCCTCCTACCTGCGGTTCGCACACACCCCACCCGAGCACAACCGCACGCCGGTGACGCTGCTGCACCCAGGTCGGGACGCGTGGACGCCGATCGAGCTCAGCGCCCGAGTTCTGTCGCGGGCCGCGGGTCCGGCCGAACTGGTGATTCTGCGCGAGTGCGGCCACTTCCCTGTCGAGGACCCCGGAGTCACGGAACTCGTCGACGCAGTCGCCGACCTGGCTCGCCGCCTCGCCTCGCAGGGTGAGGCCTGAGGACCTGCGGGCCCGCCGGTGCCAGGCCACGTTCATGGTGGCCGTCTTTACCTCTGTCACCAAGAACTGGCAGACACTACTGGAGTTCGCCAGGACGCTACCGCTCGACAGAGGAGCCACTACAGCGACCATAGCTACTCCCCCACCTCAGCGTCTGCACCAGCATCACACCCGCCTTACGCGAGCGCAGAAGGATGAGGTGATCACCCTGTACCAGCAGGGCGTGCCGATACGCGAGATCTGCCAGCGCTATGGCATCAGCAAACAGCAGGTTAGTGACCTCCGCAACGCCTGCGGTATCCCCCGTCGGCCGCGCGGCCTGAACGATGTGAGCAGAAACGTCAGGCCGAGCGGCGTTACCTTGCCGACCAGTCCTGCGCCACTATCGGCCGCCACTTCGGCGTGCATGCCGAGACCGTCCGCCGCTATCTCCGCACCACCGGCATCGCCCTGCGTCCCAGACCCTGCGGGGCATGAGCAAGGAGCCACAGCATCAGCACCGGGCAGAAGGCTCCTAACGGAGGGCATACCTATCGCCAGCGGGAAAACCGAGCCAGCCCCGTCCCCTCACCCCTCCTCAGCCACAGTCATGCACTGTTCCAACACTTTCGCCAGCCGCCGGGCACTCTCTAGGGTGATGTCGAGGCCGTGGGAGCGGGAGCCGTCGCCGATGTAGAGCCAGGTGTCGCTGTCGAGTGGGTATTGGCAGCCCACTAGGATGAGTTCGGTGCCCGTGGGGTGATGGTGGATGGTGCCAGCTTCATCAGTGGTGCGCTCCAAGGCGATACAGGGCACGATGGCTGGGGTGGCTTCGTGGAGGTGGTCGTTTGCCTTGTCTGGTGTGTCGGCGTTGTGGCTGATGCACCAGGCTGGGCAGGCGGTGGTTGGTGATGCCTGTCTCTTGTCGTCTTCCGTCTTTGACTGCATTAGTCTCCCCTTCCTTGGCCTTTGGAGTGTGGTAGGGCCGTCAGGGGGAGAGTGAAGCGGAGGGAAGGACCAGATGGAAGGTGGAGAGGGATGACTGTGGGAGCACGAAGGGGACGAGCGAATACTCGTCTTCAGCCTTCTTGGGAAGCCTGCCCCTTATGGGAGTCATCTCGTGGGGTCGGAGCAGCCTTCCTACCGCAGGACATGCGATGCATAGCACAAGGGACATCGTATTCCGAGGGCGCGCTGTTCGAGAACTTCATAAGTTCAAAGGCTAAGCGATTTCGCCTATCGGAATCATGGACATGAATGTAAAAGAATATCCAAGCAAATGCAATCATCACGCCTACTGCAATACCAAATGACGACATAGCATCACCTTCCTCGCCAGGCACAACAGCCTCCAATCTTTTCATGTAGTATCCCAGAATCACTGCATATACGAGACTACCCACAGAAAAGAGGACTCCAAGAGCGTTGGTTACACTAGAGTTGCGAATAATTTGCGACAGATCTTCCGCCAACTTTCGACACAATAGGCAATCCCGATTTTCTTGTAGCAGCCATTGTTTGACCATCATCTTGTTAGCAACTCCCAGCCATCTATTGCCGAACGTGTCGAGCCACCTAAATAACTTCCTTCGCTCTCTTAATAGTCTTGCATTATCGCCAGTTGCGTCAGATAGACCGCTCGCGTGGAGAAAATTGCGCGAGATAGCTGAATTGTCTTCTGGACACCCCGCATGAAGCTGTCCCACACTCCCCCTCGATACATCCTCAGATTGCGACAAGACGTCCCCTAAAGACCTACCCAACTCAAATCGGCCGCGAAGGGGCATCGTCCCCCATCACCCACTTAGTATCGACACCCCATCTGTCAGCATAATTTCTGTCAAAATACTCTGGCCACCGTTTACTCCACTTCTCTTCCCAACATACAGCAGCCAAAAAAGCCGAAAGACCGAACAAAACGAGCGGCACAACAAGCCCCGCCTGAGCCCCTTCAAAATCGATGGACAAAACAATACCACCACACAAAGATAGGGGATAAACGGCGTACAATAATGCGATTGTAGCACGTCCTACATGTGTTTTTCTGATTGCATTTTGCAACTCAGGGAAATAGCCCTTCACATATAGATGCTTTATCCATTTTCTCTCAGCGCTCAAACCGATCGATTGCCAACCGAAATACAGGCAGCCAACAAAATAAGCAACCCACAGTAGTGCGCTATCCTTCGAAAGTTTATTATCAATCTCAAAACGTATTACGATATAACCGAATCCAATAGCCCACAATGGAAGCCACACAAACTTCCGCCACGGGACATAAAGGGACGCAACGAGAGCACTTTCTTGAGACAATCTCAGTTCATTGAGGACTTGCTGTCGAAACTCGCAACTTGCGTTGCCATCGACAGCTTTATTGATCCACTCAATCCTGCGGCGCGTCTTCGTAGTGCGAGAAATTTGGTCGATGCCGACAATAATTCCCACAAGTAAGCTAATGATGGTTAGTAGTGCAGGGAACGTTTTTGCTACGGCAATGGCAGTCGATTTTGAAGCATCAGAGTTAGCGACGTTGGCGACAACGGGCATCCAATCCATACCCTCATACTACATCGACATGTCTACAAATGTGCCGTGTCGATCCCCTGATACAGCTTAAGGCTGTCGCCAACCTCGACTGTCCAGTACGATCACCCGTTCAAGCACCGCACGGTGACCCATACACCGCTCTCAGCGTCCATGCTTCATCAGCAATCCAGCGGCGTAACTCGTCCTGAGCGGCTGGATGGAAAGCCGACTCAAGCAAGGTGGCTTGCTCGAGAAGGCGCTCGCCTTGATCTCTGGTGCCGAGTCAGTCAGTAGTCGCACCAGTCAGGTTGAGGACGCGTCCCCAGCGATGGAGGGAGTGGTAGAGCAAGTCCAAGATGGCGCGTGAGTGGTTGGCGATGTAGACCCGTTGCATGCTGGCAGGGATGTCCAACCCCTGAGCTGCCAGGCGGTCTCTGCCCTCGTAGATACCAAGACCACCATAGATCGGCGAGGTCTCAATGTCTTCCATACCGGCCAGGGGGTGGGGTCTGGTAGAACAGCACCTTACTCAGGCGCTCGACCTCCTGGAGGACTGCTCACGACTGTATGCGGCAGCGCCCGCTCATCTGAAGAAGCTGCTCAACCAAGTGTTCTTCGAGCGCATCCTCGTCAATCCAGCGGTGGACGAAGATGGCCGCCCCATCATCCCACCACCAGCGCTGCAGACGAGCCTGAAGGCGGGACGACGAAGGGGCGCTGGTGGGACTGAGACTGGCGAGAGTATGACCGCTGCGCAGGGTGGCGAGAAGACAGCGGAGAGCCCGATCTCTTCTTGCGGTGAGGCGGCTGGCAGCCAGTCAGGCGGCTCGGCATCTCAGGGTGGCCACGATGAAGCGCAGCCAGACTCGATGCATACGGTGCACCGCAGCACCATCTCCATCATCGACCATGCCAGCCACACCAACGCCACCGGGGAGCTGGCCTCACCCTTCGACCAACTCGCCAGCCAGCAGCTACAGCGAGCGGCGATGGGCGCAGCACCCGGCCAGACGGCAGACTGCGACGCACCCATAACAAGAACGCCCGTCCACGATGTGGACGGGCGCCGTCGATGCAATTCAGATACTGATTTGGCCCCTACCCCTGTTACTCAGGCCAAGGGTTCGTATACGGAGCTTGTGGTGGACCCGGCCGGACTCGAACCGACGACCCACGCGGTGTAAACGCGTTGCTCTACCAACTGAGCTACAGGTCCAGGTGCAGACGCTGCCGGGAGCACGTTCCCCGAGCTTCCGGTGCCTGCACAGGCAATTGAAGGCGTAGGCAGCCTCAGCCGGAGACTTTACCGCCTCCGCTGGACGGGCCACCAATTCATCTCCGGCACTGAGGGTGCAACTCGCCGCGCGGCCATTGGCTCGCCTCAGCGCCCCCGGCTGGAGACCCTGATACCGCTCCAGTGCTGCCCCATGGATGCGGCAGAGGTCGCGTGCATGCCGGCTGTCGCGGCAGCCTCCTCCACCTCGGCGGCCTGGACGGCTCCGGTGGTACGTGCCTTGGGCGTCAGCACCCAGATGAGCCCTGCACCGTCAAGGTTGGCCTGGGCGTCCACGAGGAGGTCGGTGAGGTCGTCGACGTCACCGTCGTCATCACGCCACCACACGATGGCCGAGTCGGCCACGTCCTCATAGTCCTCGTCCACCAGAGTGGTTCCGGTCTCCGCCTCAACGGCCTGCCGCAAGGTCTCGTCGACGTCGTCGTCGTAGCCGAACTCCTGAATGATGAGACCGGAGGCGAAGCCGAAAGCCCCACCCGCTGTACTCGCCACGTCCTTACACCGTCCTTCTGGGCCCAGCCCGTCTAGCGCTCGCCCACTGTTAGGCGATAGGTACTAGCCCACCGCACCTGGCACCAGCCGCGCAAGTGAACACGCACGTCAGATTACCTTGGACTTTCCTTTGAAGGTCGATTCTGGCGCAGTCACCGGCTTGAGGCTCCACGCCCACAGCGCCCGACAGCGAAATCAACCCACCGCTATGTGGCCTACATCATACGTGAGGTGGGACTTTCCTCCCGTTGGGTGCAGCGTTCGTGCCGTCGCAGGTCGTAGATTAGGGCCGTCATCCACAGCGACCTGACTTCAGGCGCACGCCGACGCCGTCATCGGCGCCACGGCACGCAATGAGGCTCGGGCCGTCCGCACAGACGCGAGGAAAGAGGATTCCGTGAGCCCCACCAGTGACTCCACGCCGCTCATTGACGGCCTCCTGACGAAGGTGACCGACAACGACCCAGAGGAGACCAAGGAGTGGCACGAGTCCCTCGATGCCCTCATCGCGGACAAGGGCGCCAAGCGTGCGCGCTACATCCTGCTGAGCATGCTGGCCCAGGCCCGGCAGAAGAACGTCACGGTCCCCACCGAGACGACGACGCCGTACATCAACACCATCGACGTCGCCAACGAGCCCTACTTCCCAGGTGACGAGAGCGCCGAGCGCACCTACCGGCGCTGGCTGCGCTGGAACGCCGCCGTCATGGTCACCCGCGCCCAGCGCCCCGGGGTCGGGGTCGGCGGACACATCTCCTCCTACGCCTCGACCGCGACCCTCTACGAGGTCGGCTTCAACCACTTCTTCCGCGGCAAGGACCACCCCGGCGGCGGCGACCACGTCTTCTTCCAGGGCCACGCCTCACCGGGAAACTACGCCCGCGCCTTCATCGAGGGCCGTCTGAGCGAGGCCGACCTGGACGGCTTCCGCCAGGAGGAGTCCCGCCCGGCCGGTGGCCGCGGCCTGCCCTCCTACCCCCACCCGCGCCGCATGGAGGACTTCTGGGAGTACCCCACCGTCTCCATGGGCCTTGGCCCGTCCGAGGCGATCTACCAGGCCTGGTTCGACAAGTACCTTCAGGGCGCCGGCATCAAGGACACCTCTCAGCAGCACACCTGGGCCTTCCTGGGCGACGGTGAGATGGACGAGCCCGAGTCGCGCGGCATGCTGCAGCTGGCCGCCAACCAGCAGCTGGACAACCTCACCTTCGTCATCAACTGCAACCTGCAGCGCCTCGACGGCCCGGTGCGCGGAAACGGCAAGATCATCCAGGAGCTCGAGGCCTTCTTCAAGGGCGCGGGCTGGAACGTCATCAAGGTGATCTGGGGCCGTGGCTGGGACCAGCTCCTCGCCGCGGACAAGGACCACGCCCTCGAGCACCTCATGATGGAGACGCTCGACGGCGACTACCAGACCTTCAAGGCCAACGACGGCGCCTACATCCGTGAGCACTTCTTCGGCCGCGACCCGCGCACCGCCGAGCTCGTCAAGGACTGGACCGACGACGAGATCTGGGCCCTGCAGCGCGGCGGCAACGACTACCGCAAGATGTACGCCGCCTACAAGGCCGCCACGGAGCACAAGGGCCAGCCCACCGTCATCCTGGCGCACACGGTCAAGGGCTATCTCCTGGGCGACCACTTCGCCGGCCGTAACGCCACCCACCAGATGAAGAAGCTGACGCTGGACGACCTCAAGGCCCTGCGCGACCGGCTCCACATCCCGATCACCGACGAGCAGCTCGAGGCCAACCCGAAGATGCCGCCGTACTACCGGCCGGCCGCGGACGACCCCTCGCTGCTCTACATGCTGGACCGGCGCCGCCAGCTCGGCGGCTTCATCCCCGAGCGCCGCGATGCCGGCGTCGAGCTCGAACTGCCCGGTGACAAGACCTACGACATCCTCAAGGGCGGCTCGGGCAAGCAGGAGGTCGCCTCCACGATGGCCTTCGTGCGCCTGCTCAAGGAGCTCATCAAGGACAAGGGCATCGGACGGCGCATCGTCCCGATCGTTCCGGACGAGTCGCGCACCTTCGGGCTGGAGTCGCTCTTCCCCACCAAGAAGATCTTCAACACCCAGGGCCAGAACTACACGCCCGTGGACGCGGAGATGATGCTGTCCTACCGCGAGTCCACGGACGGCCAGATCATGCACACCGGCATCAACGAGGCCGGCAGCGCCGCCCTGTTCCAGGTCGCGGGCACGAGCTACGCCACCCACGGCCAACCCATGATCCCGGTCTACATCTTCTACTCGATGTTCGGCTTCCAGCGCACCGGTGACCAGTTCTGGGCAGCCGGCGACCAGCTGACCAAGGGCTTCGTCATCGGTGCGACCGCCGGTCGCACGACGCTTGCGGGTGAGGGCCTGCAGCACATGGACGGCCACTCGCAGGTCCTGGCTGCCACCAACCACGCGTTCGTCTCCTACGACCCGGCCTACGCGTACGAAATCCGCTACATCATGGCCGACGGTCTCGAGCGTATGTACGGCGACGCGGGCGACCGCGATCCGAACGTCATGTACTACATCACCGTGTACAACGAGCCGATCCACCAGCCGGCCGAGCCGGAGAACGTGGACGTCGAGGGCATCATCAAGGGTATTTACAACCTCGATGAGCACCAGAACTTCGGTGGCCCCAAGGCTCAGCTGCTCGCCTCCGGCGTGGGCGTGCCGTGGGCGCGCGAGGCCCGCGAGCTGCTGGCCCGCGACTGGGGTGTGGATGCCGCCGTGTGGTCCGTGACCTCTTGGAACGAGCTGCGTCGCGACGGTCTGGATGCCGAGGAGCACAACTTCCTGCACCCGTCCGAGCCGCGCCGCACGCCCTACGTGTCGACGAAGCTCGCGGGTCGCGAGGGTCCGTTCGTGGCTTCCTCCGACTTCGACCGTATGCTGCCCGACCAGATCCGCCAGTGGGTCCCCGGTGACTACCACGTGCTCGGCGCGGATGGCTTCGGCTTCTCCGACACCCGTCGCGCGGCCCGTCGTTGGTACCACATCGACGCCGAGTCGATGGTCGTGCGCACGCTGGCTGCCCTGGCCGACAAGGGTCAGGTTGACCCGTCCGTCGTCCAGCAGGCGATCGAGAAGTACGACCTGTTCAACTACTCGATCCAGGGCAACGACCACGCTGGCGAGGAATGATCGTCGCTAGGCCCGCGCTCCTCCATCGCGGTGCCCAGCGGTCATAAGAACGAGGCCGGGGATCCCCACGCGGGGTCCCCGGTCTCGTCGTTTGCGCAGCCCCAACATAATTTTCGACGCGTACCTCATACGGTGCAACAACGCTTGCAACCTGGCAGAATACTAAGCATGGACAAACTGCCAATGCCTAACACGATGGTGCAAGAACATCCGTCAAATAAAGACATTGAGCTCGGTGCCGTATACACAAAAACTGAAGTTGTTGACTTCATGCTCAACCTCATTGGATACACAAACGATCGTCCGCTCTATCAGCAGCGCATTCTTGAACCTTCATTTGGGGCCGGCAACTTTCTTCTCCAGATCGTCACACGACTTCTTGATGCTTTCGAGAAAGCCGGAATGGATAATTATGCTTCTCTCGCGAACTGCATTCGCGCGGTCGAACTTGATAATGAGACTTACGCGCATACGCAAAACTCTATTTCTACGTTACTCTCGAATCGAAGCGTACCAAAGAACATTGCCGATTCTTTAATCGCATCATGGCTCATTCAAGGGGACTTCCTCCTAGAGGACGATATAGAGTTATTTGACTTCGTCATTGGCAACCCACCATATATTCGACAGGAAGCAATCGATCTAGATACGCTACAGATCTATCGCAACAAATTTTCGACAATGATTGGCCGTTCAGATATATATGTACCATTTTTCGAAAAATCTCTGAGCGTTTTGAAACCGGGTGGAATTCTATCATTCATCTGCTCAGACGCATGGACAAAAAATGCCTATGGCAGAGCACTAAGAAACCTAATCGCATCTTCATATACGCTAGACCTATATATCGACATGTATGGACTACCCGCGTTTGCACATAATGTCGGCGCATACACATCCATCACACGCATTCGCAACGCTAGTTTTAATGAAACACGCATAGTCAAGATTGAGAGCCTCGATAGCGACTATCTTCAAAGCATCTCCAATCAGCTAATGCAGGGAGCACAGCTCGATGAAAGTAATGTACGTATCGACGCCCCCCGCACATCAACCCCATGGTTGCTTTCAGGTAGCGAAGAAAGTCAAATTGTCAGAGAACTCGAAAGTAGGTTTGCGCCAATCGAACAAACTGGCTGCAAAATAGGAATCGGAGTCGCTACGGGCGCAGATTCAATTTTCATCGGAAACATCGAGTCGTTGGACATCGAACCTTCCAGAAAAGTACCACTCGCCACTGGCAAAGACATAGTAGACGGAACATTCATATGGTCAGGCAAGGCCGTAGTGAATCCTTGGGATGAGGATGGCAAGCTCATTGACCTCGACGAGTTTCCAAGGATGAAAGCGTACCTAAATCAGCATCACGATAGACTTCGTCGGCGACACACCGCAAAGCGCAATCCTGAGAGGCTTTGGTACAAGACGATCGACAAAATCGACTCATCACTAATAAATAAAGAAAAGCTACTAATTCCCGACATCCGCAGCAATTCACAATCAATTGCTTACGACACGGGCACCATTTACCCCCATCACGGCATTTATTACATAACGTCCAATTCCTGGGACCTTCGCGCACTCCAAGCTTTGCTAAGGTTTGGACTGGCTAGCCTCTTCGTCCGCACCTACTCAACTCGCCTTGGAGGCGGCTACGTTCGTTTTCAAGCTCAGAATCTACGGAAAATTTACATTCCCGAGTGGAGTTCTCTGTCGCCCGATGCCCAGATGACACTCATAAAGGCACAGCTCGATGCTGACCTTCTTGAACCGAGCTTCGTTGCCGATCTCCTTCAAATTTCTATTTCCCAGTGCGAAAGGATACACACGCTCGCATGATTGACGAAAGCGAACTTCTGCAGCAGATCCACGCAGCAGTCGAACAGTTCTGGACCGAACGACTCAGCGCAGCCGAGCGCCAGAGACTTCGTGGCAACAGCGACGCCGGGACACGCGGCCAGGTAACCAGCGGTCGAGCAATGGATGGCTTTGCGAATATCGTTAAATCGATAGCACTGCATGCAGGCATCTCAGAAAACGATGTCCATGTAGAGAAATCCGGTATCACTCTGCCCGGATACTTCCGTCCTGCAAAGCGTTGGGACGTTACCATCTACTATAAAAATTCGCTTCTTGCAGCAATCGAACTAAAGAGCCACGCTGGGAAGTCGATGGGTAACAATTTCAATAATCGGTGCGAAGAGGCACTTGGCTCTGCGGTCGACTTTTGGCACGCACACGACGACGCATTCTGTGAAGCGAACCAAGTTCGTCCTTTTGTAGGCTGGCTCATGCTAGTTGAATCCAACGCAACGTCGACAAGTATCCACAAGAAGCTTGCCAACAGTTTACTTCAACTCGACGGCTCTTTTAAGTACACATCATATGTCGACCGATATGCACTATTCGCAGAGCGCCTGATTGACACTAATCTCTACACAGCATGCTGTCTTCTCACAACAAAAGCCAACAACAGCAGTGTTACAGGGATTGGCTACCCCAGTGGCCGCCTGAACCCGACTAGCTTTTTCCGCTCGCTACTCACACACCTGGAACGATCCGTCGCCATTTTAGATGAGCAGTAAACGCGCTGGCGAGGAATGATCGTCGCTAGGCCCGCGCTCCTCCATCGCGGTGCCCAGCGGTCATGAGAATGAGGCCGGGGATCCCCACGCGGGGTCCCCGGCCTCGTCGTTTGCGCCAAGCAATGGGATCGACGCTGCCTCTCCGCCGTATCCGGCACACAATAGACCCATGCACGTTCCCTACGAAACCGAAAAGTTCTACTACGGCTTTCCCGTCTACATCCTGGCCTACCCGGACGAGGCCGTCGGCGTCGGCATCACGACGGGTTCGTCGTCATACTCGCTGGGGCAGATGGTCATGATCGGCTGCGACTCAACGACACATGCGGCGCGCTCGATCAAGCGCTCCGGCGTATGCTCCCTCAATCTGTTCGGTGCCGAGGCCATGGGTCTCTTCGAGTACGCGGGAACAGTCTCGGGCGGCGACAAGCTCCGCGACGCGCAAGTGCCTTCGAGCGATCACGACGGCATCCCCGTGCTCGACGGCTCCCAGATGAGCCTGCTGTGCCGTGTCCTGGAGGCCACAGATGACGGCATTTACACACACTTCCGCTGCGCGATCACTCAGCGCCTGGTCGACTCCGCACTGATCGATGGTCGCGGCCGCTTCCGCTACGAGGACCTGCGCACCGTCGAATACGTGGGCGACTCTCGCAGGCGCATCTACCGCTACTTCTCGGACAGGGTGGAGCGTTTTGGCACTTTCGTGCGCTCCTTCAAGGAGTCTCTCCTCCCCTAGCGACGCCAGCGCACAATGAAGGCCGGGGATCCCCACGTGGGGTCCCCGGCCTCGTCTATAAAATGAGTCGCTCAGTCTTCCTCTGTACCCGCGTACTTCGGGTTCGCGAGGTTGTCCGGCGAGAGGATGCGCTCGACCTCTTCCTCCGAGAGGAGCTCCATGTCGTGGATGACTTCGCGAACGGTCTTGCCCTCCGCCGCGGCGCGCTTACCCACTACATCGCCCAGATGGTGGCCGATGACGTCGTTGAAGTACGTGACGATGCCGATCGAGTTTTCGATGTAGCCGCGGCAGACCTCGGCGTTCGCGGTGATGCCAGTGATGCAGCGTTCACGCAGCGTATCGCATGCGTTGACGAGCAGGTTGATGGACTCGATGAGCGCCTGTGCGATGACGGGCTCCATGACGTTGAGCTGGAGCTGGCCGGCCTCGGCCGCCATCGTGACGGTCTGGTCGTTGCCAATGACCTTGAAGCAGACCTGGTTGACGACCTCGGGGATGACGGGGTTGACCTTGGCCGGCATGATGGACGAGCCGGCCGCCATCTTCGGCAGGTTGATCTCGTTGAGGCCGGCGCGCGGACCCGAGGCCAGCAGGCGCAGGTCGTTGCAGACCTTCGAGAGCTTGACGGCGCTTCGCTTGATCGTGGCGTGCATGGACACATAGGCGCCGGTATCGGAGGTGGCCTCCAGAAGGTTCGGGGAGCCGACGACGCGCGCGCCGGTGATGCGGCGCAGGTGGCGCACGACGACCTGCTGGTAGCCGTTCGGGGTGTTCAGGCCGGTGCCGATCGCGGTCGCGCCCAGGTTCGTCTCCAGCAGCAGCTCGGCGTTGTTGACGAGGCGCTCGTCCTCCTCGCGCAGCGTGTGGGCGAAGGCGGAGAATTCGCTGCCCAGCGACATGGGGACAGCATCCTGGAGCTGCGTGCGTCCCATCGTCAGGATGTTGCGGAACTCCGCGCCTTTCTCATCGAAAGAGTCGGCCAGCTCGTCGAGGGCCTTGCGCAGGCGGTTAACCTTGCGCCACAGGGCGATGCGGAACGCGGTCGGGTAGGCATCGTTGGTGGACTGGGAGCGGTTGACGTGGTCGTTGGGGTTGATGACGTCGTAACGCCCCTTGTCCTCCCCCAGGATCTCCAGCGCAAGGTTCGCGATGACCTCGTTCGCGTTCATGTTCACGGAGGTGCCGGCGCCGCCCTGGAACTGATCGACGGGGAACTGGTCCATGCAGCGGCCGTTTTCGATAATCTCGTCGCAGGCGGCAATGATCGCCTCGGCCTTGACGGGCTTCATCGCCTTGAGCTGCATGTTCGCCATGGCACAGGCCTTCTTCACCTGGGCGAAGGCGCGGATCAGCTCGGGCGCCTCGTTGATGGTGCGGCCAGAGATCTGGTAGTTCTCGATAGCTCGCAGTGTATGGATGCCCCAGTACGCGTCATCGGGTACTTCGCGCGTGCCGAGCAGATCCTCTTCGGTGCGGGTCAACGTCGTTCCTTCCGTCGGAGTAGCCGCCGGAGGTTCCCCGGCGATCCACCTCCATCGTAGGCCTGAAGTCCCTTGCTGTCAGGGTCTTTACGATTCTCGGGCAGGTCGTTGACGCTCCCCTAACGCCGCCTTTCGTCAATCATGACAAGCGGCCTGCGAAACCGCGTCGAGCAGGTCTCCGAGGCTTACCCACGCCTCCACCTGCGCGTCCGGCAGCTGCACCTTCGCCTCGCGTTCAACGCGCGCGACGACGGCGAACAGGGACACGTCGTCCATGTCCAGGTCCCCTCGCAGCGTCAGCTCAGCGCGCGCGTTCTCAGGGGCCAGGTCGGCCTCGTCAAGGACGGCCTCCATAGCCGCCTCACGCGCGCGCTCCTGTGCGCTGGTGCTCTCCCCCGCCGCGCTGGACGAGGCCTGGGCATCGCCGTGCCCCTCCGCCTCAGAATCGGGATCGACCAGCTGCGCGAGGCCCGCACGCAGCTGGTCGCCAAGCAGATCTGCGATGGACCCCATCAGCCCACCCGGTTATTGAGCCAGCGCACGGGCGCGCCCGCGCCGGCGTGACGGAAGGATTCGAGCTCGTCGTCCCAGGCCTGACCGAGCGCCAGGTCAAGACCCTCGAGCAGCTCCTCGTAGGAGGAGGCGTTCTCCATGGCAGCGCGAATACGGTCCTCGGGCACGACGACGTTACCGACCGAATCCATCTGCGAGTGGAAGATGCCCAGGGACGGCGTGTGGCACCAGCGCCCACCGTCGTTCGAGGCTGTTGCCTCTTCCGTCACCTCGTAGCGCAGGTGCTCCCAACCGCGCAGAGCGGACGCCAAACGGGCGCCCGAGCCAATCGGTCCGACCCACGAGAACTCGCAGCGAACCATGCCCGGCGCCGCTTCTTGGTCGGACCACTGGAGGCGAACCTCCTGGCCGAGCGCGGTGCCCAACGCCCATTCGATGTGTGGACACAGAGCGGGCGGTGTTGAGTGCACGAAAAGTACACCGCGGGTGTAAGACCCTCTCATTGTTCCTCCTGTTGGCCTTGTCAGGATCGTCTTCCCCTACGTCCTAATCGCCTGAGAGTCGCAATGAACTGCGCGGAAAACAGCGCAAACGATGTACTGACAGAATAGATGAACGCGCCGGGAAATGCAGCGCATTTCCCGGCGCGTTTCACGCATTGATCACATCCGCTAGGTCAGAATCCGGCCTTACGAATATCGCGCAGCGCCTTCTTGCGAGTGGGTCGATCAAGACGATCAATATAGATATGACCATCGAGGTGGTCGCACTCGTGCTGAATGCAGCGAGCCATGAGCTCCTCCCCCTCGACGATGACCTTCTTGCCGTCAAGGTCGGTGCCCTCGCAGCGCGCGTACCAGGCGCGCTCGGTCGGGTACCACAGGTCGGGCACGGACAGGCAACCCTCGTCGCCGTCCTGGTACTCGTCCTCGCTCAGGGCCACGATGCGGGGGTTGAGCACGTAGCCGATCTCGCCGTCGATGTTCCAGGAGAAGGCGCGCAGGCTGACGCCGATCTGGTTGGCGGCCAGGCCGGCGCGGCCATCCATGTCGACGCCCTCGAGCAGGTCCTCGACGAGGGCCTTCACGTTCGGCGTGATCTCCGTGATCGGGTCACACACGGTACGCAGGACCGGGTCACCGATAATGCGAATGGGGCGGATAGCCATGTCACTCTCCCTTCAGCGCGGCGGCGTGCGCCTCGCGCAGTCGCTCGACGGCTTCGGCCACGGGCACGACGATGGTCTCGCCGGTAGCGCGCACGCGGATCTCGACCTGGCCGTCGGCCAGCGAGCGGCCCACAACGAGGCCGAAGGGAACGCCGACAAGCTCGTAGTCCTTGAACTTCACGCCGGCGCTGACCTTGCGCCGATCGTCCACCAGGACGTCCAGGCCAGCCGCGTCGAGCTGCTCACCCAGAGACTGCGCGGTGTCGAAGACCTCGTCGCCCTTGCCGGTGGCCAGGACGTGCACGTCGAAGGGCGCGATCTGCGCGGGCCAGCTCAGGCCCTTGTCGTCACAGTTGGCCTCGGCCAGGGCAGCCATCACGCGGGTGACGCCGATGCCGTAGGAACCCATGGTCACGACCTGGGACTTGCCGTTCTCATCCAGGACGGTCAGGCCCAGGGCCTTGGCGTACTTGCGGCCCAGCTGGAAGATGTGGCCGATCTCGATGCCACGCT
>ERZ772912.424-NODE-424-length-19411-cov-4.735173_pt1 | contig 19411 bp, 13 predicted proteins | sample MGYA00512119_ERZ772912 | MGnify/ENA primary metagenome ERZ772912 (study PRJEB29015, sample SAMEA2738048) | human oral metagenome | biome: human oral; feature: human-associated habitat; material: saliva | place: China | collected 2230 ...
CGTGTAATAACCCAGAATCCGGGCCGGATCCTCGCTGTCCGTCAATACGAAAACAGAGCTGACGCCTCGTCGTCGATGCTGATCGGCGTAGCGCTGCAAGTAATCATTCAGCGCATCAACACCGCAGTCAAAACCTCGACGGTCGTGCAGCCCTGTGTCCAGCGCCCGTTCTTCAAACACGACGCACCTTCTCCCGGGCTTCAGTCAGTGCTTTCTCCAGCGCGGCATTCGGCTTGAAAGCGCCGTCCAGGGCCTGGGTGAAGGCCTCGAAATCACGCTGGGAAAGACTGATGCGGGCCTCTCGCGCCAGCAGCTCCTGCGCCTTCTCCTTGGCCGCCACACGCACGAAGGCGGCCATGGTCGTCCCCATCAGGGCCGCCGCCTTGGCGATCACGTCCTTCTCTTGTGCATCGATCTTCAGGTCAAACCGGGCTGTGGTCTGCATGAGGCTTCCCTCCTGTGGTACGGTTTTTTACCGTACCATGAACGTGCCTGTCAAGCTCTTCGAATCCGAGCCAGGAGAGCCGGAGCCTGCGTCTGATCGACGGTCTGATCCTGACCGGACGACACAGGCACGCCCCCTCCACTAGAACAAGAGACGGGAATGGCGGCACAGTCCTCGTGGCCCGAATCTGGTAGTGTCTGGCCTTTTCCAGGGCAACGCCCCATCTGAGGGCGAGGTGTTGCCGTTGAACGTTGAAGCCAAGCCCTCTCCGCCCGCATGAAACCCACGACCCTGCACTGGAACCTGTCCCACAGCTATCGCTCGCTGCCCCAGGCCTTCTTCTCGGACGCTCAGCCCGCCCACTTCCCCAAGCCCCAGGTTCTGCTCTTCAACCAGTCCCTGGCCCGCGAACTGGGGCTGCTGCCGCCAGAAGACGCCACTGCGACCGATGCCGGCGCCGGCGCCAATGCCAGTGCAGCCGCCCATCCGGCAGCACCGACACCATGGCCAGATGACAGCCCCTTGATGGCGGAGGCCGCAGACCTTTTCTCGGGCAACCGCTTCCCCGAGGGTTCCCAGCCGCTGTCGCAAGCCTATGCGGGCCACCAGTTCGGGCATTTTGCGATGCTGGGTGACGGGCGGGCCACCCTGATCGGCGAGCAGATCACGCCGGATGGGCAACGCATCGACATCCAGCTGAAAGGCAACGGGCAAACGCCCTATTCACGCCAGGGCGACGGCAAGGCGGCGCTGGGACCGATGCTGCGCGAATACCTGATCAGCGAAGCGATGCACGCGCTGCACATCCCGACGACGCGCAGTCTCGCGGTCGTCACCACAGGCGACCGCATCCATCGTCGCGGACCGAAAACCGGGGCCGTGCTGACCCGAACCGCCCAGAGCCATATCCGGGTCGCCACCTTCCAGTATGCTGCAGCCCTGCGGGACGTCGCCGCGCTGAAGGCGCTTGCCGACTACACCATCGAACGGCATTTTCCGGACATCCGCACCGAAACCGCTGCGGACCCGCAGCTCAACCCCTACCGGCTGATGCTGCGCCGGGTCATCACGCGCCAGGTCGCCCTGGTGGCGCAGTGGCAATCGGTGGGCTTCATCCACGGTGTGATGAACACCGACAACATGGCCATTGCCGGCGAGACGATCGACTACGGCCCCTGTGCCTTCATGGACACCTATGATCCGGATACCGTGTTCAGCTCGATCGACCATCAAGGCCGCTACCGCTACAGCAACCAGCCCCCCATCGCACACTGGAACCTGACCCGGTTGGCCGAGGCCCTGCTGCCGCTGTTCAGCGACGATCAGGAAGAAGCCGTCGACATGGCCAAGGAGGAACTGCACCCCTTCGCCAGCCAGTTCGAGGCCTGCTACACCCGGCGCATGTGCCAGAAGCTGGGCCTTTTCTCCCCGCAGGATACAGAAGTGCCCGCCAGCGACCAGCTGCTGGCCGTCGACCTGCTGCAGCTGATGCTGAATCACGAAGCCGACTACACCAACACCTTCGTGCGCCTCACGCTGGATAGGGACGGCCAGGACGGCCACGATCTGGATGGCACCGAACCCCTGTTTTCCAGCGAGGCCTTTTCTGCCTGGAGAACCCGCTGGCATGCGCGGCTCGATGAGCAGGCACAGAGCCGACAGGAAACCGCCGCACGGATGAAATCGGCCAACCCGTTCGTCATCCCCCGCAACGCCCTCGTCGAGGCCGCCCTGGAGGCCGCCGAAGCGCGCGACATGCAGCCCTTCAACGCGCTGCTGTCTGTCCTGCAGAGCCCATTCGACCCCGAATCAAATATCCGGGCCTATCAGAAGGTTCCGAAGGACAGCCGGGGATACGTGACTTTCTGCGGAACCTGAGGCCAGAGTCGGACAGGGCGGGCTTCGATTGCGATCGAAACAGCCTGCACTCACCGCCTCGCCTTTATTCTGACGACCCCGCCAACACCAGCTGCGCCGCTATCACCCACATCGTGATGCCAACCACCACATCCAGTACCTGCCAGGCGCGAGGTGTGGCAAAAAGCGGCCGTAGCAGCCGTGCACCATGGCCCAGCGAGAAGAAGAACAGGAACGAGGCTGCCATCGCCCCTAGCGCAAAGTGCATTTCCTGCCCCGGAAAACGCGTGGATATCGACCCCAGCAGAATGACGGTATCCAGATAGACATGTGGGTTCAGCCAGGTCAGCGCCAGACAGGTTGCTAGCGTGGGCCACAGCGGCGCACCACCGCCATCCGCCGGCGCCAGACTTTCCGAACCACCAAAGGCAGCCCGAAAGCGCAACGCTCCATACGTCAGCAAGAAGGCAGCACCACACCAACGGAACAGCGGCACCAGCCATCCAGCCATGGCTGAAACTTGCCGAAAGCCCACCACACCCAGCGAGATCAGGACGGCATCCGACAGGGCACAGGCCAGACAGACAAGTCCGACATGTTCACCCCGTAGTCCCTGCCGCAGCACGAACGCATTCTGCGAACCAATCGCCAGGATGAGACTGAGCCCGGCGCTGAAGCCGGTCAGGATGGCGTCATTCATGATGCACCCCTGACTCTACCCCTGACTCTACCCCTGACTCTACCCCTGACGCATCACCTGGCATGTCGTGTGTGCGCTCCTGGACTGAGCCGGCGCTCAATGCGCCTGCTCCCAGTTCTCGCCCGCCCCCACTTCGGCCAGCAGCGGCACCGAAAGCTGGGCCACGCCGGCCATGCGCGCCGGCAGGTCGGTCTTCAGGCGTTCCACCTCGGCGTCGGGCACTTCCAGCACCAGTTCGTCGTGCACCTGCATCACCAGGCGGGCGCCCAGGTTCTCGCGTCGCAGCCAGGCGTGCACGTCGATCATCGCCAGCTTGATGAGGTCGGCGGCCGTGCCCTGCATGGGGGCGTTGATGGCGGCGCGCTCGGCCATCTGGCGGCGGCCCATGTTGGATGATCCGATCTCGGGCAGCCACAGCCGGCGGCCGAACACGGTCTCGACGTAGCCCTGCTCGCGGGCCTGGGCGCGGGTACGCTCCATGTAGGCGGCCACGCCAGGATAACGCGCAAAGTAGCGGTCGATGTAGGCCTGTGCCGCGCCACGCTCGATACCCAGGTTGGCGGCCAGGCCGAAGGCGCTCATGCCGTAGATGAGGCCGAAGTTGATCACCTTGGCATAGCGGCGCTGCTCGCTGTTGACCTCTGCAATCGGCACGCCGAAGACTTCGGATGCGGTGGCGCGGTGCACGTCCTCGCCATCAGCGAAGGCCTTCAGCAGCCCGGCATCCTGCGAGATGTGCGCCATGATGCGCAGCTCGATCTGCGAGTAGTCGGCCGACATCATCTGGTGACCGGGCGGCGCAATGAAGGCTTCGCGGATGCGTCGCCCTTCCGGAGTGCGCACCGGGATGTTCTGCAGGTTCGGGTCGCTGGAGGCCAGCCGGCCGGTGATGGCCACGGCCTGTGAATAGGTGGTGTGCACGCGCCCGGTCTGCGGGTCGGCCATCTCCGGCAGCGTGTCGGTGTAGGTGGACTTCAGCTTGGCCAGACCCCGCCACTGCAGCAGCACCTTGGGCAGCGGGTAGTCCAGCGCCAGCTTCTCCAGCACGCTCTCGTCGGTGGACGGCTTGCCGGCCGGGGTCTTCTTCACCACCGGCAGCCCCAGCCGCTCAAAGAGAATCTCGCCCAGCTGCTTGGGGGACCCCAGGTTGAAGGGCTGGCCCGCCAGTTCGTGCGCCTGCCTTTCCAGCTCCTGCAGCTGTTCGGCCAGCTGCTGTGACTGGGCCCGCAGCCGGTCTCGGTCCAGCAGCACGCCGTGGCGCTCCATGTCATAGAGCACCTGCAGCGTGGGCATCTCAATGTTGCGGTAGATGTGGCGCAGCCGTTCGCTGGCCTCGATGGCCGGCCACAGCGTGCGGTGCAGCTGCAGCGTCACGTCGGCGTCCTCGGCCGCATAGGTGGTGGCCACGTCCAGCGCCACCTGGTCGAAGCCGATGGCCTTGGCGCCCTTGCCCGCCACTTCCTCGTAGGTGATGGTGGTGCGATTCAGATGGCGTCCGGCCAGCGCATCCATGCCGTGGGTGCGGTGCGCCTCCAGCACGTAGGACTCCAGCATCGTGTCATCGACCACGCCGCGCAGCGTGATGCCGTGATTGGCCAGCACGTGCATGTCGTACTTGATGTTCTGGCCCACCTTCTGCGGCGCATCGTTTTCCAGCCAGGGCTTCAACACCGCCAGCACCTCGTCCAGCGGCAGCTGTTCGGGCACGCCCGCATAGTTGTGCCCCACCGGGATGTAGCAGGCCTGCCAGGGCGTCACCGCCAGCGAAATGCCCACCAGCCGCGCCGCATGCGGATCCAGCGAGGTGGTCTCGGTGTCGATGGCCACCCGGTCGGCCGCCTTCACTCGCGCCAGCCACGCATCCAGCGCCGCGCGCGTAGTCACCGTCTCGGCCTGCAGCTCGCCTGCCGGCGGTGCTTCCAGCACGATGCCATCTCGCGTGAAGTGGCCAATGCCGCCCGGCAGCGCTTCCAGTCCCGCAGTACCATCACTGGCCGCACCACGTCCTGCCTGGCTGCCTGCCGCGCCGGCCGACGCATGTACCGACGTGCCCTGCCCGGCCGAAGCCCCCTCACCCGCAGCAGCGCCCGCGGTACTCGCGACGTGGCCCGTGCCCGCCTCGCGTCGCTGCCGATCGGCCACCAGCCGACGTGCGAAGGTGCGCAGCTCCCAGCGATCGAACAGTCCCAGCAGCGCCTCCTCGTCCTCGGGACGCAGCTTGAGCGTCTCCACGCCGCCTACCCAGGCACTCAGGTCGGCGTCGCGCAGCACCGTCACCAGCTCGCGGCCGCGCGGCAGCCAGTCGCGTGCTGCGCGCAGGTTCTCGCCCACCTTGCCCTTGATCTCGTCAGCGTGCTGCAGGATGGCATCCAGCGAGCCGTATTCATTCAGCCATTTCGCGGCCGTCTTGGGCCCCACCTTGTCCACGCCCGGCACGTTGTCCACCGCGTCGCCGGTCAGCGTCAGAAAATCGATGATCTGCCCCGGATCGACGCCGAACTTGTCGCGCACGCCGGCAGCATCCATCACCGTGGGCGGCACGCCGTCGCGGGTCATCGTGTTGACCAGCAGCGTCTCGTCATCAACGAGCTGCGCCAGATCCTTGTCGCCGGTGGAGATGACGGTGCGCATGCCGGCGGCACGCGCGCGGGTGGCCAGCGTGCCGATCACGTCATCGGCCTCGATGCCCGGTACCACCAGCAGCGGCCAGCCCAGCGCCTGGGTCAGTTCATGGATGGGCGCGATCTGCGCCACCAGCGCCTCGGGCGTCTGGCTGCGGTTGGCCTTGTAGTGCTCGTACAGGTCGTCGCGGAAGGTGCGCCCCGGCGCATCGAAGATCACCGCGCCCAGCGTGGCCCCGCCATGCAGCCGGGTGTCGTCGCGCAGCCGACGCAGCATGCCGACCATCCCATGGATGGCGCCGGTCGGCTCGCCCGCCTTGTTGCGCAGGTCCGGCAGGGCATGATAGGCGCGAAACAGGTAGCTGGAGCCATCGACCAGCAGCAGGGTCTGGGTGTCGGTCATCGGGAAACGTCGGTCTGACGGAAACAGGGCCGCGCCCGGGGGCAAAGCCGGCCGCTCGGCCGGAGTCTGATACGCTCGGAACCAGCAAAGACAGCCACGCCTGCCTCCGGAACCGCCCGGTACGGAGAGAAAAGCAGCAAAAAGAACCCGGGACCCATGGTCAAGAACATCCTGAAAGCTATCCCCAATACACCCAAGCTGAGCAACATGATGCCCAGCGAGCGATCGACCGCCATCAAGGCAAGAGAGTCCTGGCACGTGCTGGGCATTATCGCAGAGTTCGTCGAGGCCACCGAGGCGCTCGCGGACATCCGCCCGGCCGTCTCGATCTTCGGCAGCGCCCGCATCAAGCCCGAGCACCGCTGGTACAAGGAGACCGAGACGCTGGCGCGCAAGCTCTCCGACGCGGGCTTCGCCGTCATCTCGGGCGGCGGTCCGGGACTGATGGAGGCCGCCAACAAGGGGGCCTTTGCCGGCGCCTCGGCTTCGGTGGGCCTCAACATGGAGCTGCCCAACGAACAGCACGACAACCCCTATCAGGACGTGTCCCTGCACTTCCGGCACTTCTTCCCGCGCAAGGTGGCCTTTGCCAAGTACGCGGCCGCCTTCGTGGCTGCGCCCGGCGGCTGGGGCACGCTGGACGAGCTGATGGAGGTGCTCACGCTGATCCAGACCCGGGTGGGACGACGCATTCCGGTCATTCTGGTGGGCTCGACCTTCTGGAAGGGCCTGCTGGACTGGATGAACGACACGCTGGTGGCCCATGGCACCGTCTCGGCTGCCGACATGGAGCTGATCCGCGTCATCGACGACCCGGACGAGGTGGTCAACGCCATCTTCGACTTCTACCAGCAGCGCGGCTTCTATGCCACCAGCGAGGAGCGCCAGCTGAACCTGCAGCTCTGACCCGTCGACCCCGACCGACACCGCCCGACCGAACCGACGGGGCATTCCGTCACACGGTTAGAATCGGCGCATCCCCACCCCACCCCCGGATCCGCCCCATGGCCGTCTTCACCGTCGTCTCCGATCAGCAGCTCAAGGACTGGCTGGCCCAGTACGATGCCGGCGAGCTGCTGGCCATCGAACCCATCGCCTCGGGCATCGAGAACACCAACTACTTCGTCGACACGGCCAAGGGCCGCTGGGTCCTCACCCTGGTCGAGCGGCTGCCTGTCGAGCAGCTGCCCTTCCACCTGGAACTGATGCAGCATCTGGCTCGCCGTGGCATTCCCTGCCCGGCCCCGCTGGCCGACCGCCAGGGGCGGCTGTTCAGCATGCTCAACGGCAAGCCCGCCACGCTGGTCACGCGGCTGACCGGCAAGTCGGTGGTGGACACCACACCGGAACACTGTCAGGCCATGGGCGCGCTGCTGGCCCGCATGCACCTGGCGGCCGCCGACTTCGGACCGGCCCCGGCCAACGTGCGCGGCCCGGGCTGGTGGCCCCAGGCCATCGAGGAACTGCGTCCGAAGCTTGCGCCCGCCCAGCTGGCGCTGGCCGAAAACGAGCTGGCTGCCCAGCAGGCCTGGATGGCCACGTCCGAATGGCAGGATCTGCCCGCCTCGGCCGTCCATGCCGACTGCTTCCGCGACAACGTGCTGTTCACCACGCCGTCCACCCCCGGCGTCATCGACTTCTACTTCGCCTGCCACGGCACCTGGCTGTTCGACCTGGCCGTGGTCTGCAACGACTGGTGCCTGGCGGCCGACGACGCCCATCTGGACCCGGCACGCACCGAGGCCCTGCTGGCCGGCTACCGCAGCGTGCGCCCCCTGCAGGACATCGAGCGCCGGGGCTGGACCATGGCGCTGCGGGCCGCAGCCCTGCGTTTCTGGCTGTCGCGCCTCTACGACCTGCTGCTGCCCCGCGAGGCTGCCATGCTGCAGCCCAAGGATCCCACCCACTTCGAACGGATTCTGACCGATCGCCGCACGCTTTCGGGAGAACTGCACTGACATGGCAGGACAGACGACATCCAGCGGCATCCAGGTCCACCGCGTGCCCGCCAGCCATGGCTGGTACTGGCTCAAGCGCGGCTTCGGCCTGCTGGGGCGGGCCCCCCTGCCCCTGCTGCTGCTCATGCTGATGCTGATCACGGCCAGCAACCTGTTCGGAATCCTGGGCATTCTCGGCCTGGTGCTGGCCAAGCTGGTGGTGCCGGTGCTGCTGGTGGGCTACCTGGCCACCCTGCGGGAGCTGGCACCGCCCGGCAGCGACACGCCCTTGGCCGCGCAGAGCGCCGCCACACCAGAGCCCGGCACACGTCCCTTCACGCAGATCTTCAACGCCCGCGTCTTCTTCGGCTGGGCGCAGGGCAACCGCCGTGCGCTGCTGACCGTGGCCCAGCTGGGCCTGCTCAGCCTGGCCATCGACACGGGCGCTGCCTGGCTGTCGGGCTACCAGGATGCCGTGGCGGCCATGTTCGAGACGCTGAGCCAGATGCCGGCCAACAAGGTTCCCGACGCCGAGACCATGAGCAACCTCATCATGCCGGTGTTCCAGTCGATGATGACGATGGCCGTCATCACCGTGCCCTGCTACCTGCTGCTGTGGTATGCGCCCATCTTTGCCGGCCTGCACGGGCTTCCGCTGCTCAAGTCGGTGGTGTTCTCGGCCGTGGCCGTGGGGCGCAACGCCCTGGCCTTCGTCTGCCACGCGCTCTGCCTGCTGGTCTTCCTGATCAGCGTGGCCCTGGTGACGCAGGTACTGAGCGGTGCCCCGGCCCTGCCCTTTGCCTCGCCCATCTTCCTGCTGGTCCTGCCGGTGGTGTTTTCCGTCATTGCCTGTGCCCTGTGGGCCTGCTACCTGGACACCGTGGAAGTGGCCGGGCAAAACAGCCTTCCCCCACGGCTTCAGGACGAGACCGACCGGGGCTGAACCGTCTTCGGTCCCGCGTCATCATCCCTGCCTGAAACAGCGCCCCGACGCCCGGCCGGACAGGCCGCGGGCGTCGTGTGCAACGCCTCATGACCACCTCCGGGCCCGAGGCCGCCCGTCGCGCCCCCTCGGCCAATCGGCCGACAGCCTCTACCGCCGATTCCTGAAGACACACATCATGCAGCGTGCAGATAACTCCGGCACGATGCCCGATGTCGCCATCGCGCCGGTCAACGGACTTCCTTTCCTGAAAGACCGCCCCGATGACCAAGCAATCGACCGACATGACCCAACCCGTGCCGACGCGCACCGCGTCGGCCCAGGCACACCCGACAGCGGCCAAGCACCATGCCCCCGGCATGCTGGCGCTGACGGGCGACGAGGCTGCCGACGGCAAGCAGCTGGCTGCCGCTGGCGTGGCTGAGATTGCCCGGCGCCATGAGCGCAACGAAGACGACGACGACGATGCGGCATGGCTGCCCACCGGCGATGAAGCGGCTGCAGCCACCGATGCCCTGGGCGGCACGGCATCCGTCACCGGCGGATCTTCCATGACGGGCGCAGCAGCCGAAGCTGCGGCAGGCGCATCGTCTGTCACCGCTGCTGGCGCCGGGACCGCCGGTGCAAGCGCGGCCGGCGCAGGCGTTGCTGGCGCTGGTTTTGCCGGTGCTGGTGCTGCCGGTGCAGGCGCTGCAGGCGTAGGGGCTGCTGGTGTGGTAGCTGCTGGTGCAGGTGCCGCGGGTGTGGGGGCTGCTGGTATGGCCTCTGGCACCCTGCTGACGGCAGGTGCCGTCCTGGGTACCGTGGCCCTTGCTGCCGCCCTGGGTGGCGGTGGTGGTGGCTCTTCGAATTCGACTGGATCGGCCCCCCTCGCCTCTGGCGCTGGGCGGCAGCAAGGATCGGTTGCTGACGGTAACGCACAAGGAAACCGTGGCAGCGAACAAACAGCCAGCGGTGCAGGCGCAGGTTCGGGCGCTGATGCTGGTGCAGCTTCCGGCTCTGCTTCGGGCTCGGGTGCAGGCGCCGGCGGCATCGGCGCTGGTGGTAATGCGGGCACCGCGAACGGTTCTGGTGCCGCGGGTGGCTCCAGCGCTGCAGATGGCTCCGGTGCCGCAAGTGGTGCCGACGCTGCGGGCGGTGCTGGTGCTGCGGGTGGCTCCGATGCCACCAGTGGTGCCGCGGGTTCTGGCAATGCGGGCGGCTCTGGGGCGACTGGAGGTATCGGTGGTGCTGGTGCTTCCGGCAATGCAGGTGGCGCGGGTGGCTCCGGCAATGTGGGGGGCGCTGGCGCTGCCGATCCGGCCAATACCCGCTCTCTGAACTATGGCGCCAACGAGAACAAGGCCATCGGCGCTAACGTCTTCAATAGCAACAACACCAATGAAACTCCGGCGTTCATCCGCATCACCGCCATCCGCGGCAAGAACGCTGGCAGTTCCCACGGCCTGATGACCCTGGAAAACGGTGAGGAGATCGTCGTCGGCCAGGTCATCTCCCGCGCCGATTTCGAGCGGATCTTCTGGAATGCCTCCAAGAGCGACGGCTCCTTCAGCTTCGTTCCCGTGCAGGATGCCCAGGGCACCACTGCACCGAATACTGTCGAGCAGACTGTCGTCATCAAGACCCCCGACCCCCTTGCCCCCGGCAGCAACCCGGGCACCTCTTCCGGTGAAGGCGGTAACACTGGCCATGAGGCAGGTTCCCAGACAGGTGCAGGCTCTGGCACGGGTTCCAGCACGGGTAACGGTGCCAACACGGGCGCCAACGCAGGCACCGGCACGGCAAATAACGGTACGGATCCGAACAACACGACCGGCCAGCAGTCCGGAAACGACAAGGGTGACGGTACCGCCCAGAACACGGGTTCGCCTTCCGGTACGGGTGAAACGTCCAACCAAAGCGCCAGCAGCGGCGACGGCACCACGCCCGCAGGCGGCAAACCGGGCGCAGAGGGTTCAGGCTCGGAGAACAAGCCCGTGACGGGCTCGGGCTCTGACTCGACCTCGGGTTCTGCTTCGGACTCCGGCTCGGCCGGCGGCTCCGACTCGACCTCAGGCTCGGACCGCAATAAAGGGAGCGGCTCCGATAAAGGTGGTTCCACCCCCAGCGAAGGACAGAGTAGCCAGGCCAGCAACGGCCAGGCGCCTTCTCAGAATGCAGGTGGCCAGGGTAGCGAAAGCCAGCCACCCGCTCAGACTCCGAGCGGCCAGGGCAGCAGCGAGCAGACGACTTCCCCGACTCAGGGCAGCCCGAGCGGTGAGCAGACGCCTGCTCAGAATACCGCTGGCCAGGGCAGCGAAAGCCAGCCACCCGCTCAGACTCCGGGCAGCCAGGGCAGCAGCGAGCAGACGACCTCCCCGACTCAGGGCAGCTCGAGCGGTGAGCAGACGCCTCCCCAGAATGCGGGCGGCGGCTCGGACACGGGCACCCCGGGCGCGGGCGAGAGCTCACAAACGGGGGGCGCCCAAACTGGCGGTGCCCAAACCGGTACCAGCGAGACCGAAAGCAGCGGTACCGGCGACAACGGCAAGCAAACCAGCGATGGCAAGCAAACCAGCGACGGCGGGCAGAATGGTGCCGCTGATGGTGATGCCAAGCACGAAGGTGACGGCACCAAGGGTGACGGCACCAAGGGCGAAGACGGCGAGCAGGGCAAGAACGGCGAGGATACGGTATCTCCGAGCAATCCGCCGGCTACTACGCCGCCCCCCACTCCGCCGGACTACGCCCCGAACCAGTCGGTCCAGCAGGCCATCCACGCCAACAACAAGCCTGTCGGCGCGAGCATCTTCAACGGTACCAACCCGGCGCACGCACCTTCCTTCGTGAAGATCACGGCGGTTGTGGACAAGGAAGGCCATGAGGTCTCCGATGCCATGACCCTGGGCAAAGGGGGTGAAGCCATCACCAAAGACCAGGTGATCAGCAAGGAGCAGTTCGACAACGTTTTCCTGGATGCGCTGAAAGCGCCGGGTGGTTCGTTCAAGTTCATTCCAGTGATGGACAGCGAGGGCACGGAGATGCCAGGGGCCACCGAACAGACCGTCTCCATCGGCTTCGACTACGTGCACCACTTCCAGAGTGAGCCTTTCCGGGAGGGGTACGAGGGTGAAGATAGATTCTCGTACTACAGGATCCACAGTCTCACGAACACCAGGACACCAACGGCACACTGGACGGCATGTTCAAGCTGGACGGCGGCGAGCGTACGACGCTCAAGTTGGGTGACCTGATCCGGCCCGAGGATTTCGACAAGCTGTACTGGGACTATTCGTCCAACAACGGCGGACGATTCGAGCTCGCCGGACTGGATTCACAAGGGCACGAGATCAGCAACGAAGAGCACTTGCAGCTGTACATGGCTGACTATGCCAAGACCCGGACCGGGAAAGTGCCTCCCGAAGAGCCCGGTGGTGAAGAGACCGACGTTGAAGACAGCGAAGACAGCAATGACATCGCTGGTCACTCGGCAGCCCTGCACCCCGAGTCCTTCACGGATGCAGCGTCGGCCTTCCACGGGTCCTCTCACCTCTCGGTCAATGGCCAGAGCACGCTGGACAACCTGCTTGAACATCAGGTGAGCCACGGAATACTCTGATTCAGCGCCACACATGCCGTGAAAGCTGCCAAGGGTGCCGAGGGACACGTCCCCGGCACCCTTTTCTTATCAGTGCCTTGAATGGGTTTCCCAGAAAGAACACAACGGCCGCCCGTCCAGTCACGCCATCCGGCCGCATATCTTCCGGTTTTTCTTTCGATTCCAAATCATCTATATAAGTATCAATGAAGAATTTGGCCTTGTACGCCTCTCACGCATGGCCGCCCTTCGTCCCTTTTTCTCCTGAGATCGATCGATGACTCCCCAGACCGGTAGCCATCCTGGCAACGCCCTCACCCCTCACAATATCCTGCGGCGCGAAGTCCTGCGGCATGCACGTGCAGCCTACCGTCACGCCAAGGAGGGGGTTCCTGCCGACGAGACGCCGGAACATCTGAAGCTTGCGCAGGCATCGACACCCGAAGCCCAGGAGGATGACGACGATGACAAGGCGGCACTCTGGCTGCCATCCGGTACTGGCGCTGGTGCTGCGACTGAAGCTGCTGCCATGACTGAAGCCGGCGCAGCTGCCAGCACGGCTGGCACCATCGGCACGACGGCTGCAACCGGGTCGGCGCTGCTTGGCCCCAGCATTCTGGGTGCTTTCGCCGTGGCCGCCGGTGCCAACCTGCAGGACAATAGCCCCCTGCACAATATCTCGGCACGCAACCGCCTCTCCACCGGGCACGACAGCAGCCGTGAGGACGCGAACGCAGGTACCGAAGGACAATCATCGGTCGCTGCCCCCTCTACGGACACGGCCCCGCTGGCAACCGGAACCGCACCGACAGCCCCTTCCCGGCCCACGAACGAAGGCACGCAGGCTGAGGCATCCAGAACGCCCGCTGTAGCCGACGCAGCAGCTGCAGCCTCCACGAAACCCGCCGCACCATCCGCGCCAGACACCCCCACCGCGGATGCGTCGAAACCTGCGGAAGGGAGTGACGGAAACGCGTTGCCACAGGTCAAGCCGCTGCCCGCCTACAGCGAGAACGCATCGGTTTCCTACGCGCACGGTGAAAACAAGGCCCTGGGAGCGACTGTCTTCAGCGGCGCCAACGATGAGACAGCTCCCGCCTTCGTGCGCATCACGGCCATCCAGGGCAAGGACGGCGAGGCTGCCGCCGGCACGATGAGCCTGCTGGGCGGCAACGCCATCGTCCCCAATCAGGTCATCTCCCGCGCCGATTTTGACAAGGTGGTGTGGGACGCCTCGAAGAACGAGGGTGGTTCGTTCAGCTTCGTCCCGGTTCAGGATGCGCAGGGTACGGCTCTGCCGGGTGCGGTCGAGCAGACGGTCAGCATCAACGAGGCCAGGCCGCTGTACCACATCGCTGCCGAGAACTTTGATCTGTTGGACGCGTACCCTGATCGGGTAAACGAGCACCCAGCCTACGTCCAGGTGACCAATATCGTCGAAGCAAACGACACCAATGGCATCCTTGATGCCCTGGTCCTCGGAGAAGACGGCGGCACCGTGCTGAAAGTGGGCGACATCATCAGGGCAGAGGACTTCGGCCGGGTGTACTGGAACCATGCGTCGAACGACGGGGGGGAGGTCTTTCTCACCCCCTACAACGCCAACGACCGGATGGTCGATCCAGGACCGTACTCGTTCGAGCTGACCCCTAAAACCCCGACCCAGAAGTCGCTGCCTGCCCCTCACCACGAGCAGGAGGCCACAGATGCGTCACCCGAGCTGGTGGGTGTGGCGCACCCGGCCACGGACGGCCTGATGCCGCTGGGGGCTCAGGCGCAGTACCCGGGCATGACGCCCCTTTCCATGAGCAGCACCGCCCTGCTGGACAGCCTGCTGGAACAGCACCCGGGCACTACCGGCCTGCTCTGAACGCCGCAGGCCGCGCGCGTCGTCAGACCGGCTCCAGCTTGGCCACGGCCAGCGCGAGCCATTTGACGCCGTGCGGCGCCTTGAAGCGGATCTGGATGCGGGCATCGTCGCCATTGCCTTCGATGCCCGTGACCACGCCTTCACCAAAGCGCGCATGACGCAGCGACTGGCCGATGTGGTAGCGGCTGTCGCGCCCAGCGCGGGCCTTGCCGCTGGCATCGCCACTGGCCGGGATGCCCGGATCGGCCGGGCGCACCCAGCCGGACTGGCGGTTGCGCTCGTGCACGGCACTGTCCAGACGCGGGCGCCAGTTGCCGCCGCCGTTGCCACTGCCGCTGCCATAGCCACCTCCGCCGTAGCCGCCACCGCCGTAGTAGCCCCGGCTACTGCGTTCCGCCCCCAGGCCCAGACTGCCCTGGGCGCTGGTCGAGGGCATTTCACTCAGCCATTTCAGCGAACGCTCGGGCAGCTCGGACAGGAAGCGGGACTGCATGTTGTAGCGGGTCTGGCCGTGCAGCATCCGGGTCTGGGCCAGTGACAGGTACAGACGCCGACGTGCTCGGGTCATGGCCACGTACATCAGCCGGCGCTCCTCTTCCAGCCCGCCAGGATCGGAAGCCGAGTTCTCGTGCGGGAAGAGCCCTTCCTCCAGCCCGGTGACGAACACCGTCTCGAATTCCAGGCCCTTGGCCGCGTGGACGGTCATCAGCTGTACGGCATCCACGCCCTCCTCGGCCTGGCCATCGCCGGATTCCAGCGAGGCATGAGCCAGGAAGGCCGCCAGCGGCGAGATCTGCACCACGGGCGCTGCATCGGCAGGCAGCACGGCTCCATCCGAAGCAGCGGGCAGCGCGGTGCCCGCCGTGGTGCCGGCCGTGGTGCCCGCCAGGCCCACGCTGGCCGGCGTGGCGGCATCGATGCCGCCTTCGGCCTGGAAGGCCAGCGCTGCGTTGACCAGTTCCTTCAGGTTCTCGATGCGCTCCTGCCCCTCGCGTTCCTGCTCGTAGTGGGTCATGAGACCGCTGCGGCCGATCACGTCGTCGATGCTCTCCGACAGCGGCAGGCGGGCGCTGTTCTGGCGCATGAGCTCGATGAGCATGACGAACTGCAGCAGCCGCGAGCCGCCCGCGCCGCTCGTCATCGGCACGGCACGGTAGAGGCTGATGCCGTGCGTGCGCGCCGTGTCCTGCAGGTTTTCGAGCGTGCGGGCGCCGATGCCGCGCGCCGGGAAGTTCACCACCCGCAGGAAGGCGCCGTCGTCGTCAGGGTTCTCGATCAGCCGCAGGTAGGCCAGGGCATGCTTGATCTCGGCCCGCTCGAAGAAGCGCAGCCCGCCGTAGACCTTGTAGGGCACCCCGGCCGAGAACAGCGTGTGTTCCAGGATGCGTGACTGCGCGTTGGAGCGGTACAGGATGGCGATCTCGGAACGCGACATGCCGTCGGCCACCAGCGCGCGGATCTCCTCCAGCAGCCACTGGGCCTCGTCGCGGTCGGAAAATGCTGCAAAGATGCGCACCGGCTCGCCCTCGCCCGCGTCGGTCCACAGGTCCTTGCCCAGGCGGTGCGCGTTCTGGCGGATGAGATGGTTGGCCGAATCCAGAATGTGGGCATGCGAGCGGTAGTTCTGCTCCAGCCGGATCAGCTGCGGGCCGGCATAGTCACGCTCGAAGGCGGCCATGTTGCCCACGTTGGCGCCACGGAAGGCATAGATGGACTGGTCGTCGTCGCCCACCGCGAACAGCGAGGCCCCACCGCCGGCCAGCAGCGTCAGCCAGCGGTACTGCAGGTCGTTGGTGTCCTGGAACTCGTCGATGAGGATGTGTCGGAAGCGCTGCTGGTAGTGCTGGCGCAGCGGCTGGTTGCGCTGCAACAGCTCGTAGGCACGCAGCAGCAGCTCGGCAAAGTCCACCACGCCCTCGCGCTGGCACTGCTCGTCGTAGGCGCCGTACAGCTCGGCCAGCCGGCGGCTGTGGGCGTCATGGCCAGACACGTCGGCGGCGCGCAGGCCGGCCTCCTTGCTGCCGTTGATGAAGTGCTGGACCACCTTGGGCTGGAACTGCTGGTCATCGACGTTGAGCCCGCGCAGCAGCCGCTTGATGGCGCCCAGCTGGTCGGCGCTGTCCATGATCTGGAAGCTGGCCGGCAGGCCGGCGTCACGATGGTGTGCGCGCAGCAGCCGGTTGCACAGCCCGTGGAAGGTGCCCACCCACATGGCACGCGGATTGGCCCCCACCAGCATGGTGCTCAGGCGCGCCATCATCTCGCGCGCGGCCTTGTTGGTGAAGGTGACGGCCATGATTTCGGCCGGCGAGCACTGGCCGGTACCGACCAGCCAGGCGATGCGGGTGGTGAGCACGCGGGTCTTGCCGCTGCCGGCGCCCGCGAGGATCAGTGCGTGTCCGCTGGGGACGGTGACAGCAGCCCGTTGCTGTGGGTTGAGATGGGCAAGTAGATCGGCCATGCCGCCATTCTAACGGGCCGTGTCCTGCCCTGAGCGGCTCTCGGCGGCCGACGGATCGTGCCCGGACACCTGCTCGGGCGCCTCCGGAAGGGTCTCGGTCGTCGGCGCAGGCACGGACACCTGCGTCGCCGTGAACATTTCCTGTCGTTCCGACGCTTCGAGCTTTCGTCGTGCTGCCTCCTGCCGATCGGAACGCCGGCGGCGGGTGGTGCGTTTCTGCCGGCGGCGCATGACCTGCCCCCCCCAGGACAGGCGGCGGTATTCCTCTTCGGTATAGCGGTGCAGGCCGCCGCCCAGGCGGGGAATGCGGTTGCCCGGATGCGCCATGCTGGGGCCCCAACGCGCCTGATAGCCATCGACAGCCCGCCCCTGGCGCTCCCAGCGCCAGGCCATCAGCGCCAGGCACGCCCACCAGGCCAGGGTGGCCAGGGCCAGACCCCGGGGCACGTTCACATGCCAGTAGCCGGTCATCACGTTGGCAAACAGCGCCAGCATCAGCCCGTAGCCCAGCCAGCGGTGGCCATGCTCGAAGACGCGCCGGCGCCGTGTCATGTCGTAGTGATCGCCCGGCACGTCGTGCAGATGCACCAGCGTGCGCGCCTGATGCCGCCCGGGGCCCCCGATGCTGCCCCGCAGGGCGATGTTGACCACCAGCAGGAGCAGTACGGCCATGACGCCCCAGCCCATCCAGGCATGGGGATGCGCCAGATGGCTGGCCAGCGACATGCCATAAAAGGCCATGGCCACGCCCGCCACCAGGCACAGCACGGCGGCCACGCCACACAGGCCATGCACACGCTGCCAGCCGCGGTGGTTGATGATCCGGGGCCAGTCCTGGCCGGGCACGATCTTCCAGTAGCGTGCCGCCAGCACGGCCACCGGCACCAGCACGGCACCGGCCGTACCCATCAGCACGCCGTGCCAGAAATCCACCGGGTTGACGTCGTCAAGCGGCCCGGTGTGCAGGGGGGCGCGCAGCCAGTCCAGCCAGCGGGTGAGCTGCGCCAGCAGCCAGGGGGGCAGATGAAGGAAATCCAGCATGGGGCGGATGATACTGAACCCCGGGTATCGGAATGCGGAAAATCCGGGAAAAGCCGGCCTGCCGCAGCCCGGGGTGTGGCGTCGATGCCGGTGCCGATGCTCCCGGGTCGATGCCGCATCCGCCACGCATGCCGGCTGTGCCCCGGGGACGCGATAGAATGAGGGGTTTACCGTACTCACCTTCTTCTCCTGGCCAAAGAGCCACGCCCCCCATGGACGAGCGTTACGACCCACGAAGCATCGAATCCGAGGCCCGCGCCCACTGGCAGCAGACCAACGCCTACCGCGCCGTCGAGCACGACCCGCGCTTTCCCAAGGGCAAGTTCTATGCCTGCTCGATGCTGCCCTACCCCTCGGGCATCCTGCACATGGGGCATGTGCGCAACTACACCATCAACGACGTGATGTACCGCCACCTGCGCATGAGCGGCTACAACGTGCTGATGCCCATGGGCTGGGACGCCTTCGGTCTGCCGGCCGAGAACGCGGCGCTCAAGAACGGCGTGGCCCCGGCCAAGTGGACGTGGGACAACATCGCCTACATGAAGCAGCAGATGCAGCCGCTGGGCCTGTCCATCGACTGGTCGCGCGAAGTGGCCACCTGCAGCCCCGACTACTACAAGTGGAACCAGTGGCTGTTCCTGCGCATGCGCGAGAAGGGCATCGCCTACCGCAAGCATGGCACCGTCAACTGGGACCCGGTCGACCAGACCGTGCTGGCCAACGAGCAGGTGGTCGACGGCAAGGGCTGGCGCTCGGGCGCACCGGTGGAAAAGCGCGACATCCCGATGTACTACCTGCGCATCACCGACTACGCCGGCGAGCTGCTGAAAGAAGTGACTGAGCATCTGGAGGGATGGCCCGAGCGGGTGCGGATGATGCAGGCCAACTGGATCGGCCGCTCGGAAGGCGTGCGCTTTGCCTTCGAGCACGACATCCGTGACGAGCAGGGTCAGCCCATCGACGAGGGCCGGCTGTACGTGTTCACCACGCGCGCCGACACGATCATGGGTGTCACCTTCGTGGCCGTGGCCCCTGAGCACCCGATCGCCCGCGTGGCCGCAGCCTCCCGTCCCGCGGTGGCTGCCTTCGTGGAAGAGGCGCGCACCGGCTCGGCGATGGAAGCCGACCTGGCCACGATGGAGAAACAGGGCGTGGACACGGGCCTGGTGGTCCGCCATCCGCTCACCGGCGCTGACGTGCCGGTGTGGGTGGGCAACTACGTGCTGATGAGCTACGGCGACGGCGCGGTGATGGGCGTGCCTGCGCACGATGACCGCGATTTCGTCTTTGCCCACAAGTACGGCCTGCCCATCCGTCAGGTCATCAGTGTGGACAACCAGCCCTACGACACGAACCAGTGGCAGGAGTGGTATGCCGACAAGCAGAACGGCGTCTGCGTGAATTCCGGCCCGCTGCTGGACGGCAAGGGTCACCAGGACGCGGTGAACACGGTGGCTGCCCAGCTGGCCGACAAGGGTCTGGGCGGCAAGCACGTCCAGTACCGTCTGCGTGACTGGGGCATCTCGCGCCAGCGCTACTGGGGCACCCCCATT
>ERZ772912.427-NODE-427-length-19313-cov-19.085004_pt1 | contig 19313 bp, 16 predicted proteins | sample MGYA00512119_ERZ772912 | MGnify/ENA primary metagenome ERZ772912 (study PRJEB29015, sample SAMEA2738048) | human oral metagenome | biome: human oral; feature: human-associated habitat; material: saliva | place: China | collected 2230 ...
GCAGCCAGCGGATCAGCGTGTCGAAGGAGACGGCGGCGCGCAGGTGGCCGACGTGCGGGGATCCCTGCACGGTGGCGCCACACAGGTAGATGCCGACCTTGCCGGGGGTGACCGGGTTCAGGGGCTGGATGCGGGCGCTCTTGGAGTCGTACAGGTGCAGCATGGCATCAATCCTACCTGGCAGGGAGGGGAGGCGAGGGAAACGGGCGCTCCCCGGGAGTATGTAACGAGGCCCGGGCCCCACCCACGCAACAGCGCGGGTTCGCAGGTGGGGGCTCGGGCCTCGTCAAGTGAACGAAAACTCAGGCGCCGGGGCGCACACGCTCGCGAATGAGCGCCTTGAGATCCTCGACGGAGTTGGCGAGGGGCGTGACGCGCTCTTCGCGACCTTCGATGCCTTCGAAGCGCTCAGGCACGGGCGGGAGGTGGCCGGTGGCCTCAAGGATCGTGTCGGCGAACTTGACGGGCAGCGCGGTCTCCATGACGACGAGCGGGCCCTCGATCTGCGGGCGCACCGCGCGGGCGACGTGCACGCCATCGGCCGTATGCGGGTCGAGGAGGTAGCCGCTTTCCTTTTCCGTGCGCGCGATCTCGGCGAGGCGGTCGGCATGCGAGGAGGTGCCGGAGATGAAGCCGTAGGTGTCGCGCAGGGTGGCGAACTCGGGCGTGCCGGACAGGTCGAAGTAGCCGTCGCGGGCCAGGGCCTCGTCGAACAGGGCGCGGGTGGCGTCGCCGTCGCGTCCCATGAGGTCGAAGATGAAGCGCTCGAAGTTCGAGGCCTTGGAGATATCCATGGACGGGCTGGAGGTCGCCAGCGTGTCCGCGGAGGAGCGGGGGCGGTAGACGCCGGTGCGGAAGAACTCGTCGAGGACGTCGTTTTCGTTCGTGGCGACGACGAGGGTGCCCAGCGGCACGCCCATCTGGCGGGCGATGTGGGCGGCGCACACGTTGCCGAAGTTGCCCGAGGGCACGACGACGCTGACCTTGGACGAGGCGTCGGCCCCTTCCTCGGTGACGCGCAGCCAGGTGGCGACGTAGTAGCAGACCTGGGCGAGCAGGCGCGCCCAGTTGATGGAGTTGACGGCGCCCACGTGCCAGGTGGCCTTGAAATCGGCGTCCATGTTGACGGCCTTGACGAGGTCCTGGCAGTCGTCGAAGACGCCGTCGACGGCGACGTTGACGATGTTCTCGTCCAGAAGGGAGAACATTTGGGCGCGCTGGAACGCGGTCATGCGGCCGGCGGGGGTGAGCATGACGACGGAGAGGCCCTTTCGGCCTCGCAGCGCGTACTCGGCGGAGGAGCCGGTGTCGCCGGAGGTGGCGCCGACGATGGTGAGCCAGTCGCCGCGGCGGGTGAGCTCGTATTCGAAGAGCTCGCCGAGGAGCTGCATCGCCATGTCCTTGAAGGCGGCCGTGGGGCCGTTTGACAGGTGGGCGAGGTGCAGGCCGGCGCCCTCCAGGGCGTCGACGGGGACGATCTGGGGGTCGGAGAAGGCGGGGGTGCGGTAGGCGCGGGCCGTGATCACGCTCAGGTCGTCGGCGGGGATGTCGTCGACGAACAGGGAGATGATGCCGGCGGCCATGGCCGCGTAGCCGTCCTCGCGCAGGACGATGCGCAGTTCGTCCAGATCGGAGCGAGACAGCGTCGGGTATTCCTCGGGCAGGTAGAGGCCGCCGTCGGGGGCGAGGCCTTCCAGGAGGATGTCACTGAAAGAACGGGTGGGCGTGTTGGGGCCGCGTCGGGTCGAAATATAGCGCACAGGTCGATCCTATCGGAGAGGGGGCGTGGCCTGCGAGGGCGCCCGTTCCTCGTCACATGCGTGGGACGAGGCCGGGGCATGGGATCGGGGGAGGCTCCCCCGGGGCGTGTGGTAGAAACGTGGTGTGAGCTTCAACGATTCCCAGTGGCCAGCCCCGACAGACTCCGACGCGTCGGCCGCTTCGATACCGCAGCCGATCACGCACGCGAAATCTTCGTTTGCCCCGCCGAACGCGTTCCCCGCCCCCGCGCCCGGGACTGTTCCCGCATCGGCCCCCGCGCCGCACGGCAAGAAGCTGCGCTGGTGGCACGTTGCGCTGATCGCCTTGCTGACGGTCGTCGCGATGGTTGCCGGCGTCATGTTTTTCGCGACCAAGGCGCCCCGGGTTGCTCCAAGTCCGCGCGGGCAGGGCTACACGGGGTCGGGAACCCTGACGGGCACTCTGGCGAGTTCGTGGGCCAGCGGCGTGGACGTGGCCTGGACCCTGGACGAGTTTTCCGCTTACGTCGACGACTACGACGCTCCGTCTCTGCTCGTGGAGGGCACGACCCTGTACGTGGCCGCCAGGAGCGACAGTGAGGGCCATGCTGTTGCCGCCGCATACGACATCTCGGGCGCGAAACCCGAGAAGCTGTGGCTGAGGGAGAGCTCGGACGCGACGGTGACGGAGCGGAGCGACGCGCAGACGCTCGCTTCCGCCGGAGATTCGCTCGCCTACAACGACGTTGTAATCGATAAGAAGACCGGGGCGATCACTCAGGCCCCGTGGCCGGGCGATGTTCCCATGGCCGCCGCCGATGACATCCTGGTGACCTGTTCCGGCATGGAGACATGCGCCGGCTGGAAGCAGGAGTCCGGTTCTTGGAAACAGCAGTGGAAGAGCATCACGTCTCGACAGGGGCGCGACCTCGCTCTGGAGGCGCCCAACAAGACGCGGATGATGGGCAGCGGGGAGGACGCCTCGTTCCTGCTGTCCGCCGAGGATGGTTTCGCGCCCCAGATCATTAATATCCACACCGGCACGGTCACCACCCTCGGGGGCGATGCTCCGGCAAAGAAGTTTGAGAGCCGCGGCTTCCTCATCGCCTCCGACGGCTACATCAACGTCAGCGACTACGACAAGGCCGACGTCTACGACATGGCGGGCAAGCTCGTCGAGACCATCGATTACGAGCGGATGTGGGCGGTCCCCACGAGCGACGGCCCCGCGCCGAGCCTCGATCAGCTCCGCTCGTACCTGAAGGACTCGAAGGCCCCGTGGGCGACGGGAACGATCGAGATGACCGGCTCGAAGTGCACTACGGCGACCCTCATCCTGTCCTCGGATGCCATGCCCCGCTCGGCGTACGGCGTCAAGGACGTGTCCATCAGCGACTCAGAGCCCTGCCTCTTCTCGCCGCTCGACGTGCGAGCCAGCGCCGATGGGGCTGCGCTGTTCATCAGCGAGGCCAACTCTCCGTCCAACCAGCGCGTCTACTTCGCGAACACCAACACGAAGGAGGCACACACCTCGAAGGATCTCAACGGGGCTCATAGCCTCACGTGGGCCTACGATGACCTGGTGATCGGCATGACGAAGCAGGGGGTTGTCGCCTTCACCCCGGCCTCGGCCTAAATGAGGACTCATGAGTAACGATTCTTCTCGCTGGGCTCCCCCGGACGAGGATTCCACCCCCGCACCCGGGAGCGAGCCGAAGACGCAGAGCGCCACCGAGCAGCCCGCAGACCGCGCAGCTTCGACCGGTGCCTCGCCTGCCCCCGCGAGCGCACCCCGGAAAGGCGCTCGCCCTCCGCGCACGCGCACCAACCCCGAGCGTATCGCGGGCCATCAGGCATACATACGACTGCAGAGGAAGAAAGCAGCACTCATCGTCGCCACGAGCCTCGCGGTCATCGCTTTCCTTTTCGCGCTACCGCGTTTCATCACAGCGATTCCACAGCCCACCGCAAAGCCGGTAGCCTCCCAAGGCTACAAGGGTTCGGCCACAAACACGAACATTCTCTCGTCGGACTGGGCAGCGGGCGTGAGCGTCGCCTGGACCGTTCCTGAACCTCGCACCGGCATTGACAAGCCATCCGAAACCACCCTGTTTGCCGACGGCACAACACTCTACATGGTCTCCCGGGACCATCATTCCCATTCCATCTCTCTTGCAGCCATCGACGTCTCTTCCTCCGAGCCCGCCGTGCTGTGGACATCCAACGACGGGTCCATGCAGATCCCATACTCGGGGACAGATTTCTCCATCGTCTCCGTCGGCGAGTGGCTCGCCGTCGAAAATATCCTGATCTCGAAAGCAACTGGCATTCAGACACAGGCGCCGTGGGAGGACGGCCATCCGATCACCATGGTCGACGACATCCTGGTGACCTGTTCCGGCATGGAGACATGCGCCGGGTGGAAGCAGGAATCCGGTTCCTGGACACAGCAGTGGCAGAGCATTACGGGAAAACAGTCCCGTAATTCCTCCCTCTCACGGTGGGACGGGCCGCGCACGATTGGGACCGGAGAGGAGGCTTCCGCCTTGGTTCCCGTCGATGACTACAGGAACCCACAGATCGTCAACGTATACACGGGTGTTGTGACGACCTTTGGACAAGAGGGGCGTTTAGCTAATGCCCGTTCCTATTCCTACAATGCTCTGTATCCAGCCTCGGATGGCCTCATCGTGCGTAGGAACGCCACATTGCTCGAAAAATTCGACATGTCCGGCAATTCCCTGGGCACTTTTGGGCCGAGCCTTAAGTACATTATCCCCGCAGAAGATGGCCGCATGCCGACTCTGAGCGAGTGGGATGCTTTCTTCGACTCGGGCAGGACGCCATGGACGACGGGCATGCTGGAGGCGACCGGCGACAGGTGCCAAACCCTCACGGTGCACACCTCGGGGGGCGTTGCGAAATACTCCGCGGAGGGGTTGGTGGGGGTTTCTTCCAGCACCCGTCCGCCCTGTTCCTTCTCCCCCACGCACGCTCGTGCGAGCGCCGACGGAACCGCTGCGTTCATTCTGAACATCGGGTACAAGGAACAGACCGTCTATTTCTTCGACATGGCGAACAACAAGACGCATACCTCAACCGAGTTGAGGGCGGCACGGAATCACACGTGGGTATTCGACGACCTGCTGGTCGGACTGACGGATGAGGGTCTCATCGCCTTCACGCCGACTTCCTCGTGACGCTACCCTGGTTCCATGACTGATCTGCCTTTCCGCATCGGCCAAGCGGTCGACGTCCACGCGTTCGCCGCACCCGACTCGCCGCGCCCTCTGATGGTCGCGTGCCTCGAGTGGCCGGGCGAGCGCCCCCTTGAGGGTCATTCGGACGCGGACGTGGCCGCGCACGCGCTGTGCGATGCGATGCTGCTGGCCACTGGGCTGGGCGAGCTCGGAACGGTGTTTGGTGTCGACCGCCCGGAGTGGGCGGGTGCTTCGGGGCGCACGCTCCTTCAGGAGGTTCGCCGCATGACCGCCGAGGCCGGCTGGGTACTCGGCAACGCGACCGTTCAGGTCGTGGGGAACCGGCCTCGTATGGCCGCGCGACTGCCCGAGGCCTGCGCGGTCATGAGCGAGATCGCCGGGGGCACGGTCACCGTGTCGGCAACGACCTCGGATCACCTGGGTTTCACGGGCCGAGGCGAGGGCGTGGCCGCGCTGGCAAGCGCCCTCATGGTGCGCGCCGAGGGGTAACCCGCGAGCGCCCGCCGGGCACGCAGCGTGGTAGAAACGTGTCATGAGCAACGACGACCTGCACCACACATCCGACGACCCCACGCGCGTTCGTTCCTCCGACGCGTGGGACGATATGTCACAGGTCGATATTCCTGATCTCCCGGACTTTGGGGATCTTCCAGGGATCGCGGATCTACCCGAACTTCCGCCGCTGCCAGAGTTGGAAGCGTTGCAGGAGCTGACGATGCCCGAGGTAGCGGTACCAGAGGTGGTGATGCCGGACCTCGACGAGTTCCTTCGCATCACACCGCCCGCGCCGACCGACGTCCCTCAGCCAGACGCAGTCCCTGAGGCGGGATCTGCACCGACGGCGGGAGCTGCAACAGCCCGGACGCACAGCGCCTCCCACAAAGCTGCCACGGCATCGCCGCAAAAACGGTCCGGAATCAAGCAGGCATCGAGGCCGACCACCGCCACGGCCTCGCCGAGGAGGCAGCCCTCAGCAACGCAGGCACCGCAGCCGGCCATCACCGTCGGGTCCACGCCCGCGAGGACCCCGCGAGCCTCGGTGCCCCCGAGGCAGAAAAAGCCGAACCTCCTCATCGCATTCGTCGCTCTCATCGCGATCAGCTTCGGCGCGTCGTTTCTCTCGTCTACTCGCGACGGTTCATCATCGACACCTTGGGGCACGCAAATCTCGTCGAGCGCCAGCACACAGGCGAACTCCGAGGTGCGCGAGCATGCGGCAGATCTGCCGGCCCGCTCCCCCGGATACCGCGGGAGCGCCACAAACACGCATTCCATCTCTGCGCAGTGGGCCTCGGGCGTGGCCACCGCGTGGACACTCGAGCTGCCGCCAGAGATGACTCAGTTCGAGCCGCAGATGTTCGTCGAGGGTCAGGTCCTGTACATCGCCGGCTACGCCACGATCGAGGGCCAGATTGGTTCCGCCGTCAGGACTCAGGCCTACGACCTGTCCGGGGAGGAACCCACCCTCCTCTGGGACACGGTCGGCCCCACGGAAAGCTCGGCAATCAAGACGTACTCACCCGCATTCGTGTCGGGCGAGAACCAGCTCTTTTTCCACGACCTGGTCATCGACAAGGCGACCGGCGAGCAGACACAGGCCCCATGGGGCAAGGAGTTTCCCCTCGCGCAGGCCGACGGCATCGTGGTGACCTGCTCGACGACATCCTCGTGCAGCGGATGGACGCATGCCTCCGGCGACTGGACAGCTCTGTGGACAACGACAACGAACCCACAGACGTCCTACGGGTTGAGTAACCAGGGTTTAGGCTATGCGCCCGCGGGCACCACGCGCTCCGGCACGGGTGAACTCGCCTCCGTCCTGGTTCCCTCCACCTGGGAGGAATCCCCGCAGATCATCAACATCCATACCGGCGAGGCAACGACCCTGCCCGAACCCGGCACGCCAGGCACTGGCCACTATGTCGAGGTGGGAAGCGACGGCTTCGTTGTCCTCGACATCGGCCAGAAACAGGGAATGGCCTTCGACAGTGCGGGAACCCTCCAATCCACCTTCACTTCCAAAGGTCAGGCGTTTGCGCCCGCAGTAAGCCGTGACGGTACCTACCCGAGCACCGCGGACCTGACGACCTTCATGACCTACCAGCGCGCGAATTGGTCGACGGGCACGGTAGCCCTCGTGGGCAAGAACGACTGTTCCATCCAGGTCACGCTCTCCTCTGACGGATCGACGCACACGACCCCAGTCCCCGGAGCGCTGAGCCCGTACATGACCAGCTCGTGCTACTTCGAACCAAAGGAGGTCCGCGTCAGCGCGGATGCTTCGGTTCTCTACGCCGATACCTTCACCTACCAGGACAAGAGCCGATACTTCATCGATACCGCCAACGGCCTCATCTACACGTCACCCGAACTCAACTCGCCGAAACAGATCATGTGGGTCTTCGACGACATGATCATCGGCATGACCGAGGACGGCCTCAAGGCGTTCGTTCCGGCGTCCTCCTGAGGTCACCATCCGGTTACCATGCCGATACTGCCGTGTGATACAAACGCCTCATGAGCAACGACGAGCCGCACATCGACTCCTCGAGCGAGGGGGACGAACTCCTCAGGTTCGCCCCTCCTTCCGGCGACGACGAGGCCGGGGCAACCCGGGCAGGTTCCAACGCCTCGGCGCAGGCCGATCCGGCCGCACTCTTTACTCCCGCGTTGGACACGCCCCACGCCTACTCCAAGACCGAACTGAGCAAGTACGCTCCTCCCGGCCGCCGGGGATCTCGCACGCGCTCAACTGCAACGAAGCGCACGCCCGCCTCCACACCCACGAGAGCGGTCGCGACCTCGACCCAGGCGGAGCCCGTCACCACCACCGCCACGGCCACTACGACCGCCACGGCCCCGGCACCCAGCCAACCCCAGAGCGAGGACAACAACAAAACAACCGCCGCGCGACTCAAGCTCGCGTTCTGGCTCATCTTTTCCGCCATCCTCCTCATCTCTCGCCTGAACCACATCGCCAGTCATACCAATACCCCTGCTCCCGGCAAGATCCCATACATCGGGAGCACGCCGGCACCGATATCGCCGTCGCCCGGTTACAGCGGCACCGCACAAAACACGCACACCCTGTCCCCCGCATGGGCCGCGGGTATTAGTACCGCTTGGACAATCCCCAAGCCCAGTGGCTTGGCAGCAGTGACCCACCCGATGTACGTGGAGGGCTCGACCCTGTATGTGGCCTACGGCGTCGCTATGCACGCGAATAGTTCCACCTACACTGTTGGGGCCTACGACCTGACCGGGCGCATGCCCCAACCCCTGTGGGCAACACCTGTCAGCACGGACACCCCGGCTGCCCAGTCCAACTACGCGCCGGCGTTCGTCTCAGGCGACGACCACATCTTTTTCCGAGGCACCATCCTCGACAAGGCGACGGGGGACGAGGCCTCGGCCCCCTGGGGAACGGACTTTCCCCTCGCCTTTGCCGAAAACATCGTAGTGACGTGCTCGACCACGACGACGTGCAGCGGTTGGACGCAGGAAGGCGACGAGTGGACGAACCTGTGGACGACGACCACGGCGACACAGAACACGCAAGGTGTGGATACGGATAATCGGGGCTTTGCTCCCGCGGGCACCGTCGTCTCCGGCAGCGGCGAGCGCACCTCCGTCCTGGTCCCCACCGCCAGCAATGAACTCCCGCAGATCATCGACGTCCATTCCGGGGCCGTCACAACCCTGAGCAGTCCCGATGGGGACGCCACGGATCGACTGGTCGAGGTCGCCTCCGACGGCTTCATCATCTTCGAGAAATCCACGTCTCGCGCCTCAGTCTTCGACAGCGAGGGCAACTTCCAGTCGACGTTCACAGCCGAGCACAATCTGGGCGTGCCCAGTATGGACGGAACTCATGCGACCACGTCGCAGATCGAGGCATTCATGACGCAGGGCAGAGCAGAGTGGACATCGGGGACGGTGCGCGTGACCGGCACCGGCGAGTGCTCGCTCGAGGTCACCGTGACGGCCGACGACTCGACACACGCGGTCCCCATCCCCGATACCGCACGCCTGCGCATGAACGATGACTGCTCCTTCACCCCGGAGGACCTGCGCGTCAGCACCGACGGATCGGCCCTGTATGTCAGGTCCTTCAGCCCCCGAGAAACGACCAGCTACGTCATCGATACCACCGACGGGTCGTCGGACTCGTCGAGAAGCCTCACGGAGGCCACGCAGCTGACCTGGGTCTTCGACGACATGCTCATCGGCATGACCAAAAGCGGCATCAAGGCGTTCGTTCCGGCGTCTTCCTGAGGTGACCATCCGGTTACCACATCGACATTGCCGTGTGATAGAAACTACTCATGACCAATGACGATCAGACGGGCACCAGCGTCCCCCCGCAAGCTGCGGAGTGGGTGCCGCCCAGCGGAGCGCCCCCAATCCCCCAGCCCGACGGATCCCAACCTAGCACGAGAAAACGCGGGATGACGGTTCTCCTCGTCGTGCTTCTGACCGCCGTCGCCATGACCGCAGTCTTCGGCATCAACTGGCTCACGTCGTCGCCCTCGACACCGGATGATCAGCGGTCATACACCTCGATGCCCACCGCCGGGTACTCGGGGGACGCCGTGAGCACGGGATCGATCTCCCCCGCCTGGGCCTCGGGCGTCGAGACGGCGTGGAGGATCCCATTCCCCTCCACGAAGTACGGCTCCCGGGCACTCGTGGCCGTGGAGGACACCACCCTGTATGCCCTCTTCGAAGACCCCGATCCCGCCGCCCACCAGGCTACCGCCGCGGCCTTCGACATTTCTTCCGAGCAGCCGCGCGAGCTGTGGCGCACGACGGGTCCCCTCCCCGAGTCGTTCGGACGCCCCAGCTTCGTGTTCGACGGGGATCAGTTCATCGTTGGCAGCATCATCATCGACAAAGCGTCGGGGGCACAGTCCTTGGCCCCCTGGGAGGGGTCGGAGGCGATCGCGGCCGTTGACGGCATTATCGTGGCCTGTGATAAGAAACAGGCGTGCTCGGGCTGGACGCAGGAGGCCTCGTCGTGGGAGCGCCAGTGGGAGACAACCACTGCCAGCCAGAAGGGCGCCCTGTCCACGTTAGACAAGCTCACATACCCCGATACGCCCGTGATCGGTACCGGAGAGCACCAGTCCATCGTCCTGCCCGCCGATTCACAGACACACCTGGCCCAGCTCCTCGATCCGCGAACCGGGCAGGTCACGGACGTCGGATCTGTCAGCCCCTTCAGGGACAGGCAGAACAACGTTGTATCTTTTGTTATCACCAGCGATGGGCTCCTGGCTTTCAACGATGACCTCTTCGTCACCTACGACGCCGATGGCTTCATCACGGGGACCCAGGCCTACAAGCAGACGAAGAGGATGCCAACACGCGACGGGCGGATGCCTACCACGGCTGAGCTCACAGAATTCCTGAGCGGCGCTCGCCCGGCGTGGACAAACGCATCGGTCACCGCCCCAACCAACGCAGCGGCGGGCACCCCCTTCAGCATCACGGTGACGCCGAGCGACGGGCGCCCAGCCTTCACTCTTGATCCCCAGAAGAACGACCAGAATCACTACGTCAGCACTTTTTGGCCCTCCGAGGTCCGCGCCAGCGCCGACACGTCGGTCGTGTACATCGAGTCCGTCGATCACGCCAACAGGGGCAATAGGTTCTTCTTCGACACCGCGAGCGGACAGGGACACGGATCGGACGAGTTCCGCGACGCGGAAGACATCTCGTGGGCCTTCGATGACCTGGCCATCGGCGTGACGATCGACGGCATCGTGGCATTCACGCCGAAGGCCTCATGACTCCCTGCACCGAGCAACGATAGAAAAGGCACAGCTTGTGAGCACCAACGACCTCCAGTACGGGGCTGGCTCCCCTCAGCCCAGACGTTCGCGGAAGACGCGCTTCTTCCTGCTCAGCGCCGCTTTCGTCTCGATCTTCGGCGCTTCCGCCTCTTTCTCACTGAGCACGAGTGCCCTCCAGCTCCCCGGCCCGGCTGCGACCCCACCTCCGCACTACACCGGCCCTGAACGCACGGCACGGCCGGACGTGATCGGCTACCACGGACAGGCCACCCACACGAACGTGCTGTCAAGCGCATGGGCCTCAGGGTTTGCGACGGCGTGGACGCTTCCCGCTCAGGACGACTCCCTCCTCCCCGCGCAGCTCATCGCCGAAGGTTCCACCCTGTACGTGCTGTCCTACGGAAGCGGCGCCGAGGCCGTGGCCACCGTGTCCGCCTACGACGTCTCGGGCACCGAGCCGGTCGCTCAGTGGAGTACGACCGGGCCGAAGCCGTCCCGGATTCGCGCCGAGGCATTCCCCTCCTCCGTCTTGACCCAGGACGAGATCCTTCTCAGTGACATCATCGTCGATCGCTCGACCGGGCAGCAGACGCAGGCACCCTGGGGCTTCGACCTCCCGATGGGGGTGGCGGGCGGTGTTCTCGTCACCTGCGACACCTTCAGTTCGTGTTCCGGATGGTCCCGTGACTCGGGGGCGTGGACAACGCTGTGGACCACTCAGACTTCGCCCCAGCGCCGCATGGGTCTCGCCCACACACCCCTGACGAATCCCACGACGGCCGTGATCGGCACCGGCGCGGACACCGCCGTGGTCGTCCCCGTCGACGAGGCCCACCACGCCCCGCAGATCATCAACCCGGCCACGGGTGCTCTCACGACGCTCGGGGATGCCCCCTCCGCAAGAGTCCCGTCCTCCTCAAGGGTCACGCTGGCGAGCGACGGACTCCTCGTGGCCGGAGAGAAGGACACCATCGCCTACAACACCGCGGGCCAGGTTGTCGGCACGTTCAACGCCGGTTGGGAGCTCGATAAGTTCCCAACAACCGACCGCGATCTCCCGAGCGTGGCAGACGTCGGAGCCTTCTTGACGCAGGGCAACGCCCGGTGGACGTCGGGCGCTCTGGAGCGCTCCTATTCCAAGGATGACAACGGCTATCTCCTGTCACTCACTCTCAGCAACGGAAAGAACCTCACGCTCAACCCGGGCGAGTCGTTCCGTGAGACTCGAGGGGGAGCTGGTTGGTCCGTCGCTCAGGTGCGCGCCAGCTCAGACGGCAAGGCGCTCTACATCCAGGGCTACTCAGAGAACCTCACGGACTCGTTCTTCTTCAACGCGGAGGACCCGATGACGTACGTGTCGCAGGACCTGAACGAGGCGACGAACTTCGTGTGGGTTTACGACGACTTGCTCGTCGGGGCTCGCAGCGGATCGGTTATCGCCTTCACGCCCGACACCCACTAAGGGGATCGACATAGGATCGTCCCCGACGCCCGAGACTCACTCGGTTGCGTCGGGGACTTATCGTTTGGGGGCGCAGGTGCCTCGTCGAGGAGCTCAGTCCTCCATGTGGTGGAGCGTAGCGCGGTCCGCCTTCACGGGGATCGTGAGGGCCAGGCCCACGCCGAGGATCAGCATGATGCCGAGGATGCCCCAGTAGGTGTAGTCCTCGCCGGCGGGCGTCATGCGCTTGCCGAGCATGAGGAAGACGCTGTACATGGCGGGCGCCATGAAGGACACAGCGCGGCCGGTCGTCGCGTAGAGGCCGAAGACCTCGCCCTCGCGGCCGGCGGGAATGATGCGCGACAGGAAGGAACGCGACGCGGACTGCGTGGGGCCGACGAAGACGCACAGGACCAGGCCGAGGCTCCAGAAGACCGCGGGGCCGCGGGCGTGCAGGAAGAAGACGCCGAAGCCGGCGACGACCATCGCGCACAGGGACAGGATGATGACCTTCTTTGGGCCGATCTTGTCGTCGACCCAGCCGAAGGCCACGGTCGCGAGGCCGGCAACGATGTTCGCGGCGATCGCGAAGATCATGACCTGGCTGGCGCTGAAGCCGAAGGCGGTCTTGGCCAGAACGGCGCCGAAGGTGAAGACGCCGGCGAGGCCGTCGCGGAACACGGCGGAGGCAATGAGGAAGAAGAGGGTGTGCGGGGCCTCGTTCTTGAGGGTGCGCACGGTGCGCCACAGGAGCTTGTAGGAGTCGATGATCGACTCACCGTCGCCGCCGGCATGGACCTTCTTGGGCAGCGGGGGGTTCACGATGACGGGGATCGCGAAGCCGCCGAGCCACAGGGCGGCGATCACCATGGAGATGCGGATATTCAAGTGCGCGTCGGTGGGCACGTTCAGCAGGTTCACGCCGATGAGGCCGACGTAGAGGATGAGCAGCAGGACGATGCCGCCGATATAGCCGGCCGCCCAGCCGAAACCGGAGATCTTGCCGCGGTCTTCCTTCTCGCCCAGATGGTTGAGCATCGCGTTGTAGTTCACCGAGGCGAACTCGAAGAACACATTACCCAGGCCCAGCAGCGCAATACCCAGCATGAGCGCACCCTGGGGCCCGAGGACCGACTCGGGGTGCACGAAGTACATGGCGAGCATGCAGACGACGACCGCGCCCGTGAACCATCCGAGCCAGACTCCGCCCCGGCCTCGTCGATCGGCGCGCTGGCCGGTGATGGGGGCCAGCAGGGCGATGAACAGTCCCGCGATCGTCATACCGTTGCTCAGCCACGTCGAGGCGGTGCCCGAGTCGGTGAAGACGCCGTCGCTGGTCAGGTAGGTCGTGAACACGAAGGTCGTGGCAACCGCGTTGAAGGCGGCGCTGCCCCAGTCCCAGGCCGCCCAGTCGACGACTTTGCGCGTGATGACGCGATGTGGGGTAGCGGGCGTTGTGCTCATGGGATCGGGCTCCTTCGATGGGGAGTGCTCGTCGGCGCGTGTGCGTCCAGGGTGAACCTACCACGTTTCGTAGCTCACTTACTCCTCGGGCCGAACCCGGGACGAGGCCGGGGAACCACCAGCGCGACCTGACCGGATGCCATATGCTGTCCACATGGCAGAGATGTCCGTTAACACGCACCCCGATGTAGCACCTCCTTATCTCTACATTCCCGTTTGGCTAGATAAGGAAGGACTCGTCCAGATATCGATTGCAGACGGGGCTCAGAAGGAGAAGATCCTTCTCGCATACACAGCACTCGATAGGCTCCTTGACGCACTTGGCGATGAACAGTCTTGGGCCGCCATCCCAACCACCCAGTTGTCGACAATCAAGGAAGAAACTGGCTACACCCACCTCGTCGTCGATTACATCGTCAGCGACATCGTAAGAAAGATGAGTGAGTATGAAGGGTAACCTAAAGGTCAGCACCGATGAATTTCTGACCGAACTCAAGCAAACCTACACCATTGCAGCGGCAGGCTTGGACAAAATGGCTCCCACTATGCCCAAGGAGGTCGACGCTGGAACTGCTTCACTCATCATCGCAGATATGCTCGGCTCTCTTTCCGCAGATGCTAGCACCCTGACCCTCATGCTTGGCGACACTCGCGACGCACTCGAGGCAACGATCGCATCATTCAAACAAAATGAAACAGATACTGCGGAAACATTTACAGCCATTAATCAACAGGCACAAGCATGACAGATTCAGAATTGATCGACACTCGTATCTATGGTGCTTCCGAGGACGTTCGTGCGGCAGCAGGAAAGCTATACGAGATCTACGAGGCCCTCGATGAACTCTCCTCTCTCTTCGCAAGCAAACTCCGCACCAATTTCTACGCCTGGGACGGCGATGCAGCACACAGTTACGATGAGGCCGCCGTCAGCATGGGAGCGAAAGTCCAAACGTTCAGAGATCGCTTCTACTCCGCGTACCAATCATTGCAAGCTTATGCACAGCAGCTGGACTATCACTACCGCGACATGGAAACGATTCGCACCAAAGCAGAGTCCGTCGGTCTAGGCATCATCAACAAGTATGACATTTTGCCACCGAAGCCTCTGACGACGGATGCGCCAGATAAATGCTATGTGGAATCACCATATGGGCAAAGCCCTTCAATCGACAGACCAACGGGGAGCCTCGATGGGAAGTATTCCCTTGTAGAACAACACGAGGTTTTCAACCGGCTTGTTCAAGATGTTCAAGACGTCCGAGACGATCTTGAAAAGTGGATCCTCAAGAATCTACGTAGCGTACAAGAGGAATGCGCAATATTAGTTTTTGCACGAAAGGTCAGTGAAGGGACTGTAGAGTACCTACGTGATCCGTGGCAACTTCTTCCTGACGTCTCCACGACATCATGGGATGCCGCGACAAGCTCATATGCTTCGATCGTTGATACGCTCGCAGAAGGAGCGGCACTTGAGCAATCTTCCTTCAAAATGATGCCAGCAGCAATCACTGAAGACGGTCTAGGCCGGTTTGCATCTATGTCTGACGAATCTGTGTCTAAGATGCGCGGAGTAGGGCGAGGACTATCTAAAGTGGGAACTGTTATCGGCGTGGGAGTGCTGGGCTATGAAGTAGTCAAATCAGACACACCGGCTCAGAAAGCAGTGACAGGTGGGTTAGGTCTGGCAGCCGGAACACTTGCTGGCGGCATCGTAGCTGATGCGGTAATCGGCATGGCAGGCGGTTCCCTTGCTGGCCCCGGAGGAATCATAGTTGGCGGCCTAGCCGGTGCAGCAACAGGTTTAGTAGTTGGCCTAACCACGGAAGCGCATGCAGACACCCTCTACGAAAAGATTCCCCTCGAATACCGGGATCGCGCTGATGCATTTGTCTCTCATCTTCCCTACTACATGTTTGGAGGATCATGGTAAAGTCCAACAATTTGTATAGCGTATCCGATGCTGACGAACGGCTATCCAGGGCACGCGCAAATTTCTTTATCGCCGCCGTTGGCGCTTTTTGCGCGGCCTTCTTTTTCTGCTTCCGCAGCTTTTTCCCAATCGCCTACACGTTTTTATTCGTCGCAGTCCCGATTCTCCTCGCTCTCACTTCCCTCACACTCGGCCTCGCCGAGATCCTTCAACAGCGCCGGGGAGTCCTCATACACGTCGAGTCAGAAGGAATCACCCTCTACCCCTTTATTTTTCCCTTCTACGTTTCGTCGATCAACTCCGTTTTCTTCTTGAGCTGCGGCCCCATCACACTTCTCTTGTTCCTTATTCAGCCTAATTCTGTTATGAGCCTAATCCTGGGATTTTCCTATTCGTTCCTCGGATACACAATGTTCAAGATGACGGAGTATCGCCCCTCACGCATCCACCGGTCACCGCTGATCACGCTCGGCCCCGAGCAACTGGCTATTCACCCCCTCCTGCACGACAACCCGACACGCATCCGTTGGGATCGCAACCCCCAGATTGAGGGTTTCGAGCTTTTCGTCGCCGCCAATGAGCCACACCAGTTGATGCACGTATCCACCCGAGACTCCGAGGATGCATTCGTCTTCGAGATGAGGGGAATGCCCATCTGCTACTGGCAACTCTCGCGGCTCATCAACCATTTTGTCGCCCATCCCGAGGATCGAGCAACGCTCGGAACACCGCAGGGCCCGCAGCTCATCACCGACATCCTGACGGCAGGCTAGGCACATGCTCCCCCTAACCCTCATCCGCCGACCTCTCACCCCAGCACAAGCCGATGCCATCATGCGCCGAGCATGGATCGTCCCCGCGTGCTTCTATGCCGTCGGAGTCGCAGCAGCACTTGTCCTCGTTGCGCTCATCGCACTCGGCTTCCCCGCCCTCGGCCTGCGTTACGGGCTCGCTATCGTCTGCATTCTCCTCGTCGCCTTCATTCCAGCCGCTGTTGCCTACTCGCGCGCACCCACCCGCCCGCCGAGGATCACTGCCACTACGTCGCGCCAGGAGGAACGCACAGTCACCGAGCTACTGATCACAGGGGACACCACCTTTGCCCGGAGTCGTGCTGCCGGCATCGCATGGGGCTTGAGTGGCATTGCTATCTCCCTCATTCCTCTCGCATTCTCGTCGAGCACAAAAAATGGCTTCCTCATGTCGCTCGGCACGGGCTTTTTCATCATCTATCTACTCGTGAAAGTCCCAGAAATTTACTTTCCGCGTGAACATGGTGCACATGTGCAAATGATTATTCTCGTCCCCGAGGGTTTCGCAATCGCCGAGAAAGACTTCGTCCCTCGTATCGAGACGGTCGCCTGGAGCTATATCGTTGGCATAGGTGAGACCATCAAGGGAGCGACCGCCATTCACTGCACCAAGGATGGCGAAGATGGCGTCCTATGGCTTCACTTCAGCGACCCGGGGCTCTCCTACGTCGCCTTCGAGCGACTTATTGACTATTTCGCATCCAACCCCCGGCGGCGGCGCGTTCTCGGCACCGAGACCGGCGTCGATGTGGTGCGCGCGCTCCTGCGAGGGCAAGACCCGGACGCCTGAGACGCGGGCCCTTTGCTGGAAGAACCCCCACAACGAGGCCGGGGAACCGCCAGCGCGACCTGACCACATGTCATATGCTGGGATGTCACCCAGGAAGGAGAAGACGATGGAGCAAAGCCCGATGTTGAGCGTTCCCGTTGCCGGCGGGCGCCAAATGGAGCCCCTCAACTGGTATTTCATCGCAGCCGCTTGTCCCGTCGCGGTGATCGTCTTGTATTTCTTAGGTGGGATTCTGCCGCCCAGCTTGCTCATCTTGTTGTTTTTCTATTGTCTGTTGCTGTGCCCAGCATCCCTCGTGATCGGCATCGTGGAGTCCGTTCGCCGTCGCAGGGGGCCGAACGTGCACGCGGAGCCACGAGGAATGGCACTCTATCCATCCCTTATTCAGGTTCGTGTGCGTCGTTACTCCTACACTTTCGGAATCACAGCCGGACCGATCTCCCTCATCGCCGAGCTAGCACTTCAGGTCCCGATCGTGCACGCGATCATTCATATTCTCTGCGGATTCCTGCTGTCGGCAATATCTTTCACGCTGTGCGTCAGCAATCCGTGGCGCCCCTCTTGTATTCACCGCGGCCCATTCATCGTGTTCTCGCCCGATCACATGGAGATTCACCCGCTCACAGACAGCTCCCCGACGCCTATCCCGTGGGACATGCACCCCCGCATTGAAGGTTTCACCGCGGAGGATTATGCCTTCTTCCCGTGCATGCATATGCATGTCTCCGTTGACGGTCTCGAGGACAGCCTGGTCTTTGACATGACGGGCGCCCCCATGCGCTTCGTTCTGCTGCGGCGCCTCATCGACTACTTCGTCGACAAGCCGGAGGAACGCGCGAAGCTCGGTCGGCCGGAGGGCGCGCAGCTCGTGCGTTCGCTCCTGACGGCTCCCTGACGCAGTTCCACACCACCGCGGCGAACCAGACAGTGCGCTTAGGCGACCGTCTCCTCCGCGACCAGGATCTGCGCGAGCGCCAGGTCGAGGGGGCGCGTGACCTTCATGGATCGTTCGTCGCCCGCGACCGTGTGCACGGTCCCGCCGATCGCCTCGACGAGGCCGGCGTCGTCCGTGGCCGCCCGGGCCTCGTCCGCGCCCAGGGAGGCGCCCTCCTCGTGTGCGCGAATGAGAACATCCCAGCGGAAGCCCTGCGGGGTCTGCACGGCCACCATGTCGGAGCGACGGGGCGTGCCGACGACCACGCCGGACGCGTCCACGGTCTTGAGGGTGTCGGTGACGGGCAGGACCGGGATGACCGCGCCCGCGCCGCGGGCAACCGCGCCGATGACTCGCTCGGTGACCTGCGGGGGCGTCAGGGGCCGCGCCGCGTCGTGCACGAGGACGACCGTGTCCGCCTCGCAGCGCCCGAGCGCAGCCAGGCCGAGGGCCACGGACTCCTGACGCGAGCGATCGGAGCCGGCGACGACGGTGAGGTCGTCGATATCGGACAGGGCGCTACAAAATTCCTCGATGGACGAGGCCGGGGCCGTCACGACGATCGCCCCCACTCCCCCGGCGCGTAGGCCGCGGGCCGCCCACCAGACAAGGGGGCGACCCGAGAGTTCAACGAGGGCTTTCGGCCCCTCGCAGCCGAGGCGAGAGCCGGAGCCGGCGGCCGTCAGGACCGCGCAGGACTCACTCTTCGACGGCATCTTCTTCGACTTCGATGCGTCCCTCTGCCAGGACGGCGTCGAGGCGCTCGGCGGCGGCGGACTTTTCGATGTTGCGCGCCAGGGCCAGCTCGGAGGTGAGGATTCCACGGGCCTTCGTCAGCATACGCTTCTCACCCGTGGACAGCTTCTTCAGATCGTCGCGGCGGGTCAGGTCACGCACGACCTCGGCGACCTTCACGATGTCGCCGGTGGCGATCTTCTCCTGGTTCGCCTTGAAGCGGCGCGACCAGTTGGTGGGCTCCTCGATGTAGGGGGCGCGCAGGACGGAAAGAACCTCTTCGAGGCCGTCCTCGTCGACGATGTCGCGGACGCCGACCATATCGACGTTCTCGGCGGGGACCTGAATCTCAAGATCGCCCTGGTTCACACGCAGCTTCAGGTACGTCCGCTCCTCACCACGAATGGTGCGCGTCATGACCTCTTCGATCGTGGCTGCGCCGTGGTGCG
>ERZ772912.433-NODE-433-length-19257-cov-5.039267_pt1 | contig 19257 bp, 20 predicted proteins | sample MGYA00512119_ERZ772912 | MGnify/ENA primary metagenome ERZ772912 (study PRJEB29015, sample SAMEA2738048) | human oral metagenome | biome: human oral; feature: human-associated habitat; material: saliva | place: China | collected 2230 ...
TAATCCCCGAAATCATAAAAGTAGAGATAGTTGGAAGGATTGGTCACGCGCAGATTGCGATAGTAATCCAGTGGCCTACCAGAATACTCTGCTGAAAAACGCTGACTGAGCACACATTGGAACATATCTCCCTGCCGAATCAAGCTGCGCGCTTCTTCCACCATTTTTTCAAAAGCTGCCTGCTCGATATGACTCTGAAAGTTCAAACTGGACAGCTCCAGCGGTGAGAATTCATCTGCCGCAGGCTGCGCCAGCTCAGTCATGATTCGCTCCAGACTAGCAGCTAAATCAGCTTCGCTTCTATCACTGTAGAGCGCTTCCTCAACGATATAAACCTTGTCTTTTTTATGATCAAAAACCATGTAACTCTCATAGACGAAAAAGTGCATATCCGGCGTTCCAATCACATCAGCTGGAATCTGGCCAATCTCCTCATAGAGGGAAATCATATCATAGCCGACAAATCCGATAGCCCCACCACCAAAAGGCATGTCTGAATGATGGCCTTTTTTTACAGCCAACTTATGCAGATAGTCCAAGGGATCCGCCTCAATTACTTGCCCGTTCTTTGTTAACTGACCGTTTTCATAGCGAACTTCAAAAACTGGATTATAGGCTAGGATAGAAAAGCGAGCTGTCTCGCTATCTCTCGGAATACTTTCCAAAATCACCTTGTGCTCGCCCTGAATCCGCATATAAGCCAGAATAGGCGATAAAATATCAGCTGGTAAAATCTTTTGCATAATTTTTCTTTCTATTTAATCAGAAGCGTTTAAGGAGGAGCAATCTGCTAGTTATGACTGCATTCGCAAGAACAGATAGCACCTTTTCACCGTCATAACTTACTCCAGAACTACAGAAAAACGCCCGCACAGTTCATCCTGTGAGGGCGTGTCATCGCGGTGCCACCTCAGTTATGGAGTTTTCAGGCTCCACATCTCATTTACCTATTTACAGTCATTTAGATCCCTTTTAGTAGAAGGCAGCATACTGGTTTACAGCAAAGTAAGCTAACAAAGTAATAAAAGTTCAACTAAAGGACAAAATATTGACTCCAGCAGCCCATTTCATAACTTCTCCTGCCTGTTTACAGCAACCACAGACTCTCTGAAAGGAGGAATGTTACTACTCTTCTGCTAGGTATTTTATTTTCGTTTTTCTAGATAGTCGGCAATAGCTGCCACATCCTTGTCTCCACGACCAGATACATTGATAATGATGATCTGGTCAGATGACAATTGCGGAGCTCGCTTGATGGCTTCAGCAATGGCATGAGAGCTTTCGATTGCCGGCAAAATTCCTTCCTTTTGTGTCAAAAGAAGCAAGGCATCCACAGCTTCATCATCTGTCGCTGCCACGTATTCTACTCGACCAGAATCTTTAAAGAAAGCATGTTCGGGACCAACTCCAGGATAGTCCAAGCCTGCCGAAATGGAGTAAACCGGTGCCACCTGACCATCTTCTGCAAAGACAGCGTAAGTCTTCATACCGTCCACTACTCCGACGCTTCCCTTGGTCATGGTCGCCGCATGCTGGTCTGTATCAAGCCCACGTCCAGCCGCTTCAACACCAACCAACTTGACTTCTTCATCCGCCACATACTGGGAGAAGGCACCAATAGCATTGGAGCCACCACCTACGCAAGCAATGACATAGTCTGGCAAGCGGCCTTCCTTGTCCAAAATCTGCCGACGAGATTCTTCACTGATCACCTTTTGGAATTCATGGACAATCGTCGGATAGGGGTGAGGACCGACAGCCGAACCCAAAACATAGAAGGCTTCCAAATCACTCATCCAAGCTCCAAAGGCTGCATCCACAGCATCCTTGAGGGTTTTGGTGCCTGTTTCCACAGCGTGAACAGTCGCTCCCATCATTTCCATGCGGAAGACATTGAGGCGCTGGCGTTCTACATCCTCTGCACCCATGTAAACATCGCACTTCATACCAAACTTAGCTGCGGCTGCCGCAGTTGCCACACCATGCTGGCCAGCTCCAGTTTCAGCGATGACTCGGGTCTTGCCCATGCGCTTAGCTAGAAGAATCTGCCCCAAAACATTGTTGAGCTTATGCGAGCCCAGATGATTGAGATCTTCTCGCTTCAGATAAATCTTAGCTCCACCCAGATGCTGGGTCAGACTTTCTGCAAAGTAAAGCGGAGTTTCTCGTCCTGAATAATCCGCCAAATAATGTCGGTATTCCTTTAAAAATTCTGGATCATCCTTATACTTCTCAAAAGTCGCTTCTAATTCATCCAGCAAGGCCTGGATAGGCTCTGGTACAAAGGAGCCGCCGAATTGTCCAAAATATCCTTTAGTTTCCGTCATCTTGATTTCCTCTTTTCTTTATTTTCAAGCAAAACAAAAGCCCTCACACAGAAAAACTCTGTGTGAGGACGTAAAATCGCGGTGCCACCTCAATTATGGAAAAAGTATAGACTGCCTCCATATCTCTGTCTTGTCTAACAACAAGTCGCACTGTAAGGTGTGCTCACCGAATTTTTATTGTTTCAAATTCATTTTTTTGCATCAGCCCACTTCATAACCTTCCACTACCTGTTTCCACCAACCACAGGCTCCCTGAAAGTAGAAAAAATTATTACTTTTCTGATGATTTATTTTATTATAGGCCTTTCCCTTTTTCTTGTCAAGAAAAAATTTAATTTTTTAACCTAAATCCGAACCTTTCTCTCGCTAATCTCTTTTGAAAGCGTCATCTTGACGATTTTTCCAGATTTTCTGACCAAGCTGAAATGCCCGCCAAGCCAAGTATCCACCCAAAGTGTTGGTCCAGAGATCATCAATTTCAAAGACTCGATTGGCATTGATGAGAAGGTCCAGCAGAATCTGAGTCACTTCGATAGACAGACTCATCCCAAAGCTCAGCCAGACAACCTTCTTGGTCTTCCGCAATTTTGGAAAGAGGCAAAGCAATTGAAAAATTAAGGGCGACAGCAGAAAGATATTTGCTAGATTTTGGATAAAGACCTTGACCAGCTGGACCCAAGAAGTAATCTCACCAATATTGACAAAGGAATTAAAAGGGATTAACAAAACTACTATTCGGCCAAAATACTGGATTCCCGGTGTTTCCATTCCTGGCTCTGGAACCTGAGGAATAAAGCACAGAATGCAAAGCATCAAGAAATAGAGCCAGCTTCCTCCTACCAGCAATTTCCTCCCCTTGGCTGTCGGCTCACCGTCTGAAGTCAGATAGTTCTTAAGACTGAACATTTTCTACCAATGCTTTTTCGCGATCACGCTTCATAGTATTAGAACGCAACTGGCCGCAGGCTGCATCAATATCTGTACCATGCTCTTGACGTACCACACAGTTAACTCCGTTTTTCTTGAGGGTGTCATAGAAGGCCATCACGCGCTCTTTGGGACTGCGGCTGTATTGGTCGTGCTCGCTAACTGGGTTGTAGGGAATGAGATTGACATAAGATAACTTCTTGATGTTTTTCAGCAATTCTGCCAATTCCTTGGCCTGCTCTACGCCATCATTGACTTCATTGAGCATGATGTACTCAAAAGTTACCCGACGGTTAGTGGTTTCGATATAATATTCAATGGCCGCAAAGAGCTTCTCAATCGGAAAGGCACGGTTGATTTTCATGATACTAGAACGTAGTTCATTGTTAGGTGCGTGCAGTGAAACAGCCAGATTGACCTGAACGCCTTCATTGGCAAAGTCACGGATCTTATGAGCCAGCCCTGAAGTCGAAACAGTGATATGGCGGGCACCGATAGCCAAACCTTTATCATCATTGACCGTCCGTACAAACTTCAAGACATTCTTATAGTTATCAAAAGGCTCACCGATTCCCATAACCACGATGTGGCTGACCCGCTCATCCTGACCACGCTCGTCAAAATACTTCTGAACCAGCATAATCTGAGCAACAATCTCACCGTTATTGAGGTCGCGTTGCTTTTTAATCAAACCAGAGGCACAGAAGGTACAGCCGATATTGCAGCCAACTTGGGTGGTCACACAGACAGAAAGTCCGTAGTGCTGGCGCATGAGCACCGTCTCAATCAGCATACCATCCGGCAGCTCAAAGAGGTACTTGACCGTACCGTCAGCAGACTCTTGGACGATGCGCTGTTTAAGCGGATTGACAACAAACTGATCATTGAGCTTAGCAATCAAGTCCTTGGACAGATTGGTCATTTCCTCAAATGACTGGACACGCTTGCGATAGAGCCACTCCCAAATCTGGGTAGCACGGAATTTCTTTTCTCCCTGAGCTTCCGCCCATTCAATCATTTCTTCTCGCGTTAAACTATAAATCGATGGTTTCATGTTTCTCCTTTATTTCTGACGAATGACAAAATGGCGCTGCGATTGGCTAGATGCCGCTTGCCTTGCCTGTTTGCCTTGTTTCTGTTGTTTGTTCTTGTTTGCCTTTGGACGATTTTTTTTCTGCTCATCTTTTGTTTTTTTAGACCCACGTTCTTTAGAAACTTCTGGATGTTTTTTGCTGTCCGATTTTCTCTTATGATGGGATTTTTTGTCAAAGGCAGCCCGTCTTGGCTGAGCATTTTCCAAAACAAAATAGGCACAGCCATAATTACAATATTCTAGCAGATAATCTTGCAAACGGCTGATTTTCTCTGCATTTTCCTTGGCTTTCTCATCCCGATAAAAACCGCGCAACCGCAACTGTTCATTGCCCCAGTCGCCAACAATATAGTCAAATTTGTTCAAAATTTCTGAAAAGCGTTGGTGAAAGGCCGTCAAGTCAAAGGCCTCTTTATAATTCTCCACTAATTCAAACTCAAATTTTTCTGCAATTATCTTGCTGCCCATTTGCTTAAATTCTGGGCCAGGGAATTTATTGTAATTATACAACTCAGGTGAAATCTCTTTACGCATACCTATCCTTTGTCATTCATCTATCTTACTTCATATTATTTTATCACAAAACAAGGGGAATTTATCTTTTTCCAGAAGAAAAAGATCTTTTTGTAAAAAGTCAGACGATTTAATAAAAACTGCTAATCATTTACCAAAGAATAAATCCTTAGTTCAGCTCTAAAAGTTAAAAATCTTAGCCGAAACTAAGATTTTTTGGTTTTTTCTAAATAATCAATCGCGTCCTGCAGGGTTTTGACCGGCACGATTTTCATATCCGTTTTGATTTCCTTGGCTGCTTCAAGCGCTGCTTCATAGTTAGTCTTGGCTTTGGGATTAGCCTTTTTTTCTTCCTCGCTGACAGGATTGTCTGGGGCAAAGAAGATTGTCGCTCCAATCTTGGCCGCAGAGACGACTTTTTTGTCAATCCCACCAATATCTCCGACTTTCCCTTCTCTGTCAATGCTGCCCGTTCCCGCAATCACGCGACCGTCTCGCAGGTCAGGATTGGCCAATTGAGTATAGATGGCTAGGCTAAACATGAGACCAGCACTAGGACCACCGATACCTTCGGTCGAAAATTCAATCGGAACGCTACTGTTGACTTCCGTGCGGTCAATTAAACTAATACCAATTCCATTTTTCCCATTTTCCAGCTTGATGATTTTCCCCGTCGCTGTCTTAGTTTCTCCATCTTCCTCGTAGGTCACTTTGACACTATCGCCCAGAGCCTGAGAATTGACATATTTGACCAAGTCTTCCGAGCTTTCAAAGGTCTTGTCATTGACTCCCGTCACCGTATCCGCAATATTCAAAATCCCTTTAAAGGTCGAATTCGGAGCTACTTTCAGAACATACACACCCAGATAGTTCATCTTGATGTCTTTTCCTGCGGCTTTGAGACCTTGATATTTGGCCATATTCTGCGACGTTTCCATATAAAATTGGTTGATGCGCATATACTCAGCATCACTCGAGCCACCTGTCATATCCTGAGCCGAATAAATATCCGTAAAAGGCGTCAGCCAAGCGTAGACCAGATGGGCAAAGGTCGCATGCTGGATCCCAACAGTTACAAAATTGTAGGAACCTGCTGCCTGATCTTCTTTTCCGTCTACAGTCAGAACCTTCCGAATATCTTCTGCCCCCCCAGGCACCTCAATATAGTAAGGCAATGGAACAATGAAAGAGAATAGGAAGAGCACAAGCACGATAATCGAGGCCACTCCAGCACAACCAACTACTGTTAAACCACGTTTATTTTCCTTTGTCATCGTTTTCGGATTTGTCATGTCATTATTCATCTTTTTTTTCTAACTCCTCAATCACACTCGCTGGTACATAGGCAGAAAGATTCTGCTGAAAAGCAATCAATTCCCGCATCGCCGAAGAACTGATGTATCGGTAAGCCGGCTGACTCAGCAAAAAAACGGTCTCCAAGTCAGGTGCCAAGTCCTTATTGAAAAAATGCAGGCTAGCTTCATAGTCCAAGTCCTGACCGTTGCGTAGGCCGCGGACAAGGGCAGTCACACCTAGTCTTTTTGCCACATCGACCGCCAATTCATCATGCGAAGTGATGACTTCCACATTTTCCAAATGCGCCAAAGCCGCTAGAACCATTCTTTTTTTCGCATGGATGCTAAAAAATCCTTCTTTGTGAGGATTGTAGAAAATGCCCACATACAAGCGATCAAACAACCGACTAGCACGCTCAATCAAATCCACATGTCCATTGGTAATAGGATCAAATGACCCTGTAAAGAGTCCAATTTTATCTGACATAGACCGTCACCTTTGAAATTCCATATATTTTTTGCTTCCAGATACCTAAGTCTGCGATTTCTTCTGGCAAATCAACCGACTTGTCCGTCTCGCAAACAACCATAATATCCTCACTCAAGAGCTTGCGCTCCGCCATTTTTTCAATATCCGAAATAATCTGCTCCTTGGCATAGGGCGGATCCAGCAGTACCAGATCAAACTGGCCGGTCAGATGCTCCAAGGCTCGACTCGACTCCATCTTGAGCAGTTCAAAGCGCACCGCTTCCTTGGTCATGGCAATATTTTCCGCCACGATAGCTTGCGCCCGCCGATCTTTTTCAACCAAAACAGCGGAATCCATGCCACGAGATACCGCCTCAATCCCCAGACTGCCGCTGCCTGCATAGAGATCCAGCACCCGACCGCCATCAAAATAGGGACCAATCATATTAAAAATCGCACCCTTGACCTTATCTGTCGTAGGTCGCGTTGTCTTGCCATCTAATGTCTTGAGGGGTCTGCCCCCGTACTTCCCTGAAACAACTCTCATAAAAAACATTATAACAAAAATATTGAAAAGCTGATAGTAATTGCTAAGGCTGGACTTTATTCTCTAGCAAAAAACGGAAACAAGGCTATTTCCGTTCGAAGTCTGTTTTAGAGTCATTCCGCCGAAGACTAAAATGATCTGGGACTGGATCGTCCCCTTCCTCGGACCAAGGATGGCAGCGACCAATTCTGGCCAAGCCCATCAGCACCCCCTTGGCCCCGTGTTTTTCGATGGCTTCAATCATGTAATTGGAACAAGTCGGCCGAAAACGGCAGGAAGGCGGAAAGGCAGGGGAAATAAAGCGCTGGTAAAATCGAACCGGCGCTATCAATAGTTTCTTAATCATTTTTTCTTAGTTTTGGTCACAGCCAAATTATGCAACTGGCTGACTTCCTTTTTACTCAATCGACGTGCTTCACCCGGCTTGAGACCAGTCAAATCCAGATGTCCAAACTGGGTCCGTGAAAGCTTGTCCACTGGCAGCCCCACCGCTTCAAACATCTTCTTGACCTGATGATTGCGCCCTTCGTGGATGGTCAACTGAACAACCGAGCGATTCTTCACGGGATCGACCTTGAGAATCTCATAGACAGCTGGCTTAGTTTTCTTGCCCTCAATGACCAGACCGCGGGTCAGCGGACGCAGAACTTCCTTATTGGCCACACCCTTGACACGCGCCACATAGACCTTGTCAATTTCATTTCGCGGGTGAATCATTTCATCCGTGAAATCACCATCATTGGTCAAAATCAAGGCACCAGAAGTATCCCAGTCCAGTCGACCAACAGGATAAATCCGCTCCTTGACCTGCGGCAGTAAATCAACGACTGTTTTGCGCCCCTTGTCGTCTGTCACACTGGAAATCACCCCGCGCGGTTTGTTGAGCAGGTAGTAGACCTTTTCTTCATTGTAGATAGGCTGGCCTTCTACTTCCACTCGGTCGCCCGACTTGATGGTAGTTGCTAGCTCACGCACCACCTGACCATTCACGGTCACTAGCCCCTGCTTGATCAATTCCTCAGCCTTTCTCCGGCTGGCAATTCCCGCATGGGCAATGTATTTATTGATTCTCATCGATATTGTCCTTTCACAAGATACAAAGACCATTTTCACAACTTTAACAGCTGGAAAAATGGCAAATAGGGGAAGCAGTGCCTCCCTCAAAGCTTGGAATCGTTCAGAAAACGTCCCTTATAGGATGAATTTGTCACTCTCCGAAAAGCTGACTTTCCTCAGCAATGAGCTCCGCTTCGTCCACAATCGGCAATTCGTCCAAATGGTTGATGCCCATATAGTCTAAGAAATAATCCGTCGTCACATAGAGATTGGGGCGGCCAATGACTTCCTTCTTGCCATCTTCCCGAATCAGCTCAAAGGCTAGTAACTTCGAAATCGCCCCGCTGGAATTGACCCCACGAATATCATCGATTTCCACCCTTGTAATGGGTTGCTTGTAAGCAATGATCGACAAGGTTTCCAGTGCCGCTCGGGATAAACTCTGGTTAATCGGTGCCCGCGAATACTCCCGTAAAATCTCAGCAAATTCAGGCTTGGTGACCAACTTATAGGTCTTTGACGTTTCCAGCAAGGTCAAGCTGGAGTCAGGATTTGCCTGATAGTTCTCCGCCAATTTTTCCAAACTCTGGATGACACCAGTCGGCGGCAAGGAGAGGATTTCTGATAGCTGATGAACTTTGAGGCCATCTTCACCCGCCACAAAAAGCAGGGCTTCAATCTCTGCTAATTTACTCATTCTTTCTTCCTACTAAATAAATATTTCCAAAGTTTTCCTCCTGAATGACCTGCACCTCCTGCACTTTGACTAACTCCAAGGTTGCTAGAAAGAGTGTAATTACTTCACTCATGTCTTTGGTTTCTGCAAAAATATCCTGCAGGGCAAGACGTTTATGAGCCCGACAGCGCTGGCGCACTACTTCCATCATGTCCTCGATCTTGTACTCATCTCGCACAATGGTCGTATGACTCTTGGAAAACTCCTCCTGCTTCTTGGTCATCACCTTGGAAAAAGCCAAAAAGAGATCAACGGCTGTCTTGTCATGCAGGAGTTCAGCGTCTTCATAGACCAGCTCCAGCTTGGGCTTGGAGTAGTAAAGAGCACGGTCCTCATGCTGGAGGGACATTTTCTGGCCTAGCAGCTTGAACTTCCGATATTCCTCAATCTGACTCAGCAAATCCTGCTCCAGATCGTCCTCCAAATCCACTTGATCTACCACCTTGGGCAAGAGCTTGCGACTCTTAATCAGCATGAGCTGGCTGGCCATGACCATGTATTCTCCCGTCACTTCCAGCCGCATGGCTTGCAAAGTAGATACATAAGCCAGATATTGCTCGATAACCTCGGTAATAGGCACATCGTAAATATCCATCTGATACTTGGATACAAGGTGCAGCAACAAGTCCAGCGGCCCTTCAAAATCTTTTAACTTGATATCCATTCTTATCTGTATTTTTCTAATGTAATGACTGTCTTCAAGCCCAGATCACGAGCGATGTCGTAGATACCAACACCCTTTTCCCGCTGGCGCAGGATAAATTGCTCTCGCAGGCTTTGGGCTGACAAGCTGGCCTGCCCCTGCTCAATCAAGAAAGCTTCTAGCTGGCGAAAGCCCCATTGGCGTGAATAGGACTTGCCATTCTTTTCAAATAAATAAGTCCCTGACAAATAAGCGCCCAACTCACTCGTCAGACTTTCAGGAATCTTAATAATTCGCTTCTGCCCAGCCTTCTCGATCCGCAAAACCTGAAAATCAAGATTGACATCTTCAACCTTGACCTGCAGGATTTCACTTGGCAAGAGACCCATTTCCAAAATCAAGAGCGCTATCAGCCGGCCCTGTGGTACCGCAGAAGTTTCCCAAAAGGCTGACAAGTCCATCAGCTCGCTTCCCAGTTCCTTGGAAATAGCAACTTTGGGCAGGGTCAAGCGGTGAAATTCCCCAATCATCTTGTTCTCATAAAGATAATAGAGAAATTGATTGACCGCTGAGAGCTTCCGCTTCTGGACAGCTGCCTTGAAATCCTTGATAGAGGCTTGATAAATCCGCAAATTGGTCTCCGTCACCTTGCTGTGGATTTCATTGACAAATTGCTCCAGATCATAAGAATAGGCTAATTTTGAATTTTCAGAGATATTTTTTTGTTCTAAAAAAGGAGTGATATGTTCTTTCATTTTTTGGAAATCTCATACTGACTCGTGAAGGTATGCATCAACGAGTTAACAGCTTTTAAAATCGACTTTCTAGTAATGATGCCATAAAAATGTTGTTCTTTATCCACAACAGGCAGGAAAGACTCATCCACCAGCTTGTGCAAAACGTCCGCAATCTTGTAATCTGGCTCGACAGTCAGACCATCCTTTCGTGTCATGTGGACAATGTCCATAGACATAAACTCTTCCTCTGCCAGCTCATGCTGCATCCGATAAGCCATGATATCCGTCAGAGAAATGGTGCCAACGAACTTTTTCTCCGCAGTTACCACTGGAATGCGTGAATAGGTCATCTGGCTAAGCAAGAGAATAGCATGATCCACATTGTGCGTGTCAATCATGACTGCCAAATTCTCCCCAGGTGTCAAAAAAGTGTCTTCATGCTGCAGCAGATAATCTTCAAATTCCTTAGCAATCATCGGGCAAACTCCTTGGACAAGCTTGGATAGAGCTCATGATTTCGCGTATAAAAATCAATTTTAAAGCGGTCATCGTCAATCTCTACCTTAGCGTAGAGGCGTTCGTTGATCGAGCCACGAGGCTGGCTAATAGAGCCCGGATTTAGAAAGAGAGTCTTCCCTTGCATCCAAGCATCTGGAACATGCAAATGGCCATAGAGACAGATATCTGCCCCTACTTCCTGAGCCCAGAGATCCAGCTTTTGGAAGCTAAAGTTGATATTGAAAAGGTGCCCGTGGGTCTGGGCAATAATAGTCCCATCCAAATCTGTCACCAGCCTCTCTGGATAGCCAGGATAAAAGTCCATATTGCCCGCTACGACATGAATCCCTTCCCAGACTTCATCCTCAAAAGGTAACTCTGAGTCTCCATCATGGAAAATAGCATCGACTTTTCCCAGATACTGTTCTTTAATTTCTTCGACAATGGCACGGTCCCCATGGGAATCGCTCATTACGATGATTGTTTGCTTTGCCATGCTGGAAATACCTCCATTAATTTTTGCACTGCTTGTGCACGATGGGACTGGGCATTTTTCTCTTCGATTGTCAGCTCAGCTGATGTTTTTCCTGTCTCTCCGACCAAGAACAAAGGATCGTAGCCAAAGCCATTTTCGCCTTTGGGCTCATGGGCAATGTAGCCTGGCCAATCCGCTTCGACCACCAAGGATTCCTTATCTGGACTAGCCACCACTAGAGTCGTGTGGAAATGGGCAGAGCGGTCTTTAATATCAAAGACCATGGCCAATTCATGCAGGAGCTTGATATTGTTTTCGTCATCTGTCGCACCAACGCCAGCAAAACGAGCCGACCAGACACCTGGCAAGCCGCCCAAGACATCCACTTGCAGGCCTGAATCATCTGCCAAAACCATTTTGCCAGTCAACTGACTAATCGTTTCAGCTTTGAGGCGGGCATTTTCTTCGAAGGTCATGCCTGTTTCAGCCACTTCTGGCAAATCAGGATAGTCATTCAGATTTTCCACCTCATAGCCCAACTTCCCGAAAAGCTTGCGAAACTCTGCTGTCTTGCCCTCGTTACGAGTCGCAATCAAGAGGGTATCCTTGACATCTTTTGCTCCCAGAAAGGCTTGTAAATCCACACCAGTTTGGGGCAGGTGGACATGGAGGAGTTTTCCTCCTTCAACCAAGAGAAGGGCTCCCTGTCGCTGCAACAATTCTAACTTCCGACCCGTTTCCTGATTTAAAATATCCAGCAAGAAGGTCAAAAAGCGAAAGGCCGAGCCATAGCGAATGACCGTAATATTTAAGGGCAGGCCTAGCTCTTCTTCCGCCAAAATACTCTCTAAGCGGTCTAAAATCTCAGAAGCTTCAGCTGGTACCTGCTCGAACTCACTGTAAGAGGCACTCTGCCCCCATTCAGCTACATACCAGTCAGAGGCATCTTTGTATTCATAAATGTTCTTTGTCATAAGGTCACATGCTCCACATTGACTTTCAGATTCAGCCAGTTTTCTGCGATTTCCGCAAATCTCTTAGCATTGGCTGTAGTATAAAAACGATGATTCAGTTCGTGCTTGTCGCGGCTACGATTGATTTCGAAATAATTGAGCAGGACAGAAATATCCCGTACACACTCAGCGCCGCTGTCAATCAACTTGACGCTCGGCCCCATCATATTTTGAATAATCGGTCGAAGCAAAGGATAATGAGTGCAGCCCAAGACAAGAGTGTCCACCTTGCCCGCCAGAGGGTGTAGAGTCTCATAAACCACCTTTTTAGTCAGGCTGGACTGGAGCTCATTTGATTCCACCAGCGGGACAAACTTAGGACAAGCCAAGCTCTGCACCTCCATCTCGGGAGATAGGGCTTCAATCTTTTTCCGGTAAATATCGGACTGAACCGTCATAGGAGTCCCGATGACGCCAATCTTGCCACCAGTTGTAGACTTGATAGCAGCGCTTGCTCCGGGCAAAATCACACCGAGGACAGGAATGTCCAACTTAGCCTTGACTTCCTCCCAGACAACAGCTGTGGCAGTATTGCAGGCAATAACAATCATCTTGACATCCTTGGTCAAGAGAAAATTGACCAACTGCCAAGTATAGTCTCGAATCTGCTCTGCCGGCCTAGGACCATATGGAGCCCGAGCCGAATCACCTATATAAACTACTTCCTCGTGGGGGAGTTGCCGCATCAATTCACGGACAACAGTCAGACCGCCCACCCCAGAGTCCAAAAATCCAATCGGTCGGTTATCCATACAGTCTTCTTTCTAAAACAAGGGATTGGAAGCCTAGCCCAAATCCCCATTTTTTATATAGAAATCTCCGTCTGCCACCAAAAGGCAGCTAAGAGAAGCTTATTTTTTGTTTTTATTTTTAGCAACTGCTGCTTTTTGTTGATTGATGATTTGACGGTAAACTTGTTGAACACGTGCTTCACTTGGTTTTTGACCATTGGCACTGAGCAACATCCGCACCGCTTCTACATTGAGACGTGGATTTTCCGCAAATTCCTTTTCGACCTGACGACGAAGCAAGTACATACCAAGCAAAATCCCACCAAAGAAAGCCAGCATAATCAATAAAATTGCTAACAATGTATTCATAATAATCCGAACTCCTGTTTCATTTTTTACATTACTCTTAATTATACCAAATTATCTCTATTTTTCAAAATCAAAGCCATAGAGAGTCGCGAAATAATCTTCTGGCCTTTCTGCCCGACGAATCATACGAGCCTGACCATTTTCCTCTAGGAGAATCTCGCTAGAGCGTAATTTGGCATTGTATTGGTAGCCCATGGAGAAGCCGTGAGCACCAGTATCGTGAATGACCAGCGTATCGCCAATCTGACTGACAGGCATCTCCCGCTGGATGGCAAATTTGTCGTTGTTTTCACAGAGGCTGCCGACCACATCGACAATCTCCGTCTGTCCTTCTGGCCGATCCATATTGGTAATATGGTGATAAGCTCCGTACATAGCAGGACGCAAGAGATTGACCGCAGAAGCATCCACTCCCAGATAAGTCCGATAAGTTTGCTTTTTGTGCGTCACCTTGGTCACCAAAAGACCGAAAGGAGCCAGCATAAAACGGCCCAGCTCGGTAAAAATCTTGACCTGCCCCAGACCAGCTGGAGTCAGGATGTCCTCATAGGCCTGACGAACTCCCTGACCGATGACCGCAATATCATTTTCCTCGCCATCAGGCTGATAGTTAATCCCAACACCGCCAGAGAGATTGATAAAATCCAGCTCAACTCCTGTCTCAGCCACTACTTCTACAGCCAGCTCAAAAAGCTGCCGAGCCAGTGCTGGATAGTAGTCATTGCTGACAGTATTAGAGGCCAAGAGGGCATGAATCCCAAACTTCTCAGCCCCCAGCTCCTTGAGTTCTTTGAAAGCCTGAATCAGCTGCGTCTTAGTCATACCAAACTTAGCTTCCTCTGGATGATCCATAATGCTGGTGCCCAGCTCAAAGACACCGCCGGGATTGTAGCGACAAGAAATCACCTTGGGAATCCCAGCCACTTCTTTCAAGAAAGCCACGTCCTCATAGGCATCTAGATTGATGGTCGCTCCCAGCTCCCACGCAAGACGAAATTCCTCGGCTGGTGTATTATTGGACGAAAACATGATCTCATCCCCAGCATAGCCCAGCTTTTGGCTCATGAGCAGCTCCACATAGCTAGCACAGTCCACCCCGCAGCCCTCTTCCTTGAGGATTTTTAAAATAGCAGGATTTGGTGTCGCCTTGACAGCAAAATATTCCTTAAAACCAGCATTCCAAGCAAAAGCCTCATGCAAGGCCCGCGCTCTCGCTCGAATCCCCTTCTCATCATACAGATGAAAAGGCGTTGGAAACTGCGCTGTCAGCTCCGCCAAGCGCTCACGACTGATAAATGGAGTTTTCATACACGCTCCTACTTTCTCTTTTACTGACAATATTATAACACAAGTGTGGGTTTGGGAGGGGAAAAAATAGGCTCCAGAATCTCTACAATGGTTTTATCCATCATAGAAACCCGAGAGCCTTTATACCATAAAATTGCAAAAGATTTATATGGAATAAATTGGGAGTTATTACCTTATATTCATTTGTATGCGTGCTCTGAACTCGTTGGTCGGTTCGAACTTACAGAATTTGTCATGTGGTAAGCTGCTTTCTAAAAACTAATAGTAAGGTTTATTTAAAAACTCTATTATATCTTTTTTCAAAGATACTAAGTTACGACGCTCCTTATCTAAGCTACTTTCCATTATTCTAATTTCTGGGTCTTTAAGCGAACAAATATAGTAACCTTCCTCTGATGTAAATCCTTCTTCTACATGAGCAAGAGCATTTCTTTTATCAATCAGTTCAGACCATCTTTCTTTTAAACACTCATACTCTCTCTTTTTACCGGGTGCTAAGTTAGACCTATTTAAGTTGACTTTTTCCCTAAAAAAATCTTCAAATAATTTTCTATAAGAATGATTTTGATTACCGTCATTTAATTTTTCTCGTAATAAATGTTCTATTTCTGCATTTTCACACATGAATCTCCCACGAATTGCATTTAATTCGTCCCAGCGACAAAGAATTACATCAATCGCTTCCTCAAAATGTTTTTCTTCCAAATTATCAGAAACTGAAAAGAAGGTGAAATTTGAAAAAACATCTAGATTTCTATGTTGTAGAACATTAATAACATCTGATTTTATAGTATTATAATCATTGTTAGAATACAAAATAACAAATTGTTTAAAACCATTTCTATTTCTAATATCTTCAAGATAATTTAAACCAGTTTCAGATGCCTCTAAATTAAAATCTGAAATAAAGAAATCATATCTCCTAACTGAATTTAACTCTTCTCTCGCATCTTCAAACGTTTTAAACTCAGCAATTTCTGCTTCATAACCTTTGTAGTCTAAAATTTCTTCTACAAGTTCTTTTCTATTACTATGTGCATCTGTGCTTAAATCATCCTCCAACCACAGAATATTTATTTGCTGTCTCAATTTAAACCTCGCTAAACTCAATTCGAAAATCAACCACATTATTTTTAAGTTCCTGAACTGATATATTCCAATTAAAGTCCTTACAAATTTGCTGGCAAATATACATACCTAGCCCTGTTCCTCTTCGTTTCGATGTCACTCCAATGTTAAATATACTATCAATAGGCTCAATTTCGATTGGTCCTGTATCTGAAGTAAAGTGCATTATTTTGTTATCTTCATCAAAGAAAATATTTATATCTTTTGCATTGCGATCCCGAGCATTAATAAGTAAATTATCAAGAAGAGTGCCAAAATCATATACATTAATGTTTTGATAAAGATCCCCTGTTCCTAAGTCAACATTCAACTTCTCTCTACTCCTATCATCAATTGAGTTATCAATATAGCTTTTTAAATATGACTTTAATTCTATATTTTCAAAATTACTGAAAGATTCAAAATTCAATCGTAATATTTGCTTTTTTATTGAAGTTAATTTATCAGATGTTCTTCTAATTTTATAAATTGAGTCTGAAAATTTTTCATACTCTTCTGGTGTCATAAGCCGAATCATTTTCTTTAAAGTAGCTGTTAGTTCTTTACTAGCTTTTCCTAATTCATGAAAAAGCATATCTTGACGTGCCGGTTTTTCATTTGAGATTATTTTTTCCTTAATCTCAATTTCATTTTTTAATCTACTATTCTCTCTATCAATTTTCCGTTTTTCTCTTTTAACTTCTTGATTTTCTTTTATTAGTTCAACAGCAGCCTGTTTTAAATTCTTTTGAATTTCTTTTTTTTCAGATGTGCTTGTATTCACATCGTCGAGAAGTTCGAATTTCTTTTCTAATGGTTGTGCTATTTTTGGAAGTTCATAAACTATTGGTGCTACAGTAAACTTATACTTTTTAAATCTTTGAATTAGCTTTTGGATGGCATCAGTATCATCAGTTTCAATCTCATCAATATCACTACTACCGAAATTTATCAATTGCGCATAGGACTCTAAAGGTCTGTGAACAAATTCCATATACACTTTTTCAAGTTCTATAGTATAAGAATTAGTGACAAATCCTCTATCACGTGATGTGACTTCATTAAAATGATTTTCAGAATCTATTATGTTAATCCAACCTAGCAATTCCCTATGTCCTAAATATCGATTATAACCTTGTGTCTTACGTAAGTTTAAACCAAAAGCATCAAAATCAACCTCTCCATATGGAAAAATCCTAAAATTATTCTTATACAAGAAAATAGAACCATAATCTTTTGGTGTCGTTTTCATTATTCTTGTAAAATTATTCTTTGCTGCTGTACTTAAATAATAAATTTTGAAGTAAATATCTTTTAAAATTGTATTATTCTCAATTTTAAAAGAGTAAATTATCTTTTCTTGGTCGTACAGAGTGATACTAATTTCCTTTTCTTTTATTTCGCACTCAATATAAATTGTTTTTTTATCTAATACTGAAGCAACATTATTACTAATATACTCATCCAACTCAGCAATTCCTGAGGAGGATGAAATATACTTAACATTAATTTTTATTTTACCATCATCTACAAATGGATTTACAAGTCTTTGAAGCGCCGATATAACCTTATTAACTCTATTCAAATCCCAAGTATCTCTCAAGTTAGAGATATTTAAAATAGTCCCTGATTCTTGAATAAAACTGTTTTCGACTACATCTAAGCTAGTATATTTGACATCCAACTCTTCAAATTTTGTTAGAGAATCCTTTTCGAATTCACCCCAGTCAATTTCCAATTTACTAGCTTCATCATCTTTATGACTAATAAGCTTAAGCTTGGTTCCTAATCTATCACAAGAAAAACGACCTATTCCTTTGGAACCAGCATATACCTTCTCGCTATCTTTTTTTTCTGAATGAGCAACGAACAGCCATTTATTTTCAATATCATCTCGATTCATTCCCTTACCGTTATCTTGAATGATAATGTAATTTTCATAACTGTTTATAATAAGATTTATTTCTGTTGCATCAGCATCATAACCATTTTTTACCAATTCGAAGATAGCTACTAATTCATTTGTAATCAGGTCTTTACCAATTATATCCTTTAAACCCGAACTGACTTTAAAGTGTAATTTTTCTTCCATCTTAACTCCTTATTCAGAGATTTTCAAAATAACTTCTCCAACTTGTTCTGCAAACAAAGGCGGCACTGCGTTAGCGACTTGAGTATATCGAGGAACATCCGTTTTTCGTCGTTCTCCTCCTGTTGTGTACGGTCCTTTAAATTCATAGTCATCTGGAAAACTTTGAATTCTAGCATGCTCTCTAACAGTCATGATTCTAGGTTCATCGTAATGGATATAATCGTCCGGAATAGAGGTAATCGTATTACAAATCGAATTTTTCTTTAATGGTGTTACTCCACGTTTTTTTAAACCTTCAACAAGATTCATAGAGGGAGTAATCCGAATACTCTGTTCAGAAGCATCCATTAAACGTTCAAATAAATCTATTGTCTCACTTCTATGTTTTGCAAATCGATGGCTATCTGGTAAACTACCTCGTTCAATATTTCTTCTCATTAATTTTTGATATGAGGAAATCATTCGACCATACTTCCCATTCTTAAATCCCTTAGTATCTTTACTATCAATTTCTCCGTGGCTTTTTTTTAAATCGTCAATAGCTTGAGACACCGTAATCGGCGTCTTTAATCTCCGATTTTTCAAGAAAGAGTCCCGATTTTTAAATAATTCTTCAAAAAATATCTCATAGGCTCCATTTTTTGATGCAAATAGAATGAACCGCTTCCTATTTTGAGGAACACCATAGTCTGACATAGTAACAATTTTATAGTCTAGACTATATCCTAATTCATGTAATTCCGAAATAAGAATATCAGAATAATTTTTTTTATCCTTATGATCCTTAAAGTCTACAGTAAAACCTTGAACATTTTCAAAAAATAACATAGTAGGTTGAACTAATTTGATAAACTCAATATAAGAATGCATTAATTGATTTCTGATATCATCATTTTTTCTCTTTCCTGCCATAGAAAATCCTTGACATGGTGGACCACCCACAACCAAATCAACTGAACCGTTTAATGCAGCAAGTTCCCTACTATGATCTTCTAGAAGTTCGTTTATATCCCAATTTTTCATTTCAAGCCAGTTCGGCCATGAAAAATGATTTTTTCTTTCAATTAAATTGTATTTTAAAGTACTAAAAGCATCTTTATTTCTTTCTACTGCAAATATACCATGCAACCCAGCATTATAAAGCCCTAATGATAAGCCACCAGAACCTGCAAATAAATCTATGTATTTCATGAATTCTCTTTCAGCCATTAAAATTTATTATTACAATTTTATCACAAATCACAGTAAAAAACACGGTTTATCACCGTGTTTCAGTGTTTATTTCACAAGTTTCTTCATCTCATCAATCCGCGCCACTGTC
>ERZ772912.434-NODE-434-length-19222-cov-9.582303_pt1 | contig 19222 bp, 19 predicted proteins | sample MGYA00512119_ERZ772912 | MGnify/ENA primary metagenome ERZ772912 (study PRJEB29015, sample SAMEA2738048) | human oral metagenome | biome: human oral; feature: human-associated habitat; material: saliva | place: China | collected 2230 ...
TGGAACGCGAAGAATTCGTGTTCCTCGTCGGCAAGTCGGGTTCCGGCAAGTCCACGTTCCTGCAGCTCGTCATGCGCGAAATGAAGGCGACCAGCGGCAAGGTGTGGGTGCTCGGCAAGGACGTGTCCAAGCTGTCCACGTGGGCGGTTCCGAAGCTGCGTCGCCAGATCGGCACGGTCTTCCAGGACTTCCGACTGCTGCCGTCCAAGACCGTGTACGAGAACGTCGCCCTGGCCATGCAGGTCATCGGCAAGCCTCGCCACGCGATCGAGACAGCCGTACCGGACGCCCTCGAGCTGGTGGGCCTGTCCGGCAAGGAGTCGCGCCTGCCGCACGAGCTGTCCGGCGGTGAGGAACAGCGTGTCGCGATCGCGCGCGCCATGGTGAACCGTCCCGAGCTGCTGCTCGCGGACGAGCCCACCGGCAACCTTGACCCGGAGACGTCGCTGGGCATCATGCGTCTCCTCGACCGAATCAACCGCACGGGCACAACCGTCGTCATGGCTACCCACGACGCGGACATCGTGAACCAGATGCGTAAGCGCGTCATCGAGCTCGCCAGCGGCGACGTCGTGCGCGACCAGAACCGCGGCGTCTACGGGGCCGGGAGGTAAGACCAGTGAAGCTTCGTTTTATTCTGTCCGAGGTCGGCAAGGGCCTGTCGCGTAACCGCGCGATGAGCGTCGCCGTCATCCTCGTGACCTTCGTGTCCCTCCTTTTCGTGGGCATCGCGGGCCTGACCCAGATGCAGGTGTCCAAGATGAAGTCGGAGTGGTACGACAAGATCGAGGTCACGATCTACATGTGCGCCATCAACGACGCGGCCGCGAACTGTAACGCGACCGAGGCGAGCGACGCGCAGATTGACGCGGTGCGCCAGAAGCTGGCCTCCGCCGAGATGACCCCGTACGTGGCTCACGTGTACGAGGAGACAAAGGAAGAGGCATACGAGAACTTCCAGCGTCTCAACGGCAACAACGCTCTGACCCAGTGGACCACGCCGGACATGCTCCAGTTTGCGTTCCGCATCAAGTTGGTCAACCCCGAGCAGTACTCGGTGGTCAAGGAGGAGTTCTCCGGGACCGCGGGCGTGTCCGAGGTGCGCGACCAGCGTGAGGTCGTCGAACCGCTGTTCCGCGTGCTGGGCGCCGCCCGCACGGCTGCCCTGGGCCTCGGCGCGATCATGGTCGTCGCGGCGATCCTGCTGATCTCCACGACGATCCGCCTGAGCGCCATGAGCCGCGAGCAGGAAACCCAGATCATGCGCTACGTGGGCGCCTCGAACCTGTTTATCCAGGCCCCCTTCATGATCGAGGGCGCGCTGGCCGCACTGGTGGGCGCAGCCTTCGCGATTGGCACCCTGTTCGCGGGCGTGCACTTCGTCGTCCAGGGGTGGATGGCACCCGCCTTCAAGTGGACGAACTTTATCGGTATGAGCGAGGTGGCGATCATGACGCCGATCCTCGTCCTGGCCGCGGTGGCGCTGGCGGTTATCGCCTCCATGTTCTCGCTGGCCAAGTACACGAAGGCGTGAGTCGCATGTTTTCTCTTCATCGTCGTCCCCGCCGCGGCTTCGTCCGAGCGGGCGCCCTGGTCCTCGCGTTCGCCTCGTTCGTCGCGATGAGCCAGACGTTGCCCGCACGGGCGGACGACGACCGCGACGCCGCCGCTGATGCGGTGGCTAACGCGCAGGCGACCGTCGATGCTCTCCAGTCTCAGCTCGAAGGCATCGACGCGTCGCTGGCGCAGGTCTTTATCGACCTGCAAAACCTCAACGCCCAGATTCCCGACGCGCAGACCGCCTACGACAACGCCGTGGCCGACTACGACAAGAAGACGCGCGAACACACGACGGTCCTGGGCGAGCTGAACGCCGCGAAGGGCGAACAGACCCGTATCGACGATTCGCTGACCGACGCGAACACGCAGGCCGACGACTCCCAGCGGGCAATCGGCGACCTGGTTCGCCGCAAGTACCGCGACGGCAACGTCGACCCTGTCGCCGTCGCCCTGACCTCCGGCGGCACCGAGTCCATCACGGAGCGGGCAGCGGTCGCTGACATGGCGCTGCGCACCGAAAACCAGACCATGACCTCGGCGCTGGACGTCTCCTCCTCCCAGCGCACGCAGTCCACACGCCAGGGCGCGATCACGGATCGCATCTCCGACCTCGAGGCCAAGGCCGCGCAGGCGGAAAAGGACGCGAAAACCGCGAAGGATGACGCCGACGCCAAGCTCACGGACCTCAACACGCTCAAGGACCAGGCCTCCGCGAAACAGGCCGAATGGGACGCGCAGAAGGGTGACGTGCAGGCCTCGCTCGACCAGGCTGAAGCCGACTACCAGGCGCGCAGCGATGAGCTGGCGGCCATCGACGCGGCGAACCAGGCCACGGGCGTGTCCTACACGTCCTCCTCGGGCTTCCGTAACCCCCTCGACATCCCCATCGTGGTGACCAGCCCCTTCGGTATGCGCTACCACCCGGTGCTGGGCTACATGAAGGGCCACTCGGGCACGGACATGGCGGCCGACTGCGGCACGATCATCCGCGCTGTGGCCTCGGGCTACGTCAACGCTGTGTCTTCGGATGTGTCGGCCGGCAACTACGTGGATATCAACCACGGCATCGTCGGCGGCAACTCCGTCATCACGGAATACCTGCACATGCAGGCCCAGTACGTCTCTCCTGGACAGTACGTGAACGCGGGCGATGCCCTGGGCGAGGTCGGCTCGACCGGCTACGCGACGGGCTGCCACCTGCATTTCGGTGTTCTTGAGAACGGAAACTACGTTGAACCCATGGATTACTTGTAATCCGGGTTAGGATGGACCCTCGTAGCGTTTTCGCTGCGAGGGTCTTTCCTGTCAGAGCAGGAATACGAGTGTGGAGGGAGGCAGGTCATGCCCAAGGAATGGAAGAAGCCCAAGCCCACGGAGGGGCAGCGCGCCAAGGCTGCCTCCGACGCGAAGAAGACGATCGCCCGTAACAAGAAGGCTCGCCACGACTACACGATTGAGGACACGTGGGAGGCCGGCCTGGCCCTCATGGGGACCGAGGTGAAGGCGCTGCGCATGGGCCGCGCGTCCCTCGTCGACGCCTGGGTCGAGATCAACGGGGGAGAGGCGTGGCTGTACGGCGCCAACATCCCCCTGTACTCGCAGGGCTCGTGGACCAACCACGCGCCCACGCGCAAGCGCAAGCTGCTGCTGCACCGCGCCGAGATCGACCGCATGCAGGACCGCGTGGCCGCGAAGGGCTACACGATTGTGCCCCTGGAGCTGTACTTCATCGGGGGCCGCGTCAAGGTTGAGATCGCCCTGGCTAAGGGCAAGCAGGAATGGGATAAGCGCCAGGCCCTGCGCGAGAAGCAGGATCAGCGCGAGGCCGAGCGCGCGATGCGCCGCTACGTGAAGCAGGCCCGCCGGTAAGGGAAAGAAGGCGATTACGTGCGAGGTTCCATCAGGATTTTTCGTCGTGATCTTCTGAGGCTGGTGCGTGTTCCGGCCGCGTGGATTGTCATCGTTGGTATGGCGTTCGTGCCCGCTCTCTATGCGTGGTTCAACATCGTTGGCTTTTGGGATCCGTATTCGCAGACCTCCCACATCCGCGTCGCCGTCGCGAACGAGGACGAGGGTGCGACCAAGGATCAGATCGGCACAGTGAACGTCGGTGCGATGCTGGAGACTCAGCTCAAGAGCAACGATCAGCTGGGCTGGCACTTCGTGAGCGCCGACGAGGCGCGCGCCGAGGTGGAACGCGGCGACTCCTATGCGGCATTCGTGATCCCGGCGTCGTTTTCTCGCGACCTGACGGGCATCGTTGACGGCACATACGTCAAGCCGAACATCCAGTATTACGTCAACGAGAAGAACAACGCGGTGGCACCCAAGATCACGGGTTCGGGCGCGACGGCTCTCGACCGCCAGATCAACTCTGCGTTTGTCTCGACGGTGGCTAAGGTGCTCTCGGAGAAGGCATCCGAGGCCGGTATCAGTATTGCGGACAAGGCCGACCAGAAGCGTTCGGACGTGTCCGCGTCGGTGTCCGAGGCCTCGGCCAAGCTTGGTAGCGCCTCGCAGACCCTGGACGGCATGGGGGATAAGATCGACGCGGCGAAGGCCTCGGTTGCCTCAGCTCGGACGACCCTGAGCGAGCTGGACTCTGCGGCCTCGGAGCTGTCGACGTCCCTGGACCAGGCGGACCAGCTGGCGAGCGATTCGCGGACCTCACTGGCCACTTTCTCCAGTCAGATGGGCGGGGCCCTTGATGGCCTATCCTCGAACGCGGCGAGTGCCCTTGCGGGTGTGTCCGCGAACGCGGGAACCCTCGACGGCGCTGTGCAGGGTGCGTCCGGGCACGTGGGTGGCCTGCTCACCGAGGGAACGTCGATCAACGACTCGGTGGCCGGCGTGCTCACGGAGCTGAATGCCCTGGGGATCGGCAATCTGCCTGCGGCGGGCACGGCTCTGACCGACCTGACGAATCAGAATGCGGCTCTGTCCACAGCACTGAGCAACCTGACGACCCTGAACTCCGACCTGTCGGCCACGTCCACGTCGATTTCGGACGCGCTGACGTCCGCCTCTGACGCCTCTGCGGCCGTGTCGACCTCGGTGACGAATGCGCGCAGCGGAGTGTCCGCCCAGCTGCCCGCAATCTCCTCGGCGCTCGACGACTTCTCGAGTGCCTCCTCATCGATGCGTGCTTCATTGGACACTCTGCGCAACCAGCGCGACCAGGTGTCGGGCCTGCTCGATCAGCTCGATTCCCTCCTGGACGGGGCAAAGACGGCGACCCAGATGAGCTCGACGAATGTCGCCGCGATCAAAACGGATCTCGATTCGGTGGCCACGGATATTTCGTCGCTGTCCTCCTCGAATACGCTGCGCGACCTCGCGGATTCCCTGGGAGTCAACGCCGAATCGATCGCCTCCTTCATGGCCTCGCCGACGCAGATCGAGACGAAGGCCGTGTACCCCGTGGCCGCCTACGGTTCGGCGATGGCCCCGCTGTTCACGAACCTGGCCCTGTGGATCGGCGCGTTTTCGCTCGTCCTCCTTCTCAAGCTCGACGTGGATGAAGAGGGTATCGGCCCGACCTCGTCGGCCGCCAAGTACATGGGCCGGTGGATGCTGCTCGCCTTCTTCGGGGTCATTCAGGCGCTCGTCGTGTCGATCGGCGACCTGGTCATCGGCGTTCAAACGGTCTCCCGACTGGGTTTCGTGGGGACGTCGATCGCTATTTCGCTCGTGTTTATCTCGATCGTCTACATGCTCTCCACGTGCTTCCAGCACATCGGCAAGGGCCTGTGCGTCATCATTATGGTCATGCAGATTCCCGGTTCTGCCGGCCTGTACCCGATCGAGATGCTTCCGTCCTTCTTCCGCTTCCTGCACCCGCTGTTCCCCTTCACTTACGGTATTAACGCGCTGCGTGAGATTGTGGCGGGGTTCTATGGGCATACGTACCTGTCGTGCGTGGCGGTTCTCGGCGCCGAGGCGTTGGTCGCCTTCGCGATCGGCCTCGCGCTACGTCCGTTCTTGGTGAACCTGAACGCGATGATCACGCGTGACCTGGCCTCCTCTGGCCTCTTCCTGGCCGAGGCGACACGCGTCCCCTCCAACCGCTACCGCCTCAGCCAGATCGTGGCGGCCCTGGCGGACCACGATGGCTTCCAGCGCTCGGTGAGCGGCCGGGCCGCGCGCTTCGAGCGTCGCTATCCGAGGATCCGCCGCATTGCGATCATTCTCGGGGTCATCGTGCCGGTGGCTCTGGCCGTGCTGTCCGTCGCGAACGTGGCGGAGGTGCCGATCATTCTGGGCGCCTGGATCGTCTGGGTTCTCCTCGTCATCACCTTCCTGATTGGCCTGGAGTACCTGCGCGAGGCCCTGGCGCGTCAGCAGCTCCTCGGCGCCATGGACGAGCAGGACGTGCGTTCCCTGCTCACACGCCGCGTTCAGGGCGCGCGCTCGCGTCTCGCGCTGGGCGCCGCCGCCGTGAGCGCGTCGATCTCGTCGGCGCTGGCCTCGTCCCTCGGTGAGCACGGGGGAGAGGATGCGGACGAGGCCGACCCCGGCCTCGTCGATGAGGACAGTGCGGGCGACGCATCGGAGGCGGCGAAGGGAGACGAGCAATGAGAACAATCTGGGCTATTTACCGCGCGGACCTGCGCCGCGCGCATCGTTCCCTGATCGCTAGCGTCGTTGTCTTCGGCCTCGTCGTTATTCCGTCTCTGTTCACGTGGTTTAACGTGGCAGCGTCGTGGGATCCGTTCGGCAACACGAAGAGCCTGCGCATCGCGATCGCGAATACGGACGCGGGCTACAAGTCGGACCTGGTACCGCTCCACGTCAACATCGGCGATTCCGTGGTGTCTGCGCTGCGTAAGAATGACAACTTCGACTGGGTCATTGCCTCCGAGGATGAGGCGGTCGAGGGGACGCGCTCGGGCGAGTATTACGCGGCCATCGTCATTCCGTCGGACTTTTCGCGAGAGATGCTCACGTTCTTCGACGGGGGTGCCTCCTCCGCGCCGATGACCTACTACGTCAACGAGAAGAAAAACGGTATTTCGCCAAAGATCGCCGGCCAGGGCGCCGAGGCCGTGAGCGCCCAGGTGAACCAGATCTTCGTTCAGACCCTCTCCGAGGTTGCCCTCGATACGGCGACGTCGGTCGGGAGTGCGCTGTCGTCGCCGACGGCCGTCAACACTGTGACGGCGCTCGATAACCGCGTGCAGAACGTCGCCTCGCGCCTGCGCACGGCGGCGGACAGTGCGGACGCCTACGCGTCGCTCGTGGGCTCCTCGGTGACGCTCATCGACTCGACGAGCACGCTCGTGGACGGGCTCGGGAGCGCGAAGGGCTCCGCGCAGTCCGCGGTCTCGAGCGCTCAGGCTGGGGCGGGTGGACTAGGATCAGCCGCGTCGGCGGCGGTCTCGGCGGTGTCCGACGCAATCTCCTCCTCCCAGTCCTCGTTGTCCTCCCTGTCAACGGCCGTTGACAACGTGTATACGAACGGCTCGACGAGCGTATCGGACGCGGCCTCGGCGTTACGTTCGCAGGCCTCCGTGCTGGACACGCAGGCCGCCAGCTTCGCGTCGATCAAATCGACGCTCGAGGCGTTGCCGGGCTCGCCCGTCTCCCAGTCCTCGCTGGACCGTCTGCAGGCCGCCTCTACCCGCCTGACTGAGGTTGCGAACGGGCTGCGCGCTGCGGCGTCCGAGCTGGATTCCAAGGTCGCGAATGCCGAAGCTGGGCGCGCGACGGTGAACGGGCTAATCGCCCAGGCGCGCTCCGCCGTCGATGGACTGTCCTCCGACTATGAGAACAACCTGCGTCCTCAGCTTGAGTCGCTGGCCTCCACCCTGGCCTCGGCTCAGTCCTCCCTGAGCGCGGCCCGCACGTCACTGGAGGGTGCGACGTCCACTGCCTCGGGCGGCAGCGGGAGCACTCGCGAGGGGCTGACCCAGCTGCGCGACAACCTGACCGGCGCTGCGACGAGCCTGCGCGAGGCGGCCGGAAAGCTCGACTCCCTGCACTCTTCGATCAATGAGGCGCTGAACGGTGGAGACCTGACGACCCTCGGGACCATCATCGGGAATAACCCCGAGGCCCTGGCGGCTGCTATCGCGGCGCCTGTCGGCGTGGAGAAAACTCCCGTCTACCCGGTCGCGAACTTCGGCTCCCAGATGGCACCGCTGTACACGATCTTGGCGCTGTGGGTTGGCTCTATCCTGATGGTCGTGTCGCTGCGCTCGGACGTCACGGACTCCAACGTTGTTGAAGGCCTGCCCGAGGGTGATGCGCTGCGCGCGACCCTCACCGCCAAGCCTGTCGGTCTGGCGGCCGGATACCTGGGGCGCTACCTGATTTTTGGGACGATCGCGCTCGCCCAGGCGACCCTGGTGGGGCTGGGTGACCTGTACTTCCTGAAGGTCCAACACGCTCACCCGCTGCAGTTCATGGGTACCCTGTGGCTGACGGCCGTCGTGTTCTCCTTCCTGATGTACACGCTTATCGCGACGTTCGGGAACGCGGGAAAGGCCCTGGGCGTGCTGTTCCTGGTCCTGCAGATTTCGGGCGCCGGGGGAGCGTTCCCGCTGGCGATCCTGCCGTCCTTCTTCTCTTCTGTCTCTCCGTTCCTACCGGCCACGCACGCGATCAAGGCGCTGCGTGCGTCGATCGCCGGATACGCGGGACACGAGTACGGGGACGCCATGTGGTTCCTTGCATCCTTCATCCTGTTTACCGCGTTCCTGGGGCTGGCGCTGCGCCCGCTGCTGGTGCGCAAAAACCGCAGCATGGTGGAAAAGCTGGAGGCGACGAAGCTGCTCTGATGCGTCGGTTTTTCCCTTGACGGGCGTGGGCTGCGGGCGTAAACTGATGTGTCCGACGGTCTGCGGTAACGCTGGGCGTCGGGGAGTTGAAAACTCAAGAGGGGATGATCGGTTTCGACAGTGGTCGTCGATCGAAGTGAAGCGAGCCGAGAATGTGCGCTCAACTCGTTAACGATGCGTGCAAACCAATAGGTGCCGAACAGAATCGCACCGACTACGTTCTCGCTGCCTGATATCGCAGCCTGAACCTTTAGTCCGTCAGCCCGGGAGTTGCTTCCGGCCCGGTGTCTGGCGTCGTCTAGGGAGCCACTGGGAGTCGCCCATGTTGGTGGGGCGCCTCCGACACTTAATCAACTGAGCCTATCCGGCGGTGTGTCTACGCAATGCTGGGGGCTGAGAAATAAAACCGTAGACTGCGCTCGGAGAAGAATTCGGGGCCGGCCATTGGACGGGGGTTCGATTCCCCCCATCTCCACCATCCCACCCCGGGTTTCCGCTGGAAGCCCGGGGTTTGTTTGCGTTTCGGGTGCTCTGCTTTGGCGTGAAGTGAGCCTAGGGGCCTGAGAGCCCTTCGCGCAGTTCTGCTAGTTCTTCGTCGAAGAATCCCAGGCATTTTTGGTTGATCGCTGCGAGCCGCTCAACCCAGGCGACCGTGACCGCGCCGTATTTGACGAGCGACGAGACTGCGCCGTCAACGTCGGGGCCGTCGCACTCGAGCATCATACGCAGGTATTCAACTTCCTCGAGCGCGTTGCGCTGCTCGAGATCTTCGATGGCGTCTTCAACAAACGCCGTCACTGTGTCGTGGTCCATGCGTCGACACTAGCTGGTGTGCTGTTGTGCCGCCTGGTGGCGCACGCGCGTCTTGCGCGAAACACTTGATACTCTCGTGTGTGGAGCGAGGATTCCCCCTGGGCTAGTTGTGAAATAATCAACCGTCAGAAGGCCCGGAAGTGGGCCTCGCTCCTTGTTTGTCTCGCTGTAGGGCATCTTCGTAGTTCGCCACATTGGAATGTATTGCGAACGGACGTCATGTTTGCCGTGCTCTACTCGCTGGTGGCTAGTTCGGGGAAGAACTGAAAGGTCTCCCGTGTTGTGATACCCCGGGCCAGACACGAGTCCCCACGGCACTCTGCTGCGCGCCCCATAGCCTCTGTGTCGCTCCTACCCACGTGCTGGACGAGGGTGACAATGACTCTCACGCGTCCCGCACGAGGCCCCCTGTTCCGCAAGTGGGCCGTCTGTTTCGTCAGTGGGTATGGCTGCCCAGGATCGGAATAGCAGGCTTCCGACGACAAGAAGGACATGCCAAGGCGTGCGACGGAAGAACCCCAGAAACACGATGTGTCGTATAGCCCGAAAATCAAGCCCCCAGTTTCGTTTGCCTTGTCGACGAGGTGATGTTCATGCTCAGCACGTGGGTATGCCATACCTGATAACCGTCACTGATACAGTGCATCGCGTCATACAATTTATGAGGAGGCAAAGAGGCCATGCCCATCTTCGGAGGCAAACAAATCGCAGAACTACAGCAGAAACTCGCGATTGGGGAACAGCAGTACAACGACGCGCAACGCACCATCGCCGAGCTGTCGGGCCTCATTGAGCGGGCAGGCGGCGGCGAGATTACGAGAATGCGCGCCCTTGTTGAACAGACGCGCCGAGAGCAGGGAGCCGCTATCGTGTCTCTCCGCCGGCAGCACGAGCAGTATGCTAAACAACTCGCTCAGGAGCAGGCAGCCGCGGAGAAGCACCTTCGCGATATCAACACGGAAGCCGATAGGAGTGAGGCGAAGCTCGCGCGCCGTCCCAACCATCACTTTGGCCATCGCCGTGTGTTCACCCTTGAGGTCGCCAGATAAGTAGATGCGTTGCCCGAACGGCAACGACCGCGTATAGAGCGATTTCGCCAGCGATGACTTCTTGGATCTGACGATCCGTGCCAGTACCAGATTCGGGGCGGTGATGATCCAGAGGGTAACGAGCGCCCAAGGGGTGTAGAAGACACTGCCCCCCGACTACAGGTCCTGGCCGACGAACATCCCATCCGACCGGAGACTGCCTTCGACCATAAACGGATATGCTTCCTCCAACGTGACCGAGGCGTCCTGATGCTGAAGCATCCGCACCCAGCCCGGCGTCCGCAACGCCACCAGCCCCGGCTTACTTGTTGTCGGCAGAAACGTCGTCGCTTTCCACTCTTGATAATCCGCCAACACTTTCGTCTTTGCCGCCTCCCGCTCGACCCTGGCCAGCTCCGCCTGCAGGAGGGCAGCAGAATGGCAGTGGGTCTTGCGTCGCTAGCGGCCGGGTATATCAACACCGCACCATGCAGGTGCTCCTTCTCACCACCCACAGCGATCGCATCACCGAAGACGGCACTGCTCCACCACCCGCCTTGGGTGTGAACCAGTCCGTACCCTCGCTGACCGGCGGGCCGCTGGTTACACACCTCACTGCCGCGAACGCTCGGGCTCAGCGCTGCTGTGGGTCTACCATGTGATCCGGCCCGACGCTTCGTGCGTGCGCGTGACCCTATCCCCGACCTCATCCAGCCCGTCGGCGGCATGATGCAACTCATCAGCCGTCGTCAACACCAACGCCACCGCCGGAATGCGGTCGTCGGTGAACGCGATCGACCGATGACCAGCATAAGCGTGAGACAGCTGGTCCAGAACCTGCCGCAACAGCCGTACCGACCCCGAGACATCTCCCAACACCCAATATGTGTCAGCTGGATCCTCGAAGGTGCGAGTCCCGTCTGCCAACCCGCAGAACCCCTCATAGGCCTCAGCACCATCAGCAACCGTATCAACAAACGCCGCCATCCCAACATTTTTCTCTAATCATCGGCAGATTGTCTACGAGGGAGGTACGCTCGGCTGCACGCAGGATACGTTAGCGGTGGACGTCAGACTGAGAATAGCGCAGAGAGGAGAAGACTTGATCGAAAACGTCAAAGCCATGCCCGGGCTCATCAAGGACTGGATGGGCAACAGTGATCTGATCTACCAACTGGTCGGATGCCTCGCTGGGGTGCTGATGATTGCCGCGTGCGTTCGCGAACAACGCCCCAGTGAGGTTCTTGCAGCCGCCATGCACGCCATGGGGGCTTCGGGGGTTGGGGGGTGGTTCGAGTCCGGCCTCCCGCCATTATTTGCCGAGCCGCATGTTGAAGCAAGCCGCATACTCGTGTCGCTTGCGGCATTGACTGTCCTGACGATGCTGATCAAACCATTCTTCAACGCCAAACGTGACGACTGGCCTATTGACCTTCAGGCCCGAGGCCTCTTAGGCTCGCGCGCAGCCGTCACGACATGGGTGTTGCTTATGTTCGCTGCTCAGCTCGCGTCCATAGCGTGGGTGGCCGAGTGGCTGCGTTTACAAGTGCAGGTTGCTGCGATTGTTACCGTCGTGGCCACTCTGATTCTCGGGCTGGCATATGTTGCTGTGCATAGACTCCAGATGCACAGCCTTCTTGATGCGGCTGGTTCCTGGCTCGTCCACATGGTGGCGAGCGCAGGCGCAGTCGTGATCATGACGGGATTTGCCTTGGCATTTGCCGTTATCGGGCCAGTCGTAGGTGCGGCATCCTGGCTCCTCACAACAGAGGCTGATGCATACTCAGATACCAAGCGACGGGTCGCACAGGAACTTGCTCGTTCGCAGCAGCCAACCGGAGCTATTCGGCTATCGTCGTAACCAGAAGCGTCAGACTTTGCGCCATAGGGGATAGGGGCGCGGTGGTGAAGGCTTGGGCATGCTGTCCGACGAGGAGTCGAGTTTCGCAGTTGGCTTGGATGGCGGCTTTTTCGAGGGCGGCGACGTGGGCGTCGAGATCTTCGATCGTGGTGGCGGCGATGGTGATCAGGCCGGCATCGCGCAGGATACCGTGGCTGGCAGTGGGGTCGGCTTCTTGCTGGAGAACGTCGTTGTACTCAGCCGTTGGGGTGTCTTCCTCGATTTCTCTGATCCACGCGCGTTGGGCTTGGTCGGAGATGTGCGCGACTGTCTCCTTACGGATGTCGCGGGCTTCCTGGCCGAAGCGAACCGTTGTGCAAATCCGGGAGAACGACCGTTGGGTTCCGCTGGAGAGCAGGATGGGTGAGAGGAATCCTGTTTAGACCATTGAGCGCGGCCATTCGCTGAACCCCAGCACGGCGTGGTGGGTGGAGTTGGTACGGATACGACTCCAGGTTTCGTTGACCGCGACCGGGCCAGCTTCGGTGAGTTCTTGATCGATCTGCGCGTGGTGTTCTAGGGTGGCGGCAATCGCAGGGTCGTAGGCCGAGCGCAGGATCACGGCGATTCGTCCTGGGGTGAGTCACTCTGACGGGGTGAGATCGGACGAGCGAAGCACAGCGGTGAGGGTGTTCATTTCCCGACGGAGGACGGCGCCGGCACGGATGCTGCCGTCGGCGGCATGGATTTGCCTCGCCGCTGCTTTCATGTCGAGTGATAGGGACAGTGTGGTGGCGTGGCGTTCGCCGCCCGGTCCGGCGGGGTTAAGGAACACGAAGGCGGGGAGGGTGATCCCGCGCAAGACCGTCGGGGTTTGTTAGTAGGGGTCCCGAATCACGCCCGCGCCCCCTTGGTCGGGTCGGTGGACTTGCGAGCCTCGCCTGATCGCAGGGCAGGGCAAGGGGGCCAACAGGGCGTGGAGCGACAATGCAATGTCGGCAACGAAGCTGTCCGAGGGTGGTGTGGTAGACCTATCAGCCGGCCACGGGCACCCATTCAACGACCAGTCGTCCTGCGATGGGGACCCAAGTAAGGAGAACGGTGGTCGCCCAGATAGGGGCGGAGGCTGCCACCCACATCCCGCCCCTGGCGTACAGGGCGGTAATGATGGTGGTGATCGCATTCCCGAAGGTGGTGGCGGGTTCGGTGCTGGTGCGGACGGCGCGAACGGCTCACCCGTCCCAGTCGAAGACGACCCCGGTGGCTGTGGGCTTTGGGTGATGGCTGGTGTGGGCTCAGCACTGGTCGGTGGGGTGCGCTATTGCGACGGCGTTCCACCGGGCGCAGAGTCTAGAGCTGTGTTCCCACTACCATTCCCGCCTCCGTTGTTGGTAGGAGTCGTTGTTATAGGTGGTGCCGGTCTTCGGGTCTGCGGTGGAGACATCCTTGCTCAGCTGCACCCCGATCGCGGCTGCGGTCGCAAGACTGGCAGCGGCAGCAGAGCCAACCGATGCGGCACCTGGCCCGAAAGCCCCAGATCCAGCTGCTCCGCCAGTGCCAGATTTGGCTTTGGCTCCGCCCTGGGAGGCCGAGGGGTTCGGGTGCCGGGTTTTGTCGGCTGCTTCCGCTTCTACTGTTGTCATCGCTGCCACTGTTGTTGCCGTTTATATCCTGTTGTGGGGTGCCCGGCTGATGGTTCAGTAGCAGGATAGGCCGGTTGAGGGAGCTCTTGGCATCCTGTTCCACGCCGATCACGTGCTACATGTCGAACCCGACAAAGCTGATGAACCGGTAGGTCAGATACGGGGCGAATGCGGCCATCAGTATCAGCGCCACCCCGGCCAGCGGTCACTGATGGAGCACAGTTCCCCATTGATGGGGGCGGTGACCTGAGCGATCGCGACCAGCATGAGCTTGGAATGGATCAGCGCGACCACGAGCATCGCCCATGTGCTGATCCCCCCCTCGTGGCGCCCACGACTATCCAGAGAAGGCGAGGGGTGCGAACACGATCGCGACCAGCAGCAGGGTCTTGCGGACCAGCAGGTAGAGCCTCGCGATCGCTGCGGAGGTGATCGCGAGGCCGACGAGGAAGATCGTGATAACCGCCCCGACGCCGGGGGCGGCGATGTTGTTCCCGGCTAGTCCGTCGGGGAGGATCGTGATCTTGTGGCCCATGGATTCGTTGGTTTCTCGGTGGCTTGGACGATCCCGATACACAGTTGGTCGACTACTTCTAACAGCGAACCGGTCAGGGTGATCACCACGAATGACCCCAACATTGATGTCGTGATTCTCTGGACGGCGCGGGTGAGCGCCGTGGGATCACATCTGATGAGGCCGGTGATGAGTTGGAGTCAGAAGAACAGCAGCATCACGCACACTGCGATGCCGAACAGCAGGTTGCGGACCGACAGAGTTCCGTCGCTGGTGATGTCGACCAGGGTGCTGACGTCGAAGATGTTCCGCACGGTTTCGAAGCGGCGTCGAAAAACCAGCCGGAGGCCGAGCCCATGGCTCGGGCGAGCCAGTCGGACGGGGACGACACCAATGAGGCGGCGGCCTCACCAGCGGTTTCGTAGACACCTGAGATGACGGGCAGATCACAGATCCCCACCGCAATCACTCCTCACACACGTGGGTTGGAACGGTTGGGTAGGGGCTAGACGGACTGGTCGATGTTCCAGAAGAAGTTAATCAGCGTGACTGCGGTGCCGCAGATGATCGCTGTTCTACACGAGACCAGGACGCCGACATTGCCGCGGCCGGCGAGGTGCGGGCTGGAGGAGGTCGCGCTGAATCCCCACACGGTCGCGGAGATGATCAGAGCCAGCACCGACACAATCAGACCGATTGTCATCACCGTCCCCACGATCGTGTGCAACTGCGAGATCCCCGGTAGCCCATCATCGTTCCGCGTGATGTCTACCCCCATCGGCAGTATCATTGGCAGCGTGGTGGGCACAGAAAACAACAGATCAAGCACAGGAATCTCCTATGAAACCGACGGCCGACCCGCTGCAGCGGGAGGGGCCTTAGTTGGGTCTGCCTGTCAGGTGTGCTGGCCGGACCAGAAACGATGTGGGCCGGTCCCACGGGCTGTTGACTATTGGAGCTGCACTTTGGAAGCCATAGTGGTTGCATGAAGTGTCATCCAGAAGCAGATCTGTCACCGGTTCGTTTGCCCCGAGCGCCCAAACCTCAGCTCGCGGGGGGATCAGTGGATCGATATCCCGAGCTCGCGGCACCACGGCGAATCCTTGACCAGCTGCGCGTCGCCCACTTGGATCTCGCGGCGCAGTCCCTGATGGCTGCTGACGGCGATTTGTACCTGCCTGACCTGATCGTAACGGCGATGATCCAGCGCAGTTACGGGGTGCTCGATGCTCTTATTGACGCGGTAGACACGTACAACATCCATGCGGCTGCCCCTTTGCTGCGCCTTCAGCTCGACACGTTGTTCCGGGCTCATTACATCGCCAGCGGTCCGGATGTTGACAGCCTTGCCCTGAAGCTCTTGCGAGGCGAAGAGCTGCGCAAAATCAAGGATGCTGATGGTAAGCCTTTGAACGACTACCGACTCAAAGAACTGGCAGCCGACGCCCACGCTTGGGCACTGCCCGTTTATGACAAGACGTCGGGCTGGGTTCATTTCTCTCTCAACCACATGCTTGCAACGACGCAAGCCGCAGGTCCAAACTGCTTTCACATGGCAGTGCCGCTGCGAGCAGATGTTATTCCCGAATCGCTCTGGCAGGAGATTTACGGAGCGGCCATCCGAGCGACGGAAGAGTTGTTCGCGTACGTACGTGGTTGGGCTACACGAAAGGGTCTACCGCCAGGGCAGATACGAACGGAGAGTGGTGTACGTGTGGAACACACCGTGGGCCAGTCGCTAAGCAATTGACGTCGAGGACGTGCTCTCGAAGACTCTGTCTGCATCACAGTTGGTCGCCGAGGTTAATGAGCCAGGTGATGCCGACGTTGGAACGGGTGTGGGCTCGTCGTTCTGTTGGGTGATGGCCTGCCAGATCATGGTCTGAGCCTCGGGGTATGCGTGGCTCAGTGCGTTCGCCCCGATAGCGTGGTTCAATAGACGTACTAGGTACAGGTTTCCTCCGGCACCCAGCGAGATGATCGGGCTGGAGCAGAGGGAGCAAACGATGCGCAAGTATCCAGACTGGCGCCTCTGTGATCAACGTGGCCACGGTGGCATACGTGTATTGCATGCGGCGCCCTCATGGGCTGGGCAGGAGGTTGGGAAGTGACTTCGGTACGTATCAATGGCGCGGCGCAACAGCCTGTTCCTGAGGTTCTACCCCATCGGCTCACTCCGGAGCGGCTTCGTACCATCGTTGAATCTGCCCATCTGAACTTCCTGATCGGTGCGGGCACATCTAGCCCTTACTTCGCTGCTTTGGGCAACATTGAGGATGCCCTCACGGAGGTTGCTGATTCGCAGGCTTCGGAAGCTGCCAAGGCGCTCGTTCGCGCTTCAATCCAGGCATACTTTTTCGAACAGGTTCTTGCTCCAAATACGAAGATTATCGAACGCGATGCATCAGCGGAAAGTGTTCTCCGGTCCTACGCGCGCTTCGTTCGTACGCTAAACCGCATCTTGCTCCGCAGGCGAAGCACCCTCCTGTCAAAACAGGTGAACATCTTTACAACCAACGTGGACATGTTGTTTGAGGTGGCTATGGAGGAAATCGGCATTGACTACTCCGACGGATTCAACGGCAAGATCCGACCCAAGTTTGACCTCGGAGATTTCAGCACGCTCCGCTTCCGGACGGGCAACCGATACGAGCACCGATTCGAGGTGCCCGTATTCAACCTCATCAAGATTCATGGATCGGCTGCCTGGCGCCAGCACAAGCGAGAACATCGAAAGGCAGACATCTACTTTGACCACGCTCTCTCCCTCGTGAGCGAGGCCGGGTCACGGCTGAAAGCAGCGCAACCGCACCTAATCGACGTTCTCGTCGATCCTCAACCTGAGGGGGAGGGGCCGACCATCCGTCCGATCGATGAACTGATTGTTGACGCGGATCATCGCCTAGGAGGGGACGACAAAGAACCTCAGGAAGTTGAGGCCTTCGCGGCAACTTACAACAGACTTGGCATCGTCAACCCAGACAAGCGCAAGTTCGCAACTACCGTACTGAACGAGACCTACTACGAACTGATCCGCCGCTTCGCCAACGAACTCGAAAAAGAGAACAGCGTACTTTTCGTCCATGGTTTCTCGTTCAGAGATGAACATCTCCGCGATATTGTGCTCCGAGCAGCCCGAACGAACCCTACCCTGCAGGTCTTCGTCTTCTGCTATTCCCGCGGAGGACTCCAATTGTATGAGCAACTCTTACCAGACGCCGACGTCAAGAACGGCAATATCGAATTCGTGGCCCCCGCCGAGCTGCCCGAAGGCAAAAGAGAACGAAAGATCAGCCTCGACGTGCTCGAATCCGATTACTTCGCGCCGACTGTTCCCGACAAGATTCCCGACCCTGACCAGCGGATCGAACTCGATATCCACACCTCTACGACAGAGACATCTGGTGATTGAGGACATCATGATTGACCAGGAAGCCGTGTTCCGGGTCGGCCGAGTGGTGTCTGTAGATGGCCGGCGTGTGCGGATCGCCGTCGATAAGCTCAAGAACGGTTCACACCTCTTGTACCGTGGTGGTCTTGTGCGAAACGTCGCTGTTTCGAGCTATGTGAAAATTGTCAAAGGATTTGTCGAGTTGATTGCCAAGGTCGACGGCGAGGTGGTTCAAGAGGATCGCGGCGTTGCATCGACGTACCGCCGCGGAGTGGATTCTTTGTCCCGCCAGCTCGATGTGAGCCTCATCGGCTACATCGAAGATGAACGATTCGAACGTGGTGTTCGTGAGATGCCACTCCTGGACAACGAGTGCTTCATCCTCACCGAAGAAGAGTATGGCCTCATTCACACCTTCGTCTCAGACAGTGATCAGCCACTAGATATCGGCACGTTGGCGATGGAGCCGACACAGCCCGTAGCTGTTGGAATCAACGCGATTTTTGCCAGCCACATCGGGATCTTCGGAAACACCGGGAGTGGAAAGTCGTACACCCTGGCTAAGCTCTACCACGAACTCTTCAAGAAGTATGGAACTATCGAAACATTCCGACAGCGGTCTCAGTTCGTTCTGATTGACTTCAATGGCGAGTATGTGAACCGACTCGGTAAGGCTGATGAGTACGCAACGGCCGTTATTGCTGGTGATGACGTGAAGCAGGTTTATGACCTGTCGACTCATGACGATCGCGGAGACCGTCTTCCTCTGCCGAAAGCCGCTGTGCACGATCCGGTGTTTTGGACGGTGTTGCTTGATGCGACGGAGAAAACACAGGCCCCCTTTATCGCTCGCGTTTTGAAGAGCGACTACTGGGATTCCTTACTTCCAGACTCTGAGGCGCTTCTTGATGTCATCGGCGACCTTGTTGCGCGAGCTACTAAGAGTAATGATGCAACGATCGATAGGCAACTTCCCGTCAATTTTTTGGAGGAGGTCGAGGAGTGCCTTGGTGATGATGTGGATCATCAGGCACTTACGGGGCTGATCCGGGAAATGAAGGACCATCTCCAGTACTTCAGCCGCGATCACAACTTTTACTGGGACTCGATCGGTAGCGCAGGCGTGAAGTGGGCGACTGCTGACGACTGGAGTGATTTCATCAAGCATAAGGTTACTGCAATCCAACAGGACTTTTCTTCGGTTGATGACGTCGATCTCGTGCGCTTCAAGTTGATACTTCAGTATTACCGCGACGTGATCAGCGGGTTTGCGAATCGAGAGCACCTTGGTCCGATGATGAAGCGTATGACCGCGCGTGTGCCAAGCATCAAGCGGCTCGTCCGCGTGTCCGATGACGCTCTCACTGAAGTGCCCTTAACGGTTGTATCGCTGCGAAACGTTAACCTTGCTATGCGCAAGGTCATCCCCATGATCGTTTGTAAACACCTCTACGACGACAAGAAGCGATCAGATCCTCGTGGGCAGAGGTATCTCAACCTTATTATTGACGAAGCGCACAATATCTTGTCCTCGCAGTCCTCGCGCGAGAGTGAAGCATGGCGGGACTACCGCTTGGAGACGTTCGAGGAGATCGACAAGGAGGGGCGCAAGTTTGGCGTTTTTCTGACGATTGCGAGCCAGCGCCCTCATGAC
>ERZ772912.443-NODE-443-length-19035-cov-5.263330_pt1 | contig 19035 bp, 14 predicted proteins | sample MGYA00512119_ERZ772912 | MGnify/ENA primary metagenome ERZ772912 (study PRJEB29015, sample SAMEA2738048) | human oral metagenome | biome: human oral; feature: human-associated habitat; material: saliva | place: China | collected 2230 ...
ATCGACATCGACCCGGCGCTGTACCGCAACTGGGCCGGGGCCGAGTTCTTCAAACCGGGCTTCCAGCGCTTCTGCGGGTTTTCCGGGCTGCGGTTCGTCTGCCAGCCCTGAATGCCGGCCGGCCCGGGAAGACATTCTGACCGGGCAACGCCAGAAGGCACTGACCGACCGGGCCGGACACACACGCCCATTCTGAACACACGAGAGGAGGGATCAACGACCATGACGGACACCGAACAGATCCGCGCGACCCTGACGCTGTGCCTGCTGGCTGCCTACGCGGACCGGCAGAAACATGAACGCGAAGGCGAGGAGATCCGGCGCATTGCCGAGGGCCTGGCCGCCAGCGAGGAGATCAATCTGCCTGCGCTCTATCAGGACGTGCTGATGAAGCGCACCGGCGTGCAGGACGTGGCAGCCCGGCTGCAGGATGACGATGCCCGCCGGCTGGCCTACGAGATGGCGGTCTGTGTCTGCGAGGCCGATGGCAGCATCAGCGAGGCCGAACGCGCCTTCCTGACCGAGGCGCGCCAGGCCCTGCAGCTGGATGCAGCTTCCGCCGAGGCCACGGTGCAACAGGCCGAGGCGCTGGCGCAGGCCCCGCTGGCGGAACCGCTGCAGGAAACCCCGCTTTTCGGAAACTCCCGGGCCCAGGGCACGCCCCACGAAGCGGGCAGCCACCCGACGCCCCCGCATCCGGATGCACCGACTAACCAGAACGTGCCGACCGGCCGCCCCACGCCGGACGCACAGGCCATCGACCAGCAGATCCTGCGCGCGGCCATCACCAACGGGGCCATCGAGCTGCTGCCCGAATCGCTGTCCACGCTGGCCATCATTCCGCTGCAGATGCGGCTGGTCTACCAGATCGGTCAGCAGTACGGCTACCCGCTGGACAAGGGCCATATCCGCGATTTCCTGGCCACACTGGGCGTGGGCGTCACCTCGCAGTATCTGGAACAGGCCGGCCGCAAGCTGCTGGGCAGCCTGCTCGGCAAGAAGCTGGGCAAGGGCATGCTGGGCGGGCTCGGCCGCCAGGCCATCAGCTCGGGCATGAGCTTTGCCAGCACCTACGCCCTGGGGCACGTGGCGCGTGAGTACTATGCCGGCGGTCGCACGCTGTCCACCCAGATGCTGAAGGACGCCTATCAGCGCATGCTGGGTGACGGTCGCGCACTGCAGTCGCAGTACCTGCCCCGGATCGAGGCCGAGTCGCGCCAGCTGGATGCGGCCAAGGTGATGGCGCTGGTGCGCGGCCAGGGGTAAGACGCAGCGACAGTACCGGCTCCTGGCCGGTACCCCACCGTTCCGGCCGTGCGCGCCGATGCAACGGTACAACGCCATGACGCGGAAGCGGCGTGCAGGCCGGCATCTGATCGCTCGCGGCTTTGTGCGTCGCGGGCACGGCGCTATAGTGGGCCTTCGTACACCCCTTCCGACAACCATGTCTTCCAAGCATCGCCCACACGCTGCCGAGGCTCCGGCCCCGGCGCTCCATGCTTCTGCACGCCCCGCCGAGGCGGCTTCCCGTCCAGCCGAGATCAGCCTGCGGCTGCGTCCGCTGGAGCGTGAGGACCTGCCCTTCGTGCACCAGCTGGACAACAACGCCAACGTGATGCGCTACTGGTTCGAGGAGCCCTTCGAGACCTTCGCCGAGCTGTCGGCGCTGTACGACGAGCACATCCACGACCAGCGCGAGCGCCGCTTCGTGGTGGAAGCCTATGGCAAGAGCGTGGGCCTGGTGGAGCTGGTGGAGATCGACCACGTTCACCGGCGGGCCGAGTTCCAGATCATCATCGCCCCCGACCATCAGGGCAAGGGCATTGCCTTCAAGGCGGCCCGGCTGGCCATGGAGTATGGCTTCAGCGTGCTGAATCTCTACAAGATCTACCTGATCGTCGACCGCGAGAACCACAAGGCGATGCACATCTACCAGAAGCTGGGCTTCGAGGTGGAAGGCGAGCTGAAGCACGAGTTCTTCATCAACGGCCAGTACCGCGATGTCATCCGGATGTGCCTGTTCCAGCACGACTTCCTGTCGGCCAACCGTCCTCAACAGGTCGGGCTGGTGACACCGACGGCACAGTGAGGCGGTACGGGCATCGTCGATGACCGAGGAACATCCCTTTTCCGCTGCGCCGAAATCTCCCCACCGCTGGCTGCTGCTGATGATGGTGGGCCTGGGCCTGCTGCTGGTCACGGTGGACATCACGATCCTGCTGACGGCTCTGCCGGTGCTCACGCATGAACTGCACGCCAGCGCGGCCGAAGGACTGTGGATCGTCAATGCCTATCCGCTCTTCAGCACCGGACTGCTGCTGGGCGCGGGCACGCTGGGCGACCGCATCGGCCACCGGCGCATGTACCTGGTGGGGCTGGTCATCTTCGGGCTGGCCTCGCTGATGGCAGCCTATGCGGGCTCGGTGGCTGTTCTGGTGCTGGCCCGCGTGCTGCAGGCCGTGGGCGCCTCGGCCATGCTGCCAGCCACGCTGGCCCTCATCCGGGTAGGCTTTGCCGACGAGCGCGAACGGGCGCTGGCCATCTCGGTCTGGGCCTGCCTGTCGCTGGTGGGCGCCATTCTGGGGCCGCTGCTGGGCGGCTGGCTGCTGGGCCACTTCCACTGGGGCGCGCTCTTTCTCGTCAACGTGCCCATCATCGCCATTGCCTGGCTGGGCACCTGGTTCGTGGCACCGGAACAGCGCAACCCGAACGCCGACCCCTGGGACCTGCCCTCGTCGGTGCTGGCGCTGCTTGCGCTCTCCTCGCTGGTGCTGGCCATCAAGACGGCCACCCATCCGCCCATTGACCTGGGCCTGCTGGGCGCGGCCCTGGCCACCGGCCTTGTGGCGGGACTGGCCTTCGTCCGGCGACAGCGCCGGCTGACCCATCCCCTGCTGGACTTCTCGCTGTTTCGCAACCCGGCCTTTGCTGCGGGTGTGCTGGGCGCCGTGTCGGTGACGTTCACCACCGGCGGCGTGCTGCTGGGCGTCTCGCAGCGCTTCCAGTGGGTGGCGGGCTACACGCCGCTGCAGAGCGGACTGCTGGCCTCGGTGCTGTTCATCGGCACGCTGCCCAGTTCCATCCTGGGAGGCCTGTGGCTGCACCGTATCGGCCTGCGGCGGCTGATCGCCGGTGGTCTGGCTGTCGGTGCACTGGGCATGCTGGTGGCCGCGCAGGCGCTCCCGTGGCATCCATCGGGCCTGCCGGCAGCCCATGAGGGCCTGGGCTGGCTGGTGGCGGGCCTGCTGCTGGCCGGGCTGGGCCTGGGGGCCACCATCTCGGTGGCGTCCACCGCCATCGTGGAGAGTGCGCCGCCGCACCGGGCCGGCATGGCCTCGTCCGTGGAGGAAGTGGCCTATGAATTCGGCGCGCTGCTGTCGATCGCGCTGCTGGGCAGCCTGCTGACCGGGCTCTACACGGTGTTCGTGCAGCTGCCGCCGGGCGTGGACGCAGCGGCCGCCCGAAGCATCAGCGCAGCCCTGGACATCGTGGCGGCATCCGGCGGCGCCCTGCCCGATCACCTGGCGCACCTTGGCCAGCATCTGTCCCCACCCCTGGCCGAACCGGGGCTGGCAGGCTCCCTGCCTGCAGGGGATGCGACCGCCCGCCAGCAGGCAGCCAGCCTGCTGGTCGCCGCCCAGACAGCCTTTGACCGCAGCTACACCGTGGTGATGCACCTAGGGGCCGTCATCCTGACCAGCGGGGCGCTGATCACCAACCGCTTGCTGCGTCCCCGGCAGCGAGAGGCCTGAAACAGGCAGCTCCTGGCCAGCAGGCCGCCATTGACTGCCCATGCCATGGCCCCGATGCGATCAAGGCCCTGGCCACAGCCGTGCTCTGGCCGTGTTCCAGGCGAGGACGTGGGACGTGGGACGTGGGACGTGGGACGTGGACGGATGACGCCCTCAACCGGCCGAGACATCGGGCCTTGGCTGGCGCCGGCGCAGCTTCAGCTCGCTGACCAGCACCCCGGTCACGATCAGCGCGCCCCCGGCCAGGGCCAGCAGCGGCAGACGTTCACCGGCTGCATAACCGGCCAGCCCGCCCCAGACCGGCTCACCGGCGTAGATGACTGTGGCACGGGTGGGCGAGACCGTTTTCTGGGCCCAGTTCATGCCCAGCTGGATGAGGATGCTGCTGAGGCCCATCCCGATGGCCCCCAGGAGCCACACCCAGGAAAATTCCGGTACCGATTCGCCCAGAACGGGCATCAGGAGAAACGACAGCAGTCCGGCTGCGTACAGCTGAACGACCGTCACCCGCCCCAGGTCCACCCGGCCGGCATAGTGCCCGATCAGGATGATCTCGAAGGCGATGGCCACCGCCCCGGCCAGCGTCACCCATGCCCCGAAGGTCATGCCGAACTCGCCCTCCTGGGGACCTGCCATCAGCACCAGCCCCGCAAAGGCCAGCGTCACCCCCACCAGGTTCATGGCCGACGGTCGGCGACGCATCACCAGCCACTGCAGCAGCGGCACCATCGGCACATACAGCCCGGTGATGAAGGCCGACTGACTGACCGGAATCGTCATCAGCCCCCAGGTCTGCAGCACATAGCCCGGGCAGATGCTGATCCCGATCAGCATGCCCGCCACCAGATCCTGCCGGGTAAGACCCTGCAATCGCTTCCAGAACACCAGCGTTCCGACCAGTCCGGCCGTGACGAAGCGCAGCCCCACGAAGAACAGCGGCCCGCTGTGCTGCATGGCCAGCTGGATGATGAGAAAGGTGCTGCCCCAGAAGGCCGTGACGGCCACCAGCGCCAGCTCCTGGCGCGACAGCGAAAACGGAGAGGGGGACTGCGGGGATGAAGACGTCGATGGGGACGAAGGCGATGCCCCAGACACGGCAGGCTGCGTACTCATGCCCGGGATGATACTGTCCGCCCCAGGCTGAAAGACCCGCCCGCACACTGGAAAACCCGATGCGTGCCCGGTGTGCCCGGCCCTTCCGCCCTGGACTCTGGGCTTCGGGCCTTGATCTGGGGGCCTCAATCGGACGCCCCTGATCTCGAAGGGCCTCGAACGTTACCCGTCGGGCTCCGAATTGATGCTTCAGGCGTGCTTGTTGCGGTTCTTGGCGCCGCCCTGGCGCGCCTTGAAGCGCGGGTTGGACTTGCAGATGATGTAGATGCGCCCACGCCGCCGCACCACCTGGCAGTCACGTGCGCGTTTCTTGGCTTCCTTCAGGGATGAAAGGACCTGCATGGCTTGGGCTCCTCATGGCTTTCCAATAAAACGCTAATGATACTGCATTAGCAATAAGAGCCAAAGGCTACCTGCCAGCTTCCCGCGGTGCTGTCGTCATGAAGGGACATGACGAGGAATCCGCATGACGAAAGCCCCTGTCCTTTCCAGGCATCAGGCATCCCCCTTACCCATCCTTTTATGGGGGCTGTCCTTCCTCCAGGCCTGTGACAGAATGTTCCAGTCAATTACTTATCTCACAACAAGACCGCTTATATTGGGCAGGATGTATCGATGTCTTTGCGAAACCTCGACGATCTGCACGTTCTGGTACGGGTTGCCGACAGTGCCAGTTTCTCGGCAGCCGCCCGTAGCCTGCAACTGGATCCAAAGACCGTCAGCAAGCAGATTGCGCGACTGGAGAACGCGCTGGGCACACCCCTCTTCGAGCGCAACACGCGCAATCTGCGCATCACCGACGAGGGACGCTCCATTGCGGCGCGGGCCCGCTCGGTGCTGTCCATCCTGGACGAGATCCTGCAGGTCGGCCAGGGCGACGACGACACGCTGCGCGGCGTCATCCGGCTGACGGCACCGGCGCCGTTCGGACGCAAGCACGTGGCCCCGGCCATCGCCGAGTTCAGTCGCCGGCACCCGCAGGTCGGCTTCGACCTTCGCCTGACCGACCGGATGGTGGACCTGTACGACGACGGCTTCGATCTGGCCATCCGCCTGGACGAGCCGACCGATTCGCGTCTGGTGTCCACGCCGCTGGCGCTCAACCGCGGCATGCTGGTGGCCTCACCAAGCTATCTGGCCGCCCACGGCACGCCGCATCGGCCCGAGGACCTGAGCCAGCATCAGGCCCTGCTGCCGGCCGGCCCAGACGAGACACAGAACACCTGGACCCTTCGACAGGGACGGCGGGAACGGACGGTGGTGATGAACGGGGCGCTGGGCAGTGACAGCGGCGACATCCTGCACGCCTGGTGCCTGGCGGGGCTGGGCATCTCGCTGCGGGAAACCTGGGACATCCACGATGCTCTGCGCAGCGGACGCCTGGTACCGGTGCTGCCGGACTGGACCGTGCCCGTCACCCACATCAGCGCCGTGCGGGCGCGGCGCGACCCGGTCCCGCGCCGGCTGGACGTCTTCGTCGAATTCCTGGCCCGGCGCTGGCGGGAGGCGCCCTGGAACACCGAGGCGGCACGCTGAGCATCGATCTGCCCCGCGGGCCCCGAGCAGCGGGAAGCCTCCAGGGTGCCGAACTGCCCCGAGCCACCGGATCGCCCAGGGGGCCAAACGCTCCCGAAGCTCCTGACTGCCTGGACTACTAGACTGCTCAGGCCCCCAGACTGCCCGGGCTCCCGGATCGCACAGCTCGCAGGTTGCCATCACGTTACCATCGTGTCTGGTTCCCAACGCTTGCCTGCCCGCCATGTCCTCCGTCGATCTCTCCGCCCACACGCCGATGATGCGCCAGTACCTGAGCATCAAGGCCGAACATCCGGATGCGCTGCTTTTCTACCGGATGGGCGACTTTTACGAGATGTTCTACGACGATGCCCGCAAGGCGGCGCAGCTGCTGTCGATCACGCTGACCAAGCGCGGCACGTCGGCCGGCGAGCCGATCCCGATGGCGGGGGTACCCGTGCAGGCGCTGGAACAGTACCTGGCGCGGCTGGTGGCGCTGGGCCAGTCGGTGGCCATCTGCGAGCAGATCGGCGACCCGGCCACCAGCAAGGGGCCCGTGGAGCGGAAGGTGATCCGCACCATCACGCCCGGCACATTGACGGACGCGCAACTGCTGCCGGAACGCGAGGACCGGCCGCTGGCCGCACTGGTGTTCTCTGATTCGGGGCGACGGGGAGCCAGGACCGCACCGCAAGTCACGCTGGCCACCGTGGTGGCTGCCAGCGGGCGCTGCACGCTCACCACCCTGCCCGAGGCCGAGCTGGAAGCCGAGATCGAGCGGATCGGCCCGGGCGAGCTGCTGGTGTCGGAGGCGGCAGCACGCAACAAGTCGGTGCTGCTGGAGCGTCTGCGCCTGCATGCCCGCACCACGCCGGTGATGCCCATCCTGGCCAGACCGGACTGGCAGTTCGACGTGGCGCGTGCCGGTCGCACCATCTGCGAAGCCCTGGGCATCCAGACGCTGCACGCCACCGAGCTTCAGGAGGACGAGGCCGGCCAGGCCGCCATCGGTGCGCTGCTGGTCTATCTGGGTCAGAACATCGGCCAACCCTTCCGGCACCTGCAGCCCATCGAGCGCGTGCGGCGCGAGGCACACATCATCATCGACCAGGTGGCACGCCGAAATCTGGAACTGGTACGCCCGCTGCAGGAGGAACAGGGGCCAACGCTGCTGTCACGGATGGATGTCTGCGCCACCGCGGCCGGCAGCCGGCTGCTGCGCCAGTGGCTGCTGGCACCGCTGCAGGACCGCACGGCCGTGCACGCCCGCCAGGCGCTGGTGGCACTGCTGCTGGAAAGAGACATGGCGCACCCCATCGGCCGGCTGCTCTCGCAGGCGGCCGACATCGAGCGGATTGCCTCGCGCATCATGCTGGGCAGCGCACGGCCGCGCGAGCTGGTGGCGCTGCGCGACAGCCTGCCGGTCCTGGGTGCCTGCGTCTCGCAGCTGCAGGCCCAGCTGGATATCCCCGGCGCTGACACCGAGCCGGCAGCCCTCACCGCGTTGCAGCAGCTGGCCCAGGCAGCCGACATCGATCCGGCCATCGGTGAACGGCTGTCGGCCACGCTGCTGGACGAGCCGGCCACGATGATCCGCGACGGCGGCGTGATCCGCCCCGGCTTCGATGCCCAGCTCGACGAGCTGCGCGACATCGACGCCGGCTGCGACGGCTTTCTGGCCGAGATGGAGGCGCGCGAGCGCGAGCGTACCGGCATCGCCACGCTGAAGGTGGGCTACAACAGCGTGCACGGTTTCTACATCGAGGTGGGCCGCAGTCATGCCGACCGCATCCCCACCGAGTACCGGCGCCGCCAGACGCTGAAAGCGGCCGAACGCTACATCACACCCGAACTGAAGGCCTTCGAGGACAAGGCACTGTCGGCCCGCGAGCGGGCGCTGGCGCGCGAGCGGGCGCTCTACGAGCAGCTGCTGACCGAGCTGGCTCCGCATACACCGGTCCTGCAGCGGTTGGCCGCCGGCCTGGCCCACCTGGATGTGTGCCAGGCCTTTGCCCAGGTGGCTGGGCAGTCGGGCTGGAGTCGGCCGGGCCTGCTGGCCGTGCCGGGACTGCTCGTGAAAGGCGGGCGACACCCGGTGGTGGAGGGCATGGTGGAGCAGTTCATCGCCAACGACTGCGAGCTGACGCCGCAGCGGCGGCTGCTGATCATCACCGGCCCCAACATGGGCGGCAAGTCCACCTACATGCGCCAGGCAGCCCTCATTGCCATTCTGGCCTGGTGCGGCAGCTTCGTGCCGGCCACCGCCTGCGAAGTAGGCCCCATCGACCGGATCTTCACCCGCATCGGCGCTTCCGACGACCTGGCCGGCGGCCGCTCCACCTTCATGGTGGAGATGACCGAGGCAGCCGTCATCGTCAACGCGGCCACCGAACGCTCGCTGGTGCTGGTCGACGAGATCGGCCGGGGCACCTCCACCTTCGACGGCCTGTCGCTGGCCCATGCGATTGCGCGCCACCTGCTGGTGCAGCGCCGCTGCCTCACGCTCTTTGCCACGCACTACTTCGAGCTGACCAGCCTGGCTGCACATGAGGAGGCAGCCGTGAACCTGCACCTGTCGGCCACCGAGCACAACGGGCGCATCGTGTTCCTGCATCAGGTCCAGCCGGGGCCGGCCAGCAAGAGCCATGGTCTGCAGGTGGCCAAGCTGGCGGGGCTTCCCGCCGGGCTGCTGCGCCATGCCCAGACGCTCTTGCAGGCGCTGGAAGAGAACGCGGCCGACCAGGGCCCCCAGCTGGACCTTTTTGCAACGGAAACCCTGCAAGACAGCACTGTTGCATCAGACGTATCAGCATCCGACACGCAGGAGTGCGAAAATGGAGGGGAACCCTTCTCATCGCTCAGGGCCGATGCCGCGGCACAGCAGGTGCTGGACGAGCTTCGGGCGCTGGATCTGGACGCGATCACGCCCCGCCAGGCCGCCGAACAGCTGCACCGCTGGCGCGAGGTCCTGCAGCCATCAGGATCATGAGCAACAGGCCGATGCAACCCGTCCCTCCCGAAGTGCCTCCGTCCGCCTCGCGGCGGCGGGCCTTGCGGAAGATGACGGCCGCCGTCACCGCCCCGCCCCTGGCCGCAGCATCGCTGCTGGCCACGGCACGGGCCGACGCCCCCGTACCCGAGTTCGACGCCAAGGCGCTGTCCGAGCTGGACAGCATCCATGAAGCCCAGGGCAAGCCCGCTGACGCTTCCGGCAAGCCCGTGCCCCCGCATGAGGGCTGGGGCAGCGGCACCGTCCCCTTCGATGGTCAGGACCGCCCCTTCACCTTCGGCTTCATCGGCGACACCCCCTACAACCGGCTGGATCAGCAGGGCCTGAAGCGGGTGATGGCAGGGCTGGACGACACGGAGCTGGAGTTCGTCCTGCACGTGGGCGACATCAAGAGCCGCGGCGAGCGCTGCTCCGACATCCTGCTCTCGGACCGGGTGGAAATGATGGATCGCAGCCAGCATCCGCTCATCTACACGCCCGGCGACAACGAATGGACCGACTGCGGCTGGATCGACCCGGATGATCCCTACGCACCGGGCACGCCGCTGGAGCGCCTGCACTGGCTGCGCTCGCGCGTCTATCACCACCCCGAGTCGCTGGGCGCCCGCCGCATGCGCGTCGAGCAGCAGCGCCAGATGATCCCGCAGCTGTCGGTGCGCGACTCCAACAGCCTGGAACAGCCCCGCCTGCCCGAGAACATGCGCTGGCGCATCGGATCGCTGCAGTTCTGCACCATCCATGTGGTGGGCAGCAACAACGCCATGTTCTCCACCCCCGCCATGCGCGAGGCCTGGGCGCTGCGCCAGCAGGCCAACGCCATCTGGCTGACCGAGACGGCCGTGCTGGCCAAGCGCTATGGCGCACGGGGGCTGGTCATTGCCACCCATGCCAACATGGGCTTCGAGGCCGCCCGCAACGACGGCTGGACGGCCACGCGCCAGGCCATCATCGCCACGGCAGCCGACTTCGGCGGGCCGGTGGCGCTGCTGCATGGCGATACCCACATCTTCCGCACCGACCGCCTGCTGCTGCGCTCCCACGGCCTGGAAAACTTCATCCGCGTGGAGTGCTTCGGCTCGCCCTTCACCTGGCAGTGGGTGACCATCCGCTGGAACCCGGAAGCCGCCATGCCGGATCGCCCCGATCCGGAACGCGGGCCGGCCTTCAGGGTCTATACCCACCACGCCTGAGGGCGGCCATCGCCCCGCCGCAGGCAAGGGATCCACGGCGCCGTGTCCCCTCCAGGCACGGGGCCCATGGACGTTCCGGCACCACGTGCGAGGGTCCGTCCAGCCCCTGGGCCAGACTGCGCCGGCGGCCCGTCCCGCCGGACGGCGCCCGTCATGTATCACCATCTTGCAGACGGCCGCTCTGCATGACAGGACGTATCAAAAGGTACAAGCGCTTACCATCCCGCCTCCGCCCACAACATGGCCGGCACAAAGGGCATCGGTCGGGGTGCTACCATCAATTGTCGACTTGACATATGGCAATGCGGAAGACGGCAGATGTCCTTCCACTTTCCGCATTTCCCTGGCATGCCAGCCAGCGTCGGCATGTCGATCAGGCCAGTCCTGTTCAACTCCCCTAATCGAGAGAAAAGAGAACCATGCGTAAACTGATCTTTGCGGCTCCGCTGCTCGCCCTGGCCCTGGTTGCCTGCGAAAAGCAGGATCCTGCCGCCGAAGCCGCCCAGAAGGCTCTGGACGACGCCAAGCAGAACGCCTCGCAGGCCGTGGATTCCGCCAAGGAAGCCGCCTCCAAGGGCGTGGAAGCTGCCAAGGACGCTGCTGCCAAGGGCATGGACAACGCCAAGGAATCGGCTGGTGCCGCGATGGACAACGCCAAGCAGCACATGCACGACGCCAAGGACGCTGCCGCCGACAAGATGGATGCGGCCAAGGACGCCGCTTCCGAGAAGATGGGCGCTGCCAAGGACGCTGCTTCCGAGAAGATGGACTCCGCCAAGGATGCCGCGGCCAAGGCCGTTCAGAACGCCAAGGACGCTGCCAAGCAGTGATCCAGGTGGTCTGATCCTGCCTGTGCGGGCCTGAACGCCGTTCGGGTCCGCCCGACCAGGCAGGATGCAGCCTTCAGGACGCCACACCAGGCGTCCAAAGAAAAATCGCCCCGATGGCACAGGCCGCCGGGGCGATTTTTCTTTGGAGGCAGAATCACCGGAAGGCCCCCTTGGGGCCCTCCTTGATGTCAGCGCAGGTTCTCGTTCAGGATGCGGATGATCTCGTCGGCCACGCGGCGATCTTCCTCGCGAGCCGGCTGCTTGCCGTCGGCCAGCAGCACGCTGACGGCCGTCTCGCCGCCCTCACCCCGCACCAGCAGCTGATAGTGCTGGCCGGTGAGATCCTTGCGTTCACCCGAGAAGATGCGCGACCACGTGCCCTGCGTCTTGTCACGACGCTGCGGGTCCACATAGATGATGTTGTAGACCCCCTGCTCGCGGTTGCGGTCCTCGATGCTGAAATCAAGCCGGTCCAGCACCACGCCCACCGAACGCCAGCTGCGATCGAAGTCCTCGGACAGCACCAGGTGGCTGGGCTGGCCCTCCTGGGTCACGATGCGTGCGCGGGATTTCTCTGCCGGCTGAGCACCCGCAGCAGGGACCGAAGCCCCGGCCGCGTCCACAACCGCCCCCTGACCGCTGGCTGCCCCCGCGGCATCGGCCTGTGCAGTACTGCCCAGCTGTCCATGGGCGAAGGCGCTGTCCAGCCGCGCCAGCATCCGCCGCAGGTATTCCACCTCCAGCTCGGTACGGTTCTCGTTGTTGGGCACCCAGATCGACTGGTCCTTGTTCGAACCGCGCAGCTGCTCCTCGCGGCCGTAGTAGGTCAGGTAGATCTCGGTATCGCCCCCCTCGGTACGTTCCAGCCGGGTGCGGTACTTGTCACGGTCGCCGGTGGCATAGACGGCCCCGGTCTTGCGGGACAGGATGCCACGCACGCCATCGGTCTCGACCCGCTGGTAGCGCTCGGCCCAGTCGGTCTCCATCAGACCCAGCCGCGGCTGGGAGACTTCCAGGTTGAAGCCCTGCACGGCCCAGAAGTCCAGCAGGATCGGCCAGACCTTCTCGGGCGGTGCCTTGACGGAGATCCAGCGCGTGGGGCCGTCACGATGGATACGGGCCTCGGCGCGCTCGGGCAGCACGTTGCCAGCGCTGGGCACCCCGTCGCCGTTGGCACGCGCATCCTCGCGTTGCCGGTTGAAATCGGACAGGCTCTGACTTTCCTCGGTGCCCGGCAGCGTGTAGCGGCTGTCGGCCTTGGGCGCCACCAGATCGGGCGGCACGTCCAGGCCGGGCCCGCGCCGGGCATTGCGGTACTCGACGTTGTCGGCATCGAGCGAGTCACGCAGGACGGAGCAGCCGCCCAGCAGCAGGAAAGGCACCAGCAGGGCTGGCCAGGCGGCCCGCGACGGGCGGCGCACGGAATCGGACATCAGACAAGAACTCCCGAGGTTTTCAGGGCATCGAGCACGCTGGCCTGGCCGGCAGGCGTGAGCGGCGACAGCGGCAGACGGACCGTCGCGCTGGCAATGCGGCCCATGCGGGCCAGCGCCCACTTGACCGGCACCGGGTTCGGTTCCGAGAACAGCCGCTCGTGCAGCGTGATGAGCTTGCGGTTGATGGTGCGCGCCTTGGCGAAGTCGCCCGCCAGGGCAGCGGCGTACATTTCAGCCATCTGCTTCGGTGCCACGTTGGCCGTGACCGAGATGACGCCGTCGGCGCCCATGGCCATGAGCGCCAGCGCAGAATCGTCGTTGCCGCTGTAGACGGCAAAGCGCTCGGGCAGACGGGCCAGCAGCGAAGCCCCCCGGCCGATGTCGCCCGTGGCGTCCTTCAGCCCGATGATGTTGGGGTTGTCGGCCAGCCGCAGCACGGTGGCATTGGAGATATCGGCCACGGTGCGGCCCGGCACGTTGTACAGAATGACGGGCAGGCCGCCTTCCTGGGCCACCGTGGTGAAGTGGCGGTACAGGCCCTCCTGCGAGGGCTTGTTGTAATAGGGGGCCACCTGCAGCGTGGCATCCACCCCCACCTCGAAGGCGTGGCGGGTGAGCTCGATGGCCTCGCGCGTGGAGTTGGCGCCGGTACCGGCGATGACCGGAACGCGGCCGCGGCAATGCTCGGCGGCGACCCGGATGAGTTGAGCATGCTCCTCGACGCTGACGGTGGGCGATTCTCCGGTGGTGCCCACCGCCACGATGGCGCTGGTACCGGACTCGATGTGCCAGTCGAGCAGGTTGCGATATGCGTCGAAATCCAGTGAGCCATCCGCCTTCATCGGCGAAACGACCGCGACCAGACTGCCTTGGATCTTCATGATGGCATCTCCCGATGGTGTGGCATCAGTGGCCGGGCAGGCAGGACGGAAGTGGCCCACCCGGCTGCGGTGCCGCCCATTCTAGCGCAGCGACTGTGGCTGGTTGCTGCGCCAGGCCACCATTCGCTGCACGATGGCCTGTCGCGGCTGGCTGACACTGCCCTGCTCGAAGGCGCAGACACGCAAGGCCGCCCGTCGGGCCGCGGCAAACAATTCGTCGGGCTGCAGCAGGTGCCCGGGTCTCGACGGCCTACCATAGCGCCCATGCCCTTGGGCAAAGGTCTCGTAGATCAGGCATCCGCCGTCGGCCAGCCGCCCCAGCAACAGATCAAGTCTCGGACGAAACAGATACCTGGTGATGACAATGACCGCAAAGCGCTCCGAGCCCCAGTCCCAGGCATCGGCCTCCAGGTCGGCCACGCGCGCCTCGATGCCCGGTACCCGGTTCAGCGCCAGACAGGCCGGATCGCGGTCCAGCGCCAGCACCCGATGCCCCCGTTCAGCCGCCAGCCGGGCATGCCGCCCCCGCCCGCAGGCAAAGTCCAGCACCCTGCCCGCCCCGTTCGCTTCGGGCAGCCACCGCCGCACCCAGTCACTGGGGCCGTCCGCATCCGGACCGGCCCCTGCATCGTTTCTCGCTTCGTCGTTCATCAGCATGATTCCGGAAAACCGGGCTGGCATCGTCATGACCAGCCTACGGCTGGCACAGGTGCCGGCCCCCCAGGGCGGAGGCCGTTGACGTGGCAGCACCTGCATTGCAACGATTCTATGCAAACCTGCGCCGCCTGCGCCGGCGGCTGCTCGTGTTCATCCTGCCCAGCGCCGTGGCGCTGCTGATCATTCTGGGGGGCGAGCTGTACCCGGAATGGATGCGCACCTACATGATGTACCTGGCACCGGTGGCGCTGTTCGCGCTCACGGTGTTTGCCTACAGCCTGCTGAACACGTCCGAGGACCTGCGGGCCGAACGGACCGTCAACCGCCGGCTGCAGGAACTGCAGGCCCAGTACGGTCTGGCCGAGGGGCTGGCGCATGTGGGCTCGTGGGTGTGGGATCAGAAGACGAAGATGATCCACATGAGCGGCGGCTGCTACAACGTGTTCGGTCTGGAAAAGGAGCACGGTTCGGTCTCGCAGCAGGCATTCTTCATCTGCGTGCACCCCGAGGACCAGGAAAAGTTCAAGAGCGAGCACCGTCGCCAGAGCGCCCGGCAGGAACGCATCGACCTGGTGTTCCGGTACGTGAAGGACGGCTCCACCCCCATCTGGGTGCGCTGGGTGGGCACGCCCGAGCTGGGTGAGGACGGCCAGCTGGCACGCATCGCCGGCGTGGCCCAGGACATCACCGAGAGCAAGGCTGCCGCCGACCAGCTGGCCGACGAGAAGGCCAAGTACCTGACCCTGACCGAGCTGAGTGCCGACTGGGACTGGGAGCTGGAGCCGGATTTCCGGATCCGCGAGATCTCGAAGCAGATTCCGGACCTGCTGCGTGACTGGTCCGATGCCATCACGGGCCACTACTTCTGGGACCTGACGACGGTGAACATTCCCTGGGCCGGCGAGACACAGCTGGCCCAGAAGCTGGCCAATGACGCACGTGCGGCCAACAGCAATCCCCCCGCCCGGCGTCGGAACGACAAGACGCCGGAGCAGGATGCGCGGATCCTGCCGGAGCACCTGCAACAGGCGCGCGAGATGCTCCTGCAGGACCCGCATGCCGGCTGGAAGCTGCTGCATGCCACCCTGCAGCGGGGCGAACGCATCCGTGACTTCGAGTTCGGCATCCTCACCAAGGGTCGCCTGCTCACGCTGTCGCTGTCGGGACGCCCCATTATCGACGAGAAGACCGGGCAGCTGCTGTACTACCGGGGCGTGGGCCGCGACGTGACGCGCGAGAACCACCAGAACCTGCTGCTGCGCCTGGAGTCCGACATCGTCAAGCTGCTGCAGGAGCTCGACGCGCAGGGACAGGACGAATCGGTCGTGGTGCGCGAGGTGATCACCCTGGTCTGCCGGACGCTGAACTGGGCGGGTGGCCTGCACATGCGCCCGGTCCCGGAAAGCTCGCGGGTCACCATCGAGGAGAAATGCGGCACCCCGGCCGTCCAGGAGATGCTGTCGGCGCTGGGCAAGGAGATGCTGCTGCTGGCGAACTCGCCCGAAGCCATGGTGCTTCGCGAGGGCGCCCTGCTGTGGCTGCACCGCAAGGACGGCAACAGCGCCGAGTTCTATGCCCGCTACCAGATGGAGCAGCTGGGCCTGAAGGCCGCCCTGCTCGCCCCGGTCATGGACAAGGGCAAGGTGCTGTCCGTCCTGCTCTTCTTCACCCCACAGAGCTTCGAAGGCAACTCGCTGGTCGTGGATCTGGTCGGCATGCTGTCGCGGCTGCTGTCGCAGTACATGGAGCGGCAACGCCTGGAAGCGCAGCTGCGCCGCCAGTCGCAGCACGATGCGCTGACCGGCCTGCCCAACCGCAAGTACCTGTCCGAGCGACTGGAAAAGCAGCTGGAACACAAGCAGCCGCTGGCCGTGCTCTACATCGACCTGGACCGCTACAAGGCCATCAACGACACGCTGGGCCACCAGGCCGGCGACCAGGTGCTGGTGGAGATGGCGCGCCGCTTCAAGGACACCATCGGCCCTGGCAACATCGCCAGCCGTGTGGGCGGTGACGAGTTCATTCTGGTGCTGCTCAACCAGAACGACGCGAAGAAGGTGGAACACATCGCCCGCCAGGTGCTGGCTGCTGCCGAGCGCCCCTTCATCCTGCAGGAACGCGCCCACTTCCTGTCGGCCAGTATCGGCGTGGCGCTCTCGCCGCAGCACGGGACCGATGCTGCGACGCTGATCAAGCGCGCCGACGCCGCGATGTACACGGTGAAATCCGAAGGCCGCAACGATGTGCGCTTCTTCAGCCCCGACCTGAAGTCGGCCAAAGTGGCACAGGTGCAGCTGAGCAGCGAGTTCCCGCTGGCCATCGAGCGCGGTGAGGTGGAGCTGCACTACCAGCCCGTCATCTCCAGCTTCGACCTGCAGGTGGTGGGCATGGAGGGCCTGATCCGCTGGCGCCATCCCACCCTGGGGCTGCTGCTGCCTGACCAGTTCCTGCCCAGTGCCGAGCAGAGCAACGCCATGAAGCAGCTGGCCAGCTGGACGATCCGTCGCGCGCTGCAGGACCGCCAGAAGCTGGACCTGCATCGCTACGGCAACCTGGTGGTGTCGGTGAACATCTCGCCCAACCAGATCAACGAGGACCGCTTCCTGGCGCAGCTCAAGGGCATGCTGGACGAATACCAGGTGCGCCCCGAAATGCTGCGCCTGGAGCTGACCGAGAACACGCTGATCGAGGCTTCCAGCCGCACCATCGCCCAGATGACGGCGCTGCGCAAGCTGGGCGTGCAGGTGATGATCGACAACTTCGGCACCGGCTATGCGTCACTGTCCTACCTGCGCAACCTGCCGGTCAGCGGCCTGAAGATCGACCAGGGCTTCATCCGCGGCCTGCCCGACGACCGGGGCAACGCCGCCATCATGCAGGCCATCATGACGCTGGCCGAGAAGCTGAAGCTGCAGGTAATCGCCGAGGGCGTGGAAACCGCCCAGGAAATGCACGCCCTGCGCGAGCTGGGCTGCCGCATGATGCAGGGTCACTTCATCAGCGCAGCCCTGCCCCCGCAGAAGCTGTCCGAGTACCTGAAGAAACGCGAACTGACCGGCGTGGTGTGATCCCGCATCACGCGGGATCACGTCCAACGAGCATCAGCCCTCGGCCAGCTGCTGGAGGGCTGCCACCACGACCGGTTGCCGGTCGGCCGGCACGGGCTGCAGGAACGCCTGCTGGGCGGCCCAGCCCTGCGGGTCGGCCTTCAGGCTGCCAATGCAGGCACCACACGCCTTCGGATCGGCAAAGCCCAGGCTCTGCAGCAGCGGCTCGGCATCGCCCACCTGCAGCTTGAAGTAGAAGAGGCCATCCTTCTCGCGGTACTGCTTGAGGACCGGCCGGGCACCACGGGTACCCGTCGCGGCTCCGGAAGCGGCCTGAGCGCCACCGGCCGCCCGCGCCCCCACCAGCGAGCGGATGCCCACCGCCTCGCGCACCGCCTTCACCAGCGGCACGCACACCGCCCGCGCCTTCTCGGCACCGGCCTCCAGCACCTTCTCGATACCGGCCGGATCGGCCATCAACGCCTCATAGCGCTCACGCATGGGCGAGAGCATCCGGTCCAGCATCTCGAAGAGCTGCTGCTTGGCATCCCCCCAGCCGATGCCGTCGGCAAAGGCCTGGGCAAAGGCCGCGGTTTCCTGCGGGGTGGCAAAGGCCTGGTAGAGCTGGAAGAGCGCCGAGCCTTCGGTGTCCTTGGGCTCGCCCGGCTGGCGCGAGTCGGTGACGATGCTCATGATGAGCCGCTGCAGCTGCCGACGCTCCGTGAAGAGCGGGATGGTGTTGTCGTAGCTCTTGCTCATCTTGCGGCCGTCCAGGCCCGGCAGCGTACCCACCTGCTCGTCGATCTGCACCTGGGGCAGCGTCAGCACCTCCCCGTACAGGTGGTTGAAACGCTGGGCCACGTCCCGGGCGATCTCCAGATGCTGCACCTGATCCAGCCCCACCGGCACCCGGTTGGCACTGAAGGCCAGGATGTCGGCCGCCATCAGCACCGGATACATGTAGAGCCCGGCCGTCACATCGGCGTCCAGGTCCAGACCGGCCTCACGGTTCTTGTCGTTGGCGGCCTTGTAGGCATGCGCACGGTTCAGGAGGCCCTTGGAGGTCACGCAGGTCAGGTACCAGCACAGCTGCGGGATCTCGGGGATGTCGGACTGGCGGTAGAAGGTGACGCGCTCCGGATCGAGCCCTGCCGCCAGCCAGCAGGCGGCGATCTCCAGCGTGGAGCGCTGGATGCGGGCCGGATCGGGACACTTGATCAGCCCGTGCAGGTCGGCCAGGAAGTAGAAGCTGTCGGCATTGCCGCTGCGGCTGGCGGCAATGGCCGGGCGAATGGCGCCTGCATAGTTGCCCAGGTGCGGGCTGCCGGTGGTGGTGATGCCGGTGAGCACGCGTGGCAGGGAGGGCTTGGCAGATGACATGGTGAGGCGGATGGATGCGGAAAATGGAATCTCCGCATTCTACGTGCCATCGACAGGTCTCAGCGCAGCATGGCCTCCACCGGCCCCAGGCCCACACGCTGAATGACGGGCTCGTCACCCGTCACGTCGATGACGCTGGTGGCCTCCAGCTGTCCGGCCCCGCCATCGACCAGCAGGTCGATGCGCTTGCCGATACGGTCCTCGATGTCATCCGGATCGGACAG
>ERZ772912.445-NODE-445-length-19015-cov-20.663924_pt1 | contig 19015 bp, 14 predicted proteins | sample MGYA00512119_ERZ772912 | MGnify/ENA primary metagenome ERZ772912 (study PRJEB29015, sample SAMEA2738048) | human oral metagenome | biome: human oral; feature: human-associated habitat; material: saliva | place: China | collected 2230 ...
CCCGTCGGCGGCCTCGGGGATACACACACTCCTGAGGCTCCGAGGCCGCCGCTGCCCCTCCACTCCTCCCCCAGCCCGACGCCGACGTCGCGTTCCAGCGAAAGAAGGACATCATGAGCCGTCACAACCTGCCCCCCGCCCCCATCTCCGGCGCGTGGCGCGAGGGCGACCCGGTCGCCTTCCGCAAGTTCGCGAACCTGGGCGCTCAGCGCCTGGAGAACGGCGAGATTCTGCCCAGCGTGACGCTCGCCTACGAGACGTGGGGAGAACTGGACGAGGCCGGCTCCAACGCGGTCCTCATCCTGCACGCGCTGACCGGCGATGCCCACGTGTACGGCGAGACGGCGCCCGGCCAGCCGACCCCCGGCTGGTGGGACCAGATCGTGGGCCCGGGGCGCATCATCGACACCGACCGCTACTACGTGGTGGCCGCCAACGTTCTGGGTGGCTGTCAGGGCTCGACCGGCCCGGCCTCGCTGGCGCCGGACGGGGCGCCCTGGGGCTCGCGTTTCCCCGTCATCTCCACGCGCGACCAGGTCTACGCCGAGTCCCGCCTGGCCGACCTGCTCGGCGTCGACGAGTGGAGCATCGTCGTGGGCACCTCCCTGGGCGGTCACCGCGCGATCGAGTGGGCGGTCAGCTACCCGGAGCGCGTACGCCGACTCGTGGTCGTGGCCTCGGGCGCGCAGACGACCGCCGACCAGGCGGCGTGGACCCACACGCAGATCCGCGCGATCGAGCTGGATCCGGCGTGGCGCGGTGGCGACTACTACGCGGGCCCCGGCCCCAACGCCGGCTTGGCGCTCGCCCGCCAGATCGCGCACACGACCTACCGCTCCCCCTCGGAGCTGGACGAGCGCTTCGGCCGCATCCCCCAGAACGACGAGGATCCCCTGCACGGCGGGCGCCTCGCGGTGGAGTCCTACCTGGACTATCACGGCGAGAAGATCGTGCGCCGCTTCGACGCGGGTTCCTACGTGGCGCTGTGTCGCACGATGCTCTCCCACGACGTGGGCCGCGACCGCGGTGGTATCGCCGAGGCCCTCAAGGCGGTGACCGCGCGCACCCTCGTCGTCGCCGTGGACTCTGACCGACTTTTCTTCCCCGAGCAGGTCTGGCAGATGGCGGCCGGCATCTCGGGCGCGTTCTACCGCGAGATCCACTCCGACCACGGCCACGACGGATTCCTCATCGAGCACGACCAGCTGACGGCCCTCCTCGACGAGTTCCTCAACGAGCGCATCCCCTCGCGCGCATCCTCCTTCGCCTGATTGGCGTTCGCTGTCGTCGAGGCCGCCCCGGTTTCTTCTCCTCATCAACGAGGCCGGGGTGGCCTCGCGCGTTATGCTGACCACATGAGCGTTACTAGCAATCCCGAGCCCGGCGACGAGCTAATCCCGGACACGAGCGGTCTGCCCGACCTGTCCGGGGTGGATACCCCGGCCTCGTCGCCCGAGGGGGTCACCGAGCGCGACGTCATGGCCCCCTGGGGCGAGGACGGTCCTCCCGGCTCCGATTGGCGCGCCGACATCCTCGGCGATGGGTATGAGTCGCGCACGATCGAGCTGCTCGACGACGCGGAGGGGCCCTGCATGGCCACCCTCGTGCGCGCGGCCCCGCCCGAGAGCGCCCGCATGACGGTCCTGTACCTGCACGGGCGCAACGACTACTTCTTCCAGACGGAGATGGCGGATCGGCTGCGCGAGGCGGGGGCGGCGTTCTACGCGCTCGACATGCGCAAGTACGGGCGATCCCTGCGCCCCCACCAGACGATCGGATACACCGACGACCTGTCCGTGTACGACGAGGAGATCGGCGAGGCCATCGAGATCATCCGCGAGGAGCGCGAGGACGAGCCGATCGTCCTCATGGGCCATTCGACGGGCGGCCTCATCGCGACCCTGTGGGCGCACCGCCACCCGGGCGTCCTGGACGGCCTCATCCTGAACTCGGGCTGGCTGGAGATGCAGTCGATGGCCGCCTGGCGCGGGGCGATGGCCCCCGTCATCGGGCGCATCGCGTCGCGTAACCCCATGTGGGAGGTGCCCTCGGGAGGGACCGGCCACTACGGTCGCTCGCTCGCGGGGCGCGCCTCCTCGGAGCTGCCGATCCCCGAGGGGCTGTCGGCGCAGGACCCGTCAGTCGCCGGCTGGCCGATCATCCAGGAGTGGAAGCGCCCCGAATCCTACCCGGTTCCCGCCTCGTGGCTGGAGGCGATCATGGCCGGGCACGACACGATCGAGAAGCGCGTGCACCTGGACTGCCCGATCCTGTCGATGGTGTCCACGTCGGCATATTTCGAGGAGGAGTGGTGCGAGCGCGTCTTCACGTCCGACACCGTCCTGGACCCCACGGTTATCGCCGAGCGGAGCTTGGGCCTCTCGGACCTGGTGACGATCGCCCGTTTCCCCGGCAAGCACGATCTGGTTCTGTCGGACGCTCCCGTGCGCGAGGCCGTGTACGCGACGATGCGCGGCTGGCTTGACGCTTTCGTGCGCTGAGCGTCGGATAGCGAGGAGGCCCGGGATCGCGTAATCCCGGGCCTCTCTTCGTGCGTGTGCCGCTGCTGCGGCCGCTGTGTCAGTGCTTGGCGGAGTGTTGTCCGCGCGGAGCCTGGGCGTACTCGCGCACGATCTCACGGTTAATCTCGTCGAGGGCTTCCGCCAGGGTCGGACCCAGTCGGTCACCGATGCGCACCTGACCCCACGCGTCGATATGGCCGAGGCCGCGCGCGGTGAGCAGGGTGTCGAGCGACGGGTAGGTGAGGCCCGCACCCGAAATGGCGCCGCTCGCGGCGAGCACCAGGTCGGCGGGCAGGCCCAGCTCGCTGCGGGCAACGAGGGGCGTGTCCTGACCAAGAATCTCCGCAAGGGTGCGCAGTCCGGCCTCGTCGCGACCGAGGACCGGCAGGCCCTCCGCGCGCGCCTGGGCGACCTCAGGGGACTCTTCGGCGCGATCCACGGACGAGGCCGTGGCCGCGTCGGTCGCACCACCGTCGTTGAGCTCGCCCGACTCCTCGCGAGCGCGGCGCGTGGCGCGGCGACTCATGTGGGCGGGGCGCTCCCAGCGAGGCTTGTCTTCCTCGGGGGCAGGCTGCTCGTCGGCCTGGGGTTCGTCGGCCTGCTGCTCGTCGGCCTGCTCGGGGGCTTCCTCGGGGCGAGGCTCGTCGGCGGGAGCTTCGGCATCATCGTGAGCGTCGACGTCGGACTCATCGGCCGCATCGTCAGCGTTCTCATCCGCGCGATCATCGGCGCGCTCTTCTGCCATGTGTTGGTCGACGGGCGCGGCCTCACGCTCGTCGACGATGTCGGCATGCTCATCCGCTGCTTCGGGCTCATGGTCCTCAGCGGCGTCCTGAGCGGCGTTGTCTTCGGGATCGAGGAGTTCGTCGGCCAGCTCGCCCTCGGCGTCCTCGGAGTCCTCGACCAGCTCCGCCTCGGATTCCTCGGGCTGTTCCGCAACCTCGGGTTCGTCGGCATCAACTGCCGGCTCGGCGCTCTCGTCGGACTCCGCGACGCCCTCGGCGTCCTCAACGCCGGCCTCCACGTCCGCGCGGTTGTCAGACTCGGATTCGGGCTGCTCGTCGGCCAGCTCCGCCTCGTCGCGGGAGGCTTCCACGGCCTCGTCGGACGGCTGCTCGTCGGCGGCCTCGTCGGTGGCGGACTTGAAGGGGGCCGGGGGCTCCTCGTCCATCGGGTAGGTGAAGACCTCGCGCAGGTGCGGGGCGACCTTCGGCGTGGGGCGCGTCGTAGGGGTCTCGGAGTCCTCCTCGTTCGAGGCCTCGGCACCCTCCGCAGGAGGCGCGGGGATCTCGGTCTCTACGGGCGCGCTTTCCTCGAAGGGAGCCGCCTGCTCGGTTGCGGCGGTCAGCTCGGGCGCTGCCGCGGCGGACACGAGGAGCTGCGGGGCGTGGCCGTACAGGCGCGGGCCGACCGCGTTCACATCCAGGAAGAGGCGGCCATTGGACATCTGGCGCAGGTTCATGAGGTGCACCTCGACGCCGGAGGTCGCCAGCACGGACAGTGCGGGGCGCACGGAGGGGTCGATGTCACCTGCGACCATGATCAGGCGGGGGCCCGGGCCAACGGCCGGGGGCATCGAGTCGCGGAACTGCGCCCACCCGGCACGGAAGCCCTCGGGACCCGACGGATACTCGGCGGCGAGATCCGACCAGGAGATCGAGGCCACCTCGGCCAGTCGGGACAGGGAAGTAATGAGGGTCTCGGAGTCGAGTTCTTTGAGGATTTCAACGGAGACGATCTGACCGGTCACGTCGAGAGCCGTCAGGCGAGGCGTCTCCTCGTCGTCCTGGCCGGTCATGTCGCGCCAGGTCACGGGGAACAGGGGACGCGAAACGATCTGCAGGACCTGCTGGCAGATAGCGTCAACGAGGTCGGGTCCCAGGTCTTGGGCGACCGGGTATCCGAATTGAGCGGGTACGAGGTGACCATCCTCGAACTCAAACAGGGCCATCGCTCTTTCCTTCACGTGTATGGGGCGCTCGTGGCCATTGTTTCATACGTTCCAAAAGAAGCTCGAACGACACAGGCACATTGCGGTAGATACCACGTAATTATCAGGCGATATTACGGGCGTCGACGAGGCATCTCGGCCATGCGCTCCATCGCGCTGAGGCCTTTTCAAGTCGGTAGAATAGTGAGCCAGCACAGCACAATGCCGGCACGACGAACAGGACGACGATGCCCGACCTTGACATCCGCGAGGGAGACCTCGAGAACTTTTCCGCCAACCTGCGCGACCTCTCCACCGATGTTGGCGGCTTCATCGACAACCCCTCCGACCTGCGCAAGGTTGCCTCGGCCATGACTGGCGGCTCCTCCTCCAAGCAGGCGCAGTACGCGGGTGAACACATGGAGGACGAGCTGAGGGCACTGAGGACCTCGTTCGTAACCCTGGCCGACAACGTGGAGGCCGCGGCCAAGCAGTTCCAGGTGACCGAGGAGATCAACCAGCAGGCAATCCAGCAGGTCATGGCCAGCATCCCCGAACCCTGCCCACCCAAGGGCCCCTCGAAAGGAGAATGAGACATGGCGATCACCTGGGCAAACATCCTCGAGTGGGAGACCCGTCCGCTCGACGAGATCGCGCAGACATTGTTCGAGGCTAGCCAGGGCCTGCGCGACGCCTACGAAAAAGGTCAGGATCATCTGAACGCGCTTCAGTCCGAGGGTGAGGCCGTCACCGCGATGCGCGCGACGACCATCACCAACCTCGCCTCGCTCGAGCGCGCCCTCACCAACGTCAACGGCGCCCTGATGGCCATCGAGGGCGCACGCGACGGGGTCGGTGAGGTCATCGGCCACGCCGACAGTGCACTGGCCTCCGCTGCGGCACATGAATGCACGATCGATGCTGACGGAACCGTTCATACAATTGACCCCGACACGAAAAACCAAGACATACTCCGCGCAAAAATCTCGCTGTCGGACATGGTGAAGGAAATCCTCAAGTATGCCGACCAAGTCGACACGGATCTCTACCACGCCCTCCAAGACATCAATAACGACCGTTACACGGATGGAGACGGGGAGAACAACAAGGTCATCGGTGTCCCCGACCTCCCCCAGCCGAACTGGTCTCCCTCCCAGGTCGCGGCCTGGTGGAACTCGCTGCCCGAGGACCGTAAGCAGCTCCTCATGGACCACCGCCCCGACGACATTCGCCACCTTGATGGACTCCCCGCATACGCGCGAGACAGGGCCAACCGCTTCGCCCTCGACGGCTACTTTGATGAGAAGGGTGAGTACCACAAGGGGGCCCTCGCAGATGCCGAGCAGGAAGTCAACGACGCCAATGCCAAATATCAAGCCGCCCTCAAAAAGAGCACAGACAAGGAACTCAACCCCGCCCTCGCCAAAAACGACTACATCGACCCTGAGGTAGCGGAGGCACAGAGAGCGTACGAGCGAGCACTGGAGAAGTACCAGGACCTCAAGGTCATCAAGTCTCAAACAGATCCGATCTCTCGACTGACTCGAGGCCTCGCCCCCGCCTACTTACTCGACTTCAACTACGACGAGAAATATCACCGCACGACCGCCATCGTCTCCGCGGGCAACCCCAACACCGCCACGCACGTGTCGACCCTCGTGCCCGGCATCGGTACCAATGTGCGCGGTGACCTCGACTACTACATGGAGTTCAACGACCGGCTCAGGAAACAGACCAGTCACGCGGGGGTCGACCCGAACAACGTTGCTGCCATCTCCTACCTCGGCTACGTCGCCCCCAAGAACTCTTTCCACGACCTCGGAATCGTTCAAGCTGCCGACATCGGCTATGCAAACCGAGCCGCCCCCAAGCTCGCCCAATTCGAGGAGGGGCTGCGCGCGAGCGCGAACGCCAATGGCCACAAGTTCCTCAACACGCTCCTCACCCACTCCTACGGCTCAACGACGGGAGGTAAGAGCGCAACGCTTATGGCCCCCGGCACCGTCGACCGCCTCATCCTGGCCGGCTCCCCCGGAGGCGGGGTCGATTCCATCGATGAGTACAACGTCCCCAACAAACAGGTCTATGTCTCGGCCGTTCCCTCCGGAGATTTCGTCGAAGGCTTAGGCACCATCATCGGATACGGAAAAGACCCCCAAAATCTCGAGGGGATCACCCACCTGAGCGGCGACGCAACTGGCTCCGCCGGGTACGTACCTCTTGCGGGCAAAATGACGACCGAGAACCACATGGCCTACTTCCACGAGGGGACACGCACGTCTCAGGATTTCGCCAACATCGTCGCCGGCGGCAAGAAGACGACGGACGAGGAATGGGAAGCGCTCCAGAGGGCCCAAGGAAAAGTAACAGAGTTCGACCGGAAACCCTGGCTGAAGAAACTCATGGAAGCCGCTGAAAAGCAAACACCGCCACCTTCACCGTCAGACGTCATGCCGGGAGATCCTCTCCAACGGCACTGGTGACCATTAGCCAGCTCTGAACGGCGGCCCCGGCCTCCCGCAGGCAAGGGCCGCCGGTGCACGTGGGATGCCGAGCGCCTTCGGACTGTCTCAGCACTCTAGACGCCACACCCGCGCGCTCTGACAACACTAGAATGGCGAGCTGACGAAGCACTGATTCAGCTCAAGAACAGGACAACGATGCCCGACCTTCAAATCTGCACTGGCGACCTCGAGAAACTCTCCTGCGAGCTGCGGGAGGTGTCCGGACAGGTCGGCCGTTACATCTCCCTACCCCCCAACCTCGCCCGGGTGCGGTCGGCCATGCCAGGCGGCTCCGCTGCCCAGAACGCGCAGCAGGCTGGCGAACACATCGAGGAGCAGCTTTCGACGCTTAGAACATCCTTCGCCGTTCTATCCGACAACGTCGAAGCATCGGCCAAGCAGTTCAGCGTCACCGAAGACATCAACGACATGGCACTTCAGGCAATCAGAGCAAGCGCGCCCATGGGTTACCTGCCGACCGGTCTCATGAGGGGGAGGTAAGCCATGGCAATCAGTTGGGCAGACGTCAAGGACTGGGACCCCAGCCCCCTCGACTCGATCGCGGCCGACTTCCTCGAAGCGACCCAAGGTCTACGCTCGGCGCATGCGACCGGCGAGGATGCCCTCGGCGCGGTCCGATCGGAAGGTGTTGCCGTCAATGCAATGCGTTCGTCGACTATTTCCAACCTCGCGTCACTTGACCGTGCTCTCACTAACGTCAGCGGAGTCCTCTTCGCCATCGAGGGCGCCCGCGACGGAGTCGCCATGGTCAAGGCACACGTTGAAGACGCACTGGCCTACGCCAGCGCAAACAACTGCACCATCTCATCAGACGGTTCCGCCTTCTGCATCCCCCTCATCCCCACCGACTTAGAGTCAACTCTCGAGGCCGCAGCAGCCACAGTGACGCTGACGGAGTTAATAGAAACGACCCTCGCACACGCCGAGCGCGTCGACAGCGAGCTCTCCAGCGCCCTCGACAAAATCACCACCGACACCTACTGGGACGGCGACCGAGGAGAGAACAAGGTCATCGGCATCCCCGATTTTCCAAAGTACGGCTGGACCCCATCCCAGAACGCAGCCTGGTGGAAATCGCTTCCCGAGGAACGCAAGAGATTCCTCATTGAGCATTGCCCAGACGATATCCGACACCTCGACGGACTCCCAGCGGCTGTCCGCGATAAGGCCAGCCGAAACGCGCTCTACGGATATGTGGACGCCTACGGAACTAAGCGACAGGGCGCCCTCGCCGATGCCAAGCGAGCTTTCGACGAGGCGAATACAACAGCAGCCTTCCGTGATAGAGACAAGATCACACAGACACGGGAGGCCCTGAAGGACCTCGAGGCTCTCGACGCCCAGCTCCAAAAAAGCGAGCACGCGCCAGCTTACCTGCTCGATTTCAATTACGACACGAAGCATCATCGCACAACAGCCATCGTCGCTTCGGGCAACCCCGACACCGCATCCTACGTATCGACGCTCGTGCCAGGCATCGGCACCAACGTCCGCGAGAGGCTCGGTTACTACATGGGAATTAACGATCAGCTACGGGCACAAGCAGGGCAGGCGGGAGTCGACTCCAACAAGGTCGCCACCATCTCCTACCTCGGCTACGTCGCTCCGAAGAACTCTCTTCACGATGGTGGAATTGTCCAAGCAGCCTTCATTAGCTACGCCAACGAAGGGGCACCAAAGATCGCACGTTTCATGGAAGGGCTGCGCGCGCACGGGAACGCAAACAACCACAGCTTCCTCAACACGCTCCTCACCCACTCCTATGGGTCAACCACGGGCGGCATCGCGGCCACACAAACCGCTCCCGGCACGATCGACCGCCTCATCCTGACCGGCTCACCCGGCTCAGGTGTGCAGAGCATCGACCAGTACAACGTCCCCAAGGGACACGTGTACGAATCCTCCGCCTACGCAGGCGACATGGTGGAAGGCCTCGGAACTGATGGTAGTTACGGGAAAAACCCCCAGAAACTCGAGGGAATTACCCACCTCAGCGGAGACGTTAGCGACACGAAAGTTAACAGGCAGCTGCTCCGCGAATACCCAAATCCAAAATTTGAGGGAACCGCAGCCTCTCTCCATCCCATTTCCAACCATTCGGCCTACTTCGACGATCGCACACGCGCTTTCCGGGATTTCACACACGTCATGCTCGGCAAGGAGCCGACGACCGACGCGCAGTGGGCGGCCATCCAGGCTGAACGTCGGAAGTAGGACTCCGACCAATGCCCCCCTTCAATAGTGCTCCCATCCCTCGACAGGCTGGGAGCACTGTTGCGCGGGGAGACGAGCCCAATAGAACAGGAATGAGACAGCACCGACGGGATAGATGGGGCCGGACGATCACAACATGTCGGTTTGTCACTACCTCCATCTCACCTGTTGCATCGCACCCCCAATGGCCTCGTCAAGTCGGTAGAATAGAGTCCCAAACCAACGTCGCTTGATTCAGGACCACACCATGTCCGACCTTGACATTCGCGAGGGTGACCTCGAACGATTCTCCAACGCTATGAGCGGCCTCTCCTCCACCGTCGGAGGTCAGGAAAACGTCGCGTACGCGCTCTATAACGTCTCATCCGCCATGTCCGGAGGCTCATCGGGCGCTCAGGCACAGTACGCCGGCGAGCACATCGACGACCAGATCCTCGCGCTCAGTAAGTCCCTCACGAGCCTCGCCGACGACGTTCAGTCCTGCGCCACTCAGTTCCAGGCGACCGAGGACATCAACCAGCAGTCGATGAACCAAGTCCTGGCCGACGTCCCCGAACCCTGCCCGCCCGTCTCATCGAAGAAAGATAAGTAAGCCATGGCCATCACATGGGCAGACATCCTCACCTGGACGACGGGCCCGCTCGAATCGGCAGCCACCGACCTCACTGCCACGAGCAAAGCCCTCGTCTCCGCCGCCAGCGACGGGCAGGACGCCACCAACGGCATCCAGTCCCAGGGCAGCGCCGTCACCGCTATACGCTCTGCGGCCTCAAAGAACATGACGGCGCTCGCGCGGCTCGCCACGAACGTCAACAGCGCACTTATGGCCATCGAGGGCGCCTACGACGGCGTCGCCAAAGTCATGGCAAACATCCAGAACGCGCAGGCCTACGCCGCCGAAAACTACTGCACGATCAATTCCGACGGGTCCGTCAGCTCGCATGCCGATAACGAGAGCGACTCAGTTAAAACCCAGGCGATGCTCGCTGCTGATCACCTCAAGACGACGATCGAACAGATCATCAAGGACGCCGACCAGGTCGATACCGACCTGTACCACGCGATGAGCGACATCAACAACGACCGCGCCACCGACGGCGATAAGGGCGGCGATAACAAGGTCATCGGCGTGCCGGACCACCCGAACAAGAACTGGTCACCCTCCCAGAACGCGGCCTGGTGGAACTCCCTCAGCGACAATCAGAAGCAGTACCTCACGGAGCATTGTCCGGAAGAAATTCGCCACCTCGACGGCCTCCCCATCTCCGCCCGTGACCTGGCAAACAGGAACGTTCTTAATGGGTACGTCGATAAAGATGGCGTCACGCAGCGTGGCGCACTCGAAAACATCGACATCGCCTACGACGCAGCGGTTACAGCACGCGACAATGCCAGGAAAGCGTACTACGACGCAACAACCGACTCATCCGTCGACGCTGAGACACTCAGGAAACTCAAGGAACGCTACGATGCTACGGAGGAGTTTCTCAAGGAGACGGAGGAACATCACGACGACCTCCACGCTCTCGCTGCACAAACCAATAATCGGGAGCGCGGAAATCAGGGGCTCGACAACGCCTACATCATCGACTTCGACTACGACACAGCTCATAAGCGCACAACGGCGATCGTGTCATCGGGCAACCCCGACACAGCGTCCTACGTGTCAACCCTCGTACCCGGCATCGGCACTCACGTGGGCAGCGACCTCAAGAAGTACATGGACGCTAATGAAAACCTGAAGGCTCAGACGGCACACACGGGTGTGGATCCGAGCCGGGTCGCCACCATCTCCTACCTCGGATACGTTGCCCCTGAGGGCCCCGGAGGCAAAATCTACCAGGCTGCCGACATCGGTTACGCCGACCGGGCCGCCCCGCATCTCGCGCGCTTCGAGGAGGGGCTGCGCGCGAGCGGCAACGCGAACGGCCACTCGTTCACGAACACCGTTATCGGCCACTCCTACGGATCGACCACCGCAGGCAAGGCCATGACGCAGGTGGCTGAGGGCACGGTCGACAACTTCATCATGTGCGGCTCCCCCGGAGGCGGAGCCGAGAGCATCGACCAGTACAACGTCCCCGAGGGGCACGTCTACGAGTCCTCCGTCCCATTAGCCGACTCCGTCCAAGGACTCGGACCGGACAATGAATACGGCGCGGACCCCAAAGGCCTCTCTGGCATCACCCACCTGAGTGGAGATACCACAGACTCCGAGAACTACAAGATTCCAGGGGAGGATTACCTTCGCGACACCGGCCACCTATTCAAACAGGCGGGAGACATACTCGCTGCTCCGTTCCTCAATCACGATACGTATTTCGATGACGGCACCCGCACGTCGCAGGATTTCAGCAACATCATCGCGGGCGGCAAACAGACGACCGACGAGGAGTGGGCGGCCATCGAGAAGGAGCGCGGTAAGTAACCCACTGACACATGCTGAGCAACTATCCTCAGTTGTCCGATGACTTGGGACCAATGTCGTGTACGATGACAGATGTCGCTCAGAATCCGGATGGCGCAGCATCTTCCACCCGGTTAGACTACTGCGCGGCTGAGCATATGAGACAGAACAGGGTGGCACTCAATGGGCAGGGATAAGCTGCGTATCGTTGAATATTCGGCGCCGGAGCTGCAGGTTCCAGCGTCCGATGAGACGCGCCACGAACTCTCCCCCTACTGCCTGAACATGGATTCATCGCCCCGACTGTACCCGAAGTCTGAGCATGCGGTCAGTCCTCATTTGCCGCCCGTGGAGCGCATGCCCGTCCCCGTGACACCCTTCCCCAAGCTGTTCCGCGACGACCCGGAACCCGCATAATGTGAGGGCCGCAGGCACCTACTGCCTCGGCCCTCCCCCTTTACCTACATCGCCACGAATCCCCACGCGCACCCCAGCCAGCCACGGCCTCGCGCGACCATCCGCACACCGGATACCCGCCGCCCAACGCGCGTCCGCGTGACAGACTGGCACCATGAGCGAGAGCTTCCTGACGGACCTGCGCACACTCATCGACGTCGACGCCTCGAGCGGCACGCGAGCGCGCTACTCCTCCGACGCCGGCCTCACGCGCATCCCGCCCCTGGCCGTCGCATTCCCGCGCACGCCCGAGCAGGCGATCGCAGCCTTCGACCTCGCCCGCGCCCACGGGGTCCCCCTCACCGCCCGAGGAGGCGGCACCTCGTGCGCGTCCAACGCGATCGGCCCGGGCCTCGTCCTCGATTTTTCGCGGCACATGAACCGCGTCATCTCCATCGACCCGGAGGCCCGCACCGCCACCGTCGAACCCGGCTGCGTCGGCTCCACCCTCCAGGCCGCCGCCGCCAAGCACGGCCTGCGTTTTGGCCCCGACCCCTCCTCCCAGAACCGCGCGACGATCGCCGGCATGGTCGCCAACAACGCGTGCGGCCCACACGCGACCGCCTGGGGACGCACCTCCGACAACATCGTCTCCCTCGACTGCGTGGACGGGCAGGGGCGCCGCTTCACGGCCACGACTTCGCACGACGCCACCCTCAGCGACGTGCCGGGGCTGGCCTCACTCATCGACTCCAACCTGGCGCCCATCCGCACCGAGCTCGGTCGCTTCAAGCGCCAGGTCTCCGGCTACTCCCTTGAACACCTCACCCCCGAGGGCGGGCGCAACCTCGCCGCCATGCTCACGGGCACCGAGGGCACCCTCGTCCTCATCCTGTCCATCACCGTGCGCCTCGTGCCCCTGCCCGACGCACCCGTGCTCGCCGCCCTCGGCTACCGCTCCATGATCGAGGCCGCCGACGACGTGCCCGCACTGCTCGCCCACTCCCCCCTCGCCGTGGAAGGCATGGACCGCCGCCTCGTCGACGTCGTCCGCGCCCACAAGGGCCCCGGCGCCGTCCCCGCCCTGCCCGAGGGCGAAGGCTGGCTCCTCGTCGAAGTCGGCGCCCCCGGCGAAGACGTCACCGCCTCCCTGGAGCGCGCACGCGCCCTGTGCGCCGACTCCGCCGCCATCGACACGGTCGTGTACCCGCCGGGGGCCCAGGCCTCGGCCCTGTGGAGGATCCGCGCCGACGGTGCGGGCCTGGGCGGGCGCACCCCTCCGGACGGCGCTGGCGGCGGCGACCAGCAGGCCTGGCCCGGCTTCGAGGACGCGGCCGTCCCGCCCGAAAACCTCGGCGCGTACCTGCGCGACTTCACCGCCCTCATGGAGGAGTTCGACATCGACGGGCTCCTGTACGGGCACTTCGGCGACGGCTGCGTGCACGTGCGCCTCGCCATGCCGCTCGACACCCCCGAGGGCGTCGCCCACTCGCGCGCCTTCCTCCAGTCCGCGGCCCGCATCTGCGCTGCCCACGGCGGCTCCGTCTCCGGCGAGCACGGCGACGGCCGCGCCCGCGGCGAGCTCCTGCGCTTCATGTACTCCCCCGAGATGCTCGACCTGTTCGCGCGCGTCAAGCACGTCTTCGACCCGGACAACCTCCTCAACCCCGGGGTGCTCGCCGCCCCCATGGACGAGGCCGAGGCCGCCTCCCGCGCCCGGGCGCGGAATGCCGGCGGCGCCGGGAATGCCGGTATTGCCGGTATTGCCGGCCATTCGGGCAGCACGCTCGAGCTCCAGCCCGGAGTCGACCCTCTCGATGCGAACCTGCGCCGCGTCGCCGCGCGCCCCATGCCCGCCGACGGCGGCTTCGCCTTCACCCACGACGGCGGCGACTTCACGGCCGCCGTCCACCGCTGTACGGGTGTGGGCAAGTGCCGCGCGGGAGTGTCCGGCACCTTCATGTGCCCGTCCTACCTGGCCACGCGCGAGGAGAAGGACGTGACCCGCGGGCGCGCCCGCATCCTCCAGGAAGCCGCGAACTCGCAGCTCGTCAAGGCCATCGACTCCCCCGAGGTTCTCGAGGCCCTCGACCTATGCCTCGCCTGCAAGGCCTGCTCCGCCGACTGCCCCGCCGGCGTCGACATGGCCCGCTACCGCTCCGAAGCACTGTTCCGCACCTACCGGGGACGCATGCGCCCCCTCAGCCACTACACGCTCGGCTGGCTGCCCCGCCTCACCCGCGTCACCGCGCGCGTACCCGGCCTGGCGACCGTCGCGAACGCCGTCATGTCGGTGTCGCCCCTGCGCTCGCTCGCCTTCCGCATCATCGGCCTCGATCCTCGCCGAGGCATGCCCGCCCTCCAGTCCGGCACCTTCACCACGTGGGCTCGCCGCCGTTCCCTGCTGGCGGGCAGCGTTCCTGCGTCGGCTTCGTCGGATGCCGTATCCGATACCCGCGAGCGCGGGGGTGCCACTGCCTCGTCGATAGCGGACTCCCCGATCCTGAGCGGACCGCACGACCCCAGCGGGCGGCCGTACGCGCTCGTGTGGGCGGACTCGTTTAGCCAGACCCTGGACGATGCGGGTGCGCGCGCGGTCGTCGACGTGCTCGAGGCGAACGGGTTCGCGCCAATTGTCGCGCCGGACACGTGCTGTGGCCTCACGTGGATTACGACGGGTCAGCTGAGCGGTGCGAAGAAGCACTTGGCGTCGTTGCTGGGCGTTCTTGCACCTTTCGCGGCGTCGGGGATCCCGATCGTCGGCGTCGAACCGTCGTGCACGGCGGTGCTGCGCGACGACCTGCTGGATCTACTACCCGAGGACCCACGCTCTCTGCTCGTGTCTTCCGCGACGCGTACCCTCGCCGAGGTACTGTCGGCTCTGCCCGCCTCCGCGCGTCACCTGCCGAGCCTGGAGGGCGTCGAGATCGTCGCGCAGCCGCACTGCCACCACTACTCCGTCATGGGGTGGGACGCAGACCAGGCGCTGCTCGAGTCGCTGGGCGCACGCGTAACGAGGCTCGAGGGCTGCTGTGGCCTGGCCGGGAATTTCGGCATGGAGGCGGGCCACTACGACCTGTCTGTGGCCGTCGCATCCCATTCGCTGCTGCCGTCCCTGTCGGCGCAGCCGGACGCCGTGTACCTGGCGGACGGCTTCTCCTGCCGTACCCAGGCCGCCCAGCTGGCGGGCCGCGGGGGCGTCCACCTGGCGACGCTGCTTGCGGGGCGTTCCGCCTGAATCCTGGCGTCGATGAGTGGCCCCGCGAGTGTTCCGGGCGGAGCTTGCGGGTCATGCTCGACAATTCCGCACGTAATTCCCTTGCGGGTACTTCAAACTGAGAACATCGGTCGTTGGAATTGCAACGTTTTCAGACGCACTTAAAAAATGACCGCCTTAAATTACGTGCGACATTTGCCTGAGACAGTTTTCGCCACCGCCAACGGACACCAAGGCCAGGCCCAGCCACCGCCCTCCACATCTGTGGGGTCTGATGCACTGTCGCATGTTTCGGTGCTTCGTCCCACAGCCACATCCGTTCGGGCTTGTGTCCACGCATTCGCTTGTCACCGATGAGGTGTTACACCCGATCGGTAAGGTTCAACCTCTTCTGATCGGGTTGAATCTTCCCGATCAGGTTGAATCTTCCCTAACGAGCGTAATCCTCTCGCGCGGTTCCCCAACGATTGGCAGCCATATGGAACCGACGCTCCGGTCCATCACATGCCGGCGTGGGTTTCGCCCACAGGCCCTGAGCCGAGGATGGGATCACGGATTGGAAAGGCCCCAACAGCTCACTTACCAAGGACCTCAGTTGCGTCAGATCCTCATAGTCTGGCCACGAGAACCGATAGATAGTCCATCCAGCACCGCGTAAATCATTTTCACGTTGGATCCAGTCACGCTTCGCCCGAGCAAAGTCGACTTCGTTCTTTCCGAGCTTTCCAATCCCATCGAATTCGAAGATGATCATGAGTCCCGGAATCGCGATGTCCGCAAAGTATCGTCGCCCGTTGACGATAATTTCGAACTGGGTCACGACCTCGAAGGCACTCACCGACTTCACCACCCACAGAAGAGCGGCCTCAGCGGGGTTCTCACAGCCCGGGTCAGCGGCAACAATCAGGCGTTTAGCTCTCCGGAAGGGGATAGTTTCTTTGCCTGTCGCACGTTCTTCGAGCCTTGCCAGCATATTCTCCCGCAGACCATCCGAACGTTGCCGGTCCACGTCCTGCGTAAACACTGAAAATTGCGACTGCCGATTGAGCAGCATACACAGCGCCACGAAGGCACTTAAGTGTTCAGAGAAAAGAGCCATGCGCACTCCAGCATCAACGATTCCTTCGACGGTGATGCCCTCTACTTGCTCAAGCTCCGGCGCATTGGGTGGCACGATGCTCCATCGGAGGGAGACAGCAGGCACCCGAACAGCCTCCACTTGAACTGCGCGCAGAGATTTGTGCCCACGCCTCGAAGGAGTCCACACGCAAACATCGGGATTCGCTTCCCACAACGGAATACCTCGAGCAACGAGTGCACTGGCTCCGATGAAGACACGATCTTCACTCCTCGCATGCTGCACAGCCAACAATCGTGCTCGTGACACGGCTTCCCAGATAGACCATCGCGAACTAAGGAATTGAGCATCGTCGACGCGTACGTAGCACCCCTTCATGATGTGTAGATACACGCATGTATCTTGCGTATCGCGAGGAATTCGACAGCCCGATGATGAACGAATAACGGTCAGCTGATTGTCACTCATATGTGGATGATCGCAGCCCGACGAAAGTACCTCACCTAGAAGAGCTGCCCCTGTGGAAAACATACGACACGAACGAAGGTCTGTGGATACCCACCGGCCCATGGCAATAGTGGCCACAACGATACATACCCACGCATCCACTTGTTACCGATGCGGTGTTACACCCGATCGGTAAGGTTCAACCCCTTCTGATCGGGTTGAATCTTACCGATCAGGTTGAATGTTCCCGATCAGGTTGAACCCTGCACCAATCATTTCCTATCCCAGGCCCATCCACGTATCAGCTTCTCACCCCTGCGCAGCACGCACCAGGCTCACAACCCTCGCCGAGGCCGGGGCGCCCGTCTCGCGGGCCCAGCGCGCCACGACGTCAGGGACATCGATGGACGGATCAACGAGCAGCGCCGTCGACAGCGCCTCCGCCAGCACACCCGACGAGGCCACGACACTGACTTGTCGAACGCCCGCATTCGCGGGATATCCCGTGCGCGGGTCGATGATGTGATGATCGAACACTCGACCGCCACCCGCAGCTGTTTCACGCGATGTTTCACGCGCGCGATGATCCGACACTGACCCGGCCGCACGCACCACCACCTCAGGAGCCAGCACGCCCAGCGGCCCCAGGTTATCCCCGGACGTCGACAGGGATGCCATGCCGCCCACAGGCAGCTCCACGACGCCAGCGACCGACGTGGGCCCGCCTTGAGGGTCGCGCAGGCCGGCACGCCACGAAGAGCCGTCGGCGCGAGTCCCGAACACCGACACCGACGAGGTTCCCACCGACACGAGGACGCCGCGCGCCCCCATGGCCACTGCCAGGTCGCGGCATGCGTCGGCGGTGTATCCCTTCGCGATGCCGCCCAGGTCGAGACTTGGGCTGGGCGCATCCACACCACCCGCGGACTCACCGGGAACCCCCATCACCCAACGCCGTTCGCCCACGCGCGACAGCAAGCTCCACGACGACGCGCACAACGCTGCCTCGACAGCATCGGTAGCAGGCGCGGGCGGCAAGGGCGCACCCGCGACGTACGCGGCCCGCATCGCCTTGACATCCCAGGCTGCAACGAGCGGCCCGATCAGCGGGTTGAACACTCCCCCGGTCGCCTCCGCGAGCGCCTGCGCGTCGCGCAGCAGGCGGTCGGTTTCTTCGCTCACGACGAGGCCGTGGCCAGCCTGCGCGGAATCGGCCCCGCAATGGGACGCCCCACCACCGCCCCCAGTCGAGGCAACAACATCATTGAGTCGCGACACCTCAGACGAGGGCCGGAACACGCTCCACATGTCCTCGTGGCGCGCAACGATGCCCACGACAGCGTTGACGATCGCCATGCCGTTCCCGCCCCATCCGATGATGTCGATGCGGGTGCCCATCGCGGGGAAGGAGGAGCGCCACGTGGGCGCTACCCCCGCGGACTCAGCTATCGCCTCGTCCCCCGGGGTGCCGGCGAAGCGCGAAGCCTCAGCCGTCGGAGCCTCCGAGGTCCTTGTCGAGGTCGCCGTCCTTGGTGGCGTCGTTCAGGCCGGGAATGTTGATGTCGTCGGCGCCGTCCGGGGAGACACCCTGGGCGGCGGCGATGGCGCGGATGGCGGCCTGCACGAACTGCTGGTGGGCGACGGTGGCGCCGGTGATGACGTCGACCTTGGCGGGGTCGCCGACCTTGGTGAGGTTGTCGGAGTACTCCTGGTAGGAGGCGACGGCGGCCTGCGCCTTCTTGTAGTAGTCCTCGTTGAAGACTTCGCCCGCGGAGTTCTTGCCGTACTCGGAGCCCTTGTCGGTGCCGTCGGCGAGCGTCGTCTCGTAGGAGGTGGCGGTGATGCGCCCGCCCTCAACGGTGATGGTGATGGTACCGATGGAGCCCTGGTCGTCGGCGTTGGACTGGGCGGTCCAGGTGCCGTCGCTCATGGGCTTGGTCATGTCCAGGCCGGTGTTGGGCGTGCACGCAGCCAGGATGGTCGCGCCGAGGGCACCGAGGACCGCGTACGAGGCCGGGGCAACCCAGCGGGATCGGCTCTCAACAGGGGTGGGCGTGGTCATCGCACTTTGTCCTTTCCACTGCGCGCGTCGCCGTCGCGGCCGGGCAGAACCAGGCCGGAGGCGCGCTGTTCGAAGTCGTGGTCGTGCCAGGTTTCCTTGACGACCTTGCCGTGGTCGAGTCGGATTTCGCGCTGGCCCTGTTCGGCGACGAGCGCGTCGTGGGTGACGACCATGAGGGTCGTGCCGTCCTGGTGGAGCTGGTTGAACAGGTCGAGGA
>ERZ772912.453-NODE-453-length-18824-cov-2.780436_pt1 | contig 18824 bp, 13 predicted proteins | sample MGYA00512119_ERZ772912 | MGnify/ENA primary metagenome ERZ772912 (study PRJEB29015, sample SAMEA2738048) | human oral metagenome | biome: human oral; feature: human-associated habitat; material: saliva | place: China | collected 2230 ...
AATCTCCAAAATGCCCATTTCTATTCAAGTTCAAACTAAACTTTCTATCTGATAAAAAATTGGGAAAAATATTTCCAATAACTCTTTTGTTATCAACCGTCTCATCTCTTCTGCCAATATAGTCGCCGTCTTTCACTAAAGATGCTGATTTCCACGAAAATACTAAATCCCCTGAATATTTTTCATCCTCATAGAATTCAAATAACTTCTTATAAATTTCTTTTGCTAATGGTGAATTGTCAGATGAAAGTGAGTAGTCCAATGCACCCTCAAAATCTTTTTTAGCTAGTGTGATAAATTCATTAAATTCTTTACTCATTAAAATCCATCCCCCTTAATCAGAACTTTATTTTATATTTTTATCTCTCTACACTTCGATGCATCATAATCAGTTTGAATTTCATTTAGAGCAGAAATAATTTTCTCTTCCTCTCCACTTTCTTGAGTTCCCAACCGTAAATAAGGTAAACCTATTTTCTCAAAAATACTATTTTTCAGCTTATCCCTCTCATGTTGTTTTGTACCTTCTTTATGGAATTTATATCCATCAACTTCTATAGCCAGTATAGGTTTCTTACTAATCTTTGAGTACAAAAGAAAATCAACATGTGTATTTTCGTTTCGAGCATATCGCAGCTCATCTTCGGGTAAATCTTCACTATCCGGTATTAAATCTCGTAAAGAGTATTGATGCTTGTACGTATAAGATTGAAATTCTTCTCTAGATAAGATATCAGTCAATAGCAAATCTAATAATTTTTCCGAGTTATGCTCTATATCATCACGACTATCTTTTAACTTTTCTTTCAGCTCATTACTATATTGTGTATACAAATAGTCGAAAACTGAACGGATTTTACTTTCCCGAACATCAAAATTATTATATTGAATATACTCTACTAAATCCGTTATATTTCCACGTTTTGTTTGTTCGTTTCCAGTGACAACTAAAATCAATCGCTTAACAGCCCTAGAAATCGCAACGTTCACCAACGATGGATCATCAACAAAGTCTGATATTTCATCATCAACAGTAGAGACAATCATCACATCTTTTTCTCTTCCTTGAAATTTATGTACTGTTGCTGCGTAGTATGAATCTACCTGTTTATTTAACTCTTTAGTTTGATTTTTATAAGGAGAAGCTATTCCCACCTCATCTTCATCAACACCTAAAAATGGAATTATTTCTTTCTTAATCATATCAATTTGTCTTTGACTGGTCCCATAACGTTTATGGTTCCCAGGGACCCCTTTTAAAACTTGAAGGACATCATCTTCGCCATTGTCTTTCGTCATAATAATCAATTGATCATCATAAAACTTTTTATTACAATAATTAATAATTTTCGGATGGCATCTATAATGCTCGCGTAATAAAGTCTTCGGTACATCTGGAAATAATTTTAAAACAGAAGCTAAGAAACTATTTGTATACTGATAAGCTTCATCAATACTATATCGATTAAATATTTCTTCATACTTGCCTCTAGTATCATTTGTGACTACATGAGGTAATTGTTTTGTATCTCCAACTATCACCGCATTTTTTGCGCAATACAACGATAATGCGCCTGTAACTATATCAACTTGGGAAGCTTCGTCCATGATTACGTAATCAAAAAGTACATCTTTCCCTAAAGTATTAGTTGCTGAAAATGTTGAACTTAATACAACTGGATATTCTTGAAGAAATCTCTTTTCAATCTTTTCAGGATGCTTAAATTCTTCCTCTTTGAAAACTCTTCTACCTTGTTTATCTTTATATTTCTTTTGTAAGTAATTCTTGAATATCAACATAGAAATATCCGTATATCTATCTTGTTCTTCTACGCCAGTTTTTTCCAAACTCGCCTCTAGAAATCTGATTTGCTCTTCTAACTCTGAAGTTCTTGACTGATAGAATAAACTTTTCACCTCGTCTAGTAGTATTAAGTCGGCATTTTCATAAAAATTCCAATCTAGTATCCCATACTTAAACAAAGCTCGAATTTTAAATATAAATCCTATACGAGATAAAGTTAGAGAATCTTCAACAGTGCTCCATAACTCTAACCATTTCTTTGAATTCATTTTTCGTTTGATTTTTTTCTTCCATAAAAGATCTCCGGATTGAGTTATAGAATCTTTAAAATGATTCCACTCTAAATCAACTTCAGATAGTTCTTGCCTTAGTAAAGATAAATGTTCCTTCTTATCAAAAGTATCCTTAACAGTAGTTGTTAAATAGCTTAATTCTTCTTTTAAGGCGTTATTTTCATCATGTTTAATTTCCCAACCATCAAAATCAGGATATAATCCAGTTTGACATGAAACGAATTCTGTTTTTTTATTTGAACTCCCTAATTGTGCAACAAAAAAATCTAACTTATATTTATCCGATGCTAATTTTTCTTTAATATTCTCCACAGCAGCATTGTTGTTCGATACAATCAACACTGTCTTATCTTGAGTTAAAACATTAGCAATAATATTCAATATCGTTTGCGTCTTTCCAGTTCCTGGAGGCCCTTCAATTACACTCATCGAATGAGATAGAGCCTTTTCAACAGCTTCCATCTGACTATTATTACACCCAAACGGGAAAATTAAACTTTGTTGTTTGTTATCTTTTTCAAATGAACTATTTCTTGTTAAATACTTTGACAAAAGACGATCTTTAGTGACTTCGGTAATTCTTTCCGCATAGCCTTGTAAAATACTTGTGTCATCACCCAGTTCGTTTAACCCACTCAACTCTTTAAGATATTCAAATACATCCCCCGCCTCTTTTTGAAGCAGTACTGATGTTCTTACTTCAAAATCTTTTTTAGTATAAATGGTACATTCATCACCGAAATTCACCTTAAAATAATCTTCTTCATCAAATGTAAACTTATAAATGCTGTTATATGTTTCAAGTTTTGTTCCGTTCACATAAACAACACTATCGTCAGTAACTTCGATGATATCTCCCGCAACTATCGCACAATTTTCTTTATTATAAGGATATTTTTTCCCATTTCCGAAATCTACAAGATACTTCTGTTTTTCTGGATTAAACTGAACCTCTTTTACATCAGTTCTGTATTCTCCTTTAATAAACACTAACTCACTTTTTTTCATCTATACCCTTCTTTCAAACGCAAATACTTATATAAAGTATACCATTTAAATTTACGACTTGCTCTTAGCTCTATTAAAAAATTAGGCAAAAAAATTAAGCAACATTAGAGTTGCTTAATTCTACTATTATTAATGGATTCTCTAAAACAACGTATAGTAATTTTCGCATTTATAATTTTTGCTTTAAGAAAACACTTTATATAAGTATGTTGTTACAAAGATTTTAATGCCTTCAAAACATAATGGGACAGCGTTTTTCTTTATTTCTTTTTTAATTTTTTCAAAAAAACTTTCATCTCTAATCTTTTCAATAAATTCATGTCCCTCCCATGTAAGTCCCCCCACATGAAATAAATAAATACGATTGTCTGCATATTTACTGTCGAAGGAACTTATTAAGCCTGCTTCATACATAATATTACAGTGATATGCTACTTCCTCCTTTGAATATTTTTCAACAGTTAAATTCACAATAGCAGTATCTATATAATCATCTTCTATTTTAAGTAAAATCTTTCTACACAAATCCCAATCTCGTTTCATTTTTGCATCTCCTCTTTAAACCACCTATGAATAACTAATCTGCTTCATTTCCTCTTTCTCTTACAAATTCTCTCATCATTTCTATAGAGTTCTTCAGATCTTCCAAAGTAAATCTACTATTCATTTCATTTTCAGGATGATGTATTTGATGCCTAATATATTGAGTTAAAATTATAGTTTCTACTCTCGTTCCACCATTCCGTAGTAGCTTGTTATAAGAAACTGTTTCTTTACCATTTTTGTACTCATCAAACCACCCTTGTGATTCAATATATCCGTAAAGTTCATTATGATATTCTTCTGTCACCTCTTCAAATGCTAAATAATTAACTTCATTTAAAGAAGGATAATTTAGACTGCTTGAATCTATAGGCTCTAAACTCTTCTCTCCATCAACTTCTCTAATCAATATTAAATCTGAAAATTCTAGTCTCTTCACGATGTTAGGACTATGAGTAGTTAATATAATTTGGGCTCCTTCTGATTGAGATAAATCAATTAATGAGTTAATTAACTTTATTTGATTATGTGTGTGTTGTGACGTTTCAGGTTCTTCAATCGCATAAATAACATTAGAATTAGAGTTGTTTTCAGCCAACCTTTCTGCTTCTGCACGGAAAAAGTTTAACAAGATTAATCTCCGTACTCCACTTCCTCTTTTGTTTATTGGTATATTTTCATCTCCAGAAATCGAAACATTTTTAAACACATCCGCCCACTTTAAAGTTTCTGTCTGAGGTATTATAGGGGTTAAACTACTAGCAATATCTACATCCATCTCTTTTATTTTGTCAAGAGTTCTATCTGAAACCTCCTGAATTCTCTCTCGGACTGTATCAGCAACCTCCGATAATGTTCTCTGGATGCTTTCCTCGTTAAGAATTTGCTTTACTGCTTGTTTTAAAGGATCTTGTACTTCACTATCATTATCACTATTTTTCCTATCCGCTTGGAATAATGAATATACTGGAAGGAAAGTTGTTAATTTTTCCCAAATTTTTTTAGCATCTTCTTTACTTACGTCTATTTCACGTTCCTCTAGCTGTAAATCATCTCTATAATTATCCCATATTACTCTTCTCATTATGGAATTCACTGTTAAATTATGACATTCTATACCTTTATCAGCAATCACTCTTTTTAGATCTTGATTTTTCTTTAATAGTAAATCTGCGCACTCTGGGTTGCTCGGATGTTGCGCTTTAATATAAATCTTTGCAGAGCCACCATTTTGGTATTTTTTTATAACTTCTAACTCTCCTCTAGCGTTTAATAAAAACTCACTTTCTAAATCAGTTTCAACGGAAGCATCAATAACCACGCTCTGTGGTAAATCTCCAAAACACACTCCTATTGTCGTTTCGGCATTTCCTTCTTCAAGATTGAATTTGTTCACATCATTTTTATCTAATTTAACAGCACCTTTCGAATCATTAAAAAATATATCTAGAGCCTCTAGTATCGTTGATTTTCCAATATCATTCTTCCCCACAATTGCTGTCAAATCATTAAATTTAATATCTATCTCCCTATTATACCCTCTAAAATTATTAAGTTTCATTGACGTAATTTTCATATAAATTGATTCTCCCTTTCTTAATTATTAAAACCTAATAACTCAATTTTACCCGTTCAACCTTTCGCAAGCAATATCGCTTTTTATATATTTTCTATACAAAAAAGCTTAGAAATACACGATTTCTAAGCTTTCTTAATTTGAGTTTATGTTGCTTACCCCTAAACCCTCTTCGGCAAGTACGGATCGAGTTCTTTTCGTAAGGCTTCGAGCGTTAGGCCATAGGGAATAGTGATGTCATCTATTGGTTCGAGGACTTTTTCTAACTCCGCTTCGCCCTGCTCATCTAAGTAGCAATTCATTATTCTTCGAAGCAATAGCAGCTCCTGCACAACATTCTCTTTGCCAAAGGTGATGGCTAAAGAATACGCGTTGTTGTCGCTATCCTCTCTGGCCCCTGAGCGTTCTGCGATATACAGAATTTTCTCCATTAAATACATCATCTCATAGAAATCATGTTTCTTGATTCCAACCTTTTCATTCATGCCTCTTACTCCCTTCAAATACAGGCTCTCAACCCCAACAATAGAGGCTCTAGAACTAAAATTCCAGAGCCTATTCCATTATATCTTTATCAAACATTATCTAACTATCCTAATCTCTTCTTACAAATGAAAAATTTGGTTAGTATCTTTTCCCATATAAACTTTTTGCTAAATTTGTATATTTTCTTATAAAATCTGTTTTTGCCTCAGTATATCTATCTCTGTCATGTTCAAATTTTTTCCAAAGCGATAGTTTTAAGACTTCATATTCTTTGCCTATTTCCTTATGCTCATTCAAATAATCTCTAAAATACAGTTCATCATTATCTCCGACAATTCTAATATGAAGATGGAATACTCTTTCTGCAAATCCTTGTTCTGTGTAGCCTTTGTTTAATGTAATGCGGGCTTCAGTCGTATTCATACATAGCCAACCCTTGTTTATTAGAATATTTTTAACAATATCTAAATCCGCCTTGTCGTTTACTTCAACTAATATATCCACAATATTTTTCGCCCATATTCCTGATATAGCCGTGCTTCCGATATGAGATATTCTTTTTGTGCTTTTACTCGGCAATGCTGATAATATTGATTTTCTTTCTTCTTCATACCATTTTGTCCACTCTTTATTATGTTTGACTAAAAATATCGGAAACAGTTGCCAAAGCTCTTTTAAACTCATTTGCTCGAATTTTTTATTCATATCTAACCTCTACAATTCTAATTTATATATTTACAGCATCTCATAGAAATCTTGCTTCTTGATTTCAATCTTTTCGTCCATTCCGACTACTCTCTTAAAATACAGTCTCTCAATCCCAATCATAAAGGCTCTGGAACTAAAATTCCAGAGCCTATTTCATTTATTTTTAAAGTTAGCTTACTAAACTAGGTTTTCTTCCTACTGAAATAAATGGGTCCGTTAAAAAGGAAAGCTGACGGAATTGCCATATAGTTATATTCACCTTTTGTATAATAAACGGCATAGAATACGGTAACTCCCATAATTATACTTGCAATTAGATATTTAAAGATACGACTCATTTCATTCATCTCCAGTCTATACGCTATTCAATCTTTTTGCTTAAAAACTTATCGAAATAACCCTTGTTTAAAAATATAGAAAATGACAAAAACATTAAGAATATGAATATAAATTTAAATTCTCGATTCCATTGTTCAAACCCAAAAAACAAGGTAAGAAATACTGTCAGCGCTACATAACATAAAAAGCCGAAGAGAATTACTTTCTAAACTAAGTCATCATTATCAACAAATTGGGATTTGTTTTAGAGATATATAGTAGCAATGAGTTCATCTCCATCGAAATCACCTGTTTCAACAAAACCAAAAGAGCTATATAATTTATGAGCAACTTCATTTTCAGGTTCATAGGATAGCCAGCAATACTCTGCTCGTCCACAAGGAAGAGTTTTTATAAAGGCTAATGCAAGCTCCATCGCCTTCCTGCCATAACCTTTTCCTTGATAATTTTTATCTATCATTAGCCTCCACAAGTTATAATTTCCCTTTGCAATATTAGGTGCATCTTCCCAATCATCATGCACATCAAATCCAATCATGAGGAAGCCTACTGGCACATCATCATTATATATGACAAAAGGGAAAGCATATCCATTTCCTGTTATGGCCGTGTAAGCTTCAATAACACTAATTTCATTAGATGCCACAAATTTTTTCTGCTCGTCAGATACTTTTAGTTTTAAAGCATCCCATATATTTTTCCCATTTATCTTTTCTAATCTTATCATATTTATCCTCTTACCTATCCCTACAATCTGGAAGATACCTTTATAAGCGATATATCATCAGCGCATCGATCATCCCACAATTTTGGAATCCATATTTTTCAGCTATCCGAATGCTACTTGTTTGTTCCGGTAAACATTCTATTACGACTTGTTTGCCCGCATTTCTGGCTTTTTCTATCATTCTGGATGTCAAATAGGAGGCAATCCCTTTCCCCCAGAAGTCAGGTTCTAATACCCATCCAATCTCGACACTTTCTGAATCATAATCATGATAAATCACATATCCGATAAAGTCCTTATCTTTTTCAACTGCGTATATCAATGGTGTCTTCGAAAGACCTGCTCGTAAAAGGAACTGCTCGGTCTGCTCTTTTGTGTAGGGTGCTTCGAGATACTGCATTACTTCCGAACTCGACAAAAGGTTGTACAGTGGTCCCAAATCGCTGACGGTCATCTTTCTAATTTTTATATTCATTTTTATTCCACATCTTTTAATCGATTATTCTCTATTTTCTACAAAAGCCTCCCAAAAAATAGATGGAAGGCTTTCAGTATGTGATTTTTCTATTCCCACTCTATTCTTGCCGAATGAAGAACATAAATATAAATTTAAATTCTCGATTCCATTGTTCAAACCCAAAAAATAAGGTGAGAAATACTGTCAGCGCTACATAACATAAAAAGCCGAAGAGAAATACTTTAATACCGCTTAATTGTTTCATTTAAGGGGGTTCGTTTCATCCTATAATAAAACTTCTTTATTCAAACCTGTATCACTCCAAGAAAGTTTATATGCGTTTTTATTAGGATTAGACTTAATAACTTTCATTTCATAACCATCCCAAACAATGGCTACTTGATTCTCAAGGGCAATGGCATCAGCAATCTGTCCGGAGTAAAACTCATCAAAAGCTGCTCTATCAGGCTCATCATAATGTGGACAATGTAGATAAGGAATTATACCCAGACCCTTAACCCATTTATGTTTTGGATTTTCTTTCCCCTCAATAAACTCACTATCACAATGACCCGCTATAAACCAACAGATAGAACCTGCACTTAAACCTGACAGCACCTTCCCACTTTTATAAGCTTTCATTAGGGCCTTGTCTACAGCATATTCTTGCCAAACTTTCATCATATAAGCAGTATTACCACCACCTACATAAATGATATCTGCATTTTCTATCTTTTGATCAACCTCTTCCTTGTTTACTTTTGTATTAGATAAATACAAGGTATCCGTTTTGCATCCTAAACTCCCAAAATAATCATTAATAGTCTCTATATAAGCCTCAGCATCTTTACTTGCTGTAGGTATAAATAAAAAGTTAGGATTTTCCTTTTTAGCTGACTCGACAATAAACTTATCTATTTCATAAGTTTCATTACTGACTATTTCTCCACCGCCAATTGCTATAATCATAAATTTTCTCCTGTGTTTAAAATTTGTTCCTATTATACAACAGAAATGTTTTTGTTACTGTCATTCCCACTCGATACCTAATAAATAACATTAGCTATTTTACGTTATTCCTATTATTCATATTGTTCAAAAAGAGACCCCATTCTGACCGCTTTCTAAATTTTAGGGGTCAAAAAGGGGTCATAAATCTTTGACTATCTCTCTGCTATGAGCCTTTTTAGCTCCTCTTAATTTTCTATCTCGCATGTTGCTATAAACGACTTGGCGGTCGAGCGCTTGACGATGTATCTCTTGAGCTCTTTGTTTGCTTCATCCCATTTTTTGGAGGCTCTAGCTTGAGCCTCCATTATTTTCTTTGCCAGGGTTTCCTCCTAGATCATCTCAATATGAGACTCGAAATATTTCTCTTGAAATCTAACAGCTTCTTCAATTTCTTCTACTGTAAATTTTGTTCCTATTGGAGCAACAACCCATTTTTCTTCAACGTCATCGTCCCTTTTGATAACTGCAATTAATTCTCCCTCATATTCATCTACTGCTTTATCAACGCCAAGTACATACACATCTTGTTCTTCACCATCAGGAGCGATTATTCCTTCAACATAACCATAATTGATTGGATAAATATGTTCCGGATAATCAGGGTGAGAACTCCCTAGTGGACGATCTATTTTAACTTTTAAAACTTTGCCAATCATATTATCTCCTCCACAAATTCAGGGTTGTCACCCGCTATTTCCACAAAAGCCTCCCACCAAAATGATGGAAGGATTTCTTAAAATTCACCTAAATTCTACAACTCCCTTTTGAACCTACTTTTGGGGCTTTTTACTATCAAATCTGTCTGTCTTTCCAACTCTTTAAAATAGAAATCGTATCACCATCTAGGGAAATAATACGTTTGCCATCACTTGTTTTGGTATAGGCATTTCTTTGCCAGTTTTTCCTTGATTTTAGAATAAGCATATGATGAACACGCATACGCTTTTTATCGAAATCAATATCATTCCACCAAAGTGCCATTCCTTCATTTACTCGAATACCTGTCATGAAAAAAGTCCAAAGCATAACGAAATTAAGATGTTCATAAAAATCATCAAGACAGATTTGAGCAATAACACGCTCAAATTCTACTTTAGTCCAGTATGGAACGATAGCCTTTCCTTTCGGAATAGCTTTGGCTTTCTTAGAGATATTAGTTTCCAAATAACCCATTTCTACAGCATAATCAAGAGACTTTCTAAACATACCAAAGATTAGACTAGCGTAGGATTGAGAGTAGCCAGAACCATTTTCGTCTTCGCTTGACAGTAACCATATCCGATAGTTTTGAATATCTTCAATAGTCAAACCACGTAGTGTCTTGTTATAAAATCGTTCGGCTATCTTTTCAAGATTTTTGATTCTGACAGCATAAGTACTTTCTTCCACATACGATTTATAATATGGTATATAACAATCTAAAATAAACTGCTTAACAGTCATATTGTAATTAGCGTAAGTATGAGCTTTGTGATACTCTCGTTTTACCCGAGTCAATTCTAAATACGCCTCTCTGGCAGTAGAAAAAGGCTTACCGTTGCTATCTTTTCTACTTTTCTTTCTAATACGTTTACCACTGATTCTATCAATACCTAGCTCTGTTTCATAGAAATATTTTCCTTTCGTATCAACAAACACACCGCTATAACGTGTTTTTGCCATTTGTTATTCCTCATCTAGTTTTACACCGATAAGGTTTTCTACCCTTTCCCGTGGGACTAGTCCAAGTCTACGGTTATTGTAGAATGGTATACCTTTATTATACACCAAATCCTGCTTTACCGCTTGAATAATACTAATTGCAGTATGTTTCTTATATCCTAGTTTTATCAAGTCGTCTTTGTAGAACAATCTCTTCTGCCGTACGTGCAACAGGAATACCGAGGTAGTGTATTGCTGGATAGACCGTGGTGAAAAAATTAATTCGTATTCTGTTTTTCCTTGTTTAAACAAGGGCTCGTAGAAGGGCTTATATGAAATCATCGTTCTCATCTCTTTTCTAAATAGATAATTTCATTTTATCGTTTTTAATATATTGACTATGCTCAATAGATTGACTATAATTAAAGGGAGATTTATCGATTGGGGGATTTTAAATTGAAACTTAAAGATTTACATACCAAGCCCTCTCCATTCAATAATGTTCAAGAATATATATCAGACAAAGAAAAAGCAATAAAATTTAGTTTCTTATTGCAAGGAAAAGAGCCTGATCGTTCTGATTTGATAAAATTAATATATAAAGACATTTTTGAATGGTATGATGATAAAGAACATAGTGGCGATACTCTTATAACATATCGTACAGCAATTTTACGAAAATTTTATGGAAAATCATATAGTAAGTTATCAAGAGATAAACAACTCGAGATTCTTGGTATTATAAAATCATATACTGAACATAACGATGATTTTCCTTTCGAATTTGAACTTGAAGAAGAGGAAGTTTATCAGATTTGTAACAATTATCAAATAGGAAATTTTGGAATTTTTCCAAAAAAAGGAGGAATAAATCCTAAAAGAGCACAGTCTCCATATAATGATTATTTTGACCTTGCTTTATTAGTAATATGGGATTTATATGATGGTACATTGACTCTAGACGATGAGTCTGACGATAAGTCTAATGTTAAGTCTAATGTTAAGTTTTTTAAACAAGCAATTTTAGATAAGAAAGAATATTTTGACCAATTTAAAGATTTTGAGACATTTCTATCTGAGAACTTCCTAACTGTATTTTTTGATGATAAAGGATATTTAATTAGATTATCTGAAATTGATAATTTTGAGGAATATGTAAAAATTAGTAATCAGATTATTTATAATAGAGGACTTGCCATTCTAACCTACCTTCAATCGAGGTATGATGATAATAGTGAAGTGCCCGCCCAACAACTTGAAGAAAAGAAAATAGTTCCTAAACCAACTACCCAAGAGAGGCACATCGAACTCTGGAAATTGCAGAAGAAGAAATAGATAAAATTTCTAAACTTGATGAACATTTTGAAGATAATTTAAATACAAAAAGCTCTCTTAGTACATATTCACACTAAGAGAGCTTTTTGTAGTCTACTTGCCAAGTTTGGCGGGGATATTGGCGGGGTACCTTTTCTAAAAAGATAAATTTATACCATTCTAACTTCTAGGAACCCTATAGAAGCGGTGTAAAACATTCATTTTTACTTTCTATATTATTCCCACTCAATGGTCGCTGGTGGTTTACTTGTAATATCATAGACCACGCGGTTAACATGGGCTACTTCGTTAACAATACGAGCACTGATGACTTGCAACACTTCCCACGGTAGGCGGGCGAAGTCGCTGGTCATCCCGTCGATAGAGGTGACGGCACGAATCCCAACGGTATAGTCGTAGGTCCGGCCATCCCCCATAACCCCAACAGACTTGAAGCCTGGGAGTACGGTGAAGTATTGCCATACATCACGTTCTAGGCCATGGTTGGCAATCTCTTCGCGCAGAATGGCATCTGATTCACGGACGATTTCGAGTTTTTCTTCGGTGATTTCGCCAATAACCCGAATCCCGAGACCTGGGCCTGGGAATGGTTGGCGCCATACCAAGCTGTCTGGCATCCCCAGCGCTGTCCCCAAGGCACGTACTTCGTCCTTGAAGAGGGTGTTGAGAGGCTCAATCAACTCGAACTGCATGTCTTCTGGCAGACCACCCACGTTGTGGTGAGACTTGATGGTCTCAGCTGTCTTGGTCCCAGACTCAATAATGTCGGTGTAGAGGGTCCCTTGGGCTAGGAAGTCTACCCCTTCTAACTTGGCTGCTTCGTCATCGAAGACATAGACGAATTCGTTTCCGATAATTTTACGTTTTTGTTCAGGGTCGCTCACTCCGGCTAACTTGGACAAGAAGCGGTCCTTGGCATTAACCCGGATGATGTTAAGACCGAATTTACCAGCTAGGCTATCCATAACTTGGTCACCCTCGCCTTTACGCAAGAGGCCGTGGTCGACGAAGATACAGGTTAATTGGTCGCCGATGGCTTTCTGTAGGAGCACCCCTACGACGCTAGAGTCTACCCCACCGGACAAGCCAAGCAAGACCTTGCGGTCACCGACTTGTTGACGAATTTTGGCTACTTCAATCTCGATGAAGTCTTCCATTGACCAGTCGCCTTTGGCCCCACAGATATTGAAGGCAAAGTTGCGGAGCAAGTCATTCCCGTGCTCAGAGTGACGCACTTCTGGGTGGAACTGGACGCCGTAGATTTGACGGGCTGGGTTCTCGAAGGCCGCCACTGGGCAATGATCGTTAGAGGCCGTCACGCTGAAGCCTTCAGGCACTTGCACGATTAGGTCACCATGGCTCATCCAAACCTTCTCATGGCTATCTAAGCCAGCAAAGAGGCCTGTTTCACGTTGGTGAACATCTAACATGGAGCGACCATATTCGCGCTTGTTAGCAGATTCGACTTTACCGCCTAAAAGATGGGTCGTCAACTGCATGCCATAGCAAATCCCTAAGATCGGAATCCCCAATTCGAAGATGGCGGGGTCAATGGTGAAGGCACCCTCAGCATAGACGCTATGTGGTCCCCCTGAGAAGATAATCCCCTTGACATTGCCTTCGGCTTGAATGTCGGCTGCACTGGTATCATTGGGTAATAATTCACTGAAGACCCCAAACTCCCGAATGCGACGGGTAATCAACTGGTTATACTGACTCCCAAAATCCAACACAATAATTTTCTCTAACGATGCCTGTGTTTTCATGCTTTGCTCCTTTACTTGATCTTGTTATTGCCTATTGTACCAAAACCCCGTCCCGGTGTCATTAAATGTCGATGAGAGTTAGACTGTCTGCCCCAACCCTATATATAACAAAAAAAGGAGGGTTACCCCTCCTCGGTGATGCGGCCAAGAAGACTCGAACTTCCACGGGGATACCCCCACTGCCCCCTCAAGACAGCGCGTCTGCCATTCCGCCATGACCGCAAAATCACTACTCGATTATTATAGCATCTTGGACTAAGCATGGCAAGCAATTTTTTCAGAATTTTATTGCTGGCCTCCTTGCCCCAAATAGAAAAGAGGCTGAGACAAAAGTCTCAACCTCTCATATCTAAACTAGGCTTGATCTTCAGGGCGTTTGGTTGCGACGAGGCCTAATCCGGCGAGTAAGGATAGGGCAGCTGCGCTGAAGAGTAATGTTTGATCACTTTCACCAGTAGCTGGCAATTGTCCCTTACCCTCACTTGGCGTTAATTGAGCAGCCTGAGCCACCAATGGTCCGCCAGCTTGTTGACTTGGATTGGCTGGTTGACTTGGGGTAGTTGGCTGGCTAGAAGTAGATGGTTGACTTGGCGTTACCTGACGCTTACCGAAACTTACTGCATAGAGCGAGAAGTGGTTAACCGTCAAAGCCACGCGTCCATCATTCATCATCTCAAATGGCACTTCATTGACGATTTCTTTGGTGTCGCTGGTCAAGTAGTAGGCCTTGGTTACGGCCTTGTCCACTGGGAAGATAACCTTAGCATCACCTTTGACAGGGACTTCCTTGCCGTCTTTGTTGAGGAAGCTGATTTCATAGGCTTGGTGCTCGTCTTCGCCTAGGGCTGCCAACTTCTCTTTGAGCGGCACAACAGATACTGCCACGATGCTTGGATCCAAGTGTTTGGTTGGAATCTTAACCGAAACGCGCGTATCGCCGTCATTATCCTCGAAGGTCGCTTCGGTCTTGTCCACATTAAGGGTTACCTTAACCCCTTGGGTTTCATAGAGTGGCAACTTAGTGCCTGGTTGATCTGGTTGACTTGGTTGGCCTGGCTGACCTGGTTGGCCTGGCTGGCCTGGTTGGCCTGGCTGACTTGGCTGACCTGGCTGACTTGGCTGACCTGGCTGACTTGGTTGACTTGGTTGGCTTGGTTGGCTTGGCTGACCTGGCTGACCTGGTTGACCCGGTTGACTTGGTTGGCCTGGCTGACTTGGCTCAGGTGCCTTGATTTGCTTGAGGTAATCAACCAGACGATCCAAGGCCGCCTTAGTTATCAGATTATCTTGGCTCAAGCCTTGATAATATGCTTCTACAGCAGTGGCTGCTTGACGAGCCACCTCACTATCAATGCCTTTAACGCGTGCAAGTTCCGCTTGATAAGCTGTCATATCCAATGGCGTATCCACTACTTCTGGCAAGACAAAGCGCAATTCAGCCGCTGATTGGAAGGCTCCGCCATCCCCATAGGACTCCGTCCCAGTAATGGTAGCTTTCTTAATCTTGATTGGTTTATCGAACGGAATAACCTTGGTTGCGGCATCATTTGCCCAACCATCAAATTCAAAACGATGTTCCTTACCCGTCTCGTCTACCAAGACTAGGTTCCCTTTTTTGAGGCGACCGTTAGCGCCATCTTGACGTGGGACATACTCAAATCGAGTCACTTCCAGTGGTTGCTTAAAGGTTACCGTCCCAGACTCGCCGATAGCACGTCGATCCCATGGTGTATGCCATAATGTCCCCGTATCCCCGTCAAAGGCATACCAGAACTCTTCCCCTTCGTGGGCTGGTGCTTCCACTGATTCGATATCATCCCATCCTGGGCTAGTCCGTTTGACTTGTAGAGCTTCCTTAGCAGCTTGCACGGCAGCTACCAGTTTGTTTGCATCTTCAACACTAATGTCATCTTCTGCTTCGGTCAACGCTAAAATGGCATTCTTGTAGGCTTCTAGGCTAGCAGGAGTGTAGTTGCCATTGACCACTGGCGTATTTTCCTTGTAGGCTTCGTCCACAATTAACTTACCGGTTAAGTTAACTTCTTCAATCTGAAGATTATCCATCATGAAGTCCTTATAACCGCGAAAATCCACGGCGCTACCGGTCTCACCCTTATTATCGGAAGCTTTGTTGGTAGAGTAGATCCCTATCCAAGTATTGCCAGAATCCGATGCTTGTACAATAAAGCTAGCCTTACCTGGCTTATCGGATCCTTCCCAGGTATTACGCAAAGCATGCATCTTAAGCTTGCTGCGACGTGTATATTCGCCATCCCCTTCAACAAAAGCATAGGCATCATGAGACCCCGCTTCATAGTCGAAGGTGACACGATAGGTCTTGCCAGCTTCGAAGCGGAAGTTTTGTGGAATAGTTTGATAGACAAGTCGATCCCGTCCGGTTAACCCATTAGTCTTGAGGGACCAGTTACCCTCAATAACATCGTTAATTTTCTTGCCGTTCCAGCCCCGTTGGGTATAAGGGTCATGGCGTTCTGACAAGTGAGTACGGTTATCAGAAACACCCTCTACGTTCCCCACAACAAATGGGAAGATTCCCTGTGGTACTTCTTCAAAATCTTGTTTGAAGGTGCCCGGAGTCGTATCATGACCACCGCTATACATATTGGACTGATTCTCGAAAATTCGAATTTCATCGAAGTAGGTAGCATCCTGATCAGCATCGCGCCCTAAGGTCAGAGTCACATTGCTGACATCGAATCCTGTTGTAAAGAAGACATACATATTTTGGAAGTAACTGCTATTGTCCACCGTCGCATTCTTAGCTGAGGTGTTATGGGCATGTGCTTGGACGTAGTTCTTAGCAATAGATTTATAGGTATAGTTGCTGATGGTCTGATTACCGGATTTAATGGTGATATCTGCCTTGGCATTACTACGGTTATCCACCCCAACATAGACAGCATAGCGGGTGTTAGGCTTCAGGTCGGTGAGTTTCTGCGTTAGGGTCACCCGTTCCTTGTTGCCTTCAATCCGCAGCATTTCATTAGCCCCTTGAGACTTAACGATTTGCGCGTGTTGACTATCCCCTGTCTTGGTCCAGTGATCTAGGGTGCCACTGTTGAAACCTTGGTCATAGAGGTGGAGGCCTTCGCTCCAGGTCATGGTCCGTTTACCTTGGGCTACTTTGTAGAGCACATAAGGTTGATTAGCGAGCGCATCAATGGTAATGCGACCTTGGCTATCGACAGCTAGTTCTACTTGTTCCTGTTTACCTTGGTCAGTCAACTTGTAGAGATAGACCTTATCACCGCGCCAAGCTTCTGGCAGGGTCCAGGTGGTTTGCCCAGCTGTCTTGGAGAAGAAGTACATCTTCTCTTTGTCGCCAGTCAAGGCCTTACCGTTAGCATCCCAGTTCCATGGGGTTAGGTAGGCACCGGCATTTTCAATCACGCGACCGTTAAGGGTGACCGTACGTTGACGGTAGCCCGCATCATTTGGATCGTTCGATAGACGCTTGATGACAATTTGGTCGCCGGCTTCATTAGCCAAATGCACTTCCATTTCTGGAGTCCAATTATAGGTTTGGCCATTATCGGTCATTTGGACAGGGTGGCCGTTGACCCACTTGGTTACCTTGTAGTGTTGGAAGAATTTGGTCATGACATCGTGTTCGAAGAGGTTGGTAATATAACCTTCATAGTCGCTCCGGCCTTGCCAACCCTCGAAGTCCTTCATGTCGTAACCACCCAGGAGTGGATAGTTGGCTGCCCCGCCATAACGTGGATAATCCCCTACCCAGGCATCTTTCTGGTGGTTGCGGATGAAACGAGCAATATTGGAGTTAATCCCCTTGTTGGTATAACCACCATAGGTTAGGTCAGCTGCCCAGTGTTGGAAGGTTGAATCATATTCACCCCCGTGGCCCCACTCAATGGTGAAGCGCCAACCTTGGCTATTGATTTCCTTAGCAATCACGTGGGTAGCCCAAGCGCCGTTGTCCCCGGACTGGCCGTTGCCCCATACGTCTAGGTAAATAAAGTCGAGGCCCTCACCCAAGGTTTCTTTGAGGTCTTTCCACCGTTTGAGACGGTTATGAGCTAAGTCGTAAGCCGCATCAATGTTAATCCCTTGGTCTAGCCAGTTCCAACCATAGCTATAGGTGCCGTCTTCGCGTTTGCGCAGAATCGCTTCGCTGAAGTACTTAGATTCTGGATAGGTTTCAGAAGCATTGACGTGAATCCCTAGTTTAGCCCCGTATTGCTTGGATTTTTCAATCAGGGTCTTAAAGTCTTTGACGCCCCCAATACGACGCCCAATATCAGCATAGTTGAGGTGGCCAGAGTCGTGCCCTTCACTGCCGTAACCCTTAAGCAAGACAGATTGACCTAGGCCATCCGTATGCAGATTGACTTTCTTAATCCCGTCTAGGGTCATGAGGAATGGGTTTTGTGCTTGAGAACCGAAGTTCATGGCAATCCGGTAAGCTACCAAATCCGGCACACTTTCAGAGCCCTTAGGATTATTCATAATCTTGCGGAAGGCGATGGCCCCATCCTGCCAGTCTACTTGTTTGTCCTTATTAAGGTCTTGGGCAAAGACCACCTTGCTACTTGGCAATTCGAGGGTATATTCAGGATAAACCAGTTTGCCATAGGCCCGTTGATAGTAGTAAGGCGAGCTTTGAATCCCGATATAGTTAACGCCTGCTACGCGTTGCTTGAAGGCGGTCAGACGCGTGAAGTCTTCAGAACCACCGCCGTAGCTAAATTGAGAGTTGCTCCAAACCCCGGCTGCGACTTTGTCAGAAGAGACAAAGCCATACATAAAGCCATAGGCGAAGTCATCCATCTTACCTGGCACTAGGTCCACATGGCTATCACCTGCCCGGTGGGTATTATTGGACATCCAAGAACCATCGAACTTAGCTCCAGTTTGATTAGAGCCAACAGAAACTAGGGTGTTCCCTGGGAATTCAATCGTCGAAATCAATTTACGAGGATTGTCGATTTCCTTGCCCATGGTCACCAAGTTCTTGTTTTCCACCTTGGTCACATCAAAGTGCAGTTCATTGCCTACTACCTTGAGTTGGACGGTAATAACCGCATCAATAAAGGCTTCAGGATTCTTAACTGTCAGCGTGTACTCAGCAGTCGCTTGGTCCACCTTGCG